>Ga0160485_100032_pt1 | contig 166686 bp, 156 predicted proteins | sample DIDnMG_2_FD_108224 | JGI IMG/M metagenome (GOLD analysis project Ga0160485, IMG submission 108224) | Enriched soil microbial communities from UW Madison campus, WI, USA - DID2878_E24_Lignin MG | ecosystem: Environmental > Terrestrial > Soil > Unclassified | place: USA: Madison, Wisconsin...
CAAACCGTGGGCCATGGGGCGCCGGGCATGGCTGTTCGCCGGCAGCGAACTCGCCGGTCAGCGCACGGCCATGGTGATGAGCCTGGTGCAGTCCGCGCGGCTCAATGGCCACGACCCATGGGCCTACCTGCGCGATGTGCTGCAGCGCCTGCCGACGCAGCGCGCCAGCCAGATCGAGGACTTGCTGCCGCACCGATGGCAGCCAGCGTGCGACGCAGCACCATGACCTTGCTCACGCAGGCCGTGATGGTCCGGGCGAACATCGACGTCGACCGCATGAGCGCGCAACAGAAGGTTGAGCTGGCTGACGAAATCTTCGTCCAGCAGCCGAACCTGCTGGCCTCCATCCTCGTGTTGCCGCGCTACGGTGTCGACATGCTGCAGCTTGAGGTGCCGATCCACGTTCTGCTGGTCGCCTTCCAGGCCATGAAGCACTGCGGGCACGCCTTGCCAACGATCTCTGAAGATGTCCAGGAAACCTGTCTGCAGCGGCTGACGGCGACGATGAAGTTCACCGAGGGCGTTGCGCCAGAGCTCGTCGAGCAGATGATCAAGAAGTCCTGCCTCTGCCACCCCGAGCGCTACCTGCTGGCGTTCGTGTACGGCTACCTCGGCGAGCACGATCTGTTGCGCGTGAGAACTGACGCCGAGAAGTTCTTGCTGCTGGCCGCCCTCAACCTCGTGGAGTGCGTTGCTTACGTCGGAGCACAGTTGCGGTCCAAGTGAACCACGTGCTGCCGGTCAAGATGGGATGACTGGACGCTCACTGACGAACTGATCGATGCGCTGAACGAGTTGTTTGACGCTGGAGAACGAGCCGCGGCGGATGGCCTTGTCCGTGATCAACGCGAAGAAGCGTTCGACCTGATTGAGCCAAGAGCTGTAGGTCGGAATGAAGTGCATGTGCCAGCGAGGTCGACTTGCCAGCCAAGCCTTGACCTTCGGGTGGCTATGCGTGGCGTAGTTGTCGACGATGCAGTGAACATCCAGCTCGGCGGGCACGGCGATGTCGATCTCGCGCAGGAACGACAGGAACTCCTGATGCCGGTGGCGCGGCTTGCAAGTTGCCAGCACCGCGCCATTGAGGACATTGAGCGCAGCGAACAGCGTGGTCGTGCCGTGGCGCTTGTAATCGTGCGTGACGCCTTCGACATAGCCGAACCCCATGGGCAGCATCGGCTGAGTGCGCTCCAACGCCTGGCACTGGCTCTTCTCGTCCACGCACAGCACCAGCGCGTTCTCGGGTGGGCTCAGGTACAGGCCCACCACATCACGCAGCTTCTCAACGAAGAACGGATCGTTGGACAGTTTGAAGCTCTCCGAGCGATGCGGCTGCAACCCGAAGAGCTGGAAGTAGCGTTGTACGCTGCTCTTGGAGATGCCGGTCTCAGCGGCCACCGAGCGCACGCTCCAGTGGGTCGATCCGTTGGCCGGCTTGGTGTGCAGCGTCGTCTTGATCAGGCCGGCCACGCGCTCGTCATCGATGGTGCGCGGTGGACCTGGCCGCACGTCGTCGTAGAGCCCGGCAACGCGCCGCTCGATGAAGCGAGCGCGCCACTTGCCAACCGTGGCCTTGCCCAATTGGAGACGCTCGGCGATCGAACTGTTGGCTTCGCCATCAGCGCTGCTCAAAACAATGCGAGCTCGAGCACTCAACGACGCAGGCAACGAGCGACTACGCGCAAACGACGTGAGCTGCGCTCGCTCGTCGTCCGTGATCACCAAATCCGCCTTCGGCCTGCCTCTCGTCATCGCGGTATCTCCGTCCCAAAGATACTGCATAGGCATGCACTATTTATGCCCGTTATTAGCGGGACAGGACACTAGCCCATGAAAGTCGATTTCATTCTCAGTGTGCGCATAGCAGTCACGTGGCAGTCCCTTCGCGATCTCCGGCAGGTACCAGCTGCCGCCGCCGACTAACCCCGTAGCCAGCACAACCTTGCGCGCCAGCAGCGTGCTGCCTCCGGCCAGCTCCAGCCGCAGGTGCGCACCCTCGGGCACGATGCTCAGCACCTCGGCGCCATTGCGAACGGGCAGCTTTAGCACGCGCCGGTACCATTGCAGATAGGCGTGCCAAACCTCGGTGGGGATCTTCTGCAGTTGTTCCCAGGCGGACTCCCCGTACTGGGCGGTGTACCAAGCCTGCGGCGTGAGTAGCGGATTGCCGAAGTCAAGGCCGCTCGCCTTTTTGTGGGTCCTAAGCGTGTGCATGCGCGCAAAATGCGGCCACACCCCTTCAGAGCCCTCGTTGGCCCGGTCCAGCACGAGAATGTTGTGGACATGCTCGCGCATCAGTCCGTGCGCGGTGGCCAATCCGCTTTGGCCAGCACCGACGATGACCACGTCGTAGGCCCCGTCCACTGTCGGCGGGGGCATCCACGACCGCAGCGGAAAGTCGATGTAGGCCAGTTCAGACTCAATGCGCTTTTCAAGTTGGTCCAGAGACATCACCAATTTTTCCTTTCCCTATTGGGGAACCCGCGTATGTTCAGTGAGCGCGTCGGCAGGAACAATGACCGGCGACGACGCTTCGGATGCGCTGGACGCAACAAACGAATTGATCGCGACCGAGGAATGATTCCTGCATGCATGCATGCGTCTTAAGAGAAGAGAGAGCACGGCACCCGCTATGGAAGTCAATGACAGCCGCCTGAGATACCTCTACGAAGCGGAGCGGCGTGGCACGATGCGTGCAGCGAGCGAGCACTTCAATGTTGCCCCGTCATCGGTAAGCCGGCAGATCGCCGCACTCGAACGTGAACTCGGCGTGTCGCTGGTGGAGAAAGGCAGGCACACAGTGAAGCTGACCGAGGCCGGTCGGCTGCTGGTCGATTACTACCGTGAGCGCAACGGCAGGTACGAAAGCCTGATGGCGGCACTGGACGATGTGCGCGGCATGCGCACCGGCCATGTGCGCGTCGCCGTGGGCCAGGCCCTCGTCAACTCATTACTGGCGCGCGTGATCGATCGGTACCGCAGAGACTGGCCGGGGATACGCATCCATGTGATGGAAGTCGCCACTCAGCAAGTGGTGTCGCTAATCAGCCAGGATGAAGTGCATTTTGGCTTGCTGCTGAATCCTCCGCCCGACCCGCAGTTAAGGGACCGGTTCCACTTCGCCCAGCCCTTGCGCGTCGTCATGCTGAAGACCCACCCGCTGGCCACTCGAACATCCGTGACGATGAAGGACCTGCTCAGTGTTCCTCTTGTGCTGCCCACCGGCAACTTCCGGTCGCGCCAACTGCTGGAAGAGATTGCTGTGCATGAGGGGCTGGAACTTGACCCTGTCATGACGGTGTCCAGCATCCACATGCTGGTCAGCTGCATCCGCTCTGGCATCGGGGTCGGATTGCTGACCAACATTTTCCTCAGCTACGAGCCGCATACCGAGGACTTGATCGCGCTCCCGATCGAGAATGCGGTGCTGAGCTCGTTCAGCGTGCATGCCATGACACGAATCGGACGCACCCTCCCGAAAAGCGCGCAGGTTTTGCTGGATATGGTGGAACGCGCCATCCGAGAGGACACACGACTTGGGCAGTACGAGTTCTGAAGGCTACGCTGTCCTTGCAATGACACCGACAGCCCAATGGCTCTTCAACATGCACGGCGCGTGTTCGTTGCCACAACGAGATCCTGAAGCTGGCGAGCGCGTTTTTCGCCCAGGCGGAGCTCGACCGCCGGCTGAAGTCCTGAGGGACTTCATCGACAAGCATCGTGCCACCTTCGGGGTCGAGCCGATCTGCAGGGTCTTGCAGGTCGCCCCGTCGGGCTACCGGCGGCACGCGGCATTGCTGCGCGAGCCGCACAAGCGCTGCGCGAGGGCGCAACGCGACGATGCCCTCATGCAGGCGATTCAGCGCGTGTGGCAGGCCAACATGCAGGTCTATGGCGCTGACAAGGTCTGGAGGCAACTGGCACGCGAGGGCACGGCAGTGGCGCGCTGCACGGTCGAGCAGCTGATGCGGCGCCTGGGGCTGCGAGGGGTGATGCGCGGCAAGGTGGTGAAGACCACGATCAGCAACTCCAGAGCACCATGCCCGCTGGATCGGGTCAACCGTCAGTTCCGCGCGCAGCGTCCGAACCAACTGTGGGTCAGCGATTTCACCTACGTGTCCACGTGGCAGGGCTGGCTGTACGTGGCCTTCGTGATCGATGTGTTCGCCCGGCGCATCGTGGGCTGGCGGGTCAGCAGTTCGATGCGCACGGACTTCGTGCTCGATGCTTTGGAGCAAGCGTTGTACGACCGTCAGCCCGAGCGCGACGGCAGCTTGATTTGTCACTCGGATCGCGGCTCGCAATACGTCAGCATCCGGTACACCGAACGGTTGGGCGAGGCTGGCATCGAGCCATCGGTGGGAAGCAAAGGCGACTCCTATGACAACGCCCTGGCGGAGACGATCAACGGTCTCTACAAGGCCGAGCTGATCCATCGCCGGGCACCGTGGAAGACCAAGGAGGCGGTGGAGTTCGCGACGCTCGAATGGGTGTCCTGGTTCAACCACCATCGCCTGCTCGAACCCATCGGCTACATCCCGCCCGCAGAAGCTGAGGCAAACTATTACCGGCAACTCGCCAGTCAGACCGCCACGGTGGCGGCATGACTTAAACCAACCGGCCTCCACGAAAGCCGGGGCGATTCAGTAGTTGCGAATGGCGCAAGGGCCTTGCCACGACAGCGGCGTCTGCAGCGTCGGGCCAAGAGTTGGTCGCCACTGCACAAGAAAATCCAGCCTTGATACGCGAGTGCCTCCAACTCGTCCATCCTTGGCTTTCGGTAAGTGTTTCCCTCCTTTATTGGTGCCCGCCCGGAGAGTTCCTGACCGCTGCGCACCTTGTGCATGAGGCTATTGAGGAACAGTTGGTTTTTGCTCGATGCGCATGTTGTCTTGGACTCGAAGGGGCCGCTGCGTCGCCGCGGCGGCGATTGAATTGTTGGTCGATCGTAAGAGCCGATGCGCAGCCCAGCAATTTTCGGTTCGGCAACCGCCGCGCGACCCGGGCGGTCCGCACCGCGCCGGGCCAGCCCGCGGCTAGGTCGGCGCCCGCACTGCGCGCTAAGATCCAAAAAAACGAATCTCGACGGAGAACGCATGAGGGCTGGGGATCATATCTACACGCGGCGCGCGTCTTTTCACGCACCACGGCATCTACATCGGCAACGGACAAGTCATCCGCTACACCGGCCTGGCGAATAGCCTGGAGGCGGAGCACATCGACATCGGGCCCATCGAGGAGTTCAAGGCTGGACGCCAGGTGCGCGTCAAGGTCATCAAGGACCGCAAGTACACCCGCAAGGAAATCGTGGAGCGCGCCTATCGGCGGATTGGCGAGCACGGCTACGACTTTTTGACCAACAACTGCGAGCACTTCGCCACCTAGTGCGTCAGCGGGCTGATGGAGGCGGAGGTCAACGGAGAGAAGCTGCGCCCCGGGGACCACCTGGTGACCTCGCGGTTTGGCTTCACCCATCACGGCATCTACGTCGGTCGCTGGCAGGTGATCCACTATGCCAGGCTCTCCGACGGGCTGAAATCGGGTCCCGTTGAGCTCATTTCGTTCGCTGAGTTCACGCGCGGTGAGGCAGTGCGCGTGCGTGCGGAGAACGACGCTCGGTACACCCGCGCGGAGATCGTGGGTCGCTCTCTTACACGCCTGGGCGAGTCGCGCTACAGCATTTCGACGAACAACTGCGAGCACTTCGTGAACTGGTGCGTCAATGGCGAGTCGCGAAGTGCGCAGGTACGAACAGCGGGGCTTTCCACCCTCTTCGGCTGGTGACGCTCACTCGAGCAGCCTGGATTTATGCGACAAAGAAACACAAATGAAGAAACTCCCTTTCCTCCTTGCGGCATGCGTGCTTGCGAACACGGTTGCCGCCCAAAGCCTGATGCCGTACAGGTTCACCGAGGCGGAGCAAAGGGAGAGCGATGAGCTGGCACAAGATGACGCGGCCCAGTACGCAAAAACTGGCAGTTCTCGTTTCACTTTCCTGCGCCAAGCAAGGAATGTCACTGCCAGCGAGATGCGAGATGTCTACGCCGCCAATCAGATCGATGGTGAGCAGAGGTTCAAAGGGAAATATGTGCGCGTCGAGGGCACGATCATCGGCTTTCACAGCGGCGTCGGAGACGAGTCCAGCCTGACCGTCGGTGATTTGCGAAGCTCATTCGGCAGCCCGGTCGCGAAGTTTCCGAAGGGGAAGTCGAGCGCGCTGGCGAACCTGCGAAAAGGCCAGCGCGTCGCCGTTTTCTGCGACGTCTCTGGCGTCTATGTGGGAACCCCGGTCATGCGCGACTGCAGGATGCAGGCCGAGGTCCGCGAAGAAGCGCTCACCACGCTGAAGAGTCGGTTGGGTGGATTTTTAGAGGGCCGCGTCGCGGATGCAGAGGCCGCTCAGGATTTCTTCATGATCCGCTTTCTGTCCTGGCCGATCGGCGCGGTGGGTCTGTGCGCGAAGAAGGCCGTCCAACGCTGCGTCTACAGCGAGAGCCTGTTGGATGGCAGAAACAGGCCCGCGAAGACCAATGATGCGCGGCTCGAAGAGCTCAAAGGCAAGGTCTACGCGGACGCCAGGGTTTCGACCTATCGAATCGTAGATCGCCTCTACGGAAGCAAGTTTGCTGGCGCAGTCTTCCCGGAGATTTCGAGCGACGAAAAGCTATCGCTCGAGCGCAAGGACCTTCAGTACTAAGCCCCCGAGGCCAGTTCCTCGGTGACGGCGCCCTTCAGTTGCTTGGCGGTGGGCACTTTGCCGAAAATCGAGGCAGCTGCAACCGGGGTTTTCGTGTCCGGAAGAACGTAGCAGTTCAGGGCCTCGCCCTTCTTCCACTCGGTCAGCACGACCTTGTCGGCGTTGTGAAACGTCTTGACGGCCTCCAGGCGCTGGATGTCGGACGCCGATGGAAAAGGAGCGGCTCCGCCCTTCACCTGGATGAGGATGATCTCGAAAAGGTCGCCAACCGGAACCTCCGCCTGTGACGGCCGGTGATTCTTGCGAATGGCGATCATGTCCACGATCCCCTTGGACTCTTTGCCGCCCTTGCCGTTGAACGAGAGGACCTGCCACTTCACCCCGTCCCTGCTGGAGTGCGTGATCAGCCATTTCGTCATGATGCGGGCCCACTTCGCCGTCTTGTGGGCCTTCTGCGAGGCCGTCTCTGGCAGCGCATCGAGGTCGACCGGCGGGGCTGACAAGAGAGTCTTTGGCGTGGGCATGAGATGGAGTCGAGAGAATGGCCTGGCGAAGGCGAATTCTCCCCGACATTGACTCGCTCGTAGCGTAAGCGTTCGGCCATCCCGTATTGACGAGCTGGTGCCGCTCAGTCAGCACCGCCGTGTACCTCATCGATGAACTGCCCGTCCTCGTAGGCCAAGGCGATCGCCTTGTCCAAGCGCTTGAGTAGCGCGGTGAGCGTCTCGCCGTCACGACGCACGAGCATCGCCAGGGTATTGCTGGCGTCGGCCGCTGTGGCCGCGCATTCGATCGGATGGAGCGCGCCGAGCGTGATCTCGCCACCGTGTGCACTCAATGCTTCGATGTCCTTCATGCATCGACATCCTGGCCGGTACTGGCGCGGACCCAACGGTGCGGCAGCAACTCGCCGACGAGTCGCACCTTGTGTGTAGGCAGGCGCTGTAGAACGTCCTTGAGGTACGCGTACGGATCGAGCCCATTGAGCTTGGCCGACTGGATCAGGCTCATGACGGCCGCCGTGCGCTGCCCAGCCCGCAGCGAGCCGGCGAACAGCCAGTTCGAGCGCGATCGGGCGGATCTTGTTCTCCACCCAGTTGTTGTCGATCGGCAGTTGCCCGTCGTCGATGTAGCGCGTGAGCGCATTCCATCGCTTCAGGCTGTAGTCCAGGGCTCGGGCAAGCGCCGTGCTCGACAGAGATCTGGAGCAGGCGGTTGTCGCTTTACCCCGAAGGTCGTGTTCAGCGCGTCGATGTCCAGGTGCGCTTCGGCCAGCAGCGTCTTGAGTTTGTTGTTCTCGGCCTCGAGCTCACGCAGGCGCCTGGCATCGGGCACGTCCATCCCGCCGTACTTGGCGCGCCATTTGTAGAAGGTCGCATCGCTGAAGCCGCCCTTGCGGCACAGATCTTTGATCGGCAAGCCGGACTCGGCTTGCTTGATGAAACCGATGATCTGCTCCTCGGTGTATCTGCTCTTCTCATGTCCGTCATTCTCCAAGTTGACGGACTTCACTGCCATTGCGCTGGTACGCCGGGAGGGGGCAGGTCACATCGAGCACGGCAGCGCGTAGGCCGCCCTGCCCGGATCGATTCCGACATAGCGCGCAAGGGCGTGGTTTGTTGCGTGCTTGCCCTTGATGCGTATGCTGGTTTCGGACAAAAAAATTAACGCGGCTGAACCGCAGGGGTTCACCGCCTTTTTCGCAACCAGTTGGCACCGCGGGTGGATCTCCTTCTACGAAGCCGACGTGCCCGCCTTGTATTTGTACACATGCGAACCCGGATACGCGCCAGTCGTAGATTCGATCGGGAACCGCTGATCAAACAAGTCTGGCGCCTTCATTCCAAGCCCAGACTTCGTCATGTAGAGCACGTATTCACGCATACGCTTCGGATCCATCAGGTAGACCGGAATCGTGCCGCTGGACTCGACGTCGTCCACTACGAAGGTTGATGCGAGCAATTGAGCACTCGCTCCTTCACGATAGCGAAACGAGGTCTTGACCTTCACATCGTGACCCTTGTCGTAGAAAGCTTCCACGTCTTTTGCCACGCTCGCATACGTTCGCTCCGTCTCCTGCTTGAACTTCTCAGTCCATTGGGTCAGTTCGTCGATCTCACGCTGAGCAACCCGCGCCGTCTCGGCGCTTTTTTGTCGCTCCGCCTCGATACTGGCGACAAGCTCCTCTTTTTGCTTGGTCAGCACCGCGACGTCAGCCTGCACCTTAGCCTCCCAGACGCCCGGCTCCGGGGGCGGAGCAGGACGCGAAAGACCTACACCGGTCATAGAGATCCAGGGGCTCCAGGGCATCCTGGCGGTGCGCTCGATCGCAGCGTCCATCTCGGCAACCTTCTTCGCTGCCTGAGCTTCGCGCTCCTCAGAGCGACGTGACGCGTCTGCCATTGCGTTGATCGACCCCCGCAGATCGGTGGTCACCGACATATCGGCAAGGCTCGCCCGGACTTTGAGCGCGGCAAGCTCCCCTTCTTTGGCCTTGCTACGAATGTCATCGGTCAATTTGACGGTGCACGTATGGGTCACGATTGTCGAGTTGTTCACGACCGCGCTCGACCAATCGGTGCTCTTGCACTCATCGATCTTGCCGAGCGTTTCGCCAACCGTGAATTCGTCACCCTGCATCCGAGTGTCTTTCACAGCAGAGATCTTGCTGTCGCCGCAGGCGGCCAAAGCGGCCACGGCAAGGCCGAGTCCGATCAACTTGAAGATATTTGGGGGTTTCATGTTTGGTAAGTGAACAGGTAGATGTAGAGAGTCTTGGCTAACGGGCAGCCAGGCGAATCGGCGCGCCTGAGCAAAGGCGCATTTCAGCGCCCTCGGCTCGCACCACGGAATGGGAATGGATGGCTTCAGAACGCAGCGCGTCAGCAGCGATGCTTCTTATTGACCGGACGGCGCGGATCCGTACCGAGTACGGCTCCTTCCTTGGTCATGCAAACACCGTCGGCGCAGGCATAGCCGGGTGCTTTGAGCACGGCAGGATCAGCGTCGCCGATCTCGCAGCGCAGTTCGTCAAAGTCGAACTCTTTGTATGGCTTTACGCGTTCGGTCGTCGTGTAGTAGACGCCGTCGCCGCCGGCCTGCACCTGGATCGGATAAACCGGGTACTTCAGGTCGCGGCTCCAGCCCTGAATCTGAATTTCCATGGCCGATCGGTCGATCCGATGCCTGACGGCGTCGGGATTGATGAGCGGATCGCTGCTTCCAGCGAAAGCCAGCGGAGCAATGACGATCGCGCTGAGCACCGCGAAGGCGGTGCCGAACAAGGTTGTCATGAAAAGCCTCGAAGAATGTGACTTGAAAAGAGGCCGACCGCGTGAATCCCAGCCAAGCGAGGGCCGCTCAACCAAGTTTGGCGTCGGCCGACGTGGGCGCGATTAGCTGGGGAATATTCCAATCGGGCGGAAAGGTATCGACGGGCACCCAGCCGTTCTTGACATAGGAGCGCGCCGAAATCCGGTTACCGAAGTGACCAACCAGGCCGCAAGCGATGAGGATCGCCCAGGTCTGGGCCACCCAGTCCTCGGCTGGGTTGAGCACCAGCAAGATGGCAAGACCCACGACGAAGTAGGTCGCGTACAGGAAGCCCGCGCACAGCAGCGCCAACGGCCACTGTCCCCGCATCAGGAATGCGAGTGGTCCGAAGAAGAAGAGCTGCCACGAGAAGCCGTGCTTGACGAAGCGGGTTAGGTTGTTTTTGGCGAAATGAATGTTGGTAGCGGATTTCATAAATTGTGGAGATAAAAGGACAGGTCAAGGTTGAAAGACGGCCAGCGGCGCAAACCACGGCAGTCGAATCGCAGTCTGGAATGTTATCAATAGACACGTGTCTTTTGGCAACATTTGCGTGAGAGTTGCGCGTAATGCGACCAAGCCGCAACGCGCTCCTTTTGCAAGCTCTCGGTACTGCTCTCAAGGAGCGGAGGAATGAGCTTGGATTGACACAGGAGGATGTGGCTGGGGTAGCCGAGCTTGATCGGCCCTTCATCACGATGATCGAGGCCGCTAAAAAGCAGCCGACCGTCAGCGTTCTCTGGAGGCTGGCGGTCGCTCTCCAGCTAAGTCCAGCGGACTTCGTGGATCGGGTGGATCAGCGCTACTCGACTTATTTGGCAAAAGCCGTCAAATAGGCTGTATCGCTCGGGCTTACAGTCTCTGGCCCCATGCCCTGCGAGCTACCCCAGTCGACGATCTGCGATCAACAAGCTTATATCCAGCCCCGCCCCTCCAATCCGCATGGGGCGGGCCACCGTAAAACTCCCGCGGAAGGGAGCCGTCCACCGAGCCGGCCGACTCGATGGGATTGGGTCAAGCCGCAGCACTCGACCTGGAGGCGCGGCCCTTAGGGGTGACGATGCCTCGAGCGCCATTGCCAGCAAATCCCAAACCCGAACAGAATTCCGAGCAGAAGTCCGCCAGCCAGCACGATCGCGAACGCGGCCAGGTATTCGAGAGGCCCTGGAAAGGTCGTCATCGCGCCTCCCACCTGTTCATACCGCCAGCTCCTTTGCGATCGTGACTGAATCGTCCGCGCTCTTGATCGTCAGGCGCTGCGAGTCGTGCCTCCTCTTCAAGCGCACGGTGGACCTGATCCATCCGGTACGGATCGCGCTGCTTGCGGAGCAGTCCCGCACGGTCCACCCGCTGCAGGAACGCTTCATCGAGCTCGAGGCCAGCGTCGGACACCGGCGATTGGCGAGCTTGAGAGGTCGTCATTGCAGGTTCTTCCGAAGAAAAAGCGCCTGCACGCGCGCTGCCCTGTTCCCGTGAGCCGGAAATCCCACGATCGCTGCACGATCCCGCTGCTGGCAGATCCCACAGTTCAGACAATCCGAATTCCCGATGCTGGCCGGACAGACGATCACCTGGCGCCCGGCCGGTGTGCGGATGGGCTTGGTGGCGTCATGCGGCAGCACGACCACCACAGGCGCGATGCCCAGATCCGCATAGGCGTCGGCTTGCGCCAAGCTCTCCGCACTGAGGTTGACCGTGAAGCCGAGCCTGTTGGCGCTGTGGATCGCGATCTGGTTTGCGGCCGTGGGCGGGTAGTGGGTGTAGGTGAACCCGCGCCGCCCCCTGTTGGCCATGGCCAACCGTGTCAGCAGTCGCGCGTCGATGACCCCCGGCGCCTGGGGCGTCAGATCCCCCGCCTGGTTGTGACGCCACAGTGCATGGCGTCGCAGCGTGGCGATCTCCTGCAGAAGTTCGTCGAAGCTGCTGCCGCGCCTTCCGCGGGACACCGCCTTCCAGTGAATGGCCAGCGGGCCGCTTTCCGCATAGCAGCCGTTGCCCTTGAAGCTGCAGTTCAGTGGACACGAGTTCGAACTCGTGGTCGTCACCGGGATCGGACCGGTCTTGCGGTTGCGACTGACGCGCACCAAGTGATAGGTGAAGACGCCCTGTGCGGGTAGAAGCACCGGGGAGAGGTCCGAGCGGTTTTGAGGCGCACGGGCTGGGTTCGGGCGAGCCTCTGCCCGCGCCATGATCGAGATGGACAAAGTCAAATCCTCTAAGTTGTGAGCGCTGCCATCGACGACAGCGCCAGGAAGAGCCGGCCCCGAAGGGCCGAGCCAAAACCACGCGCGCAGACCCTCGACGCCCCAGGCCAGTGAGGCCGGGGCGTGGGGGGATGCGCGTGCGGGGATGCGGTGGAGAAGAAGCGGACCGGGAAGTCCGCTGCAGGCGATGCGCCTTTTGGTGAGCGGCGGCCGTCAGCTGCCGTTGAGGGTCAGGACCCCTGCGGGGACGCAGCAGCAGGCGGACTCGCGTCACCCCAGCCCAGCCTTCTGCCCAGCTTGTCGCGGACCTCGACGGCACAGCCATGCCAGGCATGGCCGCTGACCATCGGTGTGTCCAGTGCTTCAGCCGTGATGGCAGCCACTCGCTTGGCGTACTGCTCCAGCGCCTGCATCACGAATGCCTGGATGAGCGCGCCGTGGGCGCTGTACTCCATCAGCTCGACGACAAACTCGATGTTGGTGGATTTCGAAGTCATGGCTGCGAGCGCTTAGACCACGCAATCCCAGCTTCGGCTTCGTCTTCCAGGAGTTCGACGCTGTCTTCGCTGACCTCTTCGCCGTGCTCATCGACGAAAAGGCGAAGCCCTGCATCGTTGACGCTGGTCTTCTGTGCGTCCCAGTAAATCTCACTGCCGCCTAGATAGTGAAGTTCGAGGACACCGTTTTCGCCGCGAACCGCGCCAGAGATATAGGCCATGGCAGGGACGGATTCGAGCGTCCCGAAGATGCGGACTTTATGGTCGTCCTTTCTTACAAGTTTCATTGATTGGCCTCGCGGAATCCGACGAGCACGATCTCCGCGCCGAATGCCAGCGCCGCGTTGTCAGGGCTGGGCGGTCCGTTCTGGCGGGTCCACCAGTCCGGCGGGCTGTACGGTACGGCCATCACGCCCAGGTAGCCGTCCTGCGAGGCATAGCCCACCACGTTGGCGCGGCCGATGGCGTTGATGCGAATGATCGCGTCTTCGCCGATCGAGGGAACCTCGAAGTCGGCCGACCACTTCAGCATGTCTTGGGTGAAGGGGTCGCGGGTATAGCTCGGCACGGTGATGTGCCGCTGGAATCTGCCTTTCATGGATGTTTCTCCTTGGGCGGCAACACCGTCGCGTCGCCAAGTTGTCGGGATTTCATGCGCAGGACCAGGCCATCAAGTTCGCGCTCGACGTCCCATCCGCGCCGCCCGAGGCAGCGCCGCAGCACATAGGTGTGGGCGCCGTAGGCGACACGTGCGCCCTGCCCGATCGCTGCCCGTCGGGCAGCCCGGTTGGCGTGGAACGTGCGCACCTTCTCGCGCCAGGGGCCCGCGTACGGCCCTGCCGGCGCATCGGCCTGCGCGAGGAAGGCAAGCGGACAGTCGTAGTAGCAGGGCCCGCAGGTCTCGTTCATGCTCTTGATGGCGGCCTGGCCACCCTGGCAAACGATGAGCGTCAGGCCGATCCATTTCCGGCCGGCGTGCGCACCTGAGCGGGTCTGGGCCAGGAACCACAGCCGGTTGCCGATCGTCCGGTGGGCGAGCACCGTGGAATAGGCGCTCACACTGACCAACTCGTCGTGGACGGCCTGGTGCTTGGTGGCGCGGTAGACGATGGTCCCCATGTCAGGCTCGCATGGCTGACGAACCGGTGAACGCGAGGCGGGTGCCAGGCACATGGGAAGCTGAGGGTCGGATAGAAAGGGCTGCGAAGATCGCATCGATCCGAGGAAAGCGTGAGTGGTTGTGCATCGGGTGGACGTAAAAAAGCCCGCGCAAGGCGGGCTGGATGGGCAGGTGGACAAGTAAATGGGTGAACGGGTGAATGGGGTGGCGAGTGAGTAGGTGTTGAAGAGAAAAATTGACTTCGCCGCAAGGCGTCATCCAGGTTGCGTGTCGTCGTGCGCATGGATACCGATGGCACGTTCGATCAGGTTCTGGTGCGTCTCCCGGACACTGGCGATCTCCTGCAAGCGCTGGTCCAGCGCCCGCACGGCCGCGGCGAGATCGCCATGCTCCCAGGAGGCCACGACGTCACGCGCCAGGAGTTCAAGCGTGAGCTAGGCAAACCTCCAGGCCGTGGACATAGGCCTCGATGCGCGTGTGCTCCGCGGGCGACGCCGTCTTCAGGATCCCGATCACCTTCAGGTGCAGCGGCGTGGCACGGGTCCCTACCCGGTGCCAGGCTGCGGCATCGTCAGGCAGCGCACCTTCCCCCTCGTCGGGGCTGTCGATGCGCTCGAGCCGAAGCTCGACGATCTCGCCGAAGTGCGTGAAGAGCGATCAGCCTTCGGCGCAGGCCTCGGCGTTCTCCTCTGCGGTGAAAAAGGACGCTGCATCTTGCGCACCGGCCGCCTCGGACCTCGGGGATTCGAAGCCGTTGAACTCGCACGCTTCCGCGATGATCTGGCGCATCGCAAGGGGCCCCATCGCGTCGGCGGCCTCCTTCTGTGCATCGTCGATGTCGCTCCAGTCCACGGTGCCGTCGCCGCCATTGGCGATGTCGGCGATCTCGTAGGCGCGTGCCACGCTGTGTGCGCAATGAAGGGCGCGCTGCAGCTGATGGCCGGTGTACAGATCGCTGCCCAGCAGATATTTGCCGGAAGCCCCGATCGGAATCACGGCCATGTGAAGACCTCGAACGCCATAGCGGCCGGCAGCACCAGGTTTTCGCCCGAGAGCTCCAGAGCTTCACACTGATGGAACTGTGCGAGGCGCAGCAGGCGGCGCAAGGCGTGCCATCCCAGCGCCTGCGTTGCCGCAAGGTTGCTCTCGCTGACGTCAGCGCGCCAGCTGAAGTCGTCGAGTTCGAGGATGCGCAAACCCGCTTAGTGGAAATGCAGCGCGACGTCAGGCTCCGCGCCCTGGTGCCCCACATGAAGTTGCTGGGCGATGTCCCAAGGCAAGTGGCGGGCGCTGACGCGCAGCGTGCGGGCGATGTAGCGGTGAAGACCTGTCGACGACAACGTGGAAGGCTCTTGATTCGCCGCGAAGCGAGCGCTTGGATCGTTGGTCATGGATACCCTTTACGAATGGAAGATGGAAGGAAAAATGAAAAAGGAGCGAAGAGAAAGGAAAAGGCGGAACGCGTTCCCGCGCTCGGTAGCGATGCCAGCGCGACCATGGCGAGTTACGTGTCAAGCATGAGCTCAAGACGGCACAATGTTGGGATGACAGCAAGGCAGGAGTTGCCCGACGAGGCATTGAGTGCGATGGCGACCGAGTGGCGCAGAAAGGCCCTTGGGGGAGACCTTCACGCACGCGGTATCGCCCACGAGCTCGAAACGGAGCTGCGCCGGCGAGCCGGTGCGCCGTTCACGAACTACGACACCCTGGACTTGCGCCCTCTCGAGACAAGGACAGCGAAGCGCCGGTGGTGGCAGCTTTGGCGCACACGCTGATACCTATAGATCCGGCGCCTTGCGAGGTCGGTCAATCGCCATCGCGGGCCGCCGGGGCCCGGTCGAGCTGCACCCCGCGCCAGAACGCGCGTTCAGCCCGAATGAGCCGCGCGATCTCGGCCTCGTCGCGCTCGACGCGATAGATCTGCAGGTCCTGCCCACCCAGCAGCACGACCACATCGGCCGCGCGCTGGCCTGTGACCGCCAGCAGATGGACAACGCGAAGCCGGATGTATGCGGGCATGCCCTCTGTCCACAGCGGGGCGGCGTTCATGCCGACACACACGCACTCCAGCAGTTGGACTTCCGGTGAACCCACAACCTCGCGGTTGACGGTGGCGACCATCCAGGGGTGGCGCGAATGGCGCCGCTGGGAGTCGACGCGCCGGATCCGGCGCCCGGTGCGCTGGGTGTAGTGCGCGGCCACAATGGGCTCCAGCAGGCGGCTCCAGTACGTCATGCTGTCGTCCTGAAGTTGTCGCGGCTGCAGCAGGTCCTGCCGGCGCGTCTTTTCCATCCAGAGGCGCACCTCGGACTTGAAGGGGTCCTGGCCGAGGGCCGCTGCGGCGTCGAGGTTCGTGAGACTTGCGCCGCATGGCTCGGACGGACCAACCGTTTGGAGCCGACGATCGGGAATGAGCGTCGGAACCAGTTGTAGTACGGCGCCACCTCTCGAAGGGGTTCGCAGGCGCTCCGCGCGTGTGTGGATCATGGTTTTTTTCCTGGGATGTGATGCCCATCGGCACAAAGCCCCGTTCTTCGCAAGGAGAGACGGGGCTCCGGGCAGCGGGCGGGGGTTGAGGTGGTGCGACTTGCTTGACGAGCACCCTCAGGCGATGAGTTCGAGGGCATGGGTGAGCGCGCGCTGCTTGATCGCCGCACCCTGGCCAAACCAGGCGCTGTCCAGGCGGTATTCGCGGCTGCGGGCACGCAGTTCGTGGTCGACGTATTCGGTCACCGCGTTCAGCAAGCCCCAGGCTGTGCCTTTCGCGGCCGCGAGTTCGGCGCCGCGGCCCTGGCCCTCGTAGAGCGCCTGGATCCGCTTGACGGCTCGCGCCTGCGGGACGACCGTTTGGTCGGCGGTGCTTTGCGTGCCAACGCCTTGACCTGCATGCGGTCCGCACAGGACGTGGAGGAAATAGTCCTGCGACTCCTTGCCCTTGACCTTGCGCTCGGCCAGGGTCTTCATGCGGTGCATGAAGCCGTCCCACTGCGACACGGCGATACCCAGCTGGCGCTTGATCGCGTCGGCATCGAAGCTGGTGTTGTGGGGCACGCGGATGGCATTGCTGCTCGCGCCGTTGATCGCCATGGTGAGGGTGTTGTGGCAGACCACCCGCACCGTGGTCGGCGTCACGGTCGTGGCCAGCGTGCCGTCGCAGGAGGTTGCAAGCAGCAGGTAGCCGTCGACGGCATCGGCGCCTTTGAGCACGGTGTGTTGACCGGTGCGCGCGAGCGCCCAGAACTTCCGGCCAAATTTGAGGACGCCTGCGGTTTCCATCTCGAAGCCCGAGACTTCGGTGAGGTCCCGGTAGAACTCGAGTACTGCTTGCGGCTGGACCACCTGGTAGCGGCTGCTGACGACGGACAAGGCCGCTTTGGTATCGCTGCGGTAGAGCACCTTCTGCTCCTCGAAGGCCTTCAAGGCCTCGAAGCTGCCCGCGTCTTCGCTCATGTAGCGCACAGGGGTCTCGCGGATGGTCCAGTCCATGCCGGCCTGCTGCGCCCAGACTTCGATGGGCTGTTTGGGTGGGAGCGGTGTGCCCAGCAGATGCCAGGGAGTCTCGCCGGCGTAGGCCATGGTTTCGATGAGGTGAGCCATAGGGGTCAATTTCCTTTCTAGGGTTGAAAAAGCACGACGCCCACGCCGGATCGCTGCAAGGGCAGCGTCCGGGCGTGGGCGTCGGCAGGTGGAAAGGGCTAACGGGAAGCGCTCGAGCGCGAGGGAGCAGGAGAGGCGGAGAACGGGATCGTTGCGTGCGAAGGGCTTAGCGCGCTTTCTGTCCTTGATCGAAGAACTCGTCGACCAGGCGCCTGGCCTCAGCGCGTCGATCCTTTGGATCGCGGTGGAAGTTCTGGCGGCACCAGGCGCCGAACGGCTCGCTGACCTCGTAGTCCATGACGCCGGGGAAGTCCGGCATCACCACCTCGGCCAGGCGCACATTGAGCGCCTGGTGCAGCTCCGTGACGCAGTCGGAGAGTTCGACGGCCGCACCGATCTGTCGGCCGTAGATGTCCGCATTCGCTTCGCTCCATGGCTTGGCCGCCATGAAGCCTTGCCACATGAACATCGACAGCAGGTGCGGGTTGATGAAGGGATGGTCCGGGTGTGTCGTCATCCGGGGTAGTCCCCAAGGTCGACACTGGCACCGGTCGGCGCCATGTAGACGTCCTTGAGTTCGCCCTCCACATCGAGGCAATAGAAGTCGTCGAAGCGGTCGTCCTGCACTCGCAGGTGTTCGGCCCGAGCACGTTCCGTGGTGAACTCCTGCGAGCCCGTGCCGCCCGCGGTCACTGAGACAACGTAGAAACGAGTTGTCGGCTCCTTCATGAAGCGGCCGGCTTCTCGCCGAACGTATAGCTGCAGGCCAGGCATTCGTGGTTGTCCAGGACGCCTGCGTCCATGGCCTGGCCGATGGTGGCGCCACCGGCCAGGCCTGCGAGCGCGGCCCCGGCCATGGAACCCAGCAGGGAGCCGGCCGGGCCGACGGCTGCGCCTGCGAGCGCGCCGACCTGGGCACCGCGCATGGCGCAGGCGGCACCCCAGGCTGCGCCAACGATGGCGCCTGCGGCACCACCTACTTTTTTGCCGCGGTCACGGGAGACGACGCGGTCGGATTCACATTGGGGACAGGTGAGCATAGAGAAGCACTTTCTTTCTAGGGGAAGGGCAAGGTCGGATGCCCGATGAAGAGCCAGACGGCACAAAGCCCAGTGCGATCGCAAGACCGGACTGGGCTTTGTTCGAAGGGGATAAATGTCTACGGTCTATCTCTTGCAAGTCATATGTGTTTAAAAAAGTCTGGAATCATCATGGTCGCCAGTTCTCGCAAGGCCTGCTTGACATCAACAGTCATGACCGTTCACGCCAGATCTCTTGATGGAATTTCCAATTGAATGTCCGTGATTGGCCATCACGCGAACCCCAGCCCGCATGCTAGGCATCGTCACTCCGTCGTTCTGGGGCGGGATTCTCTGCTCGGATTTTAAGGCTCTGTAGCAGGCAAATTCTTTTCATATATCGCCCGCCATAGAAGTCCCATGCCTCCTTTAAGGCTTCCCCAACTTGCCCGTACGTGCCCGTCGCTCACAATCATTGATTTGTTGTGGGCGACTTGGGACAATTCCGCGTAAACCTCCGCGGAAGTTAGAAATGCCGTCAGCAAATCCCTCATGTCGGAAGGAGCCTTCTTTGGCATGTTTGACATCAAATGCTTAGCCGACGCCGTAATCTGTGCGGAATTATTGGTCGATACGGATTGACCCGCAACTTCGCTCATGTAGATATCCGCGGTAAGTTCCTGCAGGGCTCTAACGAGCAGCGCGCAAGCATAAGGGGATTTAGCGACCTCAACTTGCGACTTTAATTCATCAATGATCGCTGCGCATTTTGCATTGGACTTCGCATGGATTAACTCGGTCTTCTCTAACAGATACTTGCTTTGCCGGGGCTTCCGAGGAACCGATACGGATGCCTTTGCCAGAGCAACTCCGTATGTAGTCGCTGGTTTTTTGTCTTGTTCATCGACCTTACCATTGGTGTCCGCTGCAGATCCAGTGGAAGCAACTTCGTCGTTAAAACTGGCATGGGCTTCCTCCGCAGCGGCAGCCTGCTCCTGCGACGAGGCGGGTGACTCTTCTGTGATGCCGGAAGTCGAAGCGACACTTGCCAAATACTCGTCGACCCGTTTTGACACTTCTTCGATGTAAGCGCCGGTAGTCTCGGCTCGTGCGAAGTCATCGCGACTTGTCACTCGTCCAGAGACGACATCATCCGCCAATATTGCTAGTGCTTTGGTCGCGCGAGCTCGTGAAGGACCAATATCAAACTCACTTGCTCCAATTGAGGGGCCGAATCGCGTTCCGAAAGCCCTCCCTCCTGCGACACGATCAAAGGTCGTAATCGCAAATTCACCAAAGTCGACGGCAGACAAAACGGATTGTGTAAGCTCACCTGCCTCGCGGAGGAATTGAACACATTTCCAAAGACCAGAATCGTCAAAGCGATGGATTTGCAGCGCGGACCATTCGCTTCGCCCTGCCCCTCGACCTTCGCCCTTATGGCGTACGCCAATGAAATGCTCAGCACTCTGCCGACTTTCAAATACGACGACATCAATTTCATTTGGCCAACGCCCAAGATTGGCTCCGCGCAGTTTTTTGAATCGTTGCTGCATCTGAGGGGTCATACTCAGGACTGGATCATCTATCAAATCCGGATCGCTTAACAGGCGTAGGGCAGCCAGCCGACGATTTCCATCCAGGGCAGTAAATCGTGTCTTATCCCGCTCAGACGCCATCACATACAACCGCTCTCCCGGGTCAAGCATCCCAACCTCACAAATATCCGCAGCAAGCGCGAATATCTTTTCCCCAAACCGTTCAACCAGAAGCAGTTGTTGCAGTGCTTCCTTCTGATCCCGACTGTGACCTGTCCGAGGGTTATCCTGATCTAGGTCCAAGTCGTCGAGAATCAGAGTTCTTTTTTCCATGCACTCCTCCGTTTATTGTCTGCAGTGCGGGGGTTATACAAGGTTTCGAAAAAGGTTTCCGTAAATTCTTCGAACACCGTCACCAATGCTCTTCCGCACTAGTACGTTTCGAGACGTTTCACACGAAAGCGCCATCAGAGGTGGACGTTGTTCGTGCAGACGTGTGCACAGGACGACGGTTGGCCCCTTGAAGCGCGCAAAGAAGCCGCGCATTCAAAGACTTGCTTCGTAGACGCCCGCGAGCGTCAACCACCGTCTCGATACCCCTCGACGTCGAGCGCGCGGCCAAGCGTCAACGAGCCTCCACTGAGTTACCAGGTGCCCATCCGCTCTTGCATCGCGAGCCGGTGGCTTAGGACGAGGTGGAGCGTCTCGCCCCAACTTACTCGAGGAGCTCGCGCAAAGGCTGCCGCCATCGCTCTCGGAGCACAATGAGCGGGCAAACGTCATGTTCGGGCCATGCGCACCCGGAAGGACGCCAGAAGGCGCTGGCCAGCGCAAGCTTTCACAGGCAAAATGGCGCCCAAGCGCCCGAGCAGCGAGGCAACTTTCTCTACAAACGAGCGTTCGCAAAGGTATCAAAAATGGCTGCACCGACGCTCTTAAAGACCCATTCCCCAATGACGCCGATGCCTCCCCTGGAGTTCAACAAACCGATTCTTTGTCCAGTTTCCTTACTTCGGCTAGATCTTGACAATCCGCGACTCCAAACTGGCGACGACCTGACAGCGTCGACCGAAGAACAGGTCATTGAATTCCTGGCCGACATCGCAGCGCTTGATGAGTTGGTGCTGTCAATTTGCACCAACAAATACCTTAATCTTGAACCGCTGATCGTTCACGGGACCAATTCGGGGCCGTACAAGGTACTGGAGGGCAACCGTAGGCTTGCCTCGATCAAGATCATCCAAGACCCGGCATTGGCCGCATCGTTGGGAATCAAGGTTCCGACCCCCGTTCCATTGGAAGTCAAGAAGTCGCTGGAAAAAATACTTGTCTACCGCGTCAAATCTCCCGACGAAGCTAGAGAGTTTATCGGTTTCAAGCACATTAACGGACCGCAGCGCTGGGATGCGTTCGCCAAGGCTAAATACGTCACCAATTGGTATAGAGACGCAAAAGGTGCTTTGACCATTGATGAAATTGCAGACAAGATGGGGGACAACAACAATACCCTACGTGCATACATCTACGCAGTTTTGATTCTTGACCAGGCCGCGGCCGCCGGCCAATGGAGCGTTGAGGACCGGGCGGTAAAAAGTGGCCGGTTCGCCTTTTCGCACCTCTACACTGCATTGGGACGGGAACAATATCAGGATTTTCTTGGCCTGAAAAACGGTTGGTCGAACAAGCCTAGCGTTACACCAATCAAGAAAGCTTACCTCGGAAATTTAGGCGAGGTTCTTTCATATATGTACGGGGCCGCCTCGGAGGGGCGCCCTTCGCTGATAAAGTCCCAAAATCCAGATCTCAAAAACCTCGGATTGGCAATCGTCGATGATAAAGCGCGAAAAGCACTAGAAAATCGCGCCACTTTGGAGCAGGCGCTTGATGAATTAAAGGAGCCCGCATCCGCATTTCACGACTCCTTGATCGTCGCCAACCTGCGCCTTGGTCGAACGATCGAGCTTATGGCGAAATATGGCGGTGGAAACACGGAAATTGACAGCATCATCGATGAGATTTTTGAGCGCGCAGACACACTCAAAACGATGAACGACAAGAAGCGACTCAAGGCCAAGAAGTGATGGCGCTAAAGAGTCCCGAACTTAAATCTCCACCTGCACTATTGTGCGACTGGCTGGAAATGAAGGTTCTGTCGGAACCTCACGGCAGCTTCCGACTAGGAAACTTGAAACGCTACTGGGATATCTCTCGAGAAATTGAGTCCTCTGACCCGGAAGGGAAGTCAGTTCGCGAAGAAGATACTGACACCGAGGGAGTTGCGGGTCCCGACGAAGAAATATTTATTGATTCGTTAATCGAGGAAATCTCCGACCGCCGCGGTGCATTGGGAGATGCCTATCCCTTTACGCTCGACGGCAGAAACAAACTGATTGTGGTTGAGCCTTCCGGCGCCGGGGGCTATATGTATTTGTTTTGCCTGTTACTAACGTACTCGAACGGACACGAAATTTTTTCAGGAGAGTGGCTGCCAGAGATTCTACCGAGGACTCGTGACCTGTTTCAGGCTTGCTCAACACTTGCCGCCGCAGGGGAAATTCGTGGGTGTTCGATTTCATTCGGCTGGCCCCGCCCGAATTCCAATCCACCTTTCTTGACGAAGCTGCGAGAGGTTTATGCGCTTTTCGGAGAAGGCGAAGTAGTGGCGTCACCAAGACGCGGCGTTTCAGCTTGTCCTAAAGACGAAGAAATAGACATCATCGCGTGGCGTCCAAGACGTGATCGGGCCCCAGGAACCGAATATCTTTTGGGTCAAGTCGCATCCGGCGACAACTGGATGAGCAAACCTCTCGAAGGTAAACCAATAGAAAATTTTCACCGGAATTGGTTTTCTCAGGCGCCAGCCTCTCACGCGCGCGGGTTCATATTTATCCCGCATGCGGTGCCGCCAGTCGGTTTTGACGGCACTCGCAAGGAAAGGATTAATGCGATCACCACGCGATACGGCACTATTATTGATAGGCTCAGGCTCCCGCTTTTGACTCAGCAAGGCATTGAAATCGCAACAGATAACCCAGGGTTAATAATCGAAAGACAACATGATATTCCTGAAATTCGGGAATGGGTCATTGGGCAGATCAACTCTTTACATCAATTCTAATGTTACTCAGCCCTCTTCGCTATCCCGGCGGCAAATCCGATTTTCTTGCCGTCGCCGCGGCAATTTTCAAAGACAGTGGACTTGAAGGCACGCCTGTCGTCGAGCCGTATGCCGGCAGCGCCGCCGTTTCGCTCGGTCTACTCGACTTTGGTTTAACACCAAAGGTTACTCTGGTCGAAAAAGATCCGCTCCTGTATTGCTTCTGGCGTGCTGTTTTTGACAGCCCTGGTGAATTGATTACCAGATTTCAAGAGCTTCCCATTAATTTGGAAACTTGGTCCGCACAGCAAAAATTCCTCAGCGTCGAAAGTCCAAGCGAAGAGAACAAAGTCGACTTGGCTCTTGCCGCCCTGTTCTTCAACAGAGCCAACTTCTCTGGAATCTTGGGAGCAGGGCCCATTGGGGGGAAAAACCAGCTATCCGCCTACAAGATCGGGTGCCGCACCAACAAGGACGATATTGTGGTGAGAATCTTGGCTTTGGCTTCGCTCGCTCCAAAAGTCGACGTACAGTTTGGCGATGCTCTTGATACGATCAAAAAGAGTGCCCGCAAGAAAAACAACTTCTTCTATCTGGACCCACCTTATTTTAAGAAGGGCGAACTCCTTTATCGCCACTATTACAGGCTAGCCCAACATAAAGCGCTTGCAACGGCTTTGACATCTGTCGACTTTAAATGGCTGTTGAGCTACGACGATCACCATGTCATTGAGTTTTTATATGAAGATTTTCATGTTGAGCGCTGTGCATTTCGGTACAGTGCGCGAAGCCACAAAAAGCATGATGAGCTTTTAATTTCAAACTTCGCCTTGCCTGCATGCGAAAGGGATATGCAAAGGAGGCAGCGTCATCGCACCGCATTCATGCCAACCGAACCCATAGGGCAGATCGCGGCCTTCCAGATCTAGCAGGTGCATGAGTGCATGCATCGAGAGATCGATGCATGGCTCGTTAGCGTCTCTTAGCGAACGGGATTGACGGCTTACTGTAGGCGGCCATCGTCCGCACGAACAATTGGTCGACCTTCTTGATGCCGCGCACCATCATCTGCCGAATGGGCCCGACGGACTTGGCCCAGCCAAAGCCCTGCTCCATGAGCTTTCGTTTGCGCTGCGAGATCGCATAGCCCTCGCTCGCGGCGATCTCGTCGGCCACCGCTGAGCGACGTCCCGAGTTGTTCTGCGCCACATGCGGCGTGACCTTCAAGCGATGCAGCGCTTCGATGAACTCGGCCGCGTCATAGCCCTTGTCGGCGCCAAGCGTGACCTCGGTATCCAGACTCGCCACTGCTTGACGCGCGTCCCTGATCATCACCTTGGCCGCTTCACGTTCGGCGAAGCCGTCGGCCTGCGTCACCGTGGCGTTGACGACCAGGCCGTGACGGTTGTCGGTGAGCGTGTGCCCCATGTAGCGCAGCTCGCTGGCCGTCTTGCCCTTGCGGTACAGCTTTGAATCGGGGTCCGTCTTTGACTCGTGTGTTTCGTCGCTGCGTCGTTGCCCCTTGAAGTCCCCGCCGCTGCCGCCAGGCGCAAATGCGCCGCGCTGAGGTTCTCCTCGATCGACAGTAGGTTGATCGCTGGTGCGGTGGTAGCCGTGCCCCAGGTCTGTTCCTTGACGCGGCCGCCGAAGGCCTGCTGCTGCAGGTAGAAGAAGCGCGCCGCCCGCTGGACGTCGGTCAGTACCTCGGGTGGCGTGGCCTGCGTCCGCTTGAAAATCTGCCGACTCGACAGCGCGTACTTGAACTGCCGGACGAGCTCCTCCAGGTGGTGCTTCACGACCCGGTAGAGGTTGACCAGGTCAGCTATGGGCTCACACGCGCCGCCTGGCGTCGAACGGCAGAGGTATTTGCCGACCCTTTGACTCGCGCATTGCCTTGTTCGCCTCAAACCGTCTTACATCAGCCATTACATCGGCCGGGAAAACTCAAAAATAAAAAAGAGTTTGCTTCCAAAATGGAAGCAAACTCTTCAATAACCTCAAGGTCTCATTGGTGGTAGGCCGTGATGGGCTTGAACCATCGACCAACGGATTATGAGTCCGCTAACCAGCTTCAAGAGTGGTCAAATCGATTATCCTGCACTTCAGCGACAAGTCTGAACTGCCACCGGCCTCTGAGTTCCGCGCTCCCAGTACTACGCTCCTACCGGCGGATGCTCTCCATAGAAGATTCAAGCGTTGCCGCTCCCCCGAGATGCCTCCGCTGACGCCGGGTGCCGGATCTGCAGATCGATCAACCACCAACCCTGCTCATCGCCCAACGGCGTTGGCGATCATGAGCCGCGAAGTCGCACGCGTCGCCCCGACATAGAACAGCCGCATCTCTTCCAATGCGTCACCGTCCTTCGCGGCCACCTCCTGACTCGGACCGATCTGGCGCGCCCCCATCACCGCAACCACCGGGAACTCCAGTCCCTTGCTGGCTGACACCATCGTCGTCCTTCTCCTGGGGCCGCAGGAGCTCGGTCGCCATTGCACTGGCCGTCTGCAGGATCTGGCGGGTGTTGCGGTAGTTGATTCTCAGGATCGTCGTGCGGCCCTGCGCCTGCACGCCCACGCTCTTGAAGCTGAAGGGCTTGCCACTGCGCTTGTCATAGATGCTCTGGGCATCGTCGTACAACAGCAGCAAGCTGTTGGTCGTGGGATCGACCATCTGGGTGACCAGCTTGAGCCACTCGGGCGCGAAGTCGTGGCCTTCGTCGACCAGCGCCGCGAGGTACTGGCCCGACGGAATCATCTTGCGGCCCACGCCGTCGATGACGCATCGTCGCCTGCAGCTTGACCGCCAGCGGCTCGATGCGTTGCTTCCACTGCTGCGCAGCCATGGGCGCTTCATCGATCAAGAGGCTGTCGATCTCGACCACGTCGATGGGCTGGCCCGATGATCAGCCCTTGCTGCGCCGCGGTGTTCACCGCGACGCAAGTACAGGGCCCGCCTGTCGAAACGGCCTCAGACTGTGCAGCCAGCGCGTTCCTGGATGGCTAACTCTCGCGTCACGGCGAGCGCAAATGCAAGGGCGCTGTCGCGAATGCGTTCGAGCAACTGGCCAAAGCGATCTCGCTGCCCATGCCGAAGCAAGACTGAGCCACCGGGGGGGATGATGATGCCAACGTCGCCGATATTCGGAGTTATCGGCAACCGATGTCCGCCGCAACGCCGTTTGGCTGGCTCGGGTCGCTGCCGTGCCGAGGGTCACCGTTGGCCGCCGGGCAGCGAGATCGGTGCCGGGGCGTGCGAGAGCGGCACGTGATGGAGCCACCCTCGGGTCAACCGCGGACGAGATCGGCAGCGTCCTGCAAGCATTCGCGACGATGGCTGGCGTCGTGCGTTCGCTGCCCGCGCGATGGTGCGTGCGCATTCAAACTGGAGGTTTGCGATGTCCCGACTTCACGACGAATGGAAGGTCGATGCGCACGGCCCTTTGGAGCACCTGGGGGACGGGGTCTGGACGGTGGCCGGGGAGATCTCGATGCCGCTGGGCCATTTCCCGCGGCGCATGACGGTGGTGGTGCTGGAAGGCGCACGCCTGCTGGTATGGAGTGCCATCCCGATGCGCGACGCTGCAATGGCGCAGTTGGAGGCCCTGGGCGACGTGGCTTTCCTGGTCGTGCCCGGCGTGGCGCACAGGCTGGACTTGCGCCCCTGGAAGCGGCGCTACCCGGGCGCGCGCGTGGTGTGCGCGCCCGGCGCACAGGAGGCCGTCAGCCAGGCCGCGCCCGTGGATGCCACCACCAACGTGTTCGATGACCCGACGGTCGATTTCCAGGCCGTGCCGGGCATGGAGGACAAGGAAGCTGCGCTGTGGGTGCGCCGCGCCGGCGGCACCACGCTCGTGGTCAACGACATCATCGCCAACGTGCAGCATCCCAACGGGCTGGGCGCGCAGGTGATGGCGCGCCTGTTGGGCTTCGGGGTCAAGGAGCCGCAGATGCCCTGGCTCGGCGAGAAGCTGTTCGTCAAGGATCCGGCGGCCACCGCCGCCGCCTTGCGCGCGTGGGCGCAGGAGCCTCAGCTCACGCGCATTGTCGTGAGCCACGGGGATGTGATCACAGCCGCTCCGCGCGAGACGCTGACGCGTATCGCTGCCGACGTGGCGGACTGAGCCCGTTGGCCCCGCCCGCCAGGGCAATGGCCGAAAAATTTGTAAACCTTCTTGCTCAACCGTTGAGGCTTCCCGGATACTGTACATCCATACAGTCATTGGAGCCGCAAATGGCCATCTCCCTGTCATGGGCCGATGGCGACAACATGCCAGAGGCCCCTGCGCCATCCCCCCGGACAGCTGGTGCGCCGCTCCGGGCCATCCCGCTTCCGCACGCCGTCGAATCGGCCATCTGGCGCGGCGACGCTCTCGGTACGTCGGTCACCACGACCGTCTGCACCGGCTTCGATGCGTTGGACGCGGAACTTCCGGGCAACGGCTGGCCGTGCCAGTCGCTGACGGAAGTCCTGCAGGTCCAGGCCTCGGTGCTCGAATGGCGACTGCTCGCCCCCGCGATGCGCACGCTGGTGGGACAGGGCAAGCAGATCGTGCTCGTCGGGTCGCCGAAGCCGCCGCACCTGCCAGGCCTGAAGCATCTGGGCCTTGACGAGCGGCATCTGGTCTGGATCCAGGCCGACAGGCCCGTCGAACGTCTCTGGGCGACCGAACAGCTCATCAAGGCCAACGCCGCCGGCATGCTCGTGAGCTGGTTGCCGCAGGCGCGCCAGGAACAGATCCGGCGGCTGCAGGTGTGCGCACAGCGCTGTGACGCCCCGGTGATTCTCTGCCGGCCTGCGGCCGCCGAGCACGAGGCCTCGGCCGCGCCGCTGCGCCTGCAGGTGCGCCTGGGCATCGACTGGGAGCTGCACATCCACCTGCTCAAGCGCAAGGGACCGCCACACGTGGGTGGACTGACCTTGCCCTCGGTGCCCGGTGGGCTGGAGGCCATCCTGACCCCGCGCCTTCGCCTCCCCAGTCGACTGATCGCCGCGCGAAAGCGCCAGGGTCTCGCGCAGGACATTTCCCCAGAGTTTTCCCATGCTATGGACAGCCCTTCTCCCCGACCGCCTTCCGGACGATCCGCAGCCGCGCACTGACGCGCTCGACGGACTGGCGACGTGGTGCCTGCAGTTCACGCCACGCGTGGCCGTCCTCGAGGCGTTGCTGACATGCCCCGCTGTCGTGATGGAGCTGGAGCAAAGCGTGCGGCTCTTCGGCGGCAAGCGCCGCCTGGTGGAGCGGGTGCGCGACGACTGCGCGAGCCTCGGGGTGCGGCAGCTGGGCTGGGCCCCGACCAGCCTGGCCGCACTGGCCCTCGCACGATCGGGCCTGTCGAATGGTTTCGCCAAGCCGCTCGCCCAGCTGCTCGATGCCCTGCCACTGGAAACCCTGACCCCGGTCGCCGCTCACCAGGCCACGTTGGCCCGCCTGGGCTGTCGGACCCTGGGCCAAGTCCGCGCGCTGCCCCGAGGTGGTCTGAGCCGCCGCTTCGACGCGCAACTGCTCGCCACCCTGGACCAGGCCTACGGTCTGCGCCCGGAGACCTACCCGTGGGCCCAGCTGCCGGAAACGTTCCATGCCAGGCTCGAGCTCATGGCGCGCGTCGAACATGCACCGGCCCTGCTCTTCGGCGCTCGACGCCTGATGCTGCAGATGGCCGGCTGGCTGATGGCGCGGCGCTCGGGCGTCACCGCCTTCACGCTGCGTTGGTGCCACGACGCGATGCGCGCGAAGTCCGCCGGCGACGGAGGTGAACTGACGGTGCGCACGGCCCAGGCCACGCGCGACACGGAGCATTTGATCCGGCTGCTGGCCGAGCACCTCGGCAAGGTCGAGCTGCTCGCCCCCGTGGGCGACCTGGAGTTGCTGGCCACCGAGGTGCAGGCGCTGGAGGAGAATAGCTTCTCGATGCTGCCCGAGGCCCGGCAGTCCGGCGAGAGCCTGGCGCTCGTGCTGGAGCGCATCGCCGCGCGCCTCGGTCCGGACCGCGTGCTGCGTCCCGTCATCCTCGAAGACCACCGCATGGAATGGATGTGCCGCTGGCGCCCCGCACCGGAGCCGGCACCGCGTGCGAAGTCTCGCGCGGTCGACGTGCCGCAGCCCACCTTCATCCTGCCGAAACCGCTGCGGCTGGCGACCGAGAACAACCGGCCGCACAACGGCAGCCTGCCCTGCGCAGGGCCCTCATTGAAGCACCGGCACCAGCGGCTCGCAGCCTAAGCTCTGGGCTCACGGCTTTCAATGACGACATCGCGCAGGAACAATCAATGACCCAGGCCCTGGTACTGCATCGCGCCGACGGCGCGCCCGTTTCAACCGCCTCCCGCAGGGCCGCCTTCGGCAAGGACGATCCTTTTGCACGGCATCGCGAGATCGCGTGGGAAGGCCCGGGCGCGATGAGCGCGGGCCGCACCAGCTTCATCGGCGAGCTCGACATTGCAAGCTATCCCCACATCGAAACCATCGTCGTGGTCGAGGGGGAACTGACGCTGACAGCGGACGGCGCGGCCCCGGTGGTGGTCGGCCCCCAGGCGGGCGCCGTCATCGGATGCGGTACCTCGCTGCGCGTGCAGGCCGGGTCCCGCGTGCGATTCGTGTTCTGCGCCGCCGCTTGCGAGAAGCCGACCCGGCGCGGCCTTTTTCCCCTGAGCGCCGACGCCGACTTCAAGCCCTCCGCCACGCTGCCCGCGGACGTGCTGCTGGGCCCTTCGCCGGCGTGCCGCAGCGACAACGTCTTCATCGACGACGGTGCGCAATACAGCGCCGGCACGTGGGACTCGACGCCCTACCACCGGATCGTTCGCCCGCATCGCGTGAACGAGTTCATGCATGTCCTGGCAGGCAGCGTGCGCTTCGCAGCCCCTGACGGCAGCGTGCTGTCGGTGGACACGGGCGATGCGCTGTTCGTGCCCCAGGGTGCACCCATCGGATGGGAAAGCAGCGACCGCGTGGCGAAGTTCTACGTGGTCCAGAGCGTCCAGGGCTGAGGCGCCGCGCGCGCTGCGTCATGCTGCTTCCGCCGGACCGCATCGGCGCGGACGCGATCGGTGCCTCGCTGCGCCTGGTCGCGCATGGCCAGTTGCAGACGCATGCGCTTTGGAAGCCCGGGCCCGCCGGTGCTCGAGCCACGGCGCGGATGGTGCCGCTGGAGCAGCGCAATGCCACGCGCCTGAAATGGCCCGACGCGGTTGCTCTGCCCATGATCGACGAGCCCGCGGCCCCGTCGCCCTGGCGACGGCTGGCGCAGGTTGCCGTGCAGTTCCGCCTGAGCCCGAATGAACTGAAGCTCACGCAAGCACTGATGCAGGGCGAGGCGCAAGACCGAGCGGTATAGTGCAGAACGGCCGATCGGCCGCAGGAGGCCTGCGTGTCGCCGACTAGCGCCACAAGAGAAGCGCTGGATCGATCTTGCGATCTTCGCGCAGCATCGTTTCGATTGCCGCTGCAGGAAGCGCCGCGCTGAACCAGTAACCCTGCATCTGATCGCACTGATGCGCCGCCAGCAGGGCCGCCTGGCCTTCGCTTTCGACGCCCTCGGCAAGCACCTTCATCTGCAGCTGGTGTGCCATCGTGATGATGGCGCGGGTGATCGACGCATCTTCTGCCAGCGCGGTGACGTCGGGTACCAGCGAACGGTCGATCTTGACGACGTCCACCGGCAGCCGGCGCAGGTAGCTCAGGCTCGAGTAGCCGGTGCCGAAGTCGTCGAGCGAGACTTCGACGCCCAGCGCGCGCAGCGCTTGCAGGTGCTGCACCGCCTGGTCGAAGTTGCCGATCAGCATGCTCTCGGTGACCTCGACGCCGAATAGCCGGGGATCGAGGCCCGCCGAGGCGAGCAGGCCTTCGATGCGGCGTGCCAGATCCGGATGCAGCAACTGGCGCGCCGACAGGTTGACGGCCATGCGCAGCGGCGGCAGCCCGGCCTCCTGCCAGGCCGCGGCCTGCTCGATGGCGCGGCGCAGCACCCAGTCGCCGATGGCGACGATCAGGCCGGTCTCCTCGGCGATGGGGATGAAGCGATCCGGCGCGACGCGGCCCAGCGTCGGGTGCTGCCAGCGCAGCAATGCCTCCACGCCCACGATGCCGCCATGCGCAAGATCGACTTGCGGCTGGTAGTGCAGATCGAGCTGCTCGTCGCGCAGCGCCTTGCGCAGCGCTGTCTCCAGCGCCAGCCGGTCGGGGTCGTCGTCGTGCGGTGCACCGGCGTAGATACTGGCCTGGTTGCGTCCCAGCATCTTGGCCTGGTGCAGTGCGGCGCTGGCGCGGCGCAGCAAGGTGTCCGCGTGGTCACCGTCGGCAGGTGCCGTGGCGATGCCGATGCTGCAGGTCATATGAACTTCCTGCCCCGCGATCGACATCGGACGGGCAATGCTGTCGAGCAGCGCCTGCGCCGTGTGCAGCACCGGCACGGATGGCGCCGGCATCACGATCACGAACTCGTCCCCGCCGCGGCGCGCCACCAGATCGCCGCTGCGCACGGTGGCGCTGAGGCGCTGCGCCACTTCGCGCAGCACTGCGTCGCCGATGTCTGCGCCGAGACCGTCGTTGATACGCTTGAAACGGTCGAGCTCCAGCACCAGCACCACGGTCTGGAGGCTGGTCTGCGCCGTCGCGTTCAAGCGCTCCAGGAGCAGCTGGCGATTCGGCAGCCCGGTCAGTTCGTCGAACTGCAGCAGTTGCAGGATGCGCCGCTCGGTGGCACGGCGTTCGCGCAGGTCGTCGATGCAGACATGGGCGAAGGACGCCTGGCCGCTGGTCACCAGGCTGACGGAGACGTCGACCGGAATCTCATGCCCCGCCTGGTGGCGCACGGTGGTCTCGAAACGCAGCGAACCCCGGTCGCACAAGTCGCGCCAGCGCCGCGGCCACTGCGCCACATCAATCTGGGTTTCGATGTCGGGGACACGCAGCCGCAGCAGTTGCTCGCGGTCCAGGCCCAGCAGCCGGCAGGCCGCCGCGTTGGCATCGCGATAGGCACCATCGGGCCCGACCTGCAACAGCGCGTCGTTGGCCTGTTCGACGGCTTGTCGCGTGAGCTGCAACTGGTGCTGCGCCTGCTCGCGTTCGCTCACGTCGCGCGCAGACGGGATCAACCACACCACGCGGCCAGCCTGGTCGTAAAGCGGCAGCAGCGAGAAGTCCATCGACAAGGTGGCGCCGCCGCTCGTGGCCACTCGCACGTCGAAGCGCGAGGCCTCGCCGCGCACCGCGCCGGCCAGCGCTTGCTGGAGCCGCTGTCGCGAGACCTCGCAGGCTTGCCACCAGGGGGTGGCGTCGAAACGCTGGCCGAGCACCTGCTCCGGCGCGCTGCCGATGGCCTGCAATGCCGCCTGGTTGGCATAGCGCAGCACGCCGTCGGGGTCGAGCAGCCCGGCGAAGATGGAGGGGCCCAGACGGTCCAGCACCTCCTGCAGGGTCATCTGCGGGCCCGCCGATGTGGGACTGGCCGCCATGCGCGTGAGCGCTGCACCGCGGCGCGGATCACCCCGCAGGGCGTGTTTCTTGGGCATGGCACCAGTTTGTCCCGCAGCCACCGCTGGCGGCGTGTGCAGCTGCGAGCCCGAACGACCGGATCAGATCGACGGTCGAGAAGCCGTCGCGTCGCGCGGTGCGTCGTCGACCAGCCTTGCCAGCGTGCGCATGGCGCGTTCCAGCGTTTCATTCCAGGGCTGGCCGCAGGTCAACCGGATGTGGTGCCGGAACTCCGCCCGCGCAGAGAACATCGGCCCCGGGGCCAGGCTGATGTGCTGCGCCAGCGCGGCGCCGTGCAAGGCGATCGCGTCGACGCCGCTGGGCAGCTCGACCCACACGAAATAGCCGCCCGCCGGCCGCACGACCCGCGTTCCGTCCGGAAAAAGCCGGTTCACCGCGTCGAACAGGCTGTTGCGCTGCGCCTGCAAGGACATTCGCAGGCCTCGCAGATGCCGGTCGTAACCACCTTCCTGGAGGTACGCTGCCAGCGCCGCCTGCACCGGGATCGAACCCGACAGGCTCGTCGACAACTTCAGCCGCTCGACCTCGCGTGTAAAACGGCCGGGCGCGGCCCAGCCCACGCGGTAGCCTGGAGCCAGGCACTTGGAAAACGACGAGCAGTGCAGCACCAGGCCGCGCCGGTCGAAGGCCTTGGCCGGCAGCGGGGCGACCTTGCCTTCGTAGAGCTCGGAATAGACGTCGTCTTCGATCAACGGCACATCGTGCCGGACGAGCAGCGCGACGAGGTCGCGCTTCTTCGCTTCGGGCATCAGGCTGCCCAGGGGATTCTGAAAGGTCGTCATCAACCAGCAGGCCTTCGGACTGTGGAGCGCCATCACCTGCGCCAGACGACCGAGATCGATGCCCTCGCGCACATGGGTCGGCACTTCGATGGCGCGCAGGCCCAGCCGCTGCAGCGCCTGCAAGGCCACGTAGAAGGTGGGGGACTCCACCACCACAGCGTCGCCGGGCCGCGCCACCGCATTGAGGCACAGGTTCAATGCGTCCATCGCACCGTGGGTGAGCACGATCTCGTCGGTGGCCACGGCAAAGCCTTGGCGCAGATAGCGTTTCGCGATCTCGCGTTTGAGCTGCTGATTGCCGGGCGGCAGGTCTTCGACCATGCGCCAGGGGTCGAGCCGCCGCATGCTGGAGACCAGGGCGCGCCGCAACCTGTCCAGCGGAAACAGCGTCGGGCTGAGGAACGCAGAACCCAGAGGCACGATGTTGCGCGCGCGCGCGGAGCCGAGGCACGCGTAGATCAGGTCGTTGATCTCGACAGGCTGCGATCCGGATCGCGGTTGCGAGATTTCCGGTTCCCGCAGCGACGTGCCGTCGGCGCGAGCCGTGACGAAGTAGCCCGACCGTGGCACCGCACGCACCAGGCCGCGCGATTCGAGCAGATAGTAGGCCTGGAACACCGTGCTCGCGCTCAAGCCCCGGCTGGAACAGGCCTGGCGCACGGAAGGCAGGCGGTCGCCAGGGCGCAGCACGCCACCGGCAATCTGCTGCTCGAGCTCCAGAGCCAGAAGTTCGTACCGCGTCGAAGCAGCGTCCGGACGATGGGGCATGGTGTGGGCACCGCGCCTCGGTCGACTGCCGGCTGGGTGGGTGGGTTTCTGGCAGTCTATCGATTGCGCCCTGCGATGCAAGCAGCGTTCACGATGCCAGGCATCCAACGGCGCGGTGGCAAGCTCGCGTCTGCCGCGATCAACGCCCGGCAGCCAGCCGGTACTCAAGCCGCTGAATCAGCCGGCCCAGCTCCGCCATGTCCGTGCCGTTGAGCGCCGGACCCGGCCGACGCACATAGGCCGATCGGATCGCGCCTGCGTTCGAACGTACCGGGCCGTGACGCACCGCAAGCCGCGCGTTCGAGGAGAGTGGCGTGGGCGCTAAGCGCCAGGCGGCGCCTGCACCGGCACACCAGGCACGCCCCGCGCATGCGCCTTCAGGCAGGCGACGAAGTCGATGAGGGTGGCCGAGGCGTGCTCGCGGTTCCAGACCACGGTGATGGGGCCGAAACGGATGTTCGAATCGACCGCGACTTTCCTGAACAGCCCCAGCGAGGCCATGTAGTCCGCCATGGATTCCGAACACGCGCCCACGTAGTCGCCCTTTTGCAGCAGCGCCTGCATCATGGCCAGCGAGGCGGTTTCCGCCTTGGGCACCAGCCACGATGCCTGTTGCTCGATGAGGTAGGCATCCATCTGGATGCGCGTGAGGGTGCCGACGGGCGGCATCACCCACTTCTCGCGCAGCACGTCGGCGAAGTCCAGCACCCGGTTGCTGCCCCAGTGCCTGCTGCCCTGCCCGATGACGATGCTCACCCGGTCGTCGAACAGCACCTGGTGCGCCAGCTGCGGCTGGTGCGCCCGCGCATCCAGGACACCGATGACGGCATCCATGGCACGCGTCTCCAGGCCCTTGAGCAGGTTGTCGAACGGCCCGTCGTGGATGGACACGGCCACGTCGGCGTGCCGCTGCTGGAAAGCGGCCACCGCCTCGGGCAGGCCGCCGGCGATGCCCGCCCAGACGCTGCCCACGTTCAGGCGCGGCACGCGCCCCGCCGCCACCGCATGCATCTCGCGGCCCGTGCGGGCGACGTCGCCCAGCACCGTGAGCGCCAGCCGCCTGAGCAAATGCCCGGCCGGCGTGAGCTGCACCTTGCGCCCGCGCACCACCAGCGGCGTGCCCGCCACGCGTTCCAGCTCGGCCAGCCAGTGCGACATGGCCGACTGCGTCATGTGGAGCCGCGCCGCCGCCTCGGTCAGCGTGCCCGCTTCGTCCAGCACCAGGAACGACTCCAGGTGCCGCACCTTGATGCTCCGCGCCCAGGACGCGCCCTCCGATCGATCAATCATGAGTAAACCTTCATGCACCCATTCTGCATTTTCACTAGGAGAGCGACAGGGTCATCATGAAAATACCTTCATCTTTCATGACAGCCCTCTGAGGAAGCCCCCGTGCCCCAACCCATCACGCACATCTCCAGGATCCTGATCGGTGCCGCGCTCGCGGCCGTCGCGGCCGCCACCGCGTACGCGCAGGCCAGCTACCCCAGCCGTCCGGTGCGCCTGGTCGTATCGCAAGCCCCGGGCGGCAGCAGCGACACCATCGCGCGCTTGTGGGCCGAACACGCCGGCAAGGCCATCGGCGCCACCATCGTGGTGGAGAACAAGCCCGGTGCGGGCGGCCTCATCGCCGCGCAGAACGCGCTGAATGCGCCCGCCGACGGCTACACCCTGCTGCTGGGCAGCGTCTCGCTGATGGTGCTCAACCAGTTCACCTACAAGCCGCTGCCCTACAACCCCGAGAAGGACTTCGTGGGCGTGTCCATGCTGACCACCGTGCCCTTCGTGCTGTCGGCCAACCCGGCCACGGGCATCAAGACGCTCAAGGACCTGACGGAAAAAGCCAAGGCGGCGCCCGGCAAGCTGAACTTCGCCTCCGCCGGACTGGGCAACTCCACGCACCTGGCCGTCGAACTGGTGGACAACGCCCTGGGCATTTCGATGACCCACATCCCCTACAAGGGCGAGGCCGACGGCGTGCTGGCCACCATCGGCGGGCAGACGGAGGTGATGGCGCCGGTGTATGGCACGGCCTTGCCCCACATCAAGAACCACAAGCTCAATCCGCTGGCCGTGCTGGCACCGCAGCGCACCCCTGAGCTGCCCGATGTGCCCACGCTGGGCGAACTGGGCGTGAAGGGTTTCGACAACATGGGCTGGAGCGCCGTGGTGGCGCGCGCCGGCACGCCGGCCGACATCGTGGAAAAGCTCAACAAGGCCACGCAAGCCTTCCACAAGAGCCCCGACGTGCAGGCCAAGCTCAAGAGCATGGGCGTGATCCCCCTGTCAGGCCCTTCGGCGCTGGTGATGGAGACGACGGTGCGTGACGCCAAGGCCTGGGGACCCACGCTCGAAGCGCTGAACCTCAGCGCCAAATGAACCGGCATGCAACGCCCATGAAAAAAGAAGCCATGGTGGTCTGCCCGCAGCCGGAGGCCGCCGAATCGGGCATCGACATCCTGCGCGCGGGCGGAAACGCGGTCGATGCCGCCGTGGCCACCGCGCTGGCCCAGACGGTGGTCGATCCGCTGATGTGCGGCATCGCGGGTTTCGGCACCGCCGCCGTCTACCTGCCCGGCGCCCAGGTGCATGAATATTTCGACTTCCACTCGCCCGCGCCGCTGGCCGCCAGGGAGGACATGTGGGAGCACCTGCTGGAGGGCGAGACGCGGGACGGCTTCGGCTTCATCCTCCAGGGCCGTGTCAACGACATCGGCCCCCAGTCCATCGGCACGCCGGCCACGCTCAAGGGCCTGGAGGCGATGCACCAGGCGCACGGCCGCCTGCCGTGGCGCCAGGTGGTGGAGCCGGCGATCCGCTGGGCGGCGGACGGCTACTTCGTGCGCCCCGGCATGCACGCCTTCTGGATCGACGAGCCGGCCATGGGCCGCGTCGGCAACCTCGAACGCCTGCAATACAGCGACGAGGGCCGCCAGCTCTACTGCCGCCCCGACGGGCGCCCCAAGCCCATCGGCGCGCCGCTGCGCAACGACGGCATGGCCGCAGTGCTGCGCCAGATTGCCGAAGAAGGCGCGCGGCCGTTCTACGAAGGCGACCTCGCGCAGCGGATGGTGGCGCACCTGCAGTCGCTGGGCGCGCTGCTCACGCTCGACGACCTGGCGCGGTACCGGGTGCAGCGCAACCCGCCGCTGGTGGGCCGCTACCGCGACCGCACCGTCACCACCAACCAGCCGCCGGGCGGCGGCGCCATGCTGCTGGAGATGCTCAACATCCTCGAGCACTTCGACCTGGCGGGCATGGAGCACAACAGCCCCGGCTACCTGCAGCGGGTGTGCGAGGCCATGAAGAAGGCGACCATCGACAAGGACCGCTGCATCGGGGATCCGAAGTTCTTCGACGTGCCGCTGGAACAGCTGCTGTCCAAGGACATGGCGCGCGAAGTGGCCGAGCAGATCCGCACGGGCCACCGCTTCAACGTGGAGCGCGTGAACCCCGGCGCGCCGGTGCCCCGCGACACCACCCACCTGAGCGTGGTGGACGCCGACGGCAATGCCGTCTCGCTGACCCACTCGCTGGCCATGCCCTCGGGCATCATCACCCCGGGCATGGGCTTCCTGTACAACGGCTGCATGGGCGTGTTCGACCCGCGCCCGGGCCGCGCCGGCAGCATCCGGCCGGGCAAGAGCCGCTTCACCTCGTCGTGCCCCACCATGACCTTCAAGGACGGCGCGCTCGACGTGGTGCTCGGCGCCCCCGGCGGCACGCAGATCGCCATGGGCGTGCTGCAGGTGCTGCTCAACGTGATCGACCACGGCATGGAGATGCAGGCCGCCGTGTCGGCGCCGCGCTTCTCGTCCACCAGCAATGCCATCGACGTGTGCAACCGCATTCCGCGTTCCACCACGCGCGCGCTCGAAGCACAAGGCTACGCCATCGGCCGCAACCCGTACAACTACACGATCGGCTGGGTGCACGGCGTGCAGGTGCAGGCCGACGGCCTGCATGGCGGCGCGGACCCCGGCCGCGACGGCGTGGCGTACCGGCTGCGCTGACGCCCGTTCAGGCCCGGCTGTCCGCGGCCTCCAGCCGCGCCATCGCCTCGTGAACGGCGCCCAGGCGCACATCCTGGCTGCGCGAGGCGTCGACGATCGCCTCCATGATCCGGGAAGCCTGCTGAGCCGATTGCTGGATCTCCCGTATCACGCGGCCCGACGCCTGCACCTTCTCGTTGCCGGCCTGCACGCGGGCCGTCGAGGCGGAGACCAGCCCGCCGATCTCTCGCGCGGCGGCGGCGCTGCGGTGCGCGAGGCTGCGCACCTCGCCCGCGACCACGGCAAACCCGCGGCCCTGTTCGCCCGCGCGCGCGGCCTCCACCGCCGCGTTGAGCGCGAGCATGTTGGTCTGGAAGGCGATGCCGTCGATCAGGCCCACGATGTCGGCGATGCGCTTGGAGTCGGCCTGGATCTGCTGCATGGCCGCCATAGCGTCCGCCGAGGCATCCGCGCCATCGAGCGCGACGCTGGCCACCTGGCGGGTGTGCGAATGGGCGTCGCCCGCCTGGCTGGCGCTGTGCCTGACCAGCTGCTTCAGTTCCTCGAACGCGCCTTGCACCATGCGCGTCGCTTCGAAGCGGGCGGTGATGTCGGTGGCGTACTTGACCACCTTGAACGGCTGGCCGGCCTGGTCGAGCACCGGGTTGTAGTTGGCCTCGATCCACACCGTGTTGCCCTCGCGGCCGACACGTTCGAACTGGCCCTGGTGGAACTGCCCGCGCGCCAGGTGCTGCCAGAAGGCCTTGTACGCGGCGCCCTGGCGTTCGTCGGGGCGCACGAACATGCTGTGGTGCCGGCCGACGACATCGCTTTCGTGGCGGTAGCCCATCGCATCCAGGAAGTTGCGGTTGGCACGCAGGATGCGGCCCTGGAGGTCGAATTCGATGACGGCCTGCGCGCGCCCGACCGCGGCCAGCTGGCTTTGCGATTCCGCGTCGCGCAGCACCTGCCCGGAGATGTCCATGGCGTACTTGACGACCCGCACCACCTTGCCCGCGCCATCGAGCACGGGGCTGTAGTTGGCCTGCAACCAGACCTCGCCGCCGTTGCCGGCGATGCGCCTGCAGCGCCCGACGAAGGGCTCGCCGCGTTGCAGCCGGTTCCAGAACTGTGCGTAGTCGCCGGAATGCCGCTCGGCCGGGTCGACGAACATGCTGTGGTGCCGGCCCTTGATTGCGTCGAGCGAATAGCCCATCAGCGCCAGGAAGGGCTCATTGGCGAACACCACGTCACCCTGCGGCGTGAACTCGATCACGGCCTGGTTGCGGTAGAGCGACTGGAGCTGGCGCCGTGCGGAAACACGCCGGCCCGAAAGGAACGAAACCAGGGAGCGGAAGGAGGTCATGGTCGATCTGAGTACGATTTGATTAATCTACTCATCGACGGTTGGCCTGGGTGTAGGAAACGAGCGCAAAGGCTCGCGCCGCCCCCACGGCGGGCGCTCCTCGGGCCTAGCTCTGCGCCTGCTTCGACGCCACGAAGCATCCATGGTCGCGCGCCCAGAGCAGCGCTTCGCCCCGGCTGTGCACATCCAGCTTGGCGTAGATGGTCGCGACGTGATTGCGCACGGTGCTCAGCGCCACGCCGAGTTCTTTCGCGATCTCCTTGTCGGAATGCCCCCGGCACAGCGAATCGAAGACGTCGCGTTCACGCTTCGTGAGATCCCCGAGTTCTGCGGAGTTGCCGGCGCGCTTCACATTCGCCAGCTTCTCGATGAGCGATCGGCTGAACCAGGAGGCGTCCTGCATCACCGTCTCGATGGCGCTGACCAGTTCGAGTTCGGAGCGCTTGCGATCGGTGATGTCCAGCCACGCGAGAAGCACGCAATCCTGGCCGTTGATGGTGACCGTCTCGGCCGACACCAGCGCGTCGATTGCATCGCCCTCCTTGCGGCCGATCCTGAAATCGGCGTTCCTCACGCTGCCGCCCGGGGCGAGCCGCTGCGCGATTTTCGATGGGACTTCGCCCGGCCAGACCCCGGCCTCCTCGCCGGCCCGTCCCACGACGTCCTCGCTCGCGTAGCCCGTGGCGGCGCTGAACGCCTCGTTGATGTCCAGGAAGACCAGGTCCTCCGCCCTGAGCACCGCGCTGGGCACGGGCAGCATGCGAAACGCCTTCTGGAACCGTTCCTCGCTCTGGCGCAGGGTGCTCTCGGCCTTGCGCCGCGGTTCCAGGTCCATGAAGGTGAAGAGCATGCAGGCCTCTTCACCGATGTCGATCGGCTGGCCCGCCACCACCACCGGCTTGTGGCCGCCATCGGGCAGCCGAAGCTCGGCCTCCATCTGCGGGATGGTGCCGCCTTCACCGAGCCGCTCCACTGCCAGGTCGCGCCTGTCGGCATTCTCGAAAACATCGAGCTGGTACACCGAGCGCCCGATGACCTGCTCGCGCACGTAGCCGGTCATCTCCAGGAAGCCCTGGTTGACCTTGATGTAGCGCTGGTCGCTCAGCCGGCAGATCACGGCCGGCGCCGGGTTGGCATTGAAGGTCTTCTCGAAGCGGTTCTCGGCGCTGGCCCACTCGCTGGCGTCGTGCAGGATCAGGGCCAGGCAGTCGGGCTCGCCGTCGCTGTTGGTCAGCACCAGGCTGCGCACGCGGTGCACCCAGTTGACGTTGTCGTCGTGCGCCGGAAACACCTCCACGATCACGTCGCTGAAGCATTCGCCGGCGATCACGCGCTCGATGGGGTACTGGCCTTCCTGCAGCGGATGGTTGTTGCGATATCGCAGGCGAAACCGCTCGCGGTACTGCGTGACGTCGGCGCCCAGTTCGGCCACCTTGTCCACGCCGTGCATCTTCAGGGCGGCCTCGTTGGCCCAGACGATGCGCTGATCGGGCTCGATCAACATCACACCCTCGGTGAGCCCGGTGATGATCTGCTGGAGCTGGCGCCTGTCGGTCTGGGTCTGTAGAACGCGATCGTTCATGGTGTAGGTCTTGATCGGCGGAAGTCCCGCATGCGCGCCATTACAACCCGGCTCGCGATGCGGGAGCTTGCGTTGCCTCGTGCGTCAGTCGCGCACGCTGCGCCGGCCCAGGAAGCCCGCGCCGCCCGACACCAGGACACCCAGCAACAGCGCGATCACGCCGGCCCAGGCCGCATGGCTCACGCCCTTGGCAGCGGCATCACCGGCCTCGCGGGCCTTCTGCTCGGCTTGCTGCTTGAAGGCGTCGTACTTCGCCACCGCCTGGTTGAAGCTCTGCTCGTAGTTGTCGGCGATCTGCTGGGCTTCGGCGCGGCTCTTGCCGGTGCGCGCCGCAATGATGTTCACCAGCGCGTCCTTGTCCGCCGCATCGAGGCCGGGCTGCGCCTTCTGGCGCAGGCGATCGAAGAAGGCCGCGAGGTCGTCCGCCGATGTCTGCGGCGCGGTGGCCGCGTCGGCGGCGGTCGCCTTGCCGTCGCTGGCCGCCGCGCGGGCGTCGGCCTTCAGCTTGTCAGGGTCCAGCGCGGGCTTGCCGGTCTGGCGCAGCAGGGTTTCCAGCTGGGCGCGGGCGTCCGACATGTCGAAGTTGATCCCGTTCTTCTGCAGCTGGTCCTTCACGCCCGAAGCCAGCGTGGGCGCGGCGGCCGCCACGCCCTGGCCGGCGAGCGACAGGCCGGTGCTCGCCACACCCGAGGCCGCGCCGATGACGCCGCCTGCGAGCGTCGAGATGGCATAGACCGTGACCAGCGTCGTCACCGCCCAGCACAGCACGCCATGCAGGATGCCCTTGCCCGGTGCCGAGCGCCCTGCGAAGAAGGCGCCCACGGCCAGCGCGATGAGCGTGGAGGCGCCGACCCACAGGCCGGTTCCCATGCCGAAGCCCGCGAGCGGATTGCGCTCGCGCAGCGCGTCGATGGAGCCGGTGCCCACGGCCGTGCCAAGCACGCCCAGGAACAGGTAAGTCGCCAGCGCAAGGAACAGGCCGACGAAGACCGCGCCCCAGGACACGCGCCCCCGATAGACCTCGGCGGAATGCGGCAGGAGCACCGTTGCAGTTGTGGTTGTCATGTTCTTCTCTCCCGTGGAATGCACGCGTCTCAGCGCTTGGCCCAGAGGGCGCCCAGGACGAAGCTCACGCTGGCCACCACCGCGAGGGTCGCGACGGGGTTGACCACCGCCGACTCACGCACCTGGTCGAGCACGGCGCCGTAGCCCTGCTGCGCCTTGCCGGCCACCTGCCTGGCCTTGCCTTCCAACTGGGTCGCGGTGTCGCCGGTGGCGGCGCCGAATGCGTCCTGGACGCGGCCCGCGATGTTCTGCATCGTTCCTTCAGCTTTTTCAAACATGTCTATTTCCTTCGTGGTGAGTTGATGTGGATGGGATATCGGCGAGCCACTGAACTACTTGCGCAGCTTGTCGGCGGCGTCCTTGGCCGCTTCCTGCGTCTTGCCGACGCCTTCCTGGGCCTTGCCGGCCAGCTTCTCGGCCGCGCCCTCGACTTCGAGGCGCTTGTTGCCGGTGACCTTGCCCAGCGCTTCCTTGACCGATCCCTTGACCTGCTTGAGATTGCCGTCGACCGTGTCCTTGTTCATCTCGTGATCTCCAAAGGTTGCCCGTGCGGAATTGCCCGAGGCGTTCGCATCAGCAGCGAATGGAGAAATCGTAGATTCGCGAAGGGCTTCGAAACACAGACAGATGCACTAGAAGACGTAGTGCATTTGCCCCGATTCGGGACGTGATTCTTCAGGGAGCGTAGGATGACCGGCAGCCCATGCGTGGGAGCCACGCCCACGGCCGGTTTTGATGGCCCTACTTCGTGAGCGCGACGTATTGGGGACTGGTGCCGCCCGACGGAAACTGGACCGGGCTCGACAAGGCGCCGGTGGCCGGATCGATGTCGAAGACCGAGACCGTGCCGGATATCTGGTTGGCGGTGTAGACACGGCGGCCGGTGCGGTCCACGCTGATCGACGTCGGCCCCGACCCTCCGGTGGCGAAGGGACTGCCGGCCAGCGGCGCCGGAACGCCGGTGCGTGCGTCGATGGCGAACGCCGACACGTTCGCAGCGTTGACGTTGGCGACGTAGACGAATCGCCCTGTCGGATCGATGCCGAGGCCGCGTCCGGCCATTCCGGTGTCGACCGAGGCAACCTGCGTCAGCGTGCCCGCCCGCGGATCGATGGCATACGCGATGAGCCTGGAAGGCGCCGGGTTGGGGGCTGTTGCCGCCACGTAGGCAAACCGTCCGGAGGGTTCCAGCGCAACGTTGAATGCCTGCAGTCCGACCGGCAGGACGACGCTCTGCACGGGCCCGCTCAATGCGCCGGAGGTCGCATCGATGGCGAGCACGTCGACGCTGCCATCGAGGTGCGGAAGGTACGCGAACCGGCTCTCGCCATCGATGGCCATCCAGAAGTCGTTGGGCGAGCCACCGGTGGCGAAGGAAGTTGCCGCGCCAAGCTGCCCCGTGGCGCTGTCGATCGCAAACTGCACGACACTGCGGTTGCCCAGCACATAGGCAAAACGGCCCTGCGGTTCGATGGCAATGAACCTGGCGCTGTTGACGAAGACAGTCTGCACAAGCAGCAGCGTGCCAGTGCCCGGGTCGATCGAGAACACGAAGACGGTGCTGCTCAGCAAGCCGGCGACATACGCGTAGCGCCCCGAGGGGTCCACCGTCATGTGCTGCGGCGAGCTGCCTGCGGCCACCGTCGTGGGCGCCGGCAGCGAGCCGCCAGCGCCGATCTCGAATGCGCTCGCGTTGTTCGAGCCTTCGTTGGGCGTGTAGGCGAAACGCGAAAGGCCGACGTCCGTGCAACGCACTTCGACGGACGTGACGTCGGACGCGCCCACGGTGCCGAAAGCACCGTGCGTCACGCACGTCTGCGCCGCCGCGGGCTGCGTCTTCACGGTGACGCCATAACCGGCACCGCTGGCCACCGGCGTGGCGAAGCTGAAAGTGCCGTTGGCCGTGACCGTCAGGTCGTCGCCCGCATTGTTCTGCAGCACCACCCGGTCGCCGCCCGCAAGCTTCGTGACCTTGACACTCACATTGAACGCGGCAGCCGAGCACACGACCGCGATGTCGCCCACGTCGGCCTCGCCCACCGTGCCCGCGCCGCGGTTGACCGTGCAAGTCTGTGGCGGGTTGGCGGGCTGCTGCTTCACCGTGACTGCGTAGCTGGCGCCCTTGGCACGACGGTCCCCGAAAACGAAGCGGCCGTCCGCCGCGACCGCCACGTCGGCCGAGCCGGCCTGCTGCAGCACCAGCCCGCTGCCCAGGAGGCCGCTGACGCTGCCGCCCACGGCGTACGTGGACGCCTGCACCGCGGGCGTGCCGCCACCGCCAGCGCCCCCGATCGGCAGCGGGAAGGCCGAAAACCCGGACCCTCCGCCACCACCGCCGCCGCACGAGAGCACGGCGAGCGGCAACAGCAGCAGCGACGCCTTTTGCAAAAGACGCAAAGAGGTGGCGACGCGGATGCTGCTGGTCAAAGGCATGTTGACTTACTCTAAGAAACAATTGGCGCAACAATGTTACTTTAGTCGGCCGGCGCGCAGGCGCTGCGTCAGCCGGGACCTGAATCTCGTCGAACATGCTTGGCGCGTCGCCTGGACGCCTACCCTGCAAGCCATCAATTTGGGATAGTCGGGGTCCAATGAACGACACCCCGCCGCCGCCCCGCCCCCCGAGCCGCATGTTCCTGAGGAATGCCGGCGAACTCGGCGGCCTCATCGAAGGCTTCGACTGGTCCTCCACCGCGATCGGAGCGATCGACCGCTGGTCCCACGAGATGAAGTCGGTGCTCGCCTTCGTGCTGCGCAGTCCCACGCCGATCGTGACGCTCTGGGGCGACAGCGGCGTCATGATCTACAACGACGCCTACCGCCGATTCGCCGGCAACCGGCATCCCGCACTGCTCGGCAGCGACGTCCTCGAGGGGTGGCACGAGGTGGCCGATTTCAACGCCAACGTGCTGCAGAAGGTGTACCGGGAGGGCGGCACGCTTTCCTATCGGGCCCAGGAGCTCACGCTCGTGCGCGACGGCACACCGCGCGTGCTGTGGGCCGATCTCGAATACTCGCCGGCGCTCGATGAAGCGGGCGCGGTCCTCGGCGTGATCGCGATCGTCGTCGAGACGACCGAACGTGTTCTGGCCGAGCGGCGAGCGGCGTCCGAACACGAGCGCGCCCGTGTGAACGCAGAACGCGTCCAGCTGGCGCTCAACGCGGGCGCGATCATCGGGGCGTGGTTCTGGGACCTGCCTAGCGACAGCTTCACCATCGACGAAGCATTTGCCAACAGCTTCGGCATCGACCCTGCGCTCGGGCGTACCGGGATTCCGCTCGCGCAGATCGTCGCCACGGTGCACCCGGACGACCGCGGCGGCCTGCTGGAAGCGATCGAGGCTGCCATTGCGCGCGGCGGGGCCTATGCGCACCAGTACCGCGTCAAGCGAAGGGACGGCCGCTACTACTGGGTCGAGGCCAACGGCCGTGTGGATCACGCCGACGACGGCACGCCGACCAGTTTTCCGGGCGTGCTGATCGACGTCGAGGAGCGCCGGGCGGTCGAGGCCGAACGGGATCGCGCGATTGCGATGCTGCGCAATCTCAACGATCAGCTGGAGCAGCGGGTGGTCGAGCGCACCTCGGAACTCATCCAGGCCGAGGAGGCGCTGCGCCAGGCGCAGAAGATGGAAGCCGTCGGCCAGCTGACCGGCGGCATTGCGCACGACTTCAACAACCTGCTGGCCGGCATCTCCGGCGCGCTGCAGCTGATCGGCATCCGTGTCGCGCAGGGCCGGCCCGACGACATCGAGCGCTACATGGGCGCGGCGCAAGGCGCCGTGAAACGCGCGGCGGCGCTCACGCACCGGCTGCTGGCGTTCTCGCGCCGGCAGACGCTCGATCCGAAACCGACCAACATCAACCGGCTGGTCGCCGGGATGGAGGAACTGGTGCGGCGCACCGTCGGCCCGGCGATCGAGCTGGAAGTGGTCGGCGCCGGGGGACTTTGGCCCGCGCTGGTCGATCCGTCACAGCTCGAGAACGCGCTGCTGAACCTCTGCATCAATGCGCGCGACGCGATGCCGGACGGCGGCCGCATCACCATCGAGACGGCGAACAAGTGGCTCGATCGACATGGCGCGCGCAGCCATGATCTTCCCGAGGGCAAGTATGTTTCCCTGTGCGTGACCGACACCGGCACCGGGATGACGCCCGAGGTCATGGAGCGGGCCATCGAGCCGTTCTTCACGACCAAGCCGCTGGGGCAGGGCACCGGCCTGGGCTTGTCGATGATCTACGGCTTCGCCAAGCAGTCGGGTGGCCAGGTCCGGCTCTACTCGGAGGTGGGCAAGGGCACCACCGTGTGCATCTATCTGCCCCGCCACCACACCGAGGGCGAAATCGACGACGATGGCGTGCAGGTGCGGCCCGCTCCCCGCTCGGAGCAGGGCGAGACCGTGCTGGTGGTCGATGACGAACCGACCGTCCGGATGCTGGTCACCGAGGTGCTCCAGGAACTCGGCTACAGCGCGATCGAGGCGGCCGACAGCGTGGCGGGCCTGAAGATCCTCGAGTCGGACGTGCGCATCGACCTGCTGATCAGCGACGTGGGCCTGCCGGGCGGCATGAACGGTCGGCAGATGGCCGATGCGGCGCGCCGCACGCGCCCGGGCCTGAAGGTCCTGTTCGTCACGGGCTATGCCGAGAACGCGGCGGTGGGCAATGGACACCTCGAGCGGGGCATGTCCGTGATGACCAAGCCGTTTCCGATCGAAGCCTTGGCGGCGCGTGTGCAGGAGATGCTGGCGCAGCCCTGAGGCGATCACTCGGACGCACGCGGCGCGCTCAGGAAAACCAGGACCGAGCGGCCGGTCGCAAGATATGCCTCGAAGGTCTCGTTCGATGAACCGCTCGCGTCGTTGTTCGTTTCCATGGCCAGCGTCCAGGGCTCGCCGGGTGCGGGGGGAAGCTTGAAAGGCACCGCGTCCTGCCACCCATTGAAGATGACGAGCGCGCTGGTGTCGTGCGCGGGCCGGTCGACCGCCGACACGGGCGCTCTGCCATCCAGAAGCAGCGCGAACGAGCGCGTCTGCGTGTCTTCCCAGTGCGCGGGCGTCATCTCGTTGCCGTCGGGAGCGAACCAGGCAGCGTCCTTGGCGCCGCTCTCTCCTCCGAATGTCGCTCCCGTCAGGAAGCGATTGCGGCGCAGCACGGGGGTCTGCCTGCGAAGCGCCAGCAGCTTCCGCGTGAAGCCGCGCAATGCGCGTGCAGCGTCCGTGCCTGCAGCCTCCCAGTCCACCCACGAAATATCGTCGTCCTGACAGTACGCGTTGTTGTTGCCCTTTTGCGTTCGCCCGAACTCATCGCCGGCCAGCAGCATCGGCGTGCCTTGGGACAGGAACAGCGTGGCCAGCTGGTTTCGCTGCTGCCGCGCGCGCAGTGCAAGGATCTGGGGGTCGTCGGTAGGACCTTCGGCGCCGCAGTTCCAGCTGCGGTTGTCCGAATGGCCATCGCGGTTGTCTTCGCCGTTGGCTTCGTTGTGCCGCTCGTTGTAGCTCACGGTATCGGCCAGCGTGAACCCGTCGTGCGCGCTGATGAAGTTCACCGACGCCCAGGGGCGGCGGCCGCGGTTGTTGAAGCGGTCGGCACTGGCCGTGACGCAGGAAGCCAGTTTGGGCGCCATGGCTTCATCGCCTTTCCAGAATGCACGCACCGTGTCGCGGAACTGGTCGTTCCACTCGGCCCATCCCGGCGGAAAGCCGCCGACCTGGTAGCCGCCCGGGCCGATGTCCCACGGCTCCGCGATGAGCTTCACGCTGGAGAGCACCGGATCCTGCCGGCAGCTCTTCAGGAAGCCGCCGCCTTCGTCGAAGCCGTGCGGCTCGCGCGCCAGGATCGTGGCCAGGTCGAAGCGAAAGCCGTCCACGCGCATTTCGGTCACCCAGTACCGCAGGCTGTCCGTGACCATCTGCAGCACGCGCGGATGGCTCAGGTTGACGGTGTTGCCGGTGCCGGTGTCGTTGATGTAGTAGCGCGGCTCGTTCGGCATCAGGCGGTAGTAGCTCGCGTTGTCGATGCCCTTGAAGGAAATGGTCGGGCCCAGTTCGTTGCCCTCGGGCGTGTGGTTGTAGACCACGTCGAGGATCACCTCGAGCCCCTGGCTGTGGAAACGGTCCACCATGTGCTTGAACTCGTCGATGTGCGGACCGTCCATGTAGCGCTGGTCCAGCGCGAAGAAGCCGATCGTGTCGTAGCCCCAGAAGTTGGTCAGTCCCTTGTCCGTCAGGAACGGCTGGTTCAGAAAATACTGGATCGGCAGCAGCTCGACGCTGGTGACGCCCAGCTCACGCATCCCGGCGATCACCGCATCCTGCGCCATGCCCGCGAAGGTGCCTCTGAGGTTCTCGGGCACGCCCGGGTGGCGCATCGTGAAGCCGCGCACATGGGTTTCATAGAACACCGTGTCGCTCCAGGGCACCATCGGTCCCTGGGGCTGCGACCACGCGAACTTCGAATCCACGACCACGCATTTCGGCATGAAGGGCGCGCTGTCGCGCTCGTCGAAGCTCAGGTCGCCATCCGGGTGGCCCACGGTGTAGCCGAACAGCTCGGGTCCCCACTTGAGCTCGCCCATATGGGCCTTGGCATAGGGATCGAGCAGGAGCTTGTGGTGATTGAAGCGGTGGCCCTTCTCCGGCTCATAGGGGCCATGAACACGCAGGCCATAGCGAGCGCCGGGCTGCAGGCCCGGGATGAAGCCGTGCCACACCTCGTCGGTGTATTCCGGCAGGGTGACACAGCCCAGTTCCTTTTCACCGGCCTCGTCGTAGATGCAGACGTCGACCCGGGTCGCATGCGCCGAAAAGACTGCGAAGTTGACCCCGTCGTCTCGGTACGTGGCCCCAAGCGGATAAGCATGGCCCTCCTCCGCAGAATATGTGGCGTTGGCGTCGGAAGCAGTGGACATGTCGGCGTACCCGAGTTTCAGAGGGTGAGAGCGTCACCGTACGGCCCGGCAACGGACATCGGATAGACCGCTGAGCAAACGTAGGACCACATGGATGCGCTCCAGTCTTCGCGAACACGCGCACCGGAACAGCACGCGCGTACGGCATCATGGCGGCCTCGCGCTACCCTGAAGCAGAAGAGGACCTCGTTGATGATCATCGGTATCGACCTGGGCACCACCCACAGCCTGGCCGCCGTCTGGAAGGACGGCCGCCCTCACCTCGTGGTGAACGCGCTGGGCGCCTACCTGACGCCCTCTTGCGTGAGCATCGACGCCGACGGCAGTGTGCTGGTGGGCCAGGCCGCGCGCGACCGGCTTCAGACGCACCCCGCGGTGACGGCGTCGCTCTTCAAGCGCTACATGGGCAGCGACAAGACCTTCCAGCTCGGCGCACGGAGCTTTCGCGCCGAGGAGCTGTCGTCGCTGGTGCTGCGCTCGCTGAAGGCCGACGCCGAGGCCATGCTGGGCGAGCCGGTGACCGAGGCGGTGATCACCGTGCCGGCCTACTTCTCCGACAGCCAGCGCAAGGCCACGCGCATCGCAGGCCAGCTCGCGGGGCTGCAGGTGGAGCGGCTGGTCAACGAGCCCACCGCTGCCGCGCTGGCCTACGGGCTGCACCAGGACGAAGACGCGACCCAGTTCCTGGTCTTCGACCTGGGCGGCGGCACCTTCGACGTGTCGATCCTCGAAATGTTCGAGGGCGTGATGGAAGTGCGTGCCACGGCCGGCGACAACTTCCTCGGCGGCGAAGACTTCGTCAACGAGATCGTGCAGCTGTTCTTCGCTGACACCGGCCTGCCCGAGGCCGCGCGCGCCGACGGCGGGTTCATGCAGCAGCTGGTGGCGCGCGCCGAGCTGGCCAAGCGTGCGCTGTCGGAGAGCGAGAGCGCCATGCTCACGCTCCACTGGCAAGACCGCGAGCACACGCTGTCCCTCACGCAGGAGCGCTTTCGCGCCATCAGCGAACCGCTGCTGGCGCGGCTGCGCGGCCCGGTCGAACGCGCGCTGCGCGACGCCAGCATCCGCGCGGGCGAGATCGACAACGTGGTGCTCGCCGGCGGCGCGACACGCTCGCCCGTGGTGCGGCAGATGGTCACGCGCATGTTCGGCCGCTTTCCCGCGATGGACATCAACCCCGACGAGGTGGTGGCGCTCGGCGCCGCCGTGATGGCCGGCCTGAAGGCGCGCGACCTGGCGCTCAAGGAAGTGGTGATGACCGACGTGTGCCCCTACACGCTGGGCGTGGAGACCGTGCACCGCATGCCTGGCGGCGGCGAGGTCGACGGCTATTTCTCGCCCATCATCGAGCGCAACACCGTGGTGCCGGCAAGCCGCGTCAAGAGCTACGTTCCGGTGCGCGAAGGGCAGCGCCTGCTCGCGCTGGAGATCTTCCAGGGCGAGGCGCGGCTGGTGCGCGACAACATCAGGCTCGGCGTGCTCGAAGTGCCGCTGCCGGCCGGCCCGCGCGCCGAAGCCAGCGTCGAGGTGCGCTTCACCTACGACGTGAATGGCCTGCTGGAGGTCGAGGCGACCGTCGTGTCCACGAAGGAAGTGCACCGGCTGGTGATTCAGGGCAACGGCGGCGTGCTCAGCGAACTGGAGATCGCCGCGCGCCTGAGCCAGCTGGCCGAGCTCAAGATCCACCCGCGCGACAAGGCCGAGAACCGTGCGCTGGTGGCGCAGGCCGAGCGCGTGTTCCAGCAGTTGCGCGGAGACGCCCGTGAACGGCTGGGCGACGAAATCTCGCGTTTCGAACTCACGCTCGAATCCCAGGACGAGCGGCAGATCCGTTCGGCGCGCGAGCGGCTGCGCAAGGCCGTGGGCTTCTTCGAGCGCGACAGCCACTTCGATCCGGACTTCGTGTTTTGAGCGCCGTGACAGCCGCTTTCGAGCGCCTCGGCCTGGCGCCGACGCGCGACGCCAAGGCCATCAAGCGCGCCTATGCGGCGGCGCTGAAGGCCATCGACCAAGGCAGCGAGCGCGAGGCATTCGAGCGGCTGCGCCAGGCCTACGAGCAGGCGCTGGCCTGGGCCGCGCAGGCGGACGACGAGCCGGAGAGTGAGGACGATCCTGACATCTCTCCGCATTCCCCGCCCGTTGCGCCGCCGGCCGATCCGCCCCGCATGGATGAGCCCTTGCCTGCCGCGACCGTCTCGCCCACGCCCGACGAAGCAAGGCAAGCGCTGCGCCACTGGACCGAGCAGTTGCGCGATGCGCCCCCCGAGGCCGTCGCGGACGTTTTCGAAGCGGCGCTGGCCGACCCGCGGCTGCTGCATCTGGACAGCCATGCGCAGCTCGAGGCCCGCATCGCCGATCTGCTGCACGACGATCCCGCCGGGCGGGCCGCGCTGTTCGACACCGCGGCGCTGCGATTTCACTGGGCCGATCGCAACGCCAGGCCGATTGCCAGCACTGCGGCCGCGCACTGGATTTCGCGCGTGATCAACCAGGGCCTGCAGTGGCAAGCACAGGCGCCGGCCGTGACTGACCTGCAAAAGCAGGCGCTCGATGTGGCCGCGCGCGTGGCCTCGCCCGGGCCTGCGCAGGCGCGCCTTGCGCCGGCGCTCGACGACATGGCGCGCGACTTTCCCGACTGGTTCGCGCTGCACCTCGCCGCGCAGGGCCACGCCCATCTGCCGGCCTGGCTGGCGTTGCACGCCAGGCTCGCATCGCGGTGGGCCGGACAGATCGAGCGGCAGCAACGCTATTTCGGCACGCGCGGCAAGACCGTGCGCACGCTGCTGGGCGGATTCTTCGTGCTGCTGCTGGCCGCGGCCGTGCTTTCCGGCGTGATGAGCCGCATGACCGGCGGCCCTGCGCCCGCGGTCGTGGCCGTCCCCACGAGCGCACTTTCCGCCGCGCCCGAAGCGGTGCTGGCCTACGAGATCACCGGCGCCGTGACGCGCGACAGCTGCGAGAGCACCGAGGAATTCGTGCACGAGTCCAACTGGCTTCAGGTCGGCGACAGTGACGCGGTCGCCCTGCTGGCCACGCGCGCCATGCGCTGCCAGGACAAGGGCCTGTGGTCGCGCAAGGACGACGCGCTGATGGCCTGCCTGCGCGCCGAGCGTGCCGCGGCGCTGGCAGCGGGCCGCGTCGAGGACGCACCGCGCTGCCTGCCGTCCGGGCCCCGGGCAGCCGGCGAAAAGCCCGAGCCGGCACCCCCCGAAAATCAAGGTTCTCGACAAAAGGAAAGTCGATGAACAAACCCGCCCGAATGCTCATGCTTGCTGGCGTTGTCGCGCTGTTGATTGGCGCGTTCCTCGCCCTTGCCGGCGGGCCGCCGGAAGCAGCCTTCGCGACCGCGATGACCGCGACCTACGCCAACGCGGCAGCCAGGGCGATCCGCGCGGCCAACAACAGCGAGATCGGCGGCAACGCCTTGGCCATGTTCCTCATGGGCTTTGGCGTCGTTCTGCTGCTGGTCGGGTTCGCGAAGGCGCGAAAGGGCCAGGACCGGCTTTCCTGATCGCCCGCGCCGATCAGGCCCGTGGCGGGTCGTTCTCGCGGCCGAACTGGCGTGGGCCGCCCACGGCCGTGATGAAAGCGGTGATGGCGTCGTCCACACTGGCGGCGTCGGCCAGGATCAGCCCCGGATCTGGCTCCCCGTCGGGCATCGTCAGCGGGATCTGTGCTTGAGCGAGCAGAGCTTCCGACGCGCCGAGCGCCAGGATGGTCTTGCAGTGCCAGTACTGGTCGCGCAGGAATTCGAGCGTGTGCGCGTCAGCGTCGAGCGCCTCCACGGCCTGCGCGCCATCGGGCAGCACGAGCGCGTCGAAGAGGAAGCCCGGGGAGTTTTCCATGGTCGCATCGACCGCGAACTTCTCTCCGCCGGCGCCCACGCAGGTGCCCAGCCGCGCACCCACGAGCCGCGGCACCGCACCCTCGGCCACCAGCGCTGCAATCACCTTCTCCAGCGACGCGCCTTCCACGCCGTTGGCCACCAGCACCGCCACCTTGCGCGTGCGGATGCCGCCGTCACCCGGGCGTGCCGTCAGCGACAGCGCGGGCGACTGTTCCACCTCAGGCGTGGCGGGCGTTTCGAGCGCCTTCGGCATCGGGGCCGGAAGCTCCATGCCGAGGTCCTGCGCCAGGCGCTGCGCCAGTTCGGGCGCGGCGTTCATCAGCATGGAGACCACCCGCTCACGAATGGCGGGCACCGTGACCTTCGACAGCTCGAAGCGGAACGCATTGCCGATGTGGGCCTGCTCCACTTCGGTCTGGCTCTCGAAGAACAGCCGCGCCTGCGTGTAGTGGTCCGCGAACTTCTCGGGCTTGATGCGCACCTTGTCCGCGCTCTCCTTGGCGTCGACACGCCGTGCCACGCTCATGAAGCCCTGCGCCGCGCCGGCCTGGAACGGGCAGCCGCCGGCCAGCGAGTTGGGCTCGTAGGCCACGCGTCCGCGATGGATGGCCTGGCGGTGCATGCCGTCGCGCTGGTTGTTGTGCACCTGCGCGATCGGCGCATTGATCGGCAGCTCGTGGAAATTCGGGCCGCCCAGGCGGCTGATCTGCGTGTCCACGTAAGAGTGGATGCGCCCCGCCAGCAGCGGGTCGTTCGTGAAGTCGATGCCGGGGACGACGTGCGCCGTGCAGAAAGCCACCTGCTCGGTCTCCGCGAAGAAGTTGTCGGGGTTCCGGTTGAGCACCAGGCGCCCGACGATCTGCACCGGCACGAGTTCTTCGGGGATCAGCTTGGTGGCATCCAGAATGTCGAAGCTGAACTGCTCGGCCTGCTCCTCGGTGAAGATCTGCAGGCCGAGCTCCCACTCGGGGTATTCACCTGCGTCGATGGCCTCCCACAGGTCGCGCCGATGAAAGTCGGGATCGGCGCCGGAGATCTTCACGGCCTCCTCCCACACCAGCGAATGCGTGCCCAGCTTGGGCTGCCAGTGGAACTTCACCAGCACGCTCTCGCCGGCGTCGTTGACGAGGCGGAAGGTGTGCACCCCAAAGCCCTGCATCATGCGGTAGCTGCGCGGAATGGCGCGGTCGCTCATCTGCCACATGAGCATGTGCGTCGACTCGGGCATCAGCGAGACGAAGTCCCAGAAGGTGTCGTGCGCGCTCGCGGCCTGCGGCATCTGGTGGTGCGGCTCCGGCTTCACCGCATGCACGAGGTCGGGGAACTTCATCGCGTCCTGGATGAAGAACACCGGCATGTTGTTGCCGACCAGGTCCCAGTTGCCCTCGTCGGTGTAGAACTTCACGGCGAAGCCGCGCACGTCGCGCGCGGTGTCCTTGGAGCCGCGCTCGCCGGCCACCGTCGAGAAGCGCACGAACACCGGCGTGACCTTGCCCGCCTCCTTGAAGGGCGCGGCCTTGGTGTACTGCGTGAGCGGCTCGTAGCACTCGAAGAAGCCGTGCGCGCCGGAACCGCGCGCATGCACGATGCGCTCGGGAATGCGTTCGTGATCGAAGTGCGTGAGCTTCTCGCGCAGGATGAAGTCTTCGAGCAGCACCGGCCCGCGCGCACCCGCCTTGAGCGAGTTCTGGTTGTCCGCGATGTGCACGCCCTGGTTGGTCGTGAGCACCTGGCCGCTCGAATCGACGCGCACGCGATCGAGCGTGCCGATGGTCGCGTTGAGCGCCTCCAGCGCGACGGCGCCGGTCTTGTCCGAAGCATTGGCTTCGGACAGCGTGCTGGCGCCAGGCAGGCGCGAAGGCGGCGCCACTGTCACGCCTGCCGGTGTCGACTGCGCGTTGGCCTCACCGTGCTCGAGCGGCTTGTTGACGTTCGCGGTCATGCCGCTGGCCAGCGCCTGCGTGTCGATTGCGCGCTGCGCGGGCGCATCGCCCTTGCCGGCGGCTGCGGGCGCCGGGCTCGCGGGCCCGCCGTCGGTGTTGCGTGCCGCGGCGCGCGCCGCGAGGATTTCGGCTGCGCTCGAGGCTGCCGCTTTGACTGGGGGCTTTTTGGACATGATTGGCTCGTGAAGTGAGCGGGCGATGCTGGGCGTGCATCCGAAGCCTCCATGTAGGAGGCCGCCGCACGGCGCGCGGTAAGCGCGCTGACGCGGTGCGCACGCGCCGTGTCTACGATGGATCGATGACCACGCCCGACGAGGAAGCACCTCCCACCCCACCTGCGAACGGTGCGCGGGCCACCGCGACGCCCGTCGACCCTGCACGGGCTGCGGTCCTGCTCTGGCAGCAGTCGCCGGACATCGCGTTCGTCCTGCTGGACCCGGCCGGCACGATCACCGCCTGGCAAGGTGCCGCTGCGGCGCTGTTCGGCTATGCCGAAGACGACATCGTGGGGCAGCCCATCGATGTGTTGTTCGTGGCCGAGGACCGCGCCCTGGGCCTGCCCATGCTCGAGCGCCAGGTCGCGGTTTCCGCGAACCGCTCGGAAGACGACCGCTGGCATCTGCGCAAGGACGGGGCGCGCATCTGGGTCACCGGCAGCATGGTCGCGCTGCGGGAACAGGGCGTGCATGTCGGGTTCGTGAAGGTGATGGCGGACCGCACCAACCTGCGCGCGCAGATCGAGACCACGGAGAACCGGCTGCAGGGCGCGCACGATGCGATCCATGGGCGCGACGCATTCTTCGGCCGGCTGGTGCACGAAGTGCGCAACGCCCTCGGGCCGATGGGCATGGCCGCCGAGATCATGGCCAGGAAGGGGCTGGTGACCGATGAACTGGCCGGCCCGGCAGGCGTGGTCAATCACCAGATCATCCTGCTGGAGCGGATGATGAAAGACCTGGCCGAGGTGGTGCGCTTCGGCGCAGGCAAGCTCAGCCTGAGCAAGACGCGCTTCGACCTCGGGGCGGAGATCGAGAAGATCGCGGCCGTCGTGCTCTCGGAGGCGAACAAGAAGCAGCACGTGGTCTCGGTGCTGGTGCCGCCCGTTCCCGTACCGGTGGTGGCGGACCGGCAGCGGGTTCACCAGATCGTGTTCAACCTGCTTCACAACGCCATCAAGTACACCCCGCCGGGCGGCAGCATCTGGCTGCGCTGCACGGTCGAGATCGACCACGCGGTGATCAGGGTGGAGGACACCGGGATCGGCATCGATCCGTCCCTGCTGCCGGTGATCTTCGAGCTGTTCACCCAGGAGAATCCGCAGAACTCCGAAGGCGGCTTCGGCGTCGGGCTGTCGCTGGTCAGGGATCTGGTCCACGCGCATGGCGGCTTCGTGGACGTGCGCTGCGACGGCAAGGGCCACGGCAGCGAGTTCAGCGTTCGCCTTCCGCTGAACCCGGGCGACGACGCCTGATCGTCGGTTGTCCCGGGCCGCACGTCACATGCGGTCGGCGGCGCAACGAACTCCAATCTCATACAGCCAGTGCTGAAGTGCGCCTACGCCGTGGCATCCCCGTGCGCTCGAACCTTCAGACGTGCACGGCCCTCGACCGCCCTTGGCCGGCACCTCTGAACACCAGCACACAGGAGAACGACATGAGCGATACCCCCGTCAGCGGTTCCGGCGACGGAACCCGCCCCGCCACCAGCAGCGGCGTCGACAACATGGGAGCGGGCAAGAGCTTCACCGGCAGGAAGACCGCCGCGGGCGAGGACGTGTCCGGTCCCGGTCCGACCGAGCGCATGCAGGACAAGCGCAAGAACGTGGCCGCCACGAAGCAGGACCACTCCGCGGCGTTCGGCCTGACCGAGGACCTGACGCCGGCGCCCAATCGCGAGCCCGGTACAGGCCAAGGCAACGCGCCGGATGACGCGCCCGGCGAAGTCTCGCGCGAAGAAGCGATCCGCCGCGCCGCCTACGACGCCTATCAGCGGCGTGAGCGAGAAGGCGGCGGCGCCGGCAGCGAAGAGCAGGACTGGCTGCAGGCCGAGCAGGAAATCGACCGGAAGGCGAACGCCTCCAACCCGACGCGAGGAACCTGACCATGGCGACCAGCAGCATCCTGGGCGGCGAACGCCCGCCCCTCGACCTCAAGGGAACCGACGAAGAAAGCCTGGGCCCCAGCGACTCGAGCGACAGCGGCAGCGATGCCCTGGGCACGGGCGACCACGCGGCCAACGAAGGCGGCGAGGCCGGCTTCGAGGAAGCCACCAACGCGGACATCCTGCCCGACCGGGTGGGCGTCTTTCCCGATGACGCCTTCGAAGCGTCGACCTCCATCGACGACCCCGATGCGGCAGGCGCCGACGAGCTTGCGGCCGAAGGCGAGCAGGACGCAGGGGATGAGGGGGACGACAACGACGCCGAGGAAGTCTGATGGCAGGCCATACGAAGGCGAAGGGCATCCACGGCAGCGTGCGGCAGGTATTGCACGGCGTCTTCGGCCACCGGGATCTGCGCCGCGGCCAGGCCGAGGTGATCGAGCGCGTCATGGCAGGCTTGCCGACACTCGCCGTGATGCCCACGGGCGCGGGCAAGTCGCTGTGCTACCAATTGCCCGCGCTGCTGCTCAAGGGCAAGACAGTGGTGGTGTCGCCGCTCATCGCGCTCATGAAAGACCAGTGCGACCGGATGCGGCAGCTGGGCATCCACGCGGTGCAGGTCAACAGCGCGCTCGGCGCCGAGGAAATTGCGCAGGCCGAGCGCGACATCGCCGACGGCAGCGCGCGCATCGTGCTGACGACGCCCGAGCGGCTGGCGGAGCCCGATTTCCTCCGGCGCTTGGGTGCGCATCCGACGGCGCTGGTCGTCGTGGACGAGGCCCATTGCATTTCGCAGTGGGGGCATGATTTTCGCCCCGCCTTCCTGGAGATCGGACCGTCCATCAAGGCGCTGTGCAACCCGGCCGTGCTGGCGCTGACGGCCACGGCCGGCGCGGAGGTGGTCGCCGACGTGATGAAGCAACTGGGCATTCCCCGCACGGGCCTGGTCGATACGGGCGCCTACCGCGACAACCTGCAGTTTGCGGTCGAGCAACTGGCCGACGAGGACGAGCGTTTGCGCCGCACCGTCGAGCTGGTGGCGCAGGAGACAGGCAGCGGCATCGTGTATGCCGCGACGGTGAAGGCCGCCCAGCGCATCTTCGATGCGCTGAAGGCACGCGACGTGGCGGCGGCGCTGTATCACGGCAAGCTCGGTTCGCGCGAGCGCACCGCTGCGCAGGAGGCCTTCATGGCGGGCGAGGTGCGGGTCATGGTGGCCACCAATGCGTTCGGCATGGGCATCGACAAGCCCGACATCCGCTTCGTGCTGCACGGCCAGATGCCCTCGAACCTGCACGCGTACTACCAGGAAGCCGGACGCGCCGGGCGCGACGGCCAGCGCGCGCGCTGCACCCTGCTCTTCCACGCCAAGGACCGGACGGTGCAGCAGTTCTTTCTTGCCGGCAAGTATCCGCAGCTCGAGGACCTCGACGCGATCCACCGGCAATTGCTGGCGTCACCGCCCGATCCCGCGGGCTGGACGGCCGCCCGCCTGCTCGACGCGCTGGAGCAGCCACGCACCCGGCTGCAGGCCGGCATCGCGCTGCTCAAGCAGGCACAGGTGCTCAGGGCCGATCGGCGCGCACGCCTGTCGGTGCGCAAGACCGAGATCACCGACGCCGACCTGCGCGCCTTGCTCGAGACCTACACGCAGCGGCGCGTGCAGGACCGCGAGACGCTCGAACGCATGGTGGCGTACGCGCAGTCCGGCCAGTGCCGATGGCAGATGCTGCTGGGCGATCTGGACGAGTCCGCGCGCATGCGGCGCTGCGGCACGTGCGACAACTGCCGGCGCATTGCGGCGCATGAGGCGGCCATGGCCCAACCCATCGTCGTGAGCGCCGGCAACGCGCAACAGGCCTCGCCGGCGCTGTCGGCCTTTTGTACCGGCGATGCCGTGAAGGTCCGGCGCTTCGGCCGGGGCACGGTGGTGGCGTCGGACGGCAGCTCGGTCACGGTGGGGTTCGACGATGGAAGCGAACGCTGCTTTCATCCGGACTATGTGACGGCGCTGCGCCGGTCCGTGGCGCGCGCCGCCGCCGTGCAGAAGTCGCTGCCGGCATGCGCGCAGGCGGCCTGACGCCGGCCACTTCACCAGGAGATCAGGGGTGAACGGTGCAGCCAGGCGTCGCTGTTCACCTGGTCCAGCACGAAGCGCGCGGCGTCCGCCCTCGCGATGGTTCCGCCGTGGAAGCCGGAGAGATCCGTGAGGGCACGGACCACCGGTCCGGAAGCCCTGTCGTTCAGCACCGACGGCCGCACCAGCACCCAGTTCAGCCCGCTCTGCCGCACCAGCGCTTCCTGCCGGTTCTTGTCGTCGTAGACCTTGCGCAACAGCGCGGGAAAGATCAGCCGGTCGAAGAAGAAGCCGCCGTGCCCGGCGCTGTCGCCGGCACCCATGCCGGTGATGCAGACGAGCCGGCTGACGCTTTCCGCGCGCATGGCGCCGACGAGGGCACGCGTTGCGGCGGAGAGCAGCGTCACCTCCCGCAACGGGCTGGCCGGCGTGCCCAGCGCGCTGACGACGGCATCCCTGCCCTCGAGGGCGGTGCGCAACGCCCGTTCGTCGCGGGCGTCCCCGAAAGTGAGCGTTGCGCCCTCCAGCCCGGTCGCCTTCTCGGGCGAGCGCACCAGCGCGTGGACGTCATGCCCGCGTGCCAGCGCCTGCTGGACGATCAGCCGGCCCGTGCCGCCGGTGGCGCCGAGCACCAGGACGCTCCGGCGGCGGCCCTGGTCCGCGGCGTCGCGCATCGCTTGCTCGCGGCCAGGCACCGTCTCTGTGGCGGATGGATAGATCATGGTGAGATCCTTTCGTGTGCGTGGGTGGGCCGGCGCGGCGCTCAGGCCGCCGCGCAGACCTCGGATGCGAAATCGCGGTACGAGCGCAGGGGACGCCCCAGCAGCGCGGTGAGGCGCTCCACGTCGCCGGCCTCGGGGATCATTCCCTCCGACAGGAAGCGTTCGCTCATGAGGCGCATGTCGTAGGCCATCCAGCCCGGCATGAAGTTCAGCAGGTTCTTCTCGAAGGCGGCCGTGTCGTCGCCGCCGTAGGCAATCGGGCGACCCGACACGGCCGACCACAAGCCGGCGACATCGGCGCCCGTCAGCGTGTCGGGGCCCACCAGGTTGATGCGCTGCAGCGGCAGCGGTTGCGACGCGTCGCGCCGCAGCAGTTCGATGGCGGCGATCTGCGCGATGTCGCGCGTGTCGATCATCGCGAGCCCCTTGCCGCCGACCGGCATCGGATAGACGCCATGCCCGAGCACGACATCCTTGACCGTGAGGTCGTTCTGCATGAAGTAAGCCGGGCGCAGGATGGTGGCGCCGAAGCCCATCTGCTCGAGCATGCGCTCCACGCCGAACTTGCCCGCGAAATGGGGAACGTTGAGGTACTTGTCGCTGTGGATCACCGACAGGTAGACGACGCGTGCGATCCCCGCCTCGCGCGCCAGGTTGAGCGTGACGAGTGCCTGCGTGAATTCGTCGGGCACGACGCCGTTGAGCAGGAACAGCGTAGAGACCCCCGCCAGGGCGCGGCGTGTTGCCTGCACGTCCAGCAGGTCGCCCTGCACGACCTCCACGCCGGCCGGAAAGGCGACCTTGGAAGGATCGCGCACGAGCGCACGCACGGCGGCACCGCGGTCGACGAGATGTTGAACGACCTGGCGGCCGATGGCGCCGCTGGCGCCAGTGATGAGGATGGTCATGGAAGAACTCCGGTTCGTTGAAGGAGCCTCGATCTTCAAAGTTCCATCGATGGACCGATAGCCCATATATTTGGACACCTCGTCTCACTGCTGGAACACATGAACTTCCTCGCCCTCACCGACTTCAACTTGGTGGCGCGTCACGGCGGCTTCGGGCGCGCGGCCCGGGAATCCGGGCGGCCCAAGGCGACCCTGTCGCGCCGGGTCGCCGACCTGGAAAGCGCGCTCGACCTGCGGCTGTTCGAGAGGAGCGCCCGCACCCTGAAGCTCACCGAGGAAGGCCGCGCCCTCTACGAGCGAACATCGGTATTGCTGACCGAACTCGACGAAACCGCGGCGCAGATCGCCTCTGGCGGCGGAGCGCCGCGCGGCAGGCTGAGGGTGAGCGCGCCGCTGCTTTTCTCGCAAGCCGCGATGGGCAAGCTCGCCGCCGGCTTCGCCCTGAAACACAGGGACGTGCACCTGGAGGTCACCACCGAGGACCGGCCGGTCGACATGGTGGAAGAGGGTTACGACCTGGTGATCCGCGTGAACCCGGACCCCGATGCGCGGCTGGTGGGCCGTATCTTCCTGCGGGACCGGCTCGTGGTGGTGGCGAGCCCGGCGCTCGCCCGCCCGAAGGGCACCGCGGCCGCCCCGGCCGTGGTGCGCGCGGGCGGGGCGGCGGCCTCGCATTCGAGCTGGGAGGTGGCCGCCGCGTCCGGCAGGCGGCGCATCGCCGTGGAACCTGTGCTGAGCCTGTCCTCGTTGTTCATGGTTCGCGACGCCGTCAGGGCGGGCGTGGGAACGGCGCAGCTGCCGCTGTCGCTGGTCGCTCACGACCTGAGCGCCGGCAGACTGGTGCACTGGGGCGACGTCGAAGGGCCCGAGATTGCACTGTGGGTGCTCTATCCGTCGCGCAGGCTGCTGAGCCCGCGCGTTTCAGCATTCCTGGACTTCCTGAAAGAGGCATTTCCCGCCGGAACGCCCGACGAGCTGGCGTCCTTCATCGATTGAGGCCCGGGCACGGCGGCGTCGCGGTGCGACGACAGGGTCAGACCTCCTTCAGCGACGAAAGCTTCACCGGTCCGTCCTGGCTGGCGAAGGTCGGAGCGCCGCCTTCGGCGTTCTGTTGCTGCTGGCTCACGCCGGTGATGCGGTGCCCCTCCGTTTCGTACTGCCTGACGGTGCCATTCTGTTTCACGACCAGCCGCCGCTGCTGGGCGAAGAAGGCGTAGCTCACGCCGTTCTGGCTGCCGGTGCTCGAGGGGTCGGACAGGCCGCCGGGCCACCAGCTGCTGTCCGGCGGCTCCATCGGCTTCATGGGGGCCATGTTCTTCATGGGCTTCATGGGCTTCATCGGTTCCATTTCGCTCTCCTGCTTCATGTCGACAACTTGTCGAGATGCCATTGGGCAGTTCGCCGCTCGCACCGTGTGTCGGGGCGCATGTGGAACGCCTGTAGGTGGGCCCGCTTCGGCGCCTCTTGCGGGCGGGCTTCATGAAGGCCGCCTACAGCCCCGCCGCTTGTCGCCTGACGCGGCCCCCTTGACCGTGAATCTATCTTGCGGATTCACATCGTCGATTCCACCAAAACAGCAACACCATGAGGGCCTCACCATGATCGGCATCGTCATCCCGGCGCACAACGAAGAGCAGGTCATTCGCGATTGCCTGGCGGCCACGCGGCTGGCCGCGCGACATCCGGCACTCATGGGCGAGCCGGTGGAAACGATCGTGGTGCTCGACGACTGCACCGACGCGACCGGCGTGCTGGCCGCGAACGCCGGTGCCGCGACCGTGAGCGTTCGCGCGCGCAACGTGGGCTTGGCCCGCGCCGTGGGCGCGCAGGTCATGCTGTCGCGCGCGGCGAGATGGCTGGCCTTCACCGACGCGGACACCCTGGTTTCCGAAGAGTGGCTGGCCAGCCAGCTGTCGTTGCAGGCCGACGTGGTCTGCGGCACGGTCTGCGTGCAGGACTGGTCTCCCCACGGGTGCCATGCCGATCTGCTGCAGGCGCACTTCCAGCAGACGTACTTCGATCGCGAGGACCACCGCCATGTGCACGGCGCGAACCTCGGCGTGTCTGCCGAGGCCTACCGCAGCGTGGGCGGCTTCAGGCACCTGGCCTGCAGCGAAGACACCGAGCTCGTCGACGCGCTGGTCAAGGCGGGTCGGCGCGTCGCATGGAGTTCGCGGCCTCGCGTGGTGACCAGCGCGCGCACCGATGCGCGGGCGCCGGGCGGATTCGCGGGCGCGTTGCTGAATGCCGTGGCGCAGCGCATCGCCGAGGTGACGACGGCTCCGTTGCTGGCGCCGCCTGCCGCGACCGTCTGAACGGCACCGTCGCGCACGGACCATGCCTGTCACTGCGTTCCTCGTCGAGGACAACCAAGTCATTCGAGACAACCTCATTCCGACCATCGAGAGCTTGTCCGCAGCCCGCGTGGCCGGCATTGCCGAGACCGAAGAAGAAGCGATGGCGTGGCTCGACGCACACGATGGACACTGGGACGTCGCCGTCGTCGATCTCTTCCTGCGTGAAGGCTCGGGCCTCAACGTCGTCGACCGCTGCCGGGCGCGGCTGCCGCACCAGCGGGTCGTCATCTTCTCGAACTATGCGACCGAGGAAGTCCGTCGCCGCGCGTTGCTGCTGGGAGCGGATGCGGTCTTCGACAAATCGACCGAGATCGACGGACTGCTGGATTTTCTCGAGCAGTTGAACAGGCTCTAGCGCTCGGCGCCCTCGCGCCCTTGCCGGCTTGAACGATGGCATGCTCGCTGCCCATGAGCCATACGGATCGAATTCTTCGCGCTTTGTTGGCTGTGTGCGCGCTGTCGGGCTGCGACGTGTCTACGGCACCGGCCGCACCGCCGGCGCTGAGCCCCGAAGCCGTCTTCACGCGTGACGCGCCCGCCGGGCAGGTGTTCCAAGGCCACCTCGCCGGCGCGCCCGCGCATTTCCTGGTCCATGACTGCGAGGTGTTCCAGGTCGAATACCGCGCAGGCAGCGAGGTCCGTTGGACAAGCGTCCTCAAGCCCGACCCCTATCCATTCTGGACCTCCTGCGAACGGCAGTCGCTGTCTTTCGATGGCACCGCATTGACCGCGACGCTCGGGCGCCGGGCCTTCGGTGCCGGTGGCTGCTGCGCCACAGGCGGCACCTATCGCACGGTCGACGGCCGCAGGTGGAAGAAAGTCTGAACCGGAACGCCGTCACACCATCCCAAAAACATCCATAGACCATCCATATGGATGGTGCTAGGATGGCGCATGTCACCGACGACCGCGCCCAAACTCCCTCTCGCCAAAGCCCCCGAGTCCGAGAAGATCACCATCAACATGGGCTTCGTGGACCTCGGCCACATCGACCTGCTGGTGGCCGAGGGCTTCTACTCGAACCGCACGGATTTCATCCGCACGGCGATCCGCACCCACCTGGCGTCGCATGCCGACGCGCTGCGCCAGGCGGTGTCGAGAAAGACGCTGGTGCTGGGCTTGCAAAGCTTCTCGGCGGCGGATCTCGAGGCCGTGCGCGCCGCGGGCGAGATGCTGCAGATCCGCGTGCTCGGCCTGGCCGTGATCGCGCCGGACGTGACCCCCGCGCTGGCCCTGGCGACCATCGAATCGCTGACCGTGCTCGGCGCATTCCACGCTCCACCCGCGGTGAAAGCCGCGCTGGCGGGACGTGTCCATTGACCTCACCGGTACCTCACGGGCCCACACCATGAATCCACTTTTCTCCGGCCTGATGAACGAAGCCGCCGAGCTCACGCGCACCGGGCAGCTGGCCAAGGCCACCGAAGCCATCCAGCGCGCGCTGCGCGGGGAAGCGAACGCTCGACCCGCAGCGCCAGCGACGGGTCCCGACAACGCCGACGTGATCGATGTCGAGGCGCGAGTGATCGAGCGGGAGCGGCCTGCACACACCCCGCCGCCGCGCGAGGAGCAAGGCGAAGCGGACGTATGGACCCGGGCCTCTTTCGCCCACAAAGGCCGAAGCATCGACTACATGCTCTTCGTGCCGAAGCGCGCCGCCGGCGAAGCCGCCACGCCGCGCCCGGTGGTGCTGATGCTGCACGGCTGCACGCAGTCGGCGGCCGACTTCGCAGCCGGCACGCGAATGAACGAGCACGCACGCGGCAGCGGCGCGATCGTGGTCTACGCCGAGCAGACGCAACGCGCGCACGGCCAGAAGTGCTGGAACTGGTTCAAGACACCGCACCAGCAGCGCGGGCGCGGCGAGCCGGAGCTGCTGGCCGCGCTCACGCAGCACATCGTCGCGCAGCAGGACGCGGACCGCCTGCGCGTGTACGTCGCCGGCCTGTCGGCGGGCGGTGCCATGGCCGACATCCTCGGGCATTGCTACCCGGACATCTATGCGGCCATCGGCGTGCACTCGGGCCTGCCGCATGGCGCGGCGCACGACATGATGAGCGCGCTGAACGCCATGCGCTCGGGGCCCGCGGCCAGCGGGTCCGGTCCCGACGTATCCTCGCCGCCGACCATTGTTTTTCATGGCGACGCCGACACCACGGTGCATGCGAGCAACGGCCTGGCCATCGTGGCGGGCGCGGCGCCCGGGGCGGTCGACGAAGGCCGTTCGCCGGCAGGCAGGCGCTACACCCGCACGCTCTACGCCGCATCGCCCGGTCGCGGACAGGCGGAGCATTGGCGCCTGCACGGCGCGGGCCACGCCTGGTCCGGGGGCAGTGCGCAAGGCAGCTACACGCAGCCCGACGGCGTCGATGCAAGCCGGGAGATGCTGCGCTTCTTCCTCGGCCAGCGGCTGGCGCGGTAGCAGCCGCGGCCGAAAGACGCCAGACTGCCCATGAAAAATTCCCTCCGGGCTCAAGCCGGGAGGGCATTTTTCGGGGATCGCGCAGGCTATTTACACAGCGTGCAGGCGAATCCCCGATATCGCTGAATCAAATCAGCTCTTCATGGCCTTGATGTCGGCCTTGGCCTTGTCGTGATCGGCTTTGGCCTGGTTCACGCAGGCGCTCTTGGCATCGCCGGACTGGTCGTCGCACTTTTCCTTGGCCACTTCGTAGTTCATGGTGGCGGTCTCTTCGGCGACCTTCTTGGCGTGGCTGGCGCTCGGCTTGTAGTCCTGCTCCAGTTGGGCCTTGGCAACGTTTTCAGTGCCCTTGGCTTCCTTCATGCACACGTCCTTGGCGTTGTCCTTCAACGCGTCGCACTTGGCCTTGGCCACCTTGTAGTCGGCCGAGATCTTTTCCTTGGCGACCTTGTATTGATCCTTCGTCATGCCGTCGGCTGCGTTGGCAGCGGTCATGGCGAAGCAGGAAGAAGCGATGGCGAGAACGAGAAGATGTTTTTTCATGGGAATGTCCCTCACGGAGTTGATTGATCTGCGGAGTGCACTGTGCGTCTCCGGTGAAATCAATGTAGGAAATCGGAGAGACCTTCCGGGTAGGACGACGCCTTCAAGCGGGCTAGGTCGTTGCCATTCGCGCGCGCAGGCAGGAAGTGCACATGGGCCTGCCGCCATCTCCCGAAGCCTCAGATGAACGGCACGCCGCCTGTGACCGGTATGGTCGCGCCCGAGATGTAGCTCGCCTGGTCGGAGGCCAGCAGCACATACACGGCCTGCAGCTCCGCCGGCTGGCCGGGACGCTTCATCGGCGTCTGCTTGCCGAACTCCTTGACCTTCTCCGGCGGCATGGTGGAGGGAATCAGCGGCGTCCAGAAGGGCCCCGGCGCCACGCAATTCACGCGGATGCCTTTCTCCGCGAGCAACTGCGCCATGCCGCCCGACATGTTCTGGATGGCGCCCTTGGTCGCGGCGTAGGCCACGAGCGTGGCATTGGGCTTGTCCGCGTTGACCGACGCGGTGCTGATGATCGCGCTGCCCGGCCGCATGTGCGCCGAGGCAGCCTTGCAAAGGAAGAAGTTGGCGTAGACGTTGGTGCGGAAGGTGCGGTCGAACTCTTCGGCCGTGATCTCGCCCAGGTCCTTGTGGCTCATCTGGAACGCGGCGTTGTTCACGAGCACGTCGAGCTTGCCGAAGCGCTCGATGGCGGTCGCGACGAGCCGGTTGCAATGCGCCTCCTCGCAGATGTCGCCGGGCACGGCCACGCACACCCGGCCTTCGCGCTCGATGAGCTGCTTGCACACCTGTGCGTCGGATTCTTCGTCGGCCAGGTAAGAGATCAGCACGTCGGCGCCCTCCCGCGCGAAGGCAAGCGCCACGGCACGGCCGATGCCGCTGTCACCACCGGTGATCAGCGCAGCCTTGCCCTGAAGCTTGCCGCTGCCGACATAGGAAGACTCGCCGAAGTCGGGCCGCGGCTCCATCTTCGACTCGAGTCCGGGCGGCGATTGTTCGGGTGTGTGGAAAGGCGGTCGGGGACCGGCGTGCAGTGGATCCGTCATGGTGTGCTCCTTCGGGGGGTGTGAATCAGGCGTGTCTGCCGTTCAAATTACCCGCCGAGCAACACGCTGCCGTCGGACAAGCGCCCGACCTGATGCGCTCGATTCCGAGCGCCCGTCAGCCGCGCCCGGAAGCTGTCCAGCGCGCCAGATAGGGGGCGGTGCGGCCCTGCGTACTCGTTGCAACGTCGCCTGGCGTTCCGCTGGCGACGATGCGCCCCCCTTCCCCGCCGGCCCCGGGCCCCATGTCGATCACCCAGTCGCAGCCCGCGACCAGGCGCATCTCGTGCTCGATCACGATCACGGTGTTGCCCGCATCCACGAGGCTGTTGAGCTGCGCGGTCAGCTTGTCGACGTCGGCGGGATGCAAGCCCGTGGTCGGCTCGTCCAGCACATAGAGCGCGTCGCCGCGTTGCGCCCGCTGCAGTTCGGTGGCGAGCTTGATGCGCTGCGCCTCGCCGCCCGACAATTCCGTGGCGGGCTGCCCCAGCCGCAGGTAGCCCAGTCCGATGGACCTCAGCAATTGCAGCGGCCGCTCGATGGCAGCGTCGGCTTCGAAGAAGGCGTGTGCCTCTTCCACCGTCATCGCCAGCACATCGGCGATGGTGCGCCCGCGCAGGCGCACGCTCAATGTCTGCGCGTTGAAGCGCGAGCCGTGGCAGGCCGGGCAAGGCGCGTACACGCTGGGCATGAACAGCAGTTCGACGCTGACGAAGCCCTCGCCCTCGCAGGTCGGGCATCGGCCCTTGGCCACGTTGAACGAAAACCGCCCGGCGTCGAAACGACGCGCCTTCGCGGCGCGGGTGGCGGCAAACAGCTTGCGCACATGGTCGAAGAGCCCGGTGTAGGTCGCCAGGTTGGAACGCGGCGTGCGGCCGATGGGTTTCTGGTCGACGCGCACCAGCCGCCGGATTCCCTCCATGCCCTGCACGATGCGTCCACCCGTGCGGCCCGCGACCGCCGGTTCGTCCCCCTGCTCTTCCTCGGCCGGCGGCGGCTCATGGCCCAGATGCGCGGCCACCAGTTCGACCAGCGCCTGGCTGACCAGGCTGGATTTGCCGGAGCCCGACACGCCGGTCACGGCGCTCAGCACACCGAGCGGGAACGCCGCCGCCACGCCCGACAGGTTGTTGCGCGTGACGCCCTCCAGCTTCAGCCATCCCTTCGGCGTGCGCGACGCCCGCGCGGGCGCCGACTCCGCCGAGAACAGGTAACGGGCCGTGTGCGATTGCGCCACATGGCGAAGGCCCTCGGGCGGCCCGCTGTAGAGCACGACGCCGCCCTCTTCTCCCGCGCCCGGCCCCACATCCACCAGCCAGTCGGCGCGCCGCATCAGGTCGAGGTCGTGCTCGACCACGAAGAGCGAATTGCCCGATCGCTTGAGCGTGTCGAGTGCGAGCACCAGCGCCTCGCCGTCCGCGGGATGCAGGCCGGCCGAGGGCTCGTCGAGCACATACACGACGCCGAAGAGGTTGGAGCGGATCTGCGTGGCCAGCCGAAGGCGCTGCAGTTCGCCGGGCGAGAGTGTCGGCGTGCTGCGGTCGAGCGACAGGTAGCCCAGCCCCAGCTCGAGCAGCGTGGTCACGCGCTCGAGCATCTCGTGGGCGATGCGCTGTGCGGCGATGCGCTTCTCCTGCGATTGGTTGGGCGTGCGCCGCACGTCGGGTGCGCTCGCATGGCTGCCCGCGCCCGCACCGGCCGTGCGAAGCGCGGCGCGCCGGACCGGCCCCGGAGCCGCAGCGCCGGCGGCGTCGCCGAGTGCCACGGGCCGCAGCACATCCGCGAACCGATGCAGCGGCATGCGCGCGATCTCGCCGATGTCATGGCCCGCGAAGCGTACCGACAGGGCCTCCCGCTTGAGCCGCTTGCCATGGCACTGGGGGCAATCACCACCCACCATGAAGCGCGCGACGCGGTTCTTCATCAACGCGCTGTGGGTGGTCGCGAAGGTGTGCAGCACATACTTTCGCGCCCCCATGAAGGTGCCCTGGTAGCTCGGCTCCATCTTGCTGCGCAGGGCGGCGCGCGTCTCGGCCGGCGTGAAGCCCGCATACACCGGCACCGTGGGCTGCTCCTCGGTGAAGAGGATCCAGTCGCGCGTCTTTTTCGGCAGCTCGCGCCAGGGCTTGTCGACGTCGATGCCCATCGTCACCAGAATGTCGCGCAGGTTCTGCCCATGCCACGCGGGCGGCCAGGCGGCGATAGCGCGTTCGCGGATGGTGAGCGTGTCGTCGGGCACCATCGACTGCTCGGTGACCTCGAAGACACGGCCCAGGCCGTGGCAGGTCGGGCAGGCGCCTTGCGGCGTGTTCGGGGAGAAATCTTCCGCGTACAGCATCGGTTGCCGCGCGGGGTAGTCGCCCGCCCGCGAATAGAGCATGCGCAGCAGGCTCGACAGCGTCGTGACGCTGCCCACCGACGAGCGGGCGCCCGGCGTGCCGCGCTGCTGCTGCAGGGCCACCGCCGGCGGCAGGCCGTCGATGGCATCGACCGCAGGCACGCCGACCTGGTCGATCAGCCGGCGCGCATACGGTGCGACCGATTCGAAATAGCGCCGCTGCGCTTCGGCATAGAGCGTGCCGAAGGCGAGCGACGACTTGCCCGAGCCCGAGATGCCGCTGAAGACCACCAGCGCGTCGCGCGGGATGTCGACATCCACGTTGCGCAGATTGTGTTCACGCGCGCCGCGCACGCGAACGAACCGGTCAGGGGCGAATTCGGGATCCGGCATGGGTGCGCTTCAGGGCAGGCTGCGCGCCTGGCCCGGATGCCGCTTCGCGGCAGCCTCGCAGTAGCTCAGGAACTCATTGATCTCGGCGGCCTTGTCGAAGACCGCGTCCGCACCGAGCCGCAGGCAGGCGGTGCGGTTGCCAGGCGACGCCGCATTGGTCAATGCCACCACCGCGCCCCTTCGCGCGCACTGCGCCAGTGCGGCGAGCACGCCGAGCCCCGATCCCTGCGTGAGGAACAGGTCCACCACCAGCAGGTGCCAGCCGCCTTCGTTCGCCTGGAGCCAGGCCACGGCTTCGGCTTCGGAACGCGCCGCACCGATGACCTCCGCGCGCAGGAAACCCTCGATCACGACCTTGAGGCTTTCCTGAATGACAGGCTCGTCCTCCACCAGGAAAACGGCGAACTTCATGATCGCTGCTCCGCAAGATTCTGCTCGTCGATCGAGTGGCGCTCCTTGCAGGCGACAGAGTTGCGCGCACGTGCTGCAAGCCGCACGTAGAACTCCGCGACCTCGCGCAGATCCTGCTCGTCCAGGTCTTCGATGCCGATCATGCGATTGCTCGCGACCTTGCTCGCTGCCAGCAGTTCGTTGAGCTTGAGATGCAGCGCGACGCTGTCCTTGTTCTGGCTCTGCTGAATGAGGAAGACCATCAGGAAGGTCACGATGGTCGTGCCCGTGTTGATCACCAGCTGCCAGTTCTCCGAAAAGTGGAACAGCGGACCGACGAGTGCCCACACCAGCACCGCCAGCAGCGCCATGCAGAACGCCAGCGGCGTGCCCGCCCAGCGCGTCACCCGGCTGGCGAAGTGGTCGAAGACGGACAGCACGCGCGACCGATGGGCATACGAAGCGCTGGCGGTGTCGGGCATCGAGCCGACGGGATCGTCGGCGGACTGCCAATCTGATGAGGTCATGTCGGTCATACGTTCGGACTCCGGTCAACATGCGACAAAGCCGCCCGAAGGGCGGCTCGCTTTGCCGGCAAGGGAAGCGGGCAGGAAAAAGACGTCCCTCAGGCCATGACCGACATCTCGGCCATCAATTCCTCCTTGCGGGCGGCGAGTTCGTCGCGCATCGCCACCAGGTCCAGTTTGCGCGCCGCCCTCGCTTTCGGGAAGAGTTCGTTGCGTTCCTCCTTCACATGGTGGTCGATGTACTCGCCCAGGACCTTGACCTTCGCGTCGAACATGTCGTCCACCTCGCCTGCTTCCTGGATCTGGGCGATCAGGTCTTTCGCACCTGCGTGCTCGACCTCCGCTTCATCCAGGAGATCCGTCTCCTTGATCGCCGCGCGAGCCGCGGGATAGAAGATTTCTTCCTCGATCTGCGCATGCACCGTGAGCTCCATGCAGATCTGCATCGCGAGGTCGCGGCGCTTGTCGCGGGCGGAAGCGGCTCTGGACTTGGTGAGCTCCTCATAGGCGGCGAACATCTTCTTGACGTTCCTGTGGTCTGCATCCAGCAGGGAGCATGCATCGGGTTGGGCGCGCTTGGTGGTCATCGGGGGTCTCCGTGGGTTGGTTCATCGAACGATCGCGATGCGTTGAAAGCAGGCTCGTAGGACCTCTTCCCGATCCGGAGTCGGTCTCGCCGAAACCGTGCGCAGCACCGCCGCGAGCGGCTGCACCTTCGTCAGGCATTCGCAGACGGGCTCAGCCGGATCGGAATGGCCTTGGAAGCGGGCACCTTGCTGTGCTCGGCGTGGTGCGCCAGCGGCACGAGCGGATTGCATTCGGGGTAGTAGCCGCCCGCGCAGCCCGCCGGGATGTCGTAGGGCGTGACGCGCAGCCCCCGGACGCTTCGCGCATGGCCGTCATCGACGGCCGTGTGCACGTCCACGCTGTCGCCTTCCGCGAAGCCGAGCCGCCGGATGTCGTCATGGTTCATCAGCAGCACGCGGCGCGTGCCGTAGACGCCGCGGAAGCGGTCGTCCAGGCTGTAGATCGTGGTGTTGAACTGGTCGTCGCTGCGCAGCGTCATGAGCCGCAGCACCTCGGGACCGGTCTCGGGCGTGTCGGGATCGGCGCGCAGGTTGCCATAGCCCTTGAAGCAGGCCTTGCCGTTGGGTGTCTTCCACACGCGCTCCTTGGCGGGCAGCGGCCGAGGGAAGCCCCCGGGCGCCTTCAGGCGCTCATTGAAGTCGTGAAAGATCTCCGGGAAAGCCTGCGCGATGTGGTCGCGCACCAAGGCATAGTCCGCCACCCAGCCGTCCCACGGGACCTTCGGGTTCGGTGGCAGGCTGGCCTTGGCGATGCCGGCGACGATGGCGGGTTCCGACAGCAGCGTGGCCGCCGCCGGCTCCGCAACGCCCCGGGAAGCGTGCATCACGCCGGTCGAATCCTCCATCGCCACGGTCTGCTCGCCGCTTTGCTGGCGGTCGACCTCGATGCGGCCCCGGCAAGGCAGGAGGTACGACACCTTCCCGTGCACCAGGTGGCTGCGGTTGAGCTTGGTGGCCACCTGCACGGTCAGCTGCAGGTTGCGCCATGCCGGCTCCAGCCGGTCGGAATCGGGCACCGCGCGCACGAAGTTGCCGCCCAGCCCGATGAAGGCGCGAACCTGTCCCTTGAACACGCCCTCGCAGGTCTCGACCGTGTTCAGGCCCTTTTCGCGCGGCGGTTCGAAGCCGTACATCGTCGCCAGCCTGTCCAGGGGGGCCAGTTCCGGCTTCTCGGTGATGCCCACGGTCCTCTGCCCCTGCACGTTCGAATGGCCGCGCACGGGACAGATGCCTGCGCCCGGCCGACCGATGTGTCCGCCGAGCAGCAGCAGGTTGGAAACCATCTGCACGTTCTCCACGCCCTTGCGGTGCTGCGTGAGGCCCATGCCGTAGATGCCGATCACCGCCTTCGCGCCGGCGAAGGTGGCGGCCGCGGCTTCGAGCGCTTCGCGCGACAGCCCGGACTCCGACACGATGTCGTCCCAGCCTGCTTCGCGCAGGAAGGCCGCGAAGGTGTCGAAGCCGTCGGTGTGCTCGGCGATGAACGTCGCGTCCAGCACGCGCGCCCGGCCCAACGCCAGGGCGTCGTCGTCGGCCGCGACCAGCGCCTTGCACATGCCGGTGAGCGCGGCGAGATCGCCGCCGTTCTTCACCTGCAGGTACTCGGTGCTGATCTGCGTGTTCGCCGGCGTGAGCATCTCGGTGGGCGACTGCGGGTTCACGAACTCCACGAGCCCCCGCTCGCGCAGCGGATTGAATGTGACGATCGGCACGCCACGCTTGCGCGCGTCCTGCAGCTGGTGGAGCATGCGCGGACTGCTCACGCCCGTGTTGTGGCCGAAGATGAAGATCGCATCGCACAGCTCGAAGTCGTCCAGCCGGACCGTGCCCACGGGCACGCCGATGGTCGCGGGCAAGGCCACCGAGGTGCTTTCATGGCACATGTTCGAGCTGTCGGGCAGGTTGTTGTTGCCGTACAGGCGCGCGAGCAACTGATACATGTAGCTGGCCTCCAGCGAGGCCCGGCCCGAGGCATAGAAAACCACCGATGCGGGATCCTGTGCATGCAGGGCACGCATCTCGGCGCCGATGCCTTCGAAGGCCTCCTGCCAGCCGATCTCCAGGTACCGGTCGGAATCGGCATCCCATTTCATCGGCACCGTCAGGCGGCCCTGCGCTTCCAGGTCGTGGTCGCTCCATGCCAGCAGGCTGCTCACCGTGTGCTCGAGGAAGAACGACGCGGGCGCACGCTTGGCGGTGAGCTCCCACGCCGTGGCCTTGGCACCGTTCTCGCAGAATTCCGCCGGACGCGGGTGCTCGGGCTTGGCCCACGCGCAACTCACGCAGGCGAACCCGCCGGGCTTGTTCTGCTTCCAGAGCGCTTCCGCGCCGACGATGGGAATTCGCTCGCGCAGCAGGTAGGTGCTCACGGCCTTCAGGGAACCCCAGCCGCCCGCTGAGTGGGTATAGGGTTCGAATCGCGTGCTGTCTGTCACTGGCGGTCCCGAGAACAAGAGTGCCGCAACCGTATACCGTTGCCGGCTGCTGCCTGTAGGCCGCCGCCGAGCGCGACTGTGCGTCTACAGGGGGTGTCGGCCAGCCCGCAAGTCCATGCTGCAAGCGTTGTCACCGTCCGGGAGGTTGCCTTGTCCCACGCACGTGCAACCGGCGCGGGATGAAGATCCGCTTTTTCTTCCCTGGGGGAGCGCCACGATGAAGATCGCCACTTTCAACGTCAACGGCATCGGAAGCCGCCTGGAACGCCTTCTGGAGTGGCTGGCGCAAGCCCGGCCCGACGTCGCCTGCCTGCAGGAGCTCAAGTCGCCGAACGAGAAGCTGCCGCTGGAGGCTATCCGCGGCGCAGGCTACGGCGTGGTCGCCCATGGGCAGCGTGCGTGGAACGGCGTGGCCATCCTCGCGCGCGGATGCGAGCCGATCGAGACGGGACGCGGCCTGCCGGGCATGGAAGACGATCCGCAGAGCCGTTATGTCGAAGCCGTGGTCCACGGCGTGGTGGTGGGCTGCCTCTACCTGCCCAATGGCAACCCGCAGCCCGGGCCGAAGTTCGACTACAAGCTGCAGTGGTTCGAGGCGTTCAACCGGCATGCGAAGAAGCTCTTCTCCAGCGGCATGCCCGTCGTGCTGGCGGGCGACTACAACGTGGTGCCCACCGATGCCGACATCTACAACCCCGCGTCCTGGCGCGAGGACGCGCTGCTGCAGCCGGAGAGCCGGCTGGCTTTCGCGCGGCTGATGAAGCAGGGATGGACGGACGCCATCCGCGCCTGCCACCCCGACCGCGTGCCCTACACGTTCTGGACGTACTGGCGCAACCGCTACCCAAGGGATGCCGGTCTGCGCATCGACCACCTGCTGCTGAACGCGGAACTGGCGCCCATGCTGCGCGCGGCCGGGGTCGACCGCGACGTGCGGGGACGTCCCGGCGCGAGCGACCACGCGCCCGCCTGGATCGAGCTCGACCTGCCTGCGGCCTGACCGCCGGCCGAGGGCGCTGCACCCCGGGGTGCTGAAGGAAATGGCTGACGCCACCGCCGGCTTGCGCGTGTTAAGAAATCAGTTCCCGTATCCGACGCGCGTCGTGCGCGTCGCGACAACTGTTTACAACACCTCTTCCCCACGAGGACGCACATGCCAATCACCATCAACGGGTCGACAGCCGAGTTGCCCGACGACCCACGGGTCTCGCTGCTGGATTTCCTGCGCGAGCACCAACATCTGTTCGGCGCCAAGAAGGGCTGCGACCAGGGTGCCTGCGGCGCCTGCACCGTGCTCGTCGACGGCGAACGCGTGCTGTCATGCCTGACGCTGGCCGTGCAGTGCCAGGGCAAGTCCGTCACCACCATCGAGGGCCTCGCGCCGCACGCAGGCATGCATCCGTTGCAGGAGGCCTTCGTCGCGCATGACGGCTTCCAGTGCGGCTACTGCACGCCCGGGCAGATCTGTTCGGCCGTGGGCATGGTGCAGGAACTCCGCCGCGGCGTTCCCAGCCACGTGACCGCGGATCTGCGCACGCCGGCCATTGCGCTCACCCACGACGAACTGCGCGAGCGCATGAGCGGCAACCTCTGCCGCTGTGGCGCGTACAACGGCATCGCCGCGGCGATCGCCGAGGAATTCGAGAGGGCGCCCACATGACCCCCTTCACCTATGGCCGGGCGCAGAACGTGGACGATGCGCTCGAGCTCGGCGCCCGGCCCGGCGCCAAGTACCTCGGCGGCGGCACGAACCTGGTCGACCTGATGCGCGAGACCATCGAGCGCCCCGTCGCGCTGGTCGATGTGACGCAGCTCGATCACGAGATCGAAGAGCGCGCCGACGGCAGCCTGCTGATCGGCGCGGCCACCCGCAACACCGCCCTCGCCTCGCACCCGGCGGTGCGAGCGCGCTACCCGGTGCTGGCACGGGCCATCACCGCCGGCGCATCCGCGCAGATCCGCAACATGGCGACGGTGGGCGGCAACATGCTGCAGCGCACGCGCTGCGCGTACTTCTACGACGACGACGGCGGCTCGCGCTGCAACAAGCGCCACCCCGGGCAGGGGTGCGACGCGGCGGAGGGCATCAACCGCTATCACGCCATCCTGGGAGCCTCGCCGAGCTGCGTCGCCACGCATCCGTCCGACATGTGCGTGGCGCTCGCAGCGCTGGGTGCCGTGGTGCACCTGCGCAACGCCGAAGGCGAACGCGCGCTGCCATTCACCGACCTGCATCGCCTGCCCGGCGATCAGCCCGAGCTCGAAACGCAGCTCAGGCCCGGTGAACTCATCACCGCCGTGGAGCTGCCCGCGCTGGCCTTCGGCGCGCGCTCGACCTACCGCAAGGTGCGCGACCGCGCCAGCTATGCCTTTGCGCTGGTGTCGGTGGCGGCAGCCCTGGAACTGGACGGCGACACCGTCAAGGACGTGCGCATCGCCCTCGGCGGTGTCGCGCACAAACCCTGGCGCGCCTGGAAGGCGGAAGACGCGCTGCGCGGGCAGCCGGCGACCGCCGAGGCATTCCGAGCCGCCGCGCAGGCGGAACTCGCCCAGGCGCAGCCCCTGCGCCACAACGGATTCAAGGTCGAACTCGCCCGGCGAACGATCGCGGCAGTGCTTGCCGAACTCAAGGAGATGAAAGCATGAGCATCATCCAGGAGACCGTCCAGGCGGTCATGAAGAAAGCCATCGAGGCCGCGCCCGACGCGTGGATGCCCGGCGGCACGCCGGACCCGCTGATCGCGCGCGTGCAAGGCCTGGTCGGTGCGCCGGTCTCGCGCCTGGACGGGCCGCTCAAGGTGCAGGGACAGGCGCGGTTCGCGGCCGAGTTCCCTCTGGAAGGGATGCTCTACGCCGCGCTGGTCTACAGCACGGTCGCGCGCGGGCGCATTGCCACGCTCGACACGGCCGCCGCCGAGGCGTCGCCCGGCGTGGAGCTCGTCATGAGCCACGGGAACGCACCGCGCATGAAGCCCATGCCGCTGTTCATGTCCAAGGACAAGGCCGCCGGCGGCGACGACCTGCCCATCCTGCAGGACGATCAGGTCCACTGGAACGGCCAGCCCATCGCCGTCGTGCTCGCCCGGACGCAGGAGCAAGCCGATCACGCCGCGTCGCTGGTACACGTGGTCTATGACCGCGAGCCGGCCACGACCGCGTTCGCCGCTGCGAAGGCCAAGGGGACGAAGCCCGGCACCTTCCAGGGCGAGCCACTGAAGATGGAGATCGGCGACGCCGAGGCGGCGCTGGCTGCCGCCGCGCACCGGGTCGACGTCACGTATGCCACGCCGCGCCACAACCACAACGCCATCGAGCTGCACGCGGCGACCGTCGCCTGGAAGGGCGACGAACTGTTCATCCATGACGCGTCGCAGGCCGTGGCGCACATGGCGTGGTCCATGGCGGAGATCTTCGGGATCGACGAGAAGCAGGTGCACGTGACCTCGCAGTTCGTGGGCGGCGGCTTCGGCGGCAAGACCCTCTGGCGCCACCAGGTGCTGGCGGCGGCGGCTTCCAAGCTCGCCGGGCGGCCGGTGCGCATCATGCTCTCGCGCGAAGGGGTCTATCGCGTCGTGGGCGGGCGAACCAACACCGAGCAGCGCGTGGCCATCGGCGCACAGGCGGACGGACGCTTCGACGCGCTGATCCACACCGGCGTCGTGACCATGACCGAGCACAACAACATGCCGGAGCCGTTCGTGCTGCCGGCACGCTCGGCCTACGCGGCGGGCAGCTTCAAGCTCGACGTCGAGGTGGCGACGCTCGACATGCTGGCCAACACCTTCATGCGCGCGCCCGGCGAGGCGGTGGGAACCTTCGCGCTGGAAAGCGCCATCGACGAGCTGGCCCACGCCATGAAGATGGACCCGATCGAGCTGCGCATCCGCAACGAGCCCGAGAAGGATCCGACCACGGGCGTGCCCTTCTCGTCCCGGCACATCGTCGAGGCGTACCGTGCGGGCGCGCAGCGCTTCGGCTGGAACCGGCGCAACGCGACGCCGGCGGCACGCCGTGACGGCGAGTGGCTGATCGGCATGGGCTGCGCCACCGCCACGTATCCGTACTACCGCATGCCGGGCGGCGCGGCCCGCATCACGCTCTCGCGCGACGGCCACGCGACGGTGGAGATCGCCGCGCATGAAATGGGCATGGGCACCGCCACGGCGCAGACGCAGGTCACCGCCGAGCGGCTCGGGCTGTCCATGGATCAGGTCCGGTTCTGCCACGGCGACTCGGCCTTCCCCGGGGTGGTGCTTGCGGGCGGTTCGCAGCAGACCGCGTCGATCGGCAGCGCCGTGATGGCGGCGCAGCACGAACTGTTCGCCGCGCTGCTGAAGCTCTGCGGCAAGGAATCGCCCCTGCACGGCCTGCAGCCGGACGAGGTCATCGGGCGCGATGGGGGCCTGGCAAAGGCCGACGACCCTGCCCGGTTCGAGCGCTATGCGGCCATCCTGGCGCGCGCCGGCCGCGACGCGCTGGCGGTCGAGGCCGATGCGCCCAGGCCGTTGGAGGTGCAGCACTGGTCGATGCATTCGCACGGCGCCATGTTCTGCGAAGTGCGGGTGAACGAGGTGACGGGCGAGGCGCGCGTGTCCCGCTTCCTGGGCTCGTTCGACTGCGGCCGCATCGTCAACGCCAAGACCGCGGCCAGCCAGTTCCGCGGCGGCATCGTCATGGGCCTGGGACTCGCGCTGATGGAAGAGACCCAGTTCGACGAACGCAACGGCCGCATCATGAATCCCAGCCTCTGCGACTACCACGTGCCGGTGCACATGGACGTGCCGCAGATCGATGTGATGTGGACCGACATCCCTGACCCGCACTCGCCCATGGGCGCGCGCGGCGTCGGCGAGATCGGCATCACCGGGGTCGGCGCCGCCGTGGCCAACGCGGTGTTCAACGCGTGCGGCAAGCGTGTTCGCACCCTGCCCATCACCCTGGACAAGCTGATGGGCTGAGGGTGCCAGCCCGCCCCGCCGAGAAGCCCCGCTCATGACCGCGGCGACCTGGGACCTGCTGGTCGGCGCCTTGCTGATCCTGATGGCGCTGTCCGGCACCTTGCTCAAGACGCTGCCCATCAGCGCGGCCGCGCTCTACATGGGCCTGGGCTTTGCGGTGGGGCCCGGCGGCTTCGACCTTTTGAAGCTGGGCATCAAGGCGGATGCGGCGCTGATCGAAACCATCACCGAAGTCGCGGTGCTGGTTTCGCTCTTCGCAGTCGGCCTTCGGCTGCGCATCCGCCTGCGGTTGTCGAGCTGGGTCCAGCCGGTCCTGCTCGCCAGCGTGGGCATGGTCGTCACGATCATGCTGATGACGCTCGCGGGGCTGGCACTGAAGCTGTCGCTGGGGGCCGCGCTGCTGCTCGCGGCCATCCTGGCTCCCACGGACCCGGTGCTGGCGTCCGACGTGCAGGTCAGGCATGAGAACGACCGGGACGACCTGCGATTCGGGCTCACCGCCGAAGGCGGCCTGAACGACGGCGCGGCCTTTCCGTTCGTGATGCTCGCGCTGGGGCTGAGCGGCGCGCACGACCTGGGAACCGCGGGGCTGCGCTGGCTCGGGCTGGATGTCCTGTGGGCGATCGGCGGGGGCCTGGCGCTGGGATGGACCTGCGGCGCCGCGTTCACCCGGCTCGTGCTGTTCCTCCAGACGGAAAAAAAGCAGGCGCTCGGCATGGAGAGCTTTCTTGCGCTGGGCCTCATCGCGCTGACCTACGGCATCGCCCTGCACGCCGCGGTCTACGGCTTCCTGGCCGTCTTCGTTGCCGGCCTGAGCATGCGCAATGTCGAGCGCCAGGTGGAAAGCGAGGCCGCGCTTGCCAGCCGGTCGAAGGCGCGTCCCCAGGCGAAGGTGGAAGCCGTCGCGCAGGCCAGGACGGCGGACGACATGACGCGCGACGTGCTCGAGTTCGCCAGGGAACTGGAGAAATTTGTGGAGCTCGCGGCCATGCTGGTGATCGGATGCCTGCTGCGGGTCGAGATGCTGACGGCGAGGAACCTGCTGATTGCCGGTGTGCTGATCGCGGTGGCCCGCCCGGTCGCCATCTACATCTCCACGGCCAAAGGCAGCTGGACGGCGTCGCAGCGACGGCTGGGCGCATGGTTCGGCATCCGCGGGGTGGGCTCCATCTATTACCTCGCCTATGCGTCGACGCACGGCGCACGCCCGTCGGAAATCGGCGCCATCGGCGAAGCCGTGATGGTCACCGTGGCGGTGTCCGTGATCGTGCACGGCGTATCGGCCACGCCGCTCATGAACCTCTATCAGGCGGCGACGCAACGCAGAGGCTGAGACGGCGACGTGCGGCACGCCATCTCGGCACCCCATCTCGGCATGTCTTCCGACAGAACTTGCGCGCGAGCGGATCTAAATTCTTCGCCGTTGCGCCGCCGTGCCTTGCGCCCGGAAGAGCGCCAGGACAGACGCAGGCCCGACCACAGACACATCCATGATTTCCGCCTATTTCCCGCCGCCCCCGACACGACCCGCGCTTCGCGCACACCGCGACAACGCCGCACCGCGCACGGCCGCCGCTACCGAGGCGGCGTGCACCGGTTCATTCTGCGAGTCGGAGCGCCACCCCGGCGGGTGGGAGTTCCGCTACCAGCTGGTGCCGTCGCTCGAGAAATTCACGGGCTCGGCGCAGATCCACTGCCAGGGCCAGTCGCATGGCGAACTCGCCATCTTCGAGCCCCAGGCCAACGCGCTCGCCTCGATGGACCTGCTGCGCGAGCAATGCCTGGCCTGGATCGAGGCTCGCGCAGCGGGCACCGCCGACCGCTAGGCGCCGGGCGCTACGCCGGGGCGCCATCGAAGGCCCCGTGCGCGCGCCACGCCGGCGGTGACGCCTGTTCGATCCAGCCCGCCAGCTTGCTAGGCGGCATCGGCCGGGCGATGAGAAAGCCCTGCAGCTCGTCGCAACGCGCGGCGCGCAGGCTGTCCGCTTCCTCGCGCCGCTCCACGCCCTCGGCCACGACGCGCAGTCCCAGGGCATGGCCCAGGCCGATGATCGCTCGCGCGATGGCCATGTCGGTGGGGTCGCCCAGCATCCTGTGGATGAAGGAGCGGTCGATCTTCAGCTTGTCGATGGGAAAGCGGTTGAGGTAGTTCAGGCTCGAATAGCCGGTGCCGAAGTCGTCGATCGACAGCATCACGCCGAGCGACTTCAGCCCCTGCAGCTGCGACAGCGACTGCTCGGCCGCGTCCATCAGCGTCGACTCGGTGAGCTCCAGCTCCAGATCGCCCGGCGACACGCCGTGCAGCGCGATGGCGCCGCGCAGCACCTCCAGCAAGCCGCCGTCGCGCAACTGAAGCGCCGACATATTGATCGCCACCCGGATCGCGCCCAGCCCCTCGCGGAGCCAGGCGGCGTGCTGCGCGCAGGCCTGCTCGATCACCCACGCGCCGATGGCCACGATCTGCCCCGACTCCTCGGCGATCGGGATGAACTGCGCGGGGGGCACCTGCCCCAGCTCCGCGCTCTGCCAGCGCAGCAGCGCCTCCACGCAGATCAGCGCGCCGGTGTGCGCATCGATGCGCGGCTGGTAGTGCAGGCTCAGCTCGCCGCGCTCGATCGCATGGCGCAGGCTCGACTCCAGCTGCAGCCGCTGCTGGGCGCGCTCGTTCATCTCGGGGGTGAAGAAGCGCGCGGTGTCGCGCCCGCTCGCCTTGCTCTGGTACATGGCGACGTCGGCATGGCGCATGAGCGCGTCGATGTCCTGCGCGTCGTCGGGGTACACCGCGATGCCCACGCTGCACGACACATGGATCTCGGCGCCGTCGATGTCGTGGGGCTGGCGGATCAGCGCGATGAGCCGGTGCTCGACCAGCGACAGGATCTCCTGGCCGTCGGCCACGTTGTTCAGCACCACGACGAACTCGTCGCCGCCCAGGCGGCTCACCGTGTCGCCGGGCCGCACGGCCTGGCTCATGCGCGCGGCCACTGAGCGCAGCAGCGCGTCGCCCACGTGGTGGCCCAGCGAGTCGTTGATGTTCTTGAAGCGGTCCAGGTCGATGAACAGCACCCCCACGCGCTGCCCCTTGCGCCGGGCCTGCTGCAGCGCCAGCCCCAGGCGCTCGATGCACAGCGACCGGTTGGGCAGCTCGGTCAGCACGTCGTGATGGGCCAGGAAGCGGATGCGCGCCTCGCTGCGCTTGCGGTCGCTCACGTCGATGGACGTGAAGATGTAGTGCGAGATGCGATCCGGTCCGTCGCGCACCACGCTGGCGACCAGCCAGGCGGGGTAGCTGTCGCCGTTGCGCCGGCGCACGCTGACCTCGCCCTGCCAGGTGCCGCGCTGGTCGAGCACCGGCCACAGGTCGGCGAAATGCGCCGTGTCGTCGCGCATGAGCTGTTCGGGCGGCTCGCCCACCAGATCGCTCAGGTCGTGGCCGGTGAGGCGGCACAGCGCCCGGTTCGCCGTGAGGATGCGATGCTGCCCGTCGATGATCAGGATGCCCTCGGACGAGGCCTCGAACACCTTGGCCCAGAGCATCAGCCGCTGCTCCATCAGTTTGAGGTGGTTGATGGGCGTGAAGGCAGTGAGCAGCGCGTCCTGCCCCTGGTAGACCAGCCGCCGCGCCGACAGCACCGCCCACGACGGCTCGGCGCCCCCGAGCCAGCGCACCTCGAATTCGTCGACGGCGCCGCGGTCGGCCAGCTGCTGGAAGAAGCGCGAGCGCACGCCGGGCGCCAAGCCCAGCGCCCACGGGTCGCGCGTGCCGCCGCCAAGCCACGCCAGCGCGCTGGGGTTGGCGTTGAGCACTTCGTGGTTCGGAATGGCCGTGACCATCAGCGGGATCGGAATGGCCGCGACCAGGTCGCGCTGCGCTTCGGCCGCGCGGGCGCTGGCCGCGAGCTCCTGCTGCGCCTGCCGCTGGCGGTCGAGCTGCGCGAGCATGTCGTTGAAGCCCAGCACCAGGAGGCCGATCTCGTCGCCGCTGTCCCAGTGCGCGCGCAGGCTGTGGTCGCCGGTGCGGCGCACGGTGTCGACCACGCCGGACAGCCGGCGCAGCGGCAGCGAGATCTGGCGCGCGACGTAGAACACCGCCGTGAGGATCATCAGCAGCAGGAACAGTGCCGTGCCCAGGTGCATCCACATGCGTGCGAAGAAGCCGTGCTCGCGCGAGGTGAGCATGGCGTCGAGCTCGCCGATGGCGCCCGACCACGCGCCGTCGAGCTCGGCAAACAGCGTCTGCTGGGCCGCGTCGAACGCCGCGAGACCGCGGTGGCTCGCACCGGCGTCGGCGCTGTCGCTCGATTCCAGCACGCTGCGCGAAGCACGCCTGAACCCCTCGATGCTGGCCAGCAGGCGCGCACGCGACGGGTCGAGCCGCGCCTGCAACGGCCCCTTGGCGGCGGCGAAAGCCTCCGCATAGTCGCTGCGGATGCTGGCCGCGATGGCGTCGATGCGCCCTTCGAGGATGAAGTACTGCGTGCGCGCCTCGGTCGCGGCGAGGCCGCTGGCACCAGGGGCGTGCAGCCGCGCGGCCATGTCGGCGCCGAGTTCGAGCAACTCCGGAAAGCGCAGCAGCACCAGCGACATCGTGTAGTAGCTGTCGAGGTCCGGGTCGAGGATCAGGTTCGACTGGTTGCCGATGCGCGTCACCAGTGCGCGCCCCTGCTCGAGCGCCGCGCGCCTGGCCGTCTCGCGCCCGGCGGGGCCGGCCTGGGCGGCGGACGCCAGCGCCTCGCGGAACCGCTGGCTGACCTCGGCGCTCTGCAAGCCCTCGCCGTACTGCTGCTCGAGCCGCTCGAGCGCCAGCGGCGGCGCGGGCTCGGCGCCGTGCCAGCCGGCGGCGGCCAGCAGCGACGGGCGCATGCGGTCGATGTAGGCCGCGCCCGCCATCTCCTTGCGGCCGAAATCGATCGCGATGAACTTCTCGTTGATGAGGATGCCGCTGATGAAGATGACCGCGCTCAGGTCGAGCAGGTAGATGACCAGCAGCTTGCGGCCAACGCTGAGCCGGCTGAGGCGACGCGTAATGAAATGCACCATATCCCTCCAGGGTCTGGTGCATGTATGCAATCTTTAGGCCTCGTTGGGTCGAACGACGAAAGATCGCTCGACGAAGCGCCGCACCGGGCGCGCCGCCGCGGCGGCAAGGCGTCGCTCAGGACTCCGCGGTGAAACCGATCTTCTTGACCAAGGGGCCCCAGCGCTCGGTCTGCGCGCGCTGCGATTCCGCCATTTTCGCGGGCGACGAGGGCGATGCGACGAGACCCGGTGTCGCCAGCGAGTCGCTCACGTCCTTGTACTGCGGCAGCAGATCCCCCGTGCTCGTGAACATCACAGGGGTCGGTCACCGTCCTGACCAACGCTGGCACCATCGGGCCGGTGTGCACAGCAGCGTCTGGCCGTCGGGGTACGGGCAGGCCACTGGCGGGCGAAGCTGATATGCAAGACAGCGTCGACCGCGTCGATGCGGGATTGACACGGATCAAGCCTGGACGGGGCCGATGCGCGAATACTGGCGCCTGCCAACGCAATTCCCTGACACGCACGATCCGCCGGATGCATTTGCATTCGCGACCATGGAGGAAGCCATGCAAAGCATAGACAGCCTTGTTGAGCAACATATCCGCGAATCGGAGTGCCACCTTCGACACATCGACGAGTTGATGGCCAAGGCCAGCCAGCCTCCCATCGAAGCGTCGGCAGCGCCTGAACTCCGGACGCTGCTGAGCCAGGTAAGGAAAAGCCGCGCGCAACTGGCGCAAGAACTCGACGAACTGCGCCGAGGTTTGGTGGACGGAGATGGGCCGAGCAAAGTTCAGCGCGGTGAAGGCCTGAATTCGGCCTTGCAGGCGGTGGGCCTGCAACTCGAACAAGCACTCACGGCAATTCTCGACTTCCGTGGGCTGTAGCTGGCGATCCGGCCGTTCAAATTCGAGATCGGCCGCTTCAGCAAGCAAAAAGGTGTGGCCGCATGAAAATCCTTGTAGCAACCGATGGTTCGAAATACGCGCTACGCGCCGTCAAGTACGCGGCCAAGCTGATCGCATTGCTGCGGCCAGCCTCTCATTCGATCACGCTCATCAGCGTGCACGACAACACGGGCATGCGCATCGCGAATTCGATCCTGGGCTCGGAAGACGTGATCGCCTACCTGCATGAGCGAAGCACCGCGGAGCTCAAGGCGGCCATGACCTTTCTCAAGTCGGCGGGCATCGACCACAAATCGGTGATCCGTACGGGACACATCGCACAGGAGATCGTCAAGTTCGCCAAGGAGGGGAAGTTCGACCTGGTCGTACTGGGATCCAAGGGCCGAAGCGCCATCGTCGATATTCTGGTGGGCTCGGTTGCCCAACGCGTGTTGGCGACTGCCCTGCAGCCTGTCGTACTGGTCAAGTAGTGCGAGTCGCTCCCCACGCGCTCGAAGAGAAGGAAACGGCTCGCTGCGAGCCCGCCACGGCAACGACTGGCGGTCTGACCGAAGCCGCGGCGCGACAGCGCCTGGCGTTGGACGGGCCGAATGAAGTTGCGGTCTCGCAGCCGCACGGCATGCTGCGCCTGGTGCGCAAGGTAGCGTTGGAGCCGATGTTTCTGTTGCTCGTGGCCTGCGCAGCCATCTACATGCTGTTGGGCGATGCACAGGAAGCGCTCATGCTGCTGTGCTTCGTCTTCGTCGTCATGGGCATCAGCTTTGTCCAGCAGCGGCGCAGCGAGCGCTCCCTGGAGGCATTGCGCGATCTGTCCAGTCCGCAAGCGTTGGTCCGGCGCGACGGTGCAATCCGACGCATTGCCGCACGCGAACTGGTCGTTGGCGATACGGTGCTGCTGGCAGAAGGAGATTGCGTGCCTGCGGACATGTCTCTCGCCGAAGCATCGAACCTCGCCATCGACGAATCGTTGCTGACCGGGGAGTCTGTGCCGGTCACCAAGCAGGCCGTGGCCGGCGAGGAAGCCAGGGCTGCGGATGCCGGCACGGCATTTTCTGGCACGCTCGTGACGCAAGGGACTGGGCGTGGGCGGGTGACGGCCACCGGCGCGCACAGCGCACTCGGACGCATCGGAATTTCATTGGCCGCGATCGGCATGCAGGCCACGCCGATCCAGCGGGAGACGCGAAGCGTCGTCAAGTGGGTGGCCATTGTGGGGTTGGCGCTTGCCGCCGCACTCGCGTCAGCCTACGGCATGCTTCGCGGTGACTGGCTGCAGGGTTTGTTGGCCGGGCTGACGTTCGCGATGGCTGTCATCCCCGAGGAATTGCCGGTGGTGCTCACACTGTTCCTCGGCCTGGGCGCCTGGCGGCTGGCGCGCGAGAAGGTGTTGGCCCGGAGCATTCCGGCCGTCGAGTTGCTCGGGGCGACCACTGTGCTTTGCGTCGACAAGACCGGCACGCTGACGGCCAATCGCATGACAGTGCGGCGGCTCTGGTCCGGCGGCGCGAGGTACGACGCCCTGGAGGCACGGGGCGCCGCCCTGCAGGAAGAACTGCACGCGCTGCTGGAGTATGCGGTGCTGGCCAGCCATCGCCGTGCATTCGACCCGATGGAATCCGCCATCGTCGACATCGCGGGACAACTGCTCGCCGGCACGGAGCATCTGCATTCGGACTGGACGCTGATCGACGACTACCCGTTGTCGCCGCAGATGCTGGCGATGTCGCGCGTATGGCGCTCACCCGACGAGCGAGCGTTCCTCATTGCCGCCAAGGGGGCCCCCGAGGCCATCGTCGATCTGTGCCACCTGGATGCGGACCACGCCGATCGCATTGCCAGCCAGGTCCTGGCGATGGCGGCCGACGGCCTGCGCGTCCTCGGCGTTGCGTCGGCCACCTTCGATGCCGACGTCCTGCCCGGACTGCAGCACGACTTCGATTTCCGCTTCCTCGGCCTGGTCGGCCTCGAAGATCCGGTGCGGGCCGACGTGCCACAGGCCATCGCTGAATGCCGCGCTGCCGGCATCCGGGTCGTGATGATGACGGGAGACCATCCAGCCACCGCGATCGCGGTCGCGCGACAGGCCGGGCTGAGCATCGACGCGCCTGTCATGACCGGCGTCGAGCTGGCCTTGCTGACCGACGGCGCGCTCACCGCACGGTTGGCCGCAACGACCATCTTCTGCCGGGTGCAGCCCGAGCAGAAGCTTCGTTTGGTGCGGGCTTTCCGTGCACGCGGCGATGTGGTCGCGATGACCGGCGACGGCGTCAACGATGCACCGGCCCTCAAAGCCGCGGACATCGGTGTGGCGATGGGCGCGCGAGGAACCGAGGTCGCCCGCGAGGCGGCTGCACTGGTCCTGCTGAACGACGACTTTGCCTCGCTGGTGACGGCGATCCGCTACGGACGCCGGGTGTTCGCCAACCTTCGAAAGGCGATTGTCTTTGTGGTGGCGGTCCACGTGCCGATCGTGGGGCTGTCGATCCTGCCGGTGGTCTTCGGCTGGCCCATGCTTCTGATGCCGGTGCACATCCTGTTCCTGCAATTGATCATCGACCCTGCCTGCTCGGTGGTGTTCGAGGCAGAGCCTCTTGAAGAGGACGCCATGCAAGTCCCGCCGCGTCGCCCGAACCAGCGACTGTTCGATTCATCGGTCCTCATCAGAGGCCTGTGCCAGGGCATGGGATTGCTGGGGCTGCTTGTGCTGACCCATGCGGGCGCGCGTTGGTTTTCGGTGCCGGACGACACGGCACGGGCGCTGACTTTCGTGGCGCTGGTGCTGTCCAACCTGGGCTTGATCCAAAGCAACCGCTCCTGGGACCGCATGGCCTTGCACGGCACCAGCGCATCCAACCGCCAGTTCGGCTGGATCGCTGCGGGAACCGTTGCCGCTCTTTGCGTCGCGCTCGCGGTACCCGCCATGGGTCGTCTGTTCTCGTTTGTGACGCCGTCACCGCTGCTGTTGGCGACCGGCCTGGGAATGGCGGTGCTGAGTGTGCTCTGGTTCGAGTTCACCAAATGGATGCTTCGTCGGTCGATCACTTGATCTGCGTCAAGTAAGGCACGGAGCGCGGTGCCGCGAGCGGGCGCGCACGCGATAGGCTCCTTGAACCCAAAATCAATTGAGCCCAAACCATGAAGCTACTCGTCGCGGTCGACGGATCCAAGAACTCGCTTCGCGCGGTAAAATACGCGGCCAAGCTTGCGCACCTGCTGCGCACCAGTTCGAACAAGATCACGCTGGTCAGCGTGCATGACGACACCGGCCTGCGCCATGCCAGGGCTTTCGTCGGGAAGGCGGAAGTCGCGGACTATCTGCGCGAACTCAGCGAAAAGGAACTCAGGCCTGCCCGCAAGCTGCTGAAGGACGACGGCATCGGCTACGACATGGAGATCCGCACCGGCCACGTGGCCCAGGAGATCATCGACTGCGCGACCGCCGGCGGCTTCGACATGATCGTGCTGGGCTCGAAGGGCCGTGGCGCGCTGGCGGATCTGCTGCTTGGCTCCGTGGCGCAGCGCGTGCTCGCGAACGCAAAGCAGCCCGTCCTGATCGTGAAGTGACGGCGGCCTGCTCCACATGACCCGGGACAGGTCGACTCGTCGCTTTTTTTTCGGCCAGGGACTCAGGTCTGCACGAATCTCCACCGGGTCGTTCCCACGGCATCCGCAATGTCTTCGTCGTGCGTCACCAGCATCAACGCGGCGCCGCGCTCGTCCAGCGCATCGAGGAGCACGTCCATGGCCTCCTGCTGCGACAAAGGATCCAGCCGTGAGGTCGGTTCATCAGCAAACACCAGGGCGGGCCGCACCGTGAGTACGCGTGCAAGCGCGACGCGCTGCAGTTCGCCGCCGGACACCTCCGCGGGCCGACGCCCCAGCAAATCCGCGGGTACGCCCAGCCGTTCGAGCTGCTGCAGCACACCCGGCCAGGCGCAGCGATGGCGCGCGGCCACATCCCGCAGCGAACTCTCCAGGCTGACGCTGGGCGCGAAAGACCCGACCGGGTCCTGGTAGAGCTTCTGGAAGGCGGTCGAGGACAGGCCTTCGGCACGCCGCACCACGCCCCGATCGGCCGGCAGCAGGCCCAGCAGCACATTGCCCAGCGTGCTCTTTCCCGTGCCGCTGGGGCCCTGCAACACGAAGCGGTCACCGGCATGGATCTGCAGGTCGAGCCCGTCGAACAGCGGCTTGCCGCCAAAGCCCTTCGACAGGCCTTGCGCGCTCAGCACCGGTGCACCTGTCGCGACCGTCGCCCTCCGTGGCCAATGGGCCGGCTCGGCCGCAACGAGCCGCCGCGTGTACGCATGCCGCGGGCTCGCGAGGACAGTTTGGGCGTCGCCCTGTTCGACCACTTCGCCCGCGCGCAGCACGATCAGCTGTCCGCCCAGCGCCCGCGCAACGCGCAGGTCATGCGTGATGACCACGACGCAGCCGCCGCTGCGCTGCACCGACTGAAGCATCGCCACAGTATGGTCGCGCCAATGCGCATCCAGACCCTTGGTGGGTTCGTCCGCCAGGAGTACGCGTGCGCCGCCAGCACAGGCAACGGTTGCGGCGGCGCGCTGCGCCATGCCGCCGGACAACTCCCACGCATAGCGCCGCGCCGAGGCGGCCAGACCCGCGGCATCGAGGTCTCTCGCGGCCGCCGCCTCGGCCTCCTCGAAGGCGGCGCCACGAACCAGTTCGTGCGTTTCGGACAACTGGGGCGCGATGCGCATCAGCGGATCCAGCGCCAGAGCGGGCTCCTGCGGCAGCAATGCGAGCGTGCGTCCCCAAAGCGACCGACGCGCCCTGGCCTCCTCGGCACGGCTTTCGACGCCGTCCAGCAAGACCCTGCCTCCAGCGCGCAACGCCGCGGGAAGGTTTCCCATCACGGCCTGAGCCAGCAGCGATTTGCCGGCACCGCTTTCACCGAGCAGCGTGAGCACTTCGCCGGGGCGCAGGCTGAAGGACACGTCGCGCAGCAGCGGCCTGGCGCCGGCGTGCACACCAAGATTCTCGACAGCGAGCAGGACGGAAGAAGTGGTCATGCCGGTTCCCCCTCCGAAACGAGCAGCATCATCCCGAGCACCAGCAGCATCAACAGCGCCACCGGCGCCGCGATGAGCCATGGCGCTTCCTCGTAGTGGGGAAGGAATTCAATCATCATCAGTCCCAGTTCAGGCGTCGGTGGCTGCAGCCCCACGCCGATGAAGCCCAACGCGGCCAGCGCCAGCACGGCCTGTGCGGCGCTGAAGGCCAGCAAGGTGCCCAACACCGGTGCGAGTGCCGGCAGCAGATGCCTGCGCAGGACATAGCCCGGCCCGAAGCCCAACAGGCGCGAAGCCTGCACCGCATCACCCGCGAGCACCGGCCGGCTCGCCGCGCGAGCGACGCGAAAGTACTCGACCCACAGCGACAGCGAGAGGCCGATGTAGAGCGCCCAGTAGCGTCCCGGCGCCAGTACGGCGAACAGCAGCACCAGCAGCAGGCCTGGCACCGAGAGCACCGCATCGGCCAGCATGACCAGCCCGCGTTCGATGCGCCCGCCGCGCCAGCTGGCAACAACGCCCAGCAGCACGCCGGGAATGGCCGCGGTCACTGCGGCCAGCAATGCGAGACCGAGTGAGAGCCGGGCCGCGTGTGCCAGGCGCGCAAGCACGCTGCGGCCCAGCACGTCGGTGCCCAGCCAGTGGGCCGCGCCCGGCGGCAGCAGCGTGTCGGCGAGCGTCTGGCGGGCCGGGTCGATGCCGATCACGGCCGGCCCGAACAGCGAAAACACCGCCACCGATGCGAGGATGCAGAAGCCCGTGCGACGGCGCGTCGCCGCGCGCCGCGACCTCCGCCCGGTGAGCGCGGATGCGTCGAGCAGACTGCCGTTCATGCCGCCTCCCCCCTGCGCCGGCGCGGATCAAGCGCGAGGCAACCCGCATCCACCAGCAGGTTGAACACCACGAACAGCAGGCCCATGCACAGCGCAGCCCCCTGGATCATCGGCACGTCGCGACCGAACACCGCATGCACCAGTGCATGACCGATCCCGGGCCAGGCGAACAAGGTCTCGACCACGACGGCGCCTTCGACCAGGAACACAGCGTGCACACCGAGATAGGCCACCACCGGCGCGGCGGCCTGGCGCAGGCCGTGGCGCACCAGCGCCTGCCGGTCCGACAGCCCCTTGGTGCGGGCGAACTCGAAGGATGGAGAAGCGGCCGCCTCGCGCATCGCGGCCCGGGTCACGCGAGCAAGCCCCGCGGCCAGGCCCAGGCCCAACGTGAGCGCCGGCAGGAGCACGCTGCCCACGTGGTGGTCGCCCGCCACCGGCAACGCCCCGAGCCGCACCGCGACCAGCACCATCAGCAACACGGCGAGCAGGAAGGGCGGCACCGCGCGCAGCACCACCGCCAGCGCCAGCGTGAGCCGGTCGATACAGCCGCCCGCATGCAGTCCGGACCAGGTGCCCAGCGGCAAGCCGACGACGACCGCGACGGCCAAGGAAGCGACCGCCAGGTCGATGGTGGCGCCCAGTTGATGCACCACTTCACTCCAGACCGAATTGCCGGTGACCAGCGAAGTGCCGAGATCGAGGCGTGCGATTTCTCCCCACCACTGCAGCAGCGCGAGCCACAAGGGCCGGTCGAGCCCGAGCTCGATGCGCACGGCATCGGCCGCCGCGTTGCTCACGAGGTCGTAGCCGTAGCGTCCCGCCGCGATGCGGGTGGCCATGTCGCCCGGCAGCGAACGTGCCATGAAGAAGCACACCGTGCCCACCAGCAGGCCCAGCGCGACGATCTGAACGGCACGGCGCAGCAGGATGCCCGCCCAGGCTGTGCGTTTCCCGCTCATGCGCTCCACCTCATCGCGCTGAGCCGGTAGGAACGCTCCAACGGATCGAGGCTGACGCCGGTGACACGCCCGCTGACCGCGACCTGCTGGCGATACCAGGTGACCGGGATCACCGGCAACTCGGCTTGGAGCACCGCCGTGACCCGAGCACGCAGCGCGGCCGCGCGCTCTGCCGACGACGTGCCGCGCGACAGCTCGGACAGCGCCTGGACCAGCGCATCGCTGCGCCAGCCCATCGCGCCCCAGTCGCCGCCAGCGGCGGTGAAATCCTGCATCAGCGTCCCTGTCGGGTCGGGCACGGTGCAGTAGTTGCGCGCGGCCAGGCCCAATTGCAGGCTGCCGTCGCGGTGGCCCAGCGGAATGTCGCCCGAATTGCCGACATTGACCTGAACCGCGATGCCGGCCTGGCGCCACTGCTCCTGCAGCGCCGAAGCGATGACAGGGAGCTCGGGTCGGTCGGGAAAGGTTCGCAGCGACAGTTGCAATGGCCGGCCCGAAGCGTCGCGCAGTCCGTCGGCCGCCCGGCGCCAGCCGGCCTCGGCCAGAAGTCTCGCGGCGGAGCCCGGGTCATGAATCAGCGGCGGCAGCGTGGGGTCGTGCCACGCCTTGAGCGTGGGCGGAAAGAGCTGCGTTGCCGAGAGCTCAGGGTCGCGCAGCAATGCCTTCGCAATCCCGGCCCGATCGATGCACAGGCTCAGCGCCTGACGCACGCGTCGATCCTTCAACGCCGGGAGGCCCGCGTTGACCTTGAGGATCGCGGTGCGCGGCAGCGTGACCGTATCGACGCGCACCCGGCCGCGCTTGCGCAGGCGCACGAGGCTGGCCGGGTCAAGGCCATAGGCCAGGTCGGCCTGCCCACCCTCGGCCATCAGCGCGCGGGTTTCGGAGCGACCGACCGTCAGGTAGCGCACGCGCTCCACGGCAGGTCTGGCGCCGTCATAGCCTTCGAACACGGCCGCCTCCACTTGCTGCGGGGGTGCGAGCGACACCACGCGGTAGGGGCCGCTGCCGAGGACGGCCTTGACCTCGCCGCCGGAGCCGTAGCTCGAGGGCGCGAGCACCATCGTGCTGCTGTGTGCCAGCAGCGCAGGCAATCCGCCATGAGGCGATGCGAGCCTGACCACGACGACGCCAGAGCCATCGGCCTCGAGGGATCTGATCGGCGCCAGGCTCAACAGCGCCGGCGCCACGCGCGCCGCCTGCAGGCAGCGCACGACCGCGGCCGCCGTGACTGGCGTGCCGTCATGAAAGCGCGCCGCGGAACGCAGTGTGAAATGCCACACCAGGCCGTCGGCCGACACGCGCCAGCGCTCGGCCAGGCCCGGCAGCGGGGTGCCGTCGTCGCCGGCCTCCATCAGCGTCTCGGTGATCTGCATGCGGGTGAAGACGTAACCGCTGTTGGCGGGCGCAAGACCGCCTATTTCCCAGGGACCGACGATCTGCAGCGGCGCTCGGGCCGGTTGTGCCTGCAACGCGGTCGATGCGGCGACGGCCGGGCCGACCGCACCTAGCTGGAGCGCCCGGCGGCGCGTCAAAACGAATGGCCGTGTCATCTCAGAACTTGGCCTGCAGGCCGACGGTGATGGTGCGCGATGTGCCTGGCGTGACCCAGACGCGGCTGTACGAACTGGCGTAGTAGGTCCTGTCGAACAGGTTGTCGACATCGAGCGTCAGGCGCAGCGTGGGGTTGAGGCGCCAGTACGCAACCAGCTTGGCGGTGGTGTAGGCCGGCAGGTCGAACGCGGGCGTTCCCGCATTCGCCTCAGCCTGCGTGCGAGCCTGGCCCAGCCGCTTGCCCATGTGGGTGAAGCCGCCGCCGATGCCGTAGCGTTGGCCGTTGGAGAAGCCGTCCTCGTAGACCGCGAGCACGCTGCCGTTGACCCGCGGGACATTGAGCAGCCGGCCGCCGACTTCCAGCGTGTTGTCCTTCGTGATCTCCACGTCGTTGAATACCAGGCTGGCATTGACGCGCCAGTTCCTCGTGACCTGGCCCGAGAAATCGAACTCCAGGCCCCGGCTGCGGATTTCTCCCGCCGCCACCGAATAGCCGGTGTTCACCGGATCGGAGGTCAGCACGTTGCGCTTGCGGATGTCGAAGAGCGCCGCGGTGGCGCCCATGCGCTGGTCCGCACTCTCCCACTTGGTGCCGAGCTCCAGCGCGCGGCCCGTCTCGGGCACAAAGCCGTTCGAGGCGAAATCGGAGCCTGTGTTCGGCCTGAACGAACGGCCCGCGTTGGCGTAGAAAGTCCACTGCGGCGTCGGCAGCCAGCTCACACCGATGCGCGGCGAGGTCGACGAAGGTCCCTGGCTGGCCGTGGTGCCGTTTCTGCGATCGAGCAGCGACTGGCGGTAGTTGTCGGCGCGCACGCCCGCGACCACCCGCCATTCCGGCGAAAGCTTGATCGCGTCCTGCACATAGAACGCGTTGTTGTTCTGGTGTTCCAGCGTGTCGGTGTTGGCCGTGGGCACCGGCTGGAACTGGCCGTAGACGGGGTTGTAGATGTTGATCGCGTAAGGCCGGGCAGTGCTCGGGTTCGCGCGCAGCATCAGGGCGTCCATGTCGAAGCGGAAGCTCTCCACGCCGAACAGGAGCTCGTGCTCGATGGCGCCGGTCTTCACGTTGCCCTGAAGTTCGGCCTGCAGTGCGATGTCGTTCGAGCTGTAGTCGCGGTAGCGGCGCTGCCGTGTGAGGTTGCCGTTGGCCAGCAGCGCAGTCGGCTCGGTGGAGAAGCCCTCGAGCGAAGTCTCGCGGTACGACAGGCCCACCCGGCTGCGCCACATCGAGTTCCATTCATGGGACAGGATGAACTGGTGCGTCTGGTTCTTGACGGTCATGTCGCCATCGGCCGGTTCGCCGAGGAAGCGGCTGCGTGGAATGGCGCCCAGGCGGTTGTCGACCGCCACCACGCCGCGGTCCAGCGGCGTGGCATGCCGCAGGTATTCGCCCGCGTATTCCAGCACCGTGTCGCGTCCGAGCTTCCAGGTGAAGGCCGGTGCGACGACTTCGCGTTTGGCGCCGACGAAGTCGCGGAAGCTGTTGCGGTCTTCCACCGCCACGTTGAGTCGGTAGGCGAAGTTCTTGCCGATCGGGCCGGTGCTGTCGAAGGCGCCACGCCTGAGGCCGTGGCTCCCGACGTAGGCCTCGACCGAATTCGCGGCCGTCCACAACGGACGCTTGGACACGATGTTCAGCGTGCCGCCGGGTTCGCTGCTGCCGTAGAGCGCAGCCGCGGTGCCCTTGAGGAACTCGATGCGTTCGACACCCGCCAGATCGCGCGGCGCGTTGAACCCCCGGTTCGCGGAAAAGCCGTTGAGCAGCGTCGCCATCCCGGTGCTCTCGTTGCCGGGCAGACCGCGGATGGCGATGTTGTCCCAGAGGCCGCCGTAGTTGTTCTGGCGCGAGACGCCGCCGACGTAGTCCAGCACGTCATCGAGCTTGGTGGCACCCAGGTCGTCGATGGCCTGGCGCGTGACGATGCGCACCGATTGCGGCAGCTCGCGCAGCGGCAGGTCCGTCTTGGCCCCGGCGGCTTCTTCGGCCTGGTATGTGCCCGACTCGCCGCGGCCGACCACTTCGATGGGTTTCAGCTGGCCCTCGACAGGGGCATCGGAAGACTGGGCGATGGCGGGTCCGGCAAACAGCGCCGAGACGGACAGCGCAAGAGGAAGGCGGCGTAACAGGGGAACGCGTTTGCGCGCGCGTTCGCAAAGAATGACGATCATGAATGGCACTCGACGAGACAGTGCCGCCGCGCCTTCGACGGGCCCGGCAGCAAGATAAAGAAACGAACGCGTCACAGCCCCGCTGGGGCGGTGCGGCGGAATGTCAGGTCGATGTGTACGGAGGATCGCGCGAGGCGAAGGGCCAGCGGCCCGGATCGGGCACGAAGGCCAGCGCGGGCGGCGCACGTGGAAGTGCCAAGGCAAACGCCACTTCGAGCGCGGCCAGCCGTTGAGCGGGCGCAGTGGCGTGGTGCACATGGGCAAGGCACCACGCGCACAGGCCGTGAGCTTCCTCGGTGTGCCCGAGAGACTCGGCATCCGCGCGGGCTTCGAGCGCGGCTTCCTGCTCCACACCTGCCATTGCCTGGCGCAGATGCCCGGCTTCGTGCAACGGCATGCCGATGGCCGCGTTGAAGAACACGGCCAGCAACAGAAGCCGAAGGAGGCGTTGGAGATGGAGAGGACGAAGCTGCATGGCGAGGCGGGGGGATCATACCGGTGAGAGCCGGTGGCGCGGACCAGGGGCAGTGCGCACATAATCGCCCCATGCCCGCCCTGCGCCATGCCCGCCAACTCGTCCGCTTCGTGCTGGCGTGGTTCGTGCTGTCGCTGGGGGTGGCGATCGCGTCGCCGATGGTCCAGCCACAGTCGATGCAGCTCGTGTGTTCGGCGGCCGGCGCCATCAAGGTGATCGTGCAGACCGACGACGGCGCGCGCGAACTTGGCGCCAGCCATCTGGACTGCCCGATGTGCATGCTGACCGGTGCGCCCCCGCCCGCGGCGCAGCCCATCGACCTCCCCCGCATTCTGCCGCTGGGCCATGCCGTGCAGCCGATCCCGGCCGCGCGCATTGCCGCAGCCACTGCCGCGCCCTTGCCCGCGCGCGGGCCTCCTTCGCTCTCCTGACTCGTTTTCGGTTCCGTCGCACGTGACGCTGTCCATGGCCTTGGCCTTGCGCAGTCGTCGCTCGCTGCAACGCATTTCCCTGCAATGAGTCGGCGCCTTCATGGCGCCGAAAGAGAGCTTTCCATGAACAAGACCCTTTTGTCGCTCGCGCTCGGCGCGGCATTCCCCTGGCTGGCCGTGCCCGCCTTCGCGCAAGGCGCCACGGCCGCCGAAGCCGCCGCGGACAACACGCCCGAGCGCACCAAGTCACTCGGCGTCGTCACCGTCACCGGCGGCCAGCCGACCTCGCTGCCCACGCAGATTCCCACCACCATCGAGGGCGTCACGCGCGAGGAGATCGAGACCCGCATCAACGCCACCGACAGCGAGGACGCGCTCAAGTACCTGCCGAGCCTGCTGGTGCGCAAGCGCTACATCGGCGACTACAACCACGCCATCCTGTCCACCCGCGCGTCGGGCACGGGCAACAGCGCGCGCTCGGCGGTCTACGCCGACGGCATCCTGCTGTCGAACTACCTGGGCAACGGCATCGCCAACGGCACCAACTTCGCGCCGCGCTGGGGCCTGGTCACGCCCGAGGAGATCGAGCGCGTGGACGTGATGTACGGTCCCTTCTCTGCCGCCTACCCCGGCAACTCCGCCGGCGCGGTGGTCGACTACGTCACGCGCATGCCGACGCAGCTGGAGGCGCATGTGAAGGTCGGCTACTCGTCGCAGCCCAACAACCTCTACGGCACCCGCCAGACCTTCAACAGCTGGCAGACCAGTGCGTCGCTGGGCAGCAGGAGCGGCGACTGGTCCTGGTGGATCGACATCAACCGCACCGACAGCGAAGGCCAGCCGCTGACCTTCACCACTGCCACCCTCGCCTCCGGCACGCCCGGGCGCGCGGGCACGCCGGTGTACGGCGCGCTCGGCGGCCTCAACACCACCAACACGCCCTGGTACATCCTGGGCACGGGCACGCAGTACCACACGCTGCAGGACCACGCGAAGCTCAAGCTGGCCTACGACTTCTCGCCCACGGTGCGCGCCACCTACACGCTCGGCTGGTGGCAGAACACCGCGAACGGGCAGTCCGCCAGCTACCTCACGAATGCGCAGGGCCAGCCGGTGTACAGCGGCCCGGTGAACATCAACGGGCGCAGCTTCAACCTGGCCCCCACCGCATTCCCCCTCACCGCGGACAGCGCCACGCACTACATGCACGGCCTCTCGGTCAAGAGCAACACCCAGGGCGTGTTCGACTGGGAGCTGGCCGCGAGCCTCTACGACTATTCGAAGGACACGCAGCGCGCGCCCACCACCGCGCTGCCGCTGGCGGCCTACGGCGGCGCGGGCACGCTGCAGGACCAGGGCGGCACCGGGTGGAACACCCTGGCGGCCAAGGGCACCTGGCGCCCTCAGGGCGCGGGCGGCGCGCACATCGTCGACTTCGGCGTGGGGCGCGATGCGTACAAGCTCGGCATCGTGAAGACCAATGTGCCGGGCAACTGGCAGGACGGCGCGGCGTTCACGCCCGTGAGCAACGTGGGCGGGCGCACGGAAACCTACAGCGCCTGGGCGCAGGACGCCTGGTCGTTCGCGCCGAAGTGGAAGGCCGTGCTGGGCCTGCGCTACGAGCACTGGGAGGCCAAGGACGGCTTCACCGCCACGGCGGCCACTGCGCAGTCGTACGCCTCGCGCAGCGAATCCGACGTGTCGCCCAAGGCCGCGCTGGCTTACCAGTTGACCAAGGACACGGTGCTCAAGGCCTCCGTGGGCCGCGCCGTGCGCTATCCCACCGTCGGCGAGCTTTACGGCGCCACTTCGGGCGGCGCACTCTCCTTCATCAACGACCCCACCCTGAAGCCCGAGAAGTCATGGACCGGCGAACTGTCGGCCGAGAAGGACCTGGGCAACGGCCTGCTGCGCGCTACGCTGTTCCACGAGACCACGAAGAACGCGCTGTACAGCCAGCTGATTCCCAACTCCACCGTCTCGCGCGTGCAGAACATCGACAAGGTGCGCACCACCGGCGTGGAGATCGCCTACACCGGGCAGAACGTGTTCATCAAGGGCCTCGACCTGGGCGGCAGCCTGACCTATGCCGATTCGAAGACAGTGGCCGACGCCGCGTTTCCGGCCGCCGTGGGCAAGTGGCAGCCGCGCGTGCCGCGCTGGCGCTCGACCGTCTACGCCACGTACAAGCCCGATGCGCGCTGGTCGTTCACGGCCGCGGCGCGCTACAGCGGCCGGCAGTACTCCAACCTGGACAACAGCGACGTGAACGCCTTCGCCTACTTCGGCGCGAGCAAGTACTTCACGGTCGACTTCCGCGTGCGCTACCAGATCGACAAGCAGTGGTCGGCCGCCTTCGGCATCGACAACGCCAACAACTACCAGTACTGGAACTTCCACCCGTATCCGCAGCGCACCTACACGGCCGAGCTGCGGTTCGACCTGTAAGGCCGGGCGAATAGAGGGCCGTTCAGTTCACGCCGTGCAGGTGGGCGTCGTCGCTCGAATCATCGTTCTGCGGGACGAACACCATGCCGGTCTTCGCGTTGTAGTCCATCAGGCCCGCGTAGCGGCCCCAGGCGATCATGGTCTCGAAGGTCTTCTCGGGATTGTCGTAAGGCAAGGCGCTGCCGATGTCCTTGATCACGCGCTCGGCCTCGACTTCCTCGTACTCCTTGAGCAGCGCGATGATGATGTGGAAGAGGCGCAGCTTGAAGACCTGCTCCTCGAAGATCGCGCGCTTGCCGAGGCGGTCCGCGGCCACGAACTTGCGGCCCAGTTCCGTGAAACGCACTTCCTGGCGGGGGGTGTCGATCAGGTCGAGGATCTCGGCCGCCTTGAGGATCGCGATCGTCTCGCCGAACTCCTTGCCGATCTCGTCCGAGATGTCGTAGATGTTGGACAGGTCCGGCGAGTCGCTGAGGATGCTCATCAGCCCGAGGATCTGGCCCACCGGCACCAGCGGAATGGACTCCATGCGCGTGCGGGCGCGCGAGATCGGCTGGCCCTTCTCGCTCGCCTCGGGCGGCAGGTCTGGCAGCGTCATCGTGGTGATGGACTCGTGGATCACGCTGACCAGCCGCTGGAATTCGGGGTGCTTGGTGTCCCGCGGGTACGGCAGCTTGTTCTCCAGCACGAGCCCGACGCGCCCCGGCCGGGGGAACACGACCACGATGCGCGTGGCCATCTCCACGGCCTCCTCGATGTTGTGCGTGACCATGAAGACCGAGCTGAGGTCGCCGTTCGGGCCGCGCCACAGGCTGATCAGCTCCTGGCGCAGGTTCTCCGCGGTCAGCACGTCCAGCGCGCTGAAGGCCTCGTCCAGGCACAGCAGCCTGGGCCGGGACACCAGCGCCCGCGCGATGCCCACCCGCTGGCGCATGCCGCCCGACAGCTCGCGGGGGAAGGCCGCGTGGTAGTTGCCCAGGCCGATCAGTTCGATCGCGCGGTTGACCGCGGCGTCGCGCTCGGTGCGGCCGATCTTTTTCGACATGAGGCCCACCGCAACGTTCTGCTCCACGGTCAGCCACGGGTAGAGCGCGAAGGTCTGGAAGACGACCGAGGCATCGGGATTCACGCCGTCGAGCGATCTGCCGCCGGCCAGCGCGCGGCCCGAGGTCGGCGCGATCAGGCCGGTGAGGCAGCGCAGGATGGTCGACTTGCCCGAACCGGACTGCCCCAGCAGCGCCAGGAACTCGCCTTCGTGGACGGCCAGGTCGATGTTGTCGAGCACCTTGAGCTCGTGGTTGCCGGCGGTCCTGAACGTCTTGGTGACGGCGCACAGCTCGGCCACCGGCTTGGCCGACTCGGGGGAACGGGAGGTTGTGTTCATTTTCAATCCAGCTTGAATCGGCGCTCGGCGAAGGCGTACAGGCGGCGCCAGATGAGCTTGTTCATCAGCACGACGAAGATCGACATCACGCCGATGCTCGCGATGATCAGCGCCGTGTCCCCCTCCTTGGTGACCGTGGCGATGTAGGCGCCCAGGCCCTGCGCCTTCAAGGTCGTGCTGCCCCAGGTGGCGAGTTCGGCCACGATGCTCGCGTTCCACGCCCCGCCCGCGGCCGTGCAGGCGCCCGTGACCCAGTACGGGAAGATCGCCGGCAGGATCAGCGTGCGCCACAGGTTCCAGTCGCGCAGGCCGTAGACCCGTGCAGCTTCCTTGAGGTCGTTGGGGATGGCCATGGCGCCCGCGATCACGTTGAACAGGATGTACCACTGCGTGCCCATCGCGATGAGCAGGATGCTGCCCCAGTCGAGCGTGACGTGGGCGGCCACGAAGAAGCCCACGACGATCGGGAAGGTCATGTTCACCGGAAACGACGCGCCGATCTGCGCCAGCGGCTGGGCGAACCGCGCCACGCGCGGCTGCGAGCCGATCCACACGCCGACCGGCACCCAGATCAGCGTGGCCAGCACCGTCATGGCGGCGACGCGCAGGGCCGTCAGCGCGCCGAGCCAGACGATGTGGCCGAAGGCGGCCAGCGTCAGCGCGCCGTGCAGCGCCGCCACGGCGGCCGCCAGGGCCCTGAGGATCTCCAAGCCGATCCACACGGCGAGCACGATGCCCGCCGCGCGCCAGAGCAGCTTCTGCCCGCCGGCCCCGAGCCGCACCGGAACCCGCGCGGCCGGATTGGGCACCCGCGACACCCGGTCCTTCAGCGGCAGCCAGAGCCGCTCGCCGATCCAGGTGAACAGGTAGGCGCCGCGCAGCAGGTTGTAGACCCATGAGGTTGCCGGCGTCGCCGATTCGGTCAGTTCGATCTTGAACTTGTCGGCCCACGCCAGCAGCGGCCGCCAGACCAGCTGGTCGCTCACGAGGATCAGCACGATCATGGCCACCACGGCCCACAGGGCGGCCGTGTTGTTGCCCTGCGCGATGGCCTGCGCCATGTAGGAACCCAGGCCCGGCAGCTTGATGTCCTTGTTCATCACGCTGATGGCCTCGCTCTGCGCCACGAAGAACCACCCGCCGCCGAAGGACATCATGGAGTTCCATATCAGGCTGTGGGCCGAAGCCGGCAGCTCGATGGTGCGAAAGCGCTGCGCGCGCGTCAGCCCGTAGGTCGACGCCGCCTCCTGCATGTCGTTGGGAATGGTCACCATCGAGTGATAGAACCCGAACGCCATGTTCCACACCTGTCCCGTGAAGATGGCGAAGATGGCAGCGCACTCGACGCCCAGCAGGCTGCCGGGGAACAGCGCCATGAAACCCGCCACGGTGGCAGACAGGAAGCCCAGCACTGGCACCGACTGCAGCACATCGAGGGCCGGCAGGATGAAGGCGCGCGCCGTGCGGTTCTTTGCCGCCAGGTAGCCGGTGGCAATGGCGAAGAAAAGAGAGAAGCTGAACGCGATCCACATGCGCATCAGCGTGCGGCCCGCGTAGTAGGGAATCTGGCTCGGCGAGCTGTCGATCTGCGGCACCGCCGCCGGATCGAAGTGCACGAGCATGCCCTTGCCGAAGTGCAGCGCGCTCCACAGGAGGCCCAGCAGGATCAGCAGGAACAGCGCATCGATCCAGCCGAGCGTGCGCCGCTCTTCCACGATCGCAAGCTGGGGGGCGGTACTTTTCATGCGGGCTTGCAGTTCTTTGCTTCGACGATAGCCGCAGCTCTTTTCGACTGAATGAAAAAATGCCCCGCTTCGCGAGGCATCCTGAGTTTGGCGGGGCGGGCTTTTCCTGGTGGATCAGCGAACCCAGTGGCACACACGGTGGTGATGGCGCGCGTCCCACTTGCACACCTTGTGCTTGGGATGGTGGCGGGGCGCGGCGGAGGCGATGCCTGGGGCCAACAAGGCCATGCCGGCAAATGCGAGGATGCCGGCGGAGATGAACTGCTTGGTTTTCATGGTGGTCTTTCTAAGCAATGGCATCGAAGAATGCGTCATATATCAGGTGCCATCCCTCAACGATCCGAGCGCACGCTCGGATGACATTTGACAACCACCCTGGATCGACGTTCGCCTTTCCGGGCCGCGCCTCGCGACGTCAGGCTGATGCGGCGGGCGCGCCGATGATCTCATCCTCCAGCCGACAGGTTTCGGTGATGATCAGCTCGAAAAGCGCGCGCAGGAAGGCAGGACTCATGCCGTGCTCCACGGCAAAGGCCGCCGCGCGTTGCTGCACCACGCCGATGCGGTGGGGCTGCATCATCGGAATCGCGTGGGTTCGCTTGTGCAGGCCGATCCTGCAGCAGCAGGCCAGCCTTTGCCGAAGGGTCTCGAGCAGGGCAGCGTCCAGATTGTCGAGCTCGTCGCGCAGCGACTGCAGGATCTGCTGGGCTTCTTCGTCAGCCGGACCGCGCTGTTGCGTGACTGAGGTGGCTGAATTCATGCCGGTTCTCCTTACTCGAGTTTGATGCCCTGGCTCGCGATGATCTGGCTCAGTGCTGCCGTGTCCGCGCGCACCCGCCGCACCAGCGTCTCGCCCGAGATGCCGACCGCCTCATAACCATGCTGGAAGAGCTTCTGGCGAACCTCCGGCGATCGGATGACTTCGGACAGGACCTGATTCAGGCGCTGGACAATCGGAGCAGGTAGGCTGGCAGGGGCTGCCGCTGCAGTCCAGATCTCGAGCTCGAAATCCTGCAGTCCCGCTTCCTGCAGACTCGGATAGTCCGGTACGAGCGGCGAGCGGCGCGCAGAGGTCACACCGATCGCGCGCAGCTTTCCGGCCTTGATCTGTTCGTCGGCGAGGCCCGGTGGGAGCAGCGCCAGCTGCAGCTGCCCCCCGATCAAGCCAGTGATGACCTGCGGATTGCCCTGGTAGGGCACGTGCACGGCGGCGATGCCGGTGCGGGACTTGAGGAGTTCCATACCGAGATGGCCGATCGTGCCGATGCCGGGCGAGCCATAGCTCCAGCTGCCGCCGGCCACACGCGCCGCGTCGAGGAAACCGCGGGCATCAGCCTTCGAGACCTGCGCTGTCGTGGCGAGCACGAGGGGCGCCGTGCAGATGATGCTCAGCGGCACCAGGTCCTTCTGCGGATCGTAAGGCGTCGACGGGTTGAGGATCCTGGCAATGGTCATGTTGCCGTTGATGAGGATGCCGACCGTGTGCCGGTCGGTGGACTTAGCGACGATGTCCGCGGCGATATTGCCGCTGGCGCCGGCATGGTTTTCGACGATCACCGGCTGGCCCAGCGCTTTCGCCATGGGCGTGGCCAGCACGCGAGCCACAAAATCCGGAGACGAGCCGCCACCAAAACCGACGACGAGGCGCAGCGGCCGGGTCGGCCAGTTCACGTCCGCTGCGCGGGTGCCCGACGTGCCCGTCGGAGGGGGCTCGGCGCGCACCGCGCCGCTCGGTTGCGCAAGGACGCCGCCGGCGCAGGCGAACGTTCCAACAAGGCACAGCAGGCGCACGGCCAGCGATCGAAGAAGGAAGAATGACATGGCAATGGAAGTTGGAAATCGGACGCTCAGTCTTTCTTCACGAACGCGACGAATCAACTGCTGCTTCACGTGCAAGAAGCCGCATGCGGTGGCGGCGTGACGCGGTCCAGGCCTGTCCCCCGAAGGGGGGGCGGGCGGGATTCGTCGTCCTTGCATGCCGCGCAACATGGCGGCTCGAAGATGTCTGCAGGGCGCCGTGGGCCCGGGGCCTTAAGACACTGAAGATGTGCCGTGCCGGCGTCGGGCGCCTTCGTCGCCGCTGTACGAACGACCCGGCCTAGGCGGGTCGCCGCTTCGCGGCATACATCAGGGTCGTGCTGGGCAACGCGTGACCCAGGTTGTTCTGCACCACCGCCAGTGGCAACGGTGCTTGCCCCGCCCTGCCCTGCAAGGCGTGCGCGCCGTGGGTATGGCGCAGCCAGTGCGTGCTGGCCTTTCGCAGGTGTTCGGCGTCGGAGGCATCGAGATCCTGTGCGATGCGCGCCAGGAACGCCTTGATGGCCTGGTAGAGCCCCGAGGACGACCAGGCGGCCGGATGCTCGGCCCCCGTGTCGAAACGCGCCAGCACGGGAACGTCGCGATTGGCGGGTGCGTCGACCCGTCGATCGAAGCCGTGGCGCGCCAGTTCTTCCTCCAGGTCCTCGATCAGTGCCCGCGCCATTGGCACCTCGCGCCGCCCCCCTGCTCTGCCAGTCACCGTCAGCAGCCAGACGCGCGGCACCGAACCGTCGCCCGGCGTTGCGTCCTGTTGTAGATGCAGGTCCCCGCAGCAGGCGCCAGCGATCTCGGCCAGGCGCATCCCGGTCGCATACAGCCAGTGCATGCCGCGGCGCAACCGTCGACCGGCCTCGGTGTCCCCATGCGAGCGCAACCGCGCATCGATGTGGTCCCACTGCGCGAAGCTCAGGGTGCGGTTGGTGCCCAGCGGCTGCCCGGCCTGCGAGGGCAAGGGCGTCTCGTCGAAGGGATTGCCCGTCACATAGCCCTGGGACGTGAGGAAGGCGAACAGGCTGCGGAGAATGACCAGCGCCTGGCGCAGCGCCACCGGCGTCAGCGGGCCCTCCAGCGGCCGCCACATCGGGGACCAGCGCTGGTGATGTCGCGGTCCGCACCAGGCAACGGGCGGCCGGGCAAGGAAGGCACGATAGGCGGCCGCGTCTTCGCGGGTGAGCGAGGACATGGCCTTGCCGCGCTCCAGCACCGCCCAGAGCAGCAGCCGCTCGGCCTCCTTGCGGTACGAGCGCTGCGTGGCCGACAAGGGCTCCTTCGCGACGCCGCCACCCTTCGCGAGCAGCCACGCGCCGATCGCCTCGTGGTCATTGGCCGCCGAGAGTCGGCACGCCTGCCTCGGCGCGCGGGCGCTCCCGGCACGGCCGTCCAGCCCAGGCGGCAGCAGGAATTTCTCGTAGGGCACCAGCGCCGTGGCGGGCGGAACCACCTCGGCCAGCGCGGCGGGGCCGAGCTGCGCGCGCCGGCGCGCCGCATGCACGCCGATGCGCAACCCCAGCACCTGCTCATTGGCGTGGAGCCAGTCGAGGATGCGCGCGGCCTTGTGCTCGCCCACGCCCGGAACGTTCGCCCACCAGCGCGCGCCGGCGTCGTTGATGTGCAGCACCAGCGCGGACAGCGTCGCAAGGCCTGCGCGTTCGAGCCGCTCGGCCAGCGCCGGATGCAGCCAGGCGGCCACGCTGTCGCCCGGGCGCGGATCCTGTGCGACGAGGCTCTCGAGCCAGTGCAGCGCCTCCAGTTGGCGCTCGATGACACGTGCGCGGCGCGAAGGCTGGGCGCCTCCCCCCGCGCGCGCCGGTCCCGAAGCGCCGCCGCCCTGTGGAAAGGCGGCTTCATACGCCTCGATCTGTTCGGCCTCCGAGAAGTCCTCCATGCCCTGGGCCTGGGCGAACTCGGCCAAGCTCGGCAGCGCGGGTGTCGCGGTGAAGCGCTCGGCGTCGAGCAGGATCAGGCGCGCGGTACCGGGCTTCTGTTCACGGCGCGCGGCGGCGGCGAACGCGTCCCGGATCCAGGCCACGGTGCGGCGCACCGTGCGCAGGTCGACGTGCTCGCCCTCCAGGCGCAGGTAGCGATCCCAGGCAGCGCGTTCCTCGACCCCTTGGGCAAGCGCGCGCATGAACGCGAAGTGGCCGCGATGGAGCTTGCGCGGGGGTGTCGTTTTTTTCATGGGGCGCGCGGCACACTGGGCGCCTGTCGCGCGTGCCAGAACTTCCACCACGGCCGCGGGGCGCTCGCGGGCGGCGGCGGCTGCTCGGCCCGCCTGCCGCGGACGCGGCGTCGCAGTTCGACCTCCAGCATGTGGGCGACCCCGTAGGCCTGCTTTTCGCCGCGCGATGCGCTCGAACGCCATTCGAGTGCCAGGCGCTCGAGCATGCCGTCTTCCAACTGGGCCAGTTCCGCGGCACTCGGCGCGTCATGGCGGCTCATCGCCCCGCTCCCTGCGTTTTGGCGCCGCCGGCTCCTCGTGCAATGCGCGCTCGGCCCCAGGCCGACGGTGGTCTTGAGGACATCCGTGTTCGGGCCGTCGAGCGTACGGCCGCACGCTGTTGCAAAGGTTGGTCCGGAGGACTGGTGGAGGCTGACGCGCCGCGGCTGCGGCAGCAGGCGTGCGTCATCTTCTTTGCGCCACCCGGGCTTCGGCGGCTTGGCCAGCTGTCTAGATTCTGCATAATCATCAACGTCAATTTTAGGTGATCCTTAGCCATTTCGAAGAAACGAATGTCGAGGTATGCGCTAAGTCTTTGATTCAATTGCTATTTTTTCCGATGCCGCAATCCACTTAAGCGCATTGCATCGAGGTAGTTAGGCGTATGGTGAGGCACTGCATGTGCTTCCACTCCTAAGTGGGTGCTTGCATTAAGGATTTACGAGGGGGCCCTCGGCGTGCCACCGTGCCCCCTTAAATGCGCGGTGTGCCGAGGGGGAAAGCACGTGATGCCAGAGTCAGGGTTCGCCGCCCTGCGCGGGACGTTGGGCAGCGCCGGTCGCCGAGCGTGCTGTTCCTGCAAGCCGTGAGGGTTGCGCTCAGCCTCTTTGTCGCGGGGCAATGTGAGAGGTATTGGGCAAGCGCGCCAAGGGCACGTCCTCATCGCCCGGTTGTCTCCACTGTTCCCTTTTGTGAGTACTTTTGGGATTTGGCGGGCGAACGAGCCTTTGTGCGGAAGCGGGCTGTCTTGCCAAGTTAACCCGCACTGTTAAAAGTTAGCTTGCGCACACTTATCGAATTGGGGCGAGTAGTGGGTAGGGCAGCGGGCCACGTGCATCGCACGTCTCCATTCCTTTAGCACGGACCAAGAGGGGTGTGCTGCGGACGCGTGGCCGCCTCCACAACAGGGAGGCGGCGCGCCGCCAGGGTAAAAGCTACGTCGCAAGCAACTGGGCCGACGACAAGCGGCCCGCGCATCTCGGGCCGCGGTGCACCACGACAGCGGGCGGCCGGCGCTTTCGGGCTGACGGGCAGCTTCGCAAACGAGCCGCTGAAGGCTGCTGTCTTGTGTCCGTTCCAGAGCACTTCATCAGCGCATGCGCAGGTCCTTGGCGCGGATGGCCCTGGGCGTTGTGACGCACTACGCGCTCAAATCCCAATGATGCTCACATCACGGCCAGTCGGGTCTGACCGGCATTTCACCAGAACGTCTGCCGGCGGGCGGAAAGGAATGCGGCAACGTTCAGACTCCCGCGCCACCCGCGACCGATGGCTGCCACAAACGTGATTCCACAACCCGGCACGGAACGGAACGTACCCTCCCAGTTTGAGCAAGGCGCTGCAAGCGCCTTGAAAAAAGCCCGAACCGGGCAAGCCAGTCGGCCTGGGCGCTCGATGCACCTTTAGCATGGGCCGGAAGGTTCCAGTCGACGCCGGCAAAGCCGCGTGGGGTGCCCGAGACGTCACGCCGCCAGCCCTCCGAACCCAAATCGCATGCATGCGCGGAGGTGATCCACAGGGAGTGCTTCTGCGCGGCGCTCGACTTCGTCAGCCTGATCACGGCCCAAGCAAAGGGCGCACACACGACGGGAACGACGGCGGTCCGACGGTTGCTTCGGGCGCTGCGCATGCGGTCGCCGACAGCGTGAACGGGCGTGGCTCCGAGCGCGGTCGCCGGTGGACGCGGGCAGGCCGCCTACTTGGGGCTGAGTGGCGCGGGGTATTCGTGGGCCCTCATGACGAGGCCAGGCCCGTCCACGAAGAGGAACAGGCCGGCGATGCGGGTTTGGGGGGCGGCGCCTCTGTGCGTTCGATGCAGACCGGTGATTCACCATACCGGGCGAGACGTCCGGCCTGTCTGCATCCCGCCGACTCAAGAGCTTGGGAAAGCTCTGCCAGTAGAGAACCTCGGCTGAATGGGGGGACGGCGACATCCAGTAGCTCCGGAGCTTCTCTCCCCTCCCCCCGGTTCCTCGTCGCGCCTTCGCAATCAGCCGAGCAGCCGGACCTTCTGCAGGGTCTCGCCCACGGACTTCAGCAAGATTTCCGGTGTCAGGCCGGATACGGCGCCGGGCGTCAGTGTCAGAGTGACCGTGCCGTCAGGCGCACGCAGGCACGACCCGACCGTCTTTCCGTCGTTCATGATGGCCAGCTTCTCCGCCTTCGCCACCGACTCCAACCCTTGCAGTCGAGCGACCACGGCGGCGGGAGCGAGCTTCATGCCGCGCACCTTCTCGGCGCGCTTCAGCACGCTGCGACGATCCTTGTCGAGCGCCGCATTGAGTTGCTCCGCGTGCCGATGCTGCACCTCCAGCGGGCTGCGGAAGCATTCCAGTACCGCCGAAGGCAGCTGCGCCACCATCAGTGCCTTGCGGATCCAGGTATGGCTCACACCAAGCTTCTCGGCCAGCTGGCGCTGGGTCGGGAACAACTGCTCCTCGAGGGCGCGCTGGTACATCACGCCTTGTTCATAAGGCGAGAGGTCTGCGCGCTCCCGGTTCTCACGATCCATCGCGGCAAAGAGTTCGGCATCGCCGAGCTCATCGAGCCAGATGGCCGCCAGCACCGGAATCCCCAGTTCCAGACATGCCCGGTGGCGCCGGTGGCCGAACACCAATTCGTACTGCCCGGGCTCATCCACCAGCGGACGCACCAGGATCGGCTGGACGTTGCCGCCAGCCAGTTCGATGTCGGCCTTGAGCCCGGCGAACTCGGCGCTCTCGAACGAAGCCGGGTGGCGGTTGGCCCAGCGCGAGGGCCGGACGGTCGCGGGGTCGATCTTGCGCGTGGGAGTCGAACCATCGTGCTGGCGAAGCCGTTCGCGCAGCGCAGCCAGTTCACCTTCCACAGCTTGCATCTGGCCGCGGAAGGCCAGCATCTGCCCGGGGCCGGTGCGGGGGGCGGGCTGACCCGTTTGTGCGGGTGGAAACCTGGTTTCCAGCGCAACGGGGGCTGCGCCCGGCAGTGCAGGCGGGGCCGGGGTCGTCGACACGGAGACCGGCGCCGCGGCGGGAACCGGCTCTGGAATCGACAGGCCGGCCGTCAATGCTTCGAGACGCTTGCGGGTGCTAGCCATTGAAACCTCCTGGGCAATGGAAACCTGGTTTCCACGCAAGACGCGTGGGACGGAAACGGACGGAAACGGACGCAAAAGACGTCCGGGCCCGGACGTCTGGAAACCTGGTTTCCAAACGGTACGTCGCGCCCGTCGTGTGGAAACCCGGTTTCCACCCAGGGGACGCACTGAGCCAACCGCGACAGACGCGCGGCTCCCGGCCTACGCTTTCAGCACGGAACGCCGACCAGCGGCGCGCGACGAGCGGCTGCGGCGCCGCGGTGGAAACCGGGTTTCCAGGCCGCTCGGCCGCCCTCTTCTGTTCGTGAAGCCAGGCTCTCATTGCACCTGCGCCTTGTCCGACCAACTGCTGACCACCGACTGCTCGACCAGGTCGACGAAGGCGTCATATGCATCGGCTGCGCGCTTGTAGGTCTTCGCTGCGCCTTCATACTTCTGCACGTCGTAGACGGTCGCGAACTCGGCCGCCTTGTTGCTGGTGACGCTGGTCTTGGGGATCTCTACCGGCAACGTGTACTCACCGTAAGTGGCCTGGATCCATTGTCGGACCGCCGGGGTGGCGGGATCGCTGGGGTCGACTCGGCTGAGCAGCACATGCAAAAACTCGAAAGCCTTGCGGGCGAGGTCGCCGCCCTGTGCGTCGAGGTTCCCCCCCAGATCGGCGAGCAGCGACCAGAACTGTGCAGACGACGCGAAGTCGAGGCCCGAGGGCGGCACCGGCACGATGATCCCGTTGGCCGCCCACAGCGCGTTGATCGTCACGTAGGACAGCGAGGGCGGAGTATCGATGACGATCACGTCGTAAAGATCACGCACGCTCTCCAGCCCCGCGTTGAGCACATCCCAGAAGCGCGCGCCGGGTTCCTGCATCTGGCGCGCCGGCAGGGCGAACTCGGCCGAGAACAGAAAAGGCGCCGCCGCCACCAGGTCCAGGCCGTCCCAGTAAGTGGATCGAATCGCATAGCGGATGTCGGACTGGCTGCCGTCGCACAGCGGGGCGATGGTCATGTCCTCGCTGATCTCCGCTTCGGGCAGCAGACCGTGCAAGGTGGTGAGCGAGCCTTGCGGGTCGGTGTCGATGGCCAGCACGCGATGGCCGCGCAGGCTCAGTCCCTGTGCCAGCACCATGGCTGTCGTCGTCTTGGCGACGCCGCCCTTGAAGTTCCCCACGGCGATCGTGAACGCCTTCTTGCCGGCAGGACGCATCTTCTCGGCGCGGTAGGTGCGCGTCCAGGCACGCAACTCGTTCAGCTCGAAGCTGCGCTTGCCGCCGGCCGGTGTCAGCCGGCCACTGGGAAGATCTTCCTTCGTGATGCGGTAGGCCACATGCGCCTTGTCGACACCGCACAAGGCGGCCAGTTGCGCAGTGGAGTAGATCGGTGCAATCTTGCGGGCTTCAGGTGCCAGCAACCGCCCTCGGATCTGCTCGACCATCGAGCCCGCGCGCACGGCCAATGCCGCGATGCGCTGCATGTCGATGCGTGCACGAGGAGGGGAGGGGTTGGAGGGAGCGAGCGTGGAAACCTGGTTTCCAGCGCCGGCGGGAGCGGGCAACGCCATAAAGAAGGGCCTCATTCAACAGAATTCAGCCATTCTATGAGAATCCGTCGAATGAACAAGATATGAAAACAGAATCGCCAACCGCGGGTCTCTATTGTGAGAAGAGTTGGGGACCAAGGTGAGGTCCATTGGGATTGCCTCTCCTGATGGGCCCCCAGGCAGTGCAGATTCCGAATGATCCGGGCATCCATGAGGCGATCGAAGCCCTGGCGCAGCGGCATTCAGTGCCTGTGAGTCCTGAAGGACGCCCGGTTCATGCGTCGAAGCCCTTGTCCACTCACGCCAAATCCCAAGCAATCACACATTGGCGCGGTCCAAATCCCATTCGACCTCACAACCGATCCCAAATGTTCTCACATGAAATCCCAGCGTTACTCACACAAACCCTTCCAAGTACATGTCAGGATTGAAGAAACTGCATCTTCAATTCTTCAATCTCTCCAAGTGTTTCTTTTCAAAGTATCAAGAACGCGCGTTCGAACTGTAAATTGACCGAATCACAAAACCTCGGCATGATGTGAACCCGTTGATCACCTGAAAGAAGTCCATGGAAGAGGGCGAAGTTCCACGACCACCGCCCAAGCCATCCCCTACCCCGGACGAACAGAGCGTCGCCAAGGCCAACGAGGCCATCGCGATCCGGCCCAAACGGGGGCGTCTGACACTTCTTTCGAGGCGCATCTACAACGCGCTGCTCTATCACTCGCAGCGTCAGGGCGTCGACGAACCGGTTTACAAGCTGGCCCTGAGCGAGCTGATCGGCGATGCCCGTTTCAACTCCAACAACACCGAACTGCTCAAGTCTCATCTGCGGGACATGCAGGCAACCACCATCGAATGGTCAACCAGCGGCACCGGACTCAAGCGCTGGGTGTCGTCGCAGTTGCTCGGGACGGTCACCATCGAGGAACAGGGTCGGGGACGTCCCTGCACCATCACATGGCGCTACCCGGAAGAGATACGTGAGCGGCTGGTCAGGCCACATCAATATACGCGCGTCCTGCTGGAGATCAGCGGCCAGATGCGAAGTTACCCCGCGGCCGTGCTCTACGAGATCGGCGCGCGCTACCTCACGTCGCCGAGCCGTCTGTCGATGCGCGAGGACGTGCTGTGGTGGGCGGCAGTGCTCACTGGGCGCAGCGACATCACCGAGGTCGACTATCGCTTCCTCAAGCGCGACGTGATCAGCAAGGCGCTGGCCGAGATCGAGGCATTGTGCGAAGACTTCAGCCTCGAGCTCATCGAGCACAAGCGAGGGCGTCGCATCGAGGAAATCCAGTTCAGGGTGGTGCCCAAGCTGCAGCAGCGCCTGGGCGCAGCCGACGATCCCGCGCGCAATGTCTTCGACCTGGAACTGGTTGGAAAGCTGATCGCGCTGGGCCTCAAGCAGGACGAGGCCCAGGATCTGTATGCGACCACCGATGAAGGGCAACTGCGAGGCGCGATCGAGCATGTCGAGCAGCGCCTGCGCAGCCAGACGCTGCCGGCACTGAAGTCGGCCGCCGCCTATTTCAAGGATGCCCTGAAGAAGGGCTACGCCGGCGTGAAGGGGGAGGAGGCCGCCGCGCCCCCGTCGTTGCCTTCGCCGTCCCGAGGCAAACAGGCAGCCGCGCCCGCTGGCGAGGACCGCATGCACCGGATCCGCGAGCTGTGGGAAAACGACCGCATGCAGAAAGCCAAGTCGCTCTACCTGGAAATGCCCGAGGCAATGCAGGCCGAGATGCGCTCACGCTTCGAGGCCGAGCGGCTCGCGCAGATCGCCGCCCCGATCGCCCGCGCATGGCGCCGTGACGGCCCCGCCAGCCGCATCGCGGCCACCACCTTCCATCGCTGGCTGGCACAGGTGACCTGGCCCGAGGCGCCCTCGGACCGGGTGCTGCTCGATTTCGCGCTGGCCCAGGGCGTTGCGGGCATGTAGGCGCCGCGCAGGATTGGAAATTGTCCGACACGCCATGCGCGGGCGAAGTCTTAGATTTTCTCGCCCGCACCGCAGGTGCGGGCCTTGCTGTAAACCTCGACCCGGCCCGCAAGGCCGGGTCTTTTTTTGCCAGCAGCAGGCGTTGCATCTTTTCCTCTTGAAATTTGCGATGCAGGGTCCTATGTTGCCTATCGTCAAAAGATTGGTCGACCGAAAAGGAGGTACTGAAATGACCATGAACTTGCTCAGGCAGATTGCCGGCTCCCGTTTGCCGATCTCGTTCTATCGAGCCGAAGACATCGATCGGGTCAAAGTGCTCAGAGCCGCCGGGCTCGTCGTTGCACTGGTTCCGTCGCCCGCGAATCCCCTGGCGCTGTCGGGCGCCGCCGCTGCAGCCCAGGTGCTGGCTGTGACGCAGAAGGGGCGGGAAGAACTCGCAAGGTTCAACTATCCGGAATCGCGCCCGCCGCGCTGGCGAATGCGCATGCCAAGAATCAAGACGGCCACGCCTGTGCACTCAGGCGGATCTGCGCCAGTCCACCGGGAGCCCGCGCGGCCGCAGTAGCAGGCCCGCGAGCCAGACGCCGAAGCCGTCTGACTTCATTTCTTGTTCGCCATTTCCCCGACCGAGTCCCGTGGCGCATGCCGGGCGCTCCGGTCGGCCTTGCAAGGAGGTTTTGCCATGTATCGATCCCTGTTTCCTCGTGACATCTTCGCGGAGATGGATCGCCTGCAGCGCGATGTGCAGCAGGCCTTCGACCTGTCTCCCACCATCCGCGGCGTCGCGCGCAACGGATTTCCCGCGCTCAACGTCGGAAGCACGCCCCAGGCGCTGGAGATCTTCGCCTTCGCGCCCGGTGTGGATCCCTCGACCCTCGAGGTGAATCTGGAGCGCGGCCTGCTGACGATCTCGGGCGAGCGCAAGAACGCGCTGCCGGGTGCGCTGGACAAGTCCGCCACCGTGCACATCAACGAGCGCTTCGAAGGGACCTTCCGCCGGGCGATGACCCTGCCCGACGACGCGGACCCCGACGCGGTCGAAGCCAGGCTTCGAGACGGTGTGCTGAACATCAGCGTGAAGCGCCGCGCATCCGCCCAACCGCGTCGCATCGAAATCCAGTGACAAGGAGCACACCATGAGCAACAGCATCCAGGCCCCCGCGAACGCCACCGCCGGCGAGCATGTGCAGAGGGAACATTCCAGCTACAGCGACGCAGCCCTGACACCGCCCGTCGACGTGGTCGAGGACGCCAACGGCATCACGCTCTACGCCGACCTTCCCGGGGTCAGCCGCGACAAGCTGAACCTCCATGTCGAGGCGTCGACGCTGACCATCGACGCCGAGTCCGATCTGCAGGTGCCGCAAGACCTGCAGACCAGCCACACGGAGGTCGGCCTCGGCCGCTTCCGGCGCGTGTTCACCTTGAGCAAGGAGCTGGACACGCAAGGTGTCACGGCAGAGCTCGCGCAAGGCGTTCTGAAGCTGCGCATTCCCAAGGCCGCGCATGCACAGCCGCGCCGCGTGCAGGTCCAGGTGAGGTAGAGCCCGCGCAGGGGTGCGTGCCGCCGGGCGTGGCGGTACGCACCCGGGCGTTCCAGCGCCCTGGCGCGCGATGGCAACGAGCACGTCACGCCCGGTCAAAGCCGGCTTGAGCGGCATCACCGGTGCTCACAGGAACCCGTCTCACCGAAGATCGCCAGGTGGCCGGGCGCGAGGCGCGCCGTGAAGAGAGTACGGGTGGCCGCGTTCCCGCGCACGCACGCGAACTCGGCGATGCCGGCCTCCTGGTGCGCCTGCCACGCGGCTATGCGCTGGGGCCGCGCATCATCGCGCTGGAGCACCAGATGACCGACTACGACCCGGTCCTGGTGCGCAGCCGCGACCTGGTCGAGAAGCTGGTGGCCGAGACGGGCCTGGATGCCGTGATCAGCGAGTGGTACGGCGACTCGGTGGTCAACGTGCTGATCCGCCGCGGCCCCGACCCCGGGCCTGTGGGCGGAGGCCGCGGCCGCCCCATCGACCTGTTCCACAGCGCGACCTCGCGCGTGGTGCTGGCCTACCTGCTGCCGCGGCAGATCCGCCGTGTCTTCGATGCCCATGCCAGCACGCCCGAGGGGCAGCAGCAGGGGCTGGAGTGGAAGTCCTTCTCCAAGGGCTTGCTGGCGATCCGCAAGCAGGGCTACTGCATCAGCGAAAGCGAGCTTCACCCAGGCCGCACGGGGGTCGCCGCGCCGATCTTCGACGAGAAGCAGCGCGTGCTCGGCAGCATGACGCTGGTGGGACGCAACGAGCGCTTCCGGGCCTTCCAGGAAAGCTACCTGTGCACGCTGATCACCACCGCCGCGTCGGAGCTCACGGCCCGCATCGCCCAGCAGTAGGCGAGGCGGCCGTGCCGCGCGCGTCACGGCCGGTTCGGAGCGAGGCCAGCGCCTCGCCGAAGACATCCAGCGCGCGGTGCAGCAGCCGCTTCGAGATGGTCAGCGACGGCATCACGCGCATCACGTTGCCATAGCGCCCGCAGGGCACCATCAGCACGCCGTGGCCGAGCACGTATTCCATGATCTGGCCGACCTTCTGCGGCGCCAGCGGCTCCTTGGTGGCCTTGTCCTCGACGAGCTCGATGCCGATCATCAAGCCCTTGCCGCGCACCTCGCCCACGTAGGGGCTCTGGAAGCCGCGCACCCGTTCCTGGACTTCATGGCCCAGCAGTTCCGCGCGCGGCATCAGCCCCAGCGCGGGGTCGTGCAGGATCTCGAGGTTGGCGAGGGCCACCGCAGCAGACAGCGAGTTCGCAGCGAAGGTGTTGGGGACCGAGCCATCGGGAATGCGCGCGGCCAGCTCGCTGCGCATGGCGATGCCGGCCATGGGCACGTCACCGCCGATGCCCTTGCCGAAGGTCAGCATGTCGGGTTTGACACCCGTGTGCTCCACCGCCCACATGCGGCCCGTGCGGCCGGCGCCGCACTGCACCTCGTCCACGATCAGCAGCGTGCCGCTGCGGTCGCAGCCCTTGCGCAGCAATTGCAGGAATTCGGGTGAAGGCGGGACGTACCCGCCTTCACCCTGCACCGGCTCCACGATCACGGCGGCCACGTCGTCGGCGGCCGTGTAGGGCGTGTTCAGCAGGTAGTCGACGTATTCGCCGGCGATCTGCTCGGCCGATTCGTGGGTGGTGTCGAACGGGAAGCGATAGGCGTACGGGTAGGGCGCATGGATCACGCCGCCCATGAACGGTCCGTAGCCCTTGCGGTAGGCCGTGCCCGTGGTCAGTGCGTTCGACGCATGCCACACGCCGTGATAGCCGCCGTGGAAGGCGATGATCTGGTGGCGGCCCGTCACGCGCCGCGCGAACTTCACAGCCGCTTCGAGCGCATCGCTTCCGCTCTGCGCGAAAAAGGTGATGCAGTCGTTGCGCAGGCCTTCGGGCATCAGGGCCGACAGGCGCGCGGCCAGCTCGGTGCGGCGGGTGCTGTTGACCTCCATCGCATGCATGAGCTGCTGCGACTGCTCGACGATCGCTTTCTGCACCTTCGGATGGCAGCGGCCCACACTGCTCACGCCGACGCCGGCCGACAGGTCGATGAAGGTGCTGCCGTCCGGGTCCTTGAAGGTGGCGCCGAAGGCGCGGTCCATGACGACCGGCATGCGGCCGCCGCCGCGCGCCATCGATTCGGTGCGAGCCGACAGCGCCAGGGCTTCGGCCGCGCGCGGTCCGGGATAGGGGCCCGCGGCCATCTTGGGTGCGTCGGGGAAATGCAGGGTTTCGAGAAGGGATTCGATGTCGTTCACAACATACCTCGGTGAGTCTCTGGGTGCTTGAGTGCAGGCGCGTTCAGCACGCCAGCCGCAGTCATGGTTCCATCGATCACCGCAGTCCGTTAGCCCGAATCGGCAAGTCCGCTGCCCTGGCGATGGACCGGAACGCGGCGCGGCTTCGTCGGCACGGCAGAATGCGGGCCTGGACGGGGCAAGAACTTGATGAAACTGCATCGTGCAAGACGCGATCGAGCCCACACATGACAGGGAGCTGCTTTCAATGCTGACGCAGACGCTGCAAGACGGAGTTGATTCATTCAAGGTGTCGGTGCAGGAAGCGGCCGCCGGCGCTCCCGTGGTTCTTTTCGCGGTGGGCACGGGCGGCCAGCCAGAGCGTCACGCGACTCTCCTCGGTGCCTTGGCCGGTTCTGGCTGCAAGATCGTGGCGCCGCATTTCGAGCGGCTTGCTTCGACCACCCCGAGCGAGGACGAACTGACTCTCCGCGCAAGGCGTCTTTCCCTCGCACTCGACGCATTCACTGAGCCATCGGCGAAGGTGGTGGGAGTGGGGCATTCGATTGGCGCGGCCACCCTCGTTGCCATGGCGAGAGCTCAAATGTGGTTAGCGCCAGGTCGACGCGTCTTTATTGCACCGGACGGTCGCTTGACTCGTCTGGCTCTCTTGGCTCCCCCTACCGGATTCTTCCGCGCGCCCGCAGCGCTTGATGCGGTGCGAGTTCCAGTCCTGACGTGGGTGGGTTCGGCGGACAGCATCACTCCGCCAGTCCAAACCGAATGGATGGCGAGTGCCATGCGCGCTTCGATTGCCGTGGACGTCCGCGTCACGGAAGGAGCAGGTCACTTTTCATTCATGGACATTCCCCCGCCGCATACCACGGAGCCACTGCCCGACAAGAATGCGTTTCTCCAGGCGTATTCGCGCGAGATTTGCAAGTTCGTGATCGGCTGAAGCGCGGAAAAAAAGCGCGCGGCAACTTCGGTGCGAGGGAACAATGGTCGCCACGGGGCGGCCATCTCGGTCGTGGAACCTGATATCTGGAGTGACCCCCGTCTTCTGCTGCTTGTGATTCGAATCACACTTCGGAGTCGATAGAGGTCCGCAGCCGCTGCTTTACTTCCTCACCTCCGTCATATTTCGCCCAAGCGGGCGTGAATGCAATATCGTTCGGGCTTTACCCGCGAATGAAAGTTGCGTGATGTTCCGTGCCGACTTTCATCCAGGCAAATCAACCATATCTCGGCGCGACAATGACCCCGATGCGTCAGTGCTGGGTCAGATGGCGTCCAACAGACAGCGCATCATCGTGTGGTCCACGTTCGGCGTTGTGGCCACGCTCGCGGTGCTATGCGCATTTCTGATTGCCGACGAACAACGCACGATACGCGCGGCCGCGGCGGCCGTCATCTCCAAACCGCTGGAGCGGGTTGCCGAAGTCAATGCGGCGTTCGCGGAACTGCGCGCCCTGGATGCCCAACCATGCTCCGCGACGCATCTTGCAGCACTGCGGTCCATCGCCTTTCGATCCGCGATCATTCGCGACGTCGTCTACCAGGGCGATAATGCCGGCCCGCGGTGCAACGGCAACATTGGCGCCGCCGCTTCCAGCCTTCCTTCCGACAGTCCCGATTTCACGACCGAGACAGGCCGCCGGATATGGCGCAATGTCGACCTGCCGCTCTCGCCCGGCGTCAAATCCACCCTCGTCAAGGAAGGCGCCTACGAGCTCCTCGTCGCGCCGGAGAAGCAGCCGGCGACGGTGGAGGATGGCCGCTACGCGTTGAGTGTTGTCTTGTTGAACAGCGCAACCGGCACGATGCTCGTCGTGCGTGGCGCAGATCCAGGCATCGCGCAACCGTTGTTCATCCCGGGCTCCACGTACTGGCTTCGGGGTGACATCATTTCAGTCGCGTGCCTGCCTGGGCAGGTCACCTGCTATGTGCTGAAGGCGCGCGGGTTGGCTGTCCTGATGAGCAACCTGATGCTGCTCATCTTCACAGGAATTCTTGCCGGCATCGGTGTGGCGTTCGGCATCGCATCCTGGTCCGCTCGCGGATACAGAATGCGCACCATCGACGCGCTGCTGCGCGAGGCGGTTGCCAAGAAGGAGCTGTTCATGCACTACCAGCCGATCGTGGACAACCGGACCGGCGAGACGGTGTCAGCGGAGGCGTTGATGCGATGGACCCTGAAGAGCGGGGAAAGCGTCTCACCTGCGGTATTCATCCCCATCGCCGAAGCGAATGAACTGATCGGCAAGTTGACTCTGCTGGCGCTCCAGCGGGTCTCCGAGGACTTCGGCGATTTCCTTCGCACCCACAAGAACTTCAAGATCAGCGTGAACGTCGTTCCCGCGGACATGATGGACAGCAGCTTCCATCAGTCGCTGCAGCATCACTTTGTAGAAGCCGGCATCGCGCCGACGCAATTGGCCTTTGAACTCACAGAGCGGACTTCCGCAAGGCTCGAATCCGCAGTGACCGTGATGCTGGAGCTGGGCGGTCGTGGCCACGAAATCTACATCGATGATTTCGGCACGGGGTACGCCAACCTGTCCTACCTCAGCGACCTGAAGGTCGACAAGATCAAGCTGGACAAGAAATTCACCGACACCGTGGGCACGGGCACGTTGAGGGAGCGAATCGTCCCATCCGTGATTGAGCTGGCCAGAGAACTGGGTGTGGAAATCATCGTCGAGGGCGTCGAAAGCAACGCACAGGTCGAGTACTTCCGAGACCGCGGCGTGCACCTGATGCAGGGCTGGTTTTACGGCCGCCCGCTGGCTGCGGAGGCGCTTATTCGCACGCTGGAAACCGCCCAGGCGCCTAGCAATGCTTCGTCATGGGCTGGACAATTGAGACGATTCACCGAGGTGTGTTGTGGAGAGGAATCTTGAAGACAATCAGGGCAGCGCTTGTTGATCGAGACCCGGGTCGCAGAGATCAACTGAGTTCGCTTCTTCGGCGGATCGGTCCCTCCGTGCATGAGTTTCAGGATTCCAACGAATTCCTGGAGCGGCTCGCGGAAAATCACGAGTTCGATGTGCTGGTGATGACTGTCAAGCGCCATTCGGAGTGGCTCGGCGTCTCGGGCATTTGTCGGGCAAAGGATGTTCCGGTCCTCCTCTGCCTGGATGAAATGCAATGGCGATCGCTTCCGCGCAACGCCGATTTCTTCGCAGCCAGCGTCATCGGCATCGCGAGGTTGAGCGAGGACGAGCTTGAATGGAGGATTGAAGCACTCCTGCACCGGTCCGGTTTTCGTGCAGTGCGCAGCGATGCCGAGCGGGAAGTCAGTTGGGGCGACTATCGCTTTGTGATGGACGGCCGCCATGTGGTGATTCACAAGAACCTTGAAATTCAGCTTCAACCGCTTCAGTTCGACCTGGCCATGGCTCTCTTCGGCAACATCGGCCACGTGGTGTCGCGGGAACTGCTCATGGGCTCGTTGTGGAATGGTTCCACGCAAAGCAGCCGCTCCCGGGCGCTGGATGTATGTGTCGCGAGGTTGCGAACCCGCCTGGCCTTGCGCAAGGAAAATGGATTCTTGCTGGTGCCGGTTTACGGACGTGGCTACCAGCTGCTGGCCGCCGCGTCCGCGGATGCGGTTTCCGCCGAGGCCGGTCCGCAGGCTCTTGTGCATGGAAACGCAGTCGTGGAATCCGACGCCCCGGTGATGCAAGCAGTGAATGGCGGCTCCTAGGTGGCGTTTGCCGCTGGGGGTGCCGGCGGCTCCTGGCGGTGTACAGTTGGCCCCCGGCCGCCGCTTGCGCAGTTCCTCGAGGTTGCGCCTGGCGGCGGGCCCGACCGAACCCCGTCTCCAGCAGGCTTGAGCGGCGGGCATGCGGTAACGGCAGGAAACGCCACCGCGGACCGCGTGCGGATCGGGTAGCGTCCGGGGTGTTCCACCGGTTGGCGAACTTGCGCGGCGATTCCTGGTCTGCCAAGCACCCCCGAATCGCCACATCCGCCAGAATCGCCGTTCAGCTCCTACACGCACATGCAATTCAAGACTCCTTCCGTCCTCCCGCTCGCCTTCGCAATCGCCACGGGCGCCCTGATTTCCGCCGCACCCGCTTTCGCGGCCTCCCATGCCGCCAAGCCTGCAGCCCAGAAGAAGCCCGCTGCCACCGCGCCCGCCGCCGCACCGGCGGCCGGGCAAACGGCCGTTGCCGGCGGCCCGCCGGCGCTGCCGGCCAAGGCGTGGTTGCTGATGGACTTCGATTCCGGCGAGGTGCTGGCCTCGGCCAACCCCGACGAGCCGCTGCCGCCGGCGTCGCTGACCAAGATGATGACCAGCTTCCTGGTCGAACAGGCACTCCGGTCCGGCAAGCTCAAGAAGGACGATCTGGTGTCGGTCAGCCAGAACGCCTGGTGCCGCGGCTCGAGCACCGAGTCCTGCATGTACCTGCCGCTGAACAGCCAGGCTACCGTGATCGACATCCTGCGCGGCATCATCGTGCAGTCGGGCAATGACGCGTCCAAGGCGATCGCCGAGCACATGGCCGGCACCGAGGAGGGCTTCGCCAAACTCATGAATGCGGAAGCCCAGCGCCTGGGCATGACGCACACGCATTTCGTGAACTCCACGGGCCTGCCCGATCCCGATCACAAGTCGTCCGCGCGCGACCTTGCGATCCTGGCGCGCGCGATCATCCGCGACAGCTCGGAGTACTACCCGATCTACGCGGAGCGCGAGTTCAAATACAACGGCATCAAGCAGGGCAACCGCAATGCGCTGCTCTACACCGACCCCACGGTCGACGGCCTGAAGACCGGGCACACCCAGGAGGCGGGCTACTGCCTCGTGACTTCCTCCAAGCGCAACGGCATGCGCCTGATCACCGTGATCCTCAACACCAACAGCGCGCAGGCACGTGCCGACGAAACCCGCGCGCTGCTCGGATGGGGATACGGCAACTTCGAGAAGGCCACCCCCATTCAGCCCAACGCCGTGGTCACGACGACCAACGTCCGCTTCGGCAAGGCCGATACGGTTGCCGCGGGGCTAGGAGCACCCTGGACGGTGACGGTGCCGCGCGGCCAGAAAGTGAACACCTCCGTGCAGATCAACCCGAAGCTGGAGGCACCGGTGGCCAAGGGCGCGGTGATCGGCAAGGTCGTCGCGGAGTCGAACGGCAAGGCGGTGGGCGAGGCGCCGCTGGTCGCGCAGGCCGACGTGGAGCGCGCGGGCTTCATGCTGCGCACGTGGCAGCGTGTGGCCGGGTTGTTCGGCAAGTGACGTTCGGATGCTGCGTGCCGTCGAACTGGGCACGCATCGCATCCGCTGCGCCAAAGCGCGTCTACGGTTTTCAGCGTTTCGGTGAAGGCTGGTCCGCTGAAGCAGGCTCCTGGCCGAGCTGTTCTGCGAGCCCGACGATGATGCCCTCGGGCCCGCGAACATAGGCGAGCCGGTACGACTCCTCGTACTGCATCCGGCCGATGAGTTCCGCGCCTTGGGCCTGCATCCGCGCAACGACACCGTCGAGGTCATCGACGGCAAACATGATGCGGCGCAGACCCAGCGCGTTCACCGGTGCGTCCACCGGCCCGAACCTGACCGCGGCTGGCGTGTGGAACTTGTCCAGCTCGATGCGCTGGCCGTCCGGCGTCCGCAGCATCGCGAGCGTGGCTCGGACGTCTCCGAGCCCTATGAGGCTCCCGACAGCGGGCCCTTCGACCGTTGTCTGGCCCTCAAATTCGAGGCCCAGTTCGACAAAGAACGCCTTCACCGCTTCGAGATCGTCGACGACGATCAGGATGTTGTCCATTCGCTTGATTGACATGTCCTTCGGCTCCTCGTTGATATCAGGCCGAGCAGTAGATCAGCTCCGGGCCGGCCGCTTTGCTGCCTCGCTGTGCGCCAGCCACAGGCCGCTCGCGATGATCAATGCGCCGCCGCCCAGCGTCCATGCGTCGGGCGCGGCCTGCCAGAACAGCCAGTCCAGCATCAACCCCCAGGCGAGGGCGCTGTATTCGAAGGGCGCGATGGCGGCGGCCTGGCCGTGGCGGAAGGCCTCGGCGATGGCCAGCTGGCCCAGAAAGCCGCTGATGGCCAGACCCGCGAGCACCCACGCGTGCCCGGCCTGGATGGGCACCCATTGCGGTGCGGACAAAAGGCTGCCGCCCACGGCCATGCCTGCCGTGGCCCAGAAGACCAGCGCGGCGCTCGACTCGGTACGGCTCACGAGCCGGCCCAGCATGTTCGACAGCGCATAGCAGACGGCGGCCACCAGCACCGCCAGGGCGCCCGTCGAGAGAAACGCGCCCTGCTCGGGCCGCAGCGCGATCACCACACCGACGAAGCCCAGCCCGATGGCGGTCCAGTGCCGCGGCTGCACCGACTCGCCCAGCATCGGCACGGCAATGAGCACCATCAGCAGCGGAGCGATGAAGGTGAGCGTGTAGGCCTCGGCCAGGCCCAGCGTCTTCAGCCCGTGGACGAAGAGCACGAGCATCCCCATGTTCAGCATGGTGCGCAGCAGGTGCAGGCGCCAACGAAGCCGGCGGTTGAAGACGCCGGCCGCCTCGCGCCGCCACGCGATGTACAGGCACACCAGGGGCAGGGCGGTGAGACCGCGCAGCGCCATCACCTGCACCGGCGGGTAGTGTCCGGCGAGGTTTTTCAGCAGCGCGTCCATGCAGGCAAAGAAGGCGCAAGCCAGCAGCATCGCGGCGATGCCGCGCAGGGTTCCGGTCGGGTACATGGTCGGGTTGTCGTGCGGCAGCGGTGTCAGACCCGCAGGTCCAGCCCTTTCCACGCCTCGAACACTTCCATTTGCTTTTGCAGCCAATCCACGGGCACCGAGTTCGTTCCCCAGTGGTTGAGCCGCCCGGCCGCCTCGCCAAGGTTCCACAGGTGGCGAAGCTGCATGAACAGCGGCAATGCCGCCAGGTCGCGATCGCTTACATCGCCGCCGCCCGCGCGGTATCCGCGCAGGTAGTGCATCCAGCGCTCGCGCAGCACGTCGTCGGGTGCCTTGAGGTTCTTGCGGAACAGATGCGACCAGGGCAGCACGCACAGGTCGTAGGCCAGGAAGCCCGGGCCGGCATCGTCGAAATCGAAGAACACCGTCCTGCGGATGCCGTCCGCGTCGGTGTTCACATGGTTGTTGAAGCCGTGCGTGTCGCCGTGGCAGACGACGCGCGTCAGCCCGGGCTCGACCTCGGCCAGTTCTTCAATCAGGCGCTGCACCAGGAGGCGGTAAGCCTGCAGCAGCTGCGTGCCGATCTCCGGATACACCTGCAGGTAGCCCAGGGTCCGCCCGGCCAGGTGGTGGCCGTCCAGCGTGTAGCGGCTGGGTGGACCGGCGTAGTCACGTGCCGCCCCGTGGATGCGGGCCAGCATGCACCCGGTCAGCTCGATTTCTTCCAGCGTCTCCGGAATCGCGCCTTCGGCATTCCGGAACAGGGCCAGCGCGCGCGGTCCTTCGGGGAATTGCAGCGGTACGCAGGCGCGCCCGTCCGCCGCCGGCACGGCCGCGGCAACCCCGACCCCTTTGGACTGCAGGTGTGCCAGCAGCGCAATTTCGAAATGCGCATTGAAGCCGCCGCGCGGGCGGATCGAGTACAGGCGCGCCACGTAGCGGATGCCGTCCGCCGAAAGCAGCGCGTAGTTGTCATTCAGGCCGCGGCGAATCAGGTGGCACTGCTGCACCGGGATGCCGTGGTGGTGCGAGACCCAGTGTGCGACGGACGATGGGGCCGCGGTCGTGTGGGTAGGAACGAGAGCGGGGTCGTGGGGGCAGGCATCGTGCATGAGCCATTTTCCGCCAAGGGCGCGCTCGCCCGGGCGGCGGATCCGGACGAGGCGCTAGCCGGCATGCTGCTTGAGCACGCGCGGGTCGATCGGAGGCGCCTGCCACAGCTGCACGAGATAGCGGTCCTGCCCCTGCAGCCCATCCTCCGACAGGGAATTCAGGCCTGAACACGACAGCCTCACCCGGTAGGTGCCGGGCTCGATGTCGAAGCGGGCCGCGTCCGGAAGATAGTCCGTGCAGCCCGCCACGACCAATGGGCCGGTCTCCATCACCAGCGAACCTTCGGCCACATGATCGAACGGGGCGAGGTCATCCGCAGGCTCCGCGTCCAGGAACTCGAGCGTCACCGGCACACGCATGTTGCGGACGGTGCCAAGGCCGACCATGCCCGATGAGGTGGCGAGCATGCGCTCCACGGCCGGGTCATCCCAGGCATCCGACAGATCGCCCTGCGCCGTTTCGTCCTGCAGGTAGAACTGAAAGTAGTCCGCGAAGATTTCGAGCTGGTGGGATTGCATGCTGTTGTTCCGGAGTTGAGGGCGCGAAGTGCGCTTGCCTGACTGCACCGGAAGCGTACGCCACAACCGGGGGCTGCGGCTCCGTCGACGGGCATCGCGCCGAAGTGCCGCAGTTGGCTCAGGCTTTGTCCGACTTGCCCGCCGCATTGGCGAACTTGCTGAGCAGGCGGTCGCCCATCCACGGACGGGCGTCCCGGTCTTCCGCCGCTTCCTTGCGGCGGATCGCGTCGCGCACGACGATGGAGCCGATGTAGCGGATCGGCTCCGGCGGAAACAGCCCGAGCGGCCCCCGCAACAGCGGGCTCCGCGTCCAGGCGTTGTCCTCGTCCAGCAGCAGCGACGACAGGATCTGCCCGCCCATGTAGGTGGGCCCTACGCCGTTGCCCGAATAGCCGAAGCCGTAGTAGATGTGCGGCGTGCCGTTGAGCCTGCCGAAGAAAGGAAAGCCGGTCACCGAACGGTCCGAGGGGCCGTTCCAGCTGGCGGTCACGGGCACCTGGCGCAGCGAGGGAAAGAAGTCGCCCAGCGCGCGCGTCAGGTCGGCCTCGTACGGCGAGCGCTGGTCGAACACCGGCGCGATGCGCCCGCCCCAGGCGAAGGTGTTGCCGCCCTTGCCCAGCATCAGCCGCCCATCGACGGTGGTGCGGTAGTAGTAGACGAAGGTGCGCGAGTCGAGCACCGACACACCGTCGATGAGGCCGGTCGCGCGAAGCAGGTCGGGGCATTTCTCGGTGATGACCATGTCGCTCGAGACGATGGCGATGCTGCGTTCGAAGCAGGGCAGGGCACTGGCCATCCAGGCGTTCATCGCGAGCACCAGCTTCGGCGCTTCGATGCTGCCGGCAGGTGTTCGCACCGTGACCGGATGGCCCTGCGTGAAGTCGACCATCGGGCTGCGCTCGAAGATGCGGATGCCCATGCGCAGCGCCACGCGGCGCAGCCCGCGCACCAGCTTTCCCGGATGCACGGTCGCCGCGATGGGCGAGAACACGCCGGCGAGGTTGCGTGCGGAGCCCGAGCGGCGCGCCACCTCTTCCGGCGGCAGGTGGTGGTAGGAGTGGATGCCGCAGTCCTCCAGCCCCTTCATCACCGGGTCGAGCGCGCCGACCTGGGCCTGCGAGGTGGCGGTATAGAGCGTGCCGTCCTGCCGCAACTCGGCATCGATGCCCTGTGCGCGGCAGAAGTCCGCGATGTGCTGCACCGCGGCTTCCGAGGCCCTCACGAGGCGGATCGCCTCGGCTTCGCCGAAGAGCCGGCGCAGCGTGAAGAACTTGGCCGACCAGGTGAGCAGGCAGCCACCGTTGCGGCCGCTGGCGCCCGAGCCGCAGAGGTCGCTCTCGACGATCGCGATGTCCAGTGCGGGGTTGCGCTGCTTTGCCTGGATGGCGGTCCACAGGCCCGTGAAGCCGCCGCCGACGATGCACACGTCGGCGCGCTGCATGCCCTGCAGCGCGGGGGCGAGATCACCGTCGTTGAAAAGGGCCTGTTCGATCCAGAAGGGGCGCATGTCGGCCTCGCAGGTTGTCAGGGCTTGCGCCGCATTTCGTAGGAAAACTCGGACTCGCGCTCGACGACGAACCCGAAGCGCTCGTAGAGCGACTTCGCGGGATTCGCCTTCAGCACGCTGAGCGTGAGGTCGACGCCGGCGCTTGAGGCCTGGTCGACGACCTCCGCCAGCAGCCCGGTGCCGATGCCGCCACCCTGGCAGACGGGCGCCAGCTGGATCTGGATGACGACCCACTCATGCGGATCGCGCGACACCTTGAGCAGGCCGACCGGCATCCCCGCGTGCAGCAAGACCTCGGCGCACTCGAAGCGATGCATCAGCCGCGCCATGTGATGCGCGTCGCTGACCTCGGCACCGGAAGCAATGACGTGGCCGTTCATCGTCTGCTGCCGCAGCGCGAGCAAAAAGGGAATGTCCTGCGTCGTGGCCCGGCGCCTGGTCAGGGCGACCGTTGGCGCCGCGCTCATGCCTGTGCCGCGGCAACGTGTTTGGACGCGATCGCCAGGTGACGCGCGTAGTACGCCAGGTCTGGTGTCCTCGCATCGGCGCACTTGGCCTGGTCGTCCCAGCGCCGGAGGCGGACCGCATCCATTGCATGCGGCAGGGCCTCGAAAGCGCTGGCTTGCGCCGAGTCGAACACGCCGCCCTGCAACTGCAGGCTGCGTTTCGAATCGGGCGACAGCGCTTCGAGGTAGCCGGGCTCCCTGGCGCAGAGGAAGCGCTTGGCATCCACATGCAGGCGGATCGGCTCCAGTGTGGCCGGACCGAACAACGCGCGAAGAAATGGCAGGCAGCGGTACTGGTGCAGGTCGTCCAGTCCCTGTTGCGTCGGCGTGCCGCCGAAGTCGTGCAGCAGATGCCCCAGGTCATGCAGCAGCGAGGCAGCGATCAGCTCGCTGCCGGCGCCCGCCTGCTCAGCCAGGTGCGCCGACTGCAGCGCATGCTCCAGTTGCGTGACCGGCTCGCCGTCGTACTGCGCGCCGCCCTTGCTTTCGAACAGGCCGACGATGTCGGGAATGCTCAGGCTCATCGTGGTCTACCAGGGCAGCGAATAGGTCTTGCAGTTGGTGAAGCTTTTCATGGCCTCGAGGACGCCTTCCTTGTAGCCCAGGCCCGAGTCCTTGATGCCGCCGAAGGGTGTGAGCTCCAGCCGGTAGCCCGGCACCTCGCGCACATTGACGCTGCCCACGTTCAGCTCGCGGATGAAGCGCGTGATGTAGTCCATGCGGTTGGTGCACACCGCCGAGGACAGGCCGTAGGCCGTGCCGTTGGAGATGCGGATCGCCTCCTCGATGTTCTTGAACCGGATCACCGGCGACACCGGCCCGAAGGTCTCGTGCTTGGCCACCGTCATCTGCGGGTCCACATGGTCGAGCACCGTGGGCGAGTAGAGCGCGCCGCGGCGCTCGTTGCCGCACAGCAGCCTCGCGCCCGCCTTGATGGCCTCGTTGACCACCGACTCGAACTGGATCGCCGCCGCCTCGTCGATCACCGTGCCCATGTCGGTGGCCGGATCCATCGGGTCGCCGTACTTCAGGGCCCTGGTCTTGGCCACCAGCAGTTCGACGAACCGGTCGGCCACCGCCTCATGCACCAGCATGCGCTTGATGGCGGTGCAGCGCTGGCCCGAATTCTTGTAGGAGCCGCTGGCCGCCAGCGTCGCGGCCTCCTCGATGTCGGCGTCTTCCATCACGATGATCGGATCGTTGCCGCCCAGCTCCAGGATCTGCCGCTTGTAGACCGCCTTGCCCGCGATGTACTTGCCGATGGCCACGCCGCCGGTGAAGGTGACGAGGTCGACGTCGTCGCTCGTGAGCATCTCGTCGGCGATCTCGCGCGGGTCGCCGGTGATCACCGACAGCATCTGCGGCGGCAGTCCCGCCTCGTACAGGATGTCGGCCAGGATGAAGGCGGTGAGCGGGGTCTTCTCGCTGGGCTTGAGCACCATGCGGTTGTTGGTGGCGACGGACGGCGCCACCTTGTGGATCACCTGGTTCAACGGATGGTTGAACGGCGTGATGGCGGTGATCGCGCCCTGCAGCGGCTCACGCAGCGTGTAGACCTTGCGGCTCTTGCCGTGGTGCGTGAGGTCGCAGGAGAACACCTGGCCGTCGTCCACCAGGGCCTGGTTGGCCGCGAACAGCAGCACATCGGAGGCACGGCCCACCTCGTACAGCGAGTCCTTGCGGCACAGGCCCGACTCCATGGTGATGACGCGCGAGATCTCATCCAGGCGCGAGGCGATGATCTCCCCCGCGCGCATCAGGATCTTGTAGCGCTCGTAGCGCGTGAGGGTGGGCTTGTAGTCGCGCGCGCTCTTGTAGGCCACCCGCAGGTCCTCGAGCGAGGCCTTGGGCACAGTGGCGATCACTTCGCCGGTGTAGGGGTAGGTGACTTCGATCGTGCGATCGCGATAGACCTTTTCCCCGGCGATGCGCAGCGCTTCCTTGTGGACGGTGCCTGGCTTCAGCATGGCTTGGCTCATGAGGTTCTCCGCAGTTACTGAGCGTGGTTCAAGGCGAGGTCGAGCGCGTCGAAGTTGCGCAGCCGGCGCCCGGCGGCGATTCCGGTGACCGGTCGGTTGCAGATCAGCGGCACGCGCTGCTCCGAGACGCCGCCGTGCGAGCGCAGCGGCACTTCGAGGGCCGACAGGTCGTGCCGGCTGGCAGAGGTGCCGATGACCGTGCTCTGCTCGCTGACGACCACGATGTCGCCGATGCGGTCCGGCGGCAGCTCGAATCGCTCGGCGGCTTCCTTGCGCGAGAGCACCAGCTCCATGCCGGGAATGCCCTTGATGCGCTCGATCCAGCCGGGCACGCTTGCCTGCGCGGGCACATACACGGTGGCGAAGGAGCCGAGCGCACCGTGGTGCACCACGTAGGGGTCGGTGATCGGGAGGATGACCCTTGCCTCGTCCTGGCAGTACCAGCCGTCGAGCACGTCCTGCAGGTAGATGACCTTGGGCGCGCCTTGCGCGTCGTGCTTGTCGTTCATGCCGTGGTCGGCGGTGACGACGATGGTGGCGCCCAGGGCGTCGAGCTGCGACAGGTAGCCGTCCATCATGGCGTAGAAGGCATTGGCCGCCGGGCTGCCCGGTGCGGCCTTGTGCTGCACGTAGTCGGTGGTCGAGAGGTACATCAGGTCGGGGCGGCGCGACTCCATCAGCTTCACGCCGGCGGCGAACACGAACTCCGACAGTTCGGCGCTGTAGACCGAGGGCACGGGCATGCCGACCAGGTCGAGCACGTTGTCGATGCCGTTCTCCTCCATCGTGACCTGGTCGGACTTCTCGGAGGAAAAGCAGATGCCCTTCATGCGGTGGCCCAGGAGCTTGCGCAGCTTGTCCTTGGCGGTGACCACGGCGACCTTGGCGCCCGCGTCGGCAAAGGCGGCGAGCACGGTGCCCGCGCGCAGGTACTTGGGGTCGTTCATCATGACTTCCTGGCCGAGTTCGCGGTCGAAGAAGTAGTTGCCGCAGATGCCGTGCACCGCCGGCGGCGCGCCGGTCACGATGGACAGGTTGTTCGGGTTGGTGAACGAGGGCACCACGCAGTCGGCCAGCAGGTCGGCACCGGACTTCCTCATGCGGTCGAAGTACGGGGCCACGCCCGCGGCGATGGCCGCGTCCAGGTACGCCGGCTCGCAGCCGTCCACGCACACCACGACGACCGGGCGCGACATCCAGCGGTAGCTGCGGGCGTTGACTTCGAGTGTCTCCTGTGTCATTTCAGACTTCCTTTTGGGGTGGGTTGTTCGGGGCTGCAATGGGAGCGGGATCGGCGCGGCCGAAGGCCTTGTGCATGCGTGCGCGGCTGCCGGCGACGTGCTGGCGCAGCGCCTGTCCGGCGACGTCGGGGTTGCCGCTGGCAATGGCGTCGACGATGGCGCGATGCTCGTCGGCCGAGACCCGCAGGCCGCCGCCGCTGTCGAGCGCGCGCATTCTGAAAAGGTGGAGTTCCTTGACCAGGCGCTTGTAGGTTTCGGTCAGCTTCTTGCTGCCCGCGGTGTCGAGCAGGATCTCGTGGAACTGCAGGTTGAGCTGCGCGTACTGCTCCACGTCCTGTGCCTGGGCGGCCGATCGCATCGCGTCGAGCATGGCGCGCAGGCGCTCGATGCCATCGGGCTTGATGGCGAGCGCCACGCGCCGGCCGATGACTTCTTCCAGGGCCTCGCGCAATTCATAGATTTCGTCGGCTTCCTCGAATGCGATCTCGCGCACGAAGACGCCGCGGTTCTTTTCGTTGCGCACCAGGCCGGCTTCTTCCAGCGCGCGCAGCGCTTCGCGGATGGGGCCGCGGCTGGTATTGAAGCGCTGCGAGAGCTCGCTTTCGTTGATGCGGCTGCCGACGGGGAGCTCGCCCGTCATGATCAAACGCTCGATCTCCTCCTGCATCAGCATCGGCAGCGAGCTGGACTGGAGGAAGGCGAGGGCGGCGGAGTGATTGCTGGTGACCATGGGGCGTATTTTCCCGATAGATTGAAAACTGTCAACAATTATTTATTGACAGTCTTCAATCGCCAATCTACATTTTGCCCACCGGCGCTTGGTACAGCCCTTGCCGGAGCCCGCCACTCACTCACCTCTTCCAGTGACAGCAAGCCCTCAGGAGAAACAGATGACGATGAAACAAAGCACGCGCCGTCTCACAGCGGTTCTGTGTGCGGCGGCGCTAGGCCTTGCGGCCAGCGGCGCCGCATGGGCGCAAAAGACCTCGCTCCTGGTCTACACGGCGCTCGAAACCGACGCGATGAAGCTCTACAAGGACGCCTTCGAAAAAGCCAATCCCGACATCGAGGTGAAATGGGTGCGCGATTCCACCGGCATCGTCACTGCCAAGCTGCTGGCCGAAAAGGCCAACCCGCAGGCCGACGTGGTCGCCGGCCTGGCCGCCAGCAGCCTCGCGCTGCTGGCCCAGGAGGGCATGCTCCAGGCCTATGAGCCCAACGGCTTCAATGCGCTCAATCCCGCGTACTCGGACAGCGCCCGCCCGCCGTCCTGGGTCGGCATGGACGTGTGGGCCGCCACCATCTGCTTCAACCGCGTGGAGGCCAAGAAGCTGGGCCTGCCCAAGCCCGAGAGCTGGCAGGACCTGGCCAAGCCCGTCTACAAGGGCGCCATCACCATGCCCCACCCCGCCTCCAGCGGCACCGGCTACCTCGACGTGTCCTCCTGGCTGCAGAACATGGGCGATGCCGAGGGCTGGAAGTACATGGACGCGCTGCACCAGAACATCGCCCAGTACGTGCACTCGGGCTCCAAGCCCTGCAAACAGGCGGGCGCGGGTGAGTTTCCCATCGGCATCTCGTTCGAATTCCGTGCGCACCAGGTCAAGAAGTCCGGTGCGCCCGTGGACCTGATCTTCCCGAAGGAAGGCCTGGGCTGGGACATCGAGGCCACCAGCATCATGAAGACGAGCAAGAAGATGGACCAGGCCAAGCGCTTCGCCGACTGGATGGCCAGCAAGGAGGCCAACCAGATCACCTCCACATGGTGGGCGGTGGTGGCCTACCCCGGTGTGGCATCGAAGCTCGAAGGCATTCCCGACAACTACGAGAAGCTGCTGGCCAGGAACGACCTGAACTGGGCGGCCAAGAACCGCGAGCGAATCCTCGCGGAGTGGAGCAAGCGCTACGAAGGCAAGGCCGAACCGAAATAGGGCCCGCCCCCGGGGCTGCGCGCATCTTCTGTCGCGTCAACCGCCCCCTGCCGGGGCGACACCCGCAGCCCTTCTCACAACCCGCGGCGCCCATCCCTGCGGCGCACGCCAACGACGAGTGCGAAAAATGGATATGACCGATACCAAGTTCATTGCCAGCCCGGTGCCCGCGGGCGCTTGCGCCGCGCTGGAAATCGCGGGCGTTCGCAAGGACTTCGAGTCCTTCAGCGCGCTGCGCGACATCCACCTGCGCGTGAACCCGGGCGAGATGCTGTGCTTTCTCGGGCCCTCGGGCTGCGGCAAGACCACACTGCTGCGGATCATCGCGGGGCTGGAGACGCAGACCTCGGGGCAGATCCTGCAGAACGGCAAAGACGTCTCGTGGCTGCCGCCCGAGCGGCGCGACTACGGCATCGTGTTCCAGTCTTACGCCCTCTTTCCCAACCTCACGATCGCCGACAACGTGGGCTACGGGCTGGTCAATTCGCGCGCGCGCAGAGCACAGATCAAGGCGCGCGTCAGTGAATTGCTCACGCTGGTCGGCTTGCCGACCTCCGCGCACAAGTACCCCAGCCAGCTCTCGGGCGGCCAGCAGCAGCGCGTGGCCCTGGCGCGCGCGCTGGCCACGCGGCCGGGTCTGCTGCTGCTGGACGAGCCGCTGTCGGCGCTCGACGCGCTGGAGCGCATCCGCCTGCGTGGCGAGATCCGCCGGCTGCAGAAGCAGGTGGGCATCACCACCATCATGGTCACGCACGACCAGGAAGAGGCGCTCTCGATGGCCGACCGCATCGTGGTCATGAACCACGGCGTGATCGAGCAGGTCGGCACGCCGATGGAAATCTACGAGCAGCCGGCCACGCCCTTCGTGGCCGACTTCGTGGGCAAGGTCAACGTGCTGCGCGCGGTGGCGCTGGGCCAGCAGCGCTTCAAGGTCGGCGACCTGGAGCTGCAGTGCGATGCCTGCGACGGTGCCTTCGCGCCGGGCGACGCCGTCAACCTCTATCTGAGGCCCGAAGACCGCATGGCGGAGAACCTGCGAGAAGACACCGCCAACCGCATGAGCGTGCTGGTGAGCAAGGTCGAGTTCCTGGGCGGCCTGTGCATCGCGGAAGTCACGGCGCAGGCGCTGCACGGCCAGACGCTGGGGCTGCACTTCTCGCTCAACCAGCTGCACGACCTCGACATCCGCGAGGGCAACACCATCGAGATCGCGCTGCGGGCCAACCGCATCCGCGCCTTCGCGGCACCGGCCGCCCGGACGGTCGCATGAACACGCTGGCGCACACTCCCCCCGCGCCCGGCGCGCCCGCCATGACACCGCCCGCAGCCTACCGTCGCACCGGCATGCGCTGGAGCCGTGACGAGATCATCTCGCGCGGCGTGCTGCTTGCGGTGATGGCCATGCTGTTCGTGTTCCTGGTCGCGCCGCTGGTGACCATCCTGGCGCACGCGGTGCAGGACAAGGACGGCCGCTTCGTCGGCCTCGCGCATTTCATCACCTACTTCCAGACGCCCAGCCTGCTGCGCGCGGTCTGGAACTCGGTGTGGGTCGCGGCCGCGGTCGTCGCGATCTCGGTGCCCGCGGCCTTCGTATTTGCCTACGCGCTCACGCGCAGTTGCATGCCGGCCGGGCTCAAGGCCGTTTTCCGGCTGATCGCGCTCATCCCGCTGCTGGCGCCGTCGCTGCTGTCGGCCATCTCGTTCGTGCAGTGGTTCGGCAACCAGGGCGCGCTCAAGTTCCTGCTCGGCGGCGTCTCGATCTACGGGGCGCCCGGCATCATCCTGTCCGAGGTCTACAACACCTTTCCGCACGCGCTGATGATCCTCGTGACCGCCATGTCGCTGACCGACGGTCGGCTGTACGAGGCGGCCAAGGCGCTGCGCACCAGGCCGATGCGCCAGTTCATGACGATCACGCTGCCTTCCTGCAAGTACGGCCTGATCAGCGCGTCGACGGTGGTCTTTACCTACGTGGTGAGCGACTTCGGCGCGCCCAAGGTGATCGGCGGCAATTTCAACGTGCTGTCGGTCGACGTGTTCAAGCAGGTGGTGGGTCAGCACAACTTCTCGATCGGCGCGGTGGTCGGGATGCTGCTGCTGGTGCCTTCGATCGTCTCCTTCGTGATCGACTACGTGGTGCGCCGCAAGCTCAAGGCACAGCTCACTGCCCGCTCGGTGCCCTACAGCCCGAAACCGCGCAAGGTGGCCGACACGCTGCTGCTCATGTTCTGCGCGACGGTATGCGCGCTGTTGCTGGCGATCATCGGCATGGCGGTCTACACCTCCCTGATCACGCTCTGGCCCTACGACCTTTCTTTCACGCTGAAGCACTATCGCTTCGCGCTGCTCGAAAGCGACATGGCGGCCGCCTACACCAACAGCCTCGCCGTCGCCGCGGTCACGGCCGTGGCCGGTTCCTTCATCGTTTTCGTGGGGGCCTATCTGATCGAGAAGACGCGCAATCTGGGAATGATGCGGCCCACGATGCACATGATGGCGGTGCTGTCGATGGCGGTGCCGGGGCTGGTGCTCGGCCTGGGCTATGTGATGTTCTTCAACCATCCGGCCAACCCGCTGGGCTTTCTCTATCAGACGATGACGATCCTGGTCGTCTCGATGATCGTGCACTACTACACCTCGAGCCATCTCACGGCCGTTACCGCGCTCAAGCAGATCGACAACGAATTCGAGGCCGTGTCGGCCTCGCTCAAGGTCCCGTTCATCAAGACCTTCTTCCGCGTGACGGTGCCGGTGTGCCTGCCCGCGATCCTGGACATCGGGCGCTACTTCTTCGTGGTGTCGATGGCGAGCCTGTCTTGCGCCATCTTCCTCTACACGCCCGACACCATCCTGGCTTCGGTCGCGATCATGCACATGGACGACGCGGGGGACATCGGCCCCGCGGCCGCCCTGGCCAGCCTGATCGTCGTCACCTCCGTCGTCGTGTGCATCGTTTATTCGCTGCTCACGCGCGTGCTGCTGACGCGCACGCAGGCCTGGCGCCTGCTGGGGCGCACCTGAGATCGCGTTCCCCCTCGACCTTCCCGCTCTTTACCTGTACGGAGATATCACGATGAGTTCGATCACCAGCCCCATCCTTCTCACGCCGGGCCCGCTCACCACCTCGGACCGCACCCGCAACGCCATGCTGCGCGACTGGGGATCGTGGGACAGCGACTTCAACAGGATCACCGCGCGCATCCGCGAGCGAGTGCTCGACATCGTGCACGGCAAGGGCACGCACGAATGCGTTCCGATGCAGGGCAGCGGCACCTTCTCGGTCGAGGCGGCCGTCGGCACGCTGGTGCCGCGCGATGGGCATGTGCTGGTTCCGAGCAACGGCGCCTACTGCCAGCGCCTTGCCCGGATCTGCCGGGTGCTCGGGCGCAAGGTCACGACCATCGACTACACCGAGGACCGGCAGGTGCAGCCCGACGACGTGGAGCGCGCCCTTGCCGCCGACCCGAGCATCACGCACGTGGCGGTGGTGCACTGCGAGACAGGGGCCGGTGTGCTCAATCCGCTGCATGAAATCGCGCTCGTGGCGGCCAGGCACGGGTGCGGCCTGATCATCGACGCCATGAGCTCCTTCGGTGCCATCGAGATCGATGCGCGCAAGACGCCCTTCGATGCGGTGATCGCGGCCTCCGGCAAGTGCCTGGAAGGTGTTCCGGGCATGGGCTTCGTGGTCGTCAGGCGCAGCACGCTCGAGAAGTGCGAAGGCAACTGCCATTCGCTGAGCATGGACCTGTATGACCAGTGGGTGTACATGGAGAAGACCACGCAGTGGCGCTTCACGCCGCCCACGCACGTGGTCGCCGCGCTCGACGAAGCGATCGCGCAGTACATCGAGGAAGGCGGCCTCGCGGCCCGGGGCGGGCGCTACGCGCGAAATTGCAAGGCGCTGGTCGACGGCCTGGCCGCGCTCGGGCTGCGCAGTTTTCTCGATCAATCGATCCAGGCGCCGATCATCGTCACGTTCCATGCGCCCGACGACGCGAACTACGACTTCAAGACCTTCTACCAAGAGGTGAAGAAGCGCGGCTACATCCTCTACCCGGGCAAGCTGACCCAGGTCGAGACCTTCCGCGTCGGCTGCATGGGCCACTTCGGCGAAGCGGGCATTCCGGGTGCGGTGGAAGCGATCGGGCAGACGCTCAAGGCGATGGGCATCCGGCAAGGCGAGGGTGTGGTGGCGGCGTGAGCGAGCAGACGCCGCGCAGCGCGGCGACGCGTTGCACGACTGCTTCGCGCGGCGGGCCGGGACCGGGGAGAATCGGGCGTGCCCAAGCCTGCCGTTCCGATCCACCCGACTCACCCGATACCCCCGACCCCCGTGGCGTCCACCGGACTCACGGGCTTCATCCTCACCCGCCACTGGCGAGACACCCCGGGTGGCACGGAGATCGAGTACTGGCTGGCAACGGATGCAGGGCCGAGGAAAGTGGTCCTGACCTCCCAGACTTCCGTCGCGTTCGTCGAGACGCGGCACCGGGCCGCGGTGGAAGCGCAGCTTGCGGCCTTGCCGGGACTGCAGCTGCGTGAACTGGAGCTAAAGACCTTCGATCGGAACCCCGTCTTCGGCGTCTATGCGAAGCACTTCCGCCAGTTGGGCCGCATGGCGCGCGCCCTGCAGGCGCAGGGCGTGCGGGTGTTCGAAGCCGACGTGCGCCCGCACGACCGCTACCTGATGGAGCGGTTCATCACCGCCGGCGTCCTGGTGGAGGAGGGCCGGGCAGACCGCGCCACCATTTACGACGGCAGGCTCAAGCCCGCGCCAGAATTCCGGCCGATGCTGAAGATGGTGTCGCTGGACATCGAGACGAGCCAGGACGAGGCGCTCTATTCCATCGCGCTGGACGGCGCGCAGGAGCGCGTGGTCTTCATGCTGGGCGAGCCGCCGCCGCCGCAGCAGCAGCCGTCGGGAGAGCCAATGGACTTCGCGCTTGTCTATTGCCCGACCCGCAAGGCCATGCTGGAGAAGTTCAATGAATGGCTCGAGCGCAACGACCCGGACGTCGTGGTCGGCTGGAACGTCATTCAGTTCGACCTGCGGGTGCTCCAGAAGACCGCCAACGACTGCGGGACGCAGCTCCTGCTGGGGCGGGAGCGTCGGCCCATCGACTGGCGCACCCATCCGGGCAAGCAGGGCTACCTGTTCGCGCCCACGCCCGGGCGGGTGATCATAGATGGCATCGACGCGCTGAAGGCGGCGATGTGGAGCTTTCCGTCTTTCAGCCTCGAGACCGTCTCGCAGGCGATGCTGGGGGAGGGCAAGGCCATCGGCGACGAATACGACAAGATGGCGGAGATCGAGCGGCGCTATCAGCAAGACAAGCCCGCGCTCGCGCGCTACAACATCCGGGACTGCGAGCTGGTGCTGCGCATCTTCGACAAGGCGAAGCTGCTGCAGTTCGTGATGGAGCGCGCCCACACCACGGGCCTGCAGGCCGATCACTTCGGCGGCTCCATTGCCGCGTTCAGCCACCATTACCTTCCAAGGATGCATCGCCTGGGCTATGTGGCACCGAACGTGGGCGAGATCCCGAGCAAGGCTTTCCCCGGTGGCTACGTGATGGACTCCAAGCCCGGGTTCTACGACTCCGTCGTGGTCCTCGACTACAAGAGCCTCTACCCCTCGATCATCCGGACCTTCCTGGTCGATCCGGTGGGGCTCGTGGAAGGCGCCAATGCCGGCGACCCGGCGATGGTCGTCAAGGGTCCGCAGGGGACCGCCTTCTCGCGTGAGAGGCACTGCCTGCCGGAAATCGTGACCACGCTCTGGCGTGCGCGCGACGAGGCCAAGCGCGCGAGGAACGAGCCGCTGTCCCAGGCGCTGAAGCTGCTCATGAACTCCTTCGCCGGTGTGCTCGGCGCGGCCGACTGCCGCTTCTTCAATCCCCAGCTCGTTTCCGCCGTCACCCTGCGCGGCCACGAGATGATGAAGCTCACGCGCGACTTCGTGGAGCGCCGGGGCTACGAGGCCATCTACGGCGACACCGATTCCATCTTCATCTGGCTCAGGCGCACCCACAGCAACGAGGAAGCGCATGCGGTCGCGGCGGGCCTGGCGCGCGACATCAACGACTGGTGGACGCGCACGCTTCGCGAGGGGCAGGGGCTGGAGAACTTCCTCGAAATCGAATTCGACACCCACTACCGGAAGTTCTTCATGCCCACCATTCGCGGCTCGGAGGTGGGCAGCAAGAAGCGGTATGCCGGCCTCGGCGTGGATGCCGACGGCAAGGAGGAAATGGTCTACCGCGGGCTGGAGATGGCCCGCAGCGACTGGACGCCGCTGGCGCGCCAGTTCCAGGAGGGCCTGCTGTCGCGCATCTTCCAGGGCGAGCCCTACAAGGCGTTCGTGACCGCCTATGCGCAGTCGATGCTCGCCGGCGAGAAGGACGACCTTCTCATCTACAGGAAGCGCCTGCGCCATCGCCTGGACGCCTATCTGGTCAACGTGCCGCCGCAGGTTCGCGCCGCTCGCACAGCGGACGAATACAACGCCCGCATCGGAAGGCCCAGGCAGTATCAGAACGGCGGCTGGATACGCTATGTCATGACCCGCAACGGGCCGGAGCCGCTGGAAACGCGCCATTCCCGCATCGACTACGAGCATTACCTGAGCAAGCAGCTCCAGCCGATCGCCGACGCCATCCTGCAGCCCTTGGGCGACAGCTTCGCGGCCCTGACGAGCTTGCAGCAGGGCTTGTTCTGACGAATAGGAGCATGTGGTCGCGAATGTTCGCTACCGCACAGACGGACTTTTGCCAGGGACCAGAAACTGCGGCCACTCATGAAGCCCGCGCGCCCTCTCATCCTGGCCTTGAACGGCGGCTCCTCCAGCATCCGGTTCGGTGTGTACCGGATGGGCGGCAGGCCGGCGTGCCAGCTTCAGGGCAAGCTGGACCGCATCGGCGTGGGCGGCTCCACCCTGCGCTTCGCAGGGGCGGATGGCGTGGCGCACGAAGTTCCGCTCAGGGCCGTCAGGGACTACAGCTCGGCCACCAAGGCCGTGCTCGACTGGCTGAGCGCGCGCAAGGTTTTCGACACGCTCGCCGCCGTCGGCTACCGCCTGGTGCACGGCATGGGCCACACCGACCCCGAACTCGTCACGCCCGACCTGCTGGATGACCTGCGCCGCATCCAGTGGGTCGACCCCGACCACCTGCCGGACGAGATCGAGTTGATCGAGGCCGTTCGAAAGCACGTGCCGTCACTGCCGCACGTTGCTTGCTTCGACACGGCCTTCCACAGCCACATGCCGCTCGTGGCCAGGATGCTGGCAATTCCCCGGCGCCTGGGCGAGAAGGGCGTGCGCCGCTACGGTTTTCATGGCTTGTCGTACGCGTATCTGCTGCTGGCGCTGGCGCGCGCCGCCGGTCCGGCTGCCGCGAAGGGGCGGGTGGTTCTCGCGCATTTGGGCAGCGGGGCCAGTCTGGCGGCGGTGAAGGGCGGCACGGGCATCGACACCAGCATGGGTTTCACGCCCGCCAGCGGCATGCCCATGGGCACGCGCTCCGGCGACATCGATCCCGGTCTGGCGCTCTATCTTGAAAGAACCGAGCACATGACGCCCGTGCAGTTCGACGCCATGACCAAGGATGCATCGGGGCTGCTCGGCGTCTCGGAGACCAGCTCCGACATTCGCGACCTGCTTGCGCGCGAAGCGGTCGATGCAAGGGCCGCGGATGCGGTGGCCTTGTTCTGCTACCAGGCGAAGAAGTGGGTCGGCGCCTACGCTGCCGCGCTGGGCGGGCTCGACACGCTGGTGTTCTCAGGCGGCATCGGCGAGAACTGCGCGGCGGTGCGGGCGCGCATCTGCGAGGGGCTGGAGTTTCTCGGCGTGCGCCTCGATGCGTCGCGCAACGCCGCCAATGCCGACGTGATTTCCGTTGCCCGCAGCCGCGTCACCGTGCGTGTCATCCGGACGAACGAGGAGTGGATGGTCGCGAGGCTGACCGCCGCCCGCGTGTTCGCAGACTGCCCGCCGAAGAGCGAGACGCCGGAATGATCGGCTCTGCGAGCCTCGCGCGGATCGGCCTCCACATTGCGCCACCAGGGAATCGGTGTCCGTTCGCTGGCGCGCGAAGACGCCCTGGGCGGTCTCAGAGCGCCGAGGGTTCCTCGGCGCCTTCTTCCGCCTCCGCCAGATCCTCGAGAGCCTGCATCTCGCTCGCCGACAGAGGCTTTCCGATCGGCGCCGCGGCCTTCCCGATCCGGACCGCGGCCATGTCGGCCTCGTTCGGGTATTGCCCGGAAATCCAGTAGTCGAACACCCGGCGCACGATGGGTGCGGCGTGGGCTGCACCGAAGCCTGCGTTCTCGACGATGGCCGCCACCGCAATGGTCGGCGCCTCCGCCGGCGCAAAGGCCATGTAGAGCGCGTGATCGCGTTGTCGTTCTTCGAGCGCCTTGCCGCTCGCGCGCGCCTTCGGCCCGAGGCCGACCGCCTGCGCCGTGCCCGTCTTGCCGGCCGAGGTGTAGGCGGCCCCGGCGAACACGCGGGTACCCGTGCCGCCCTTCGTGACGGCAACCATGGCGTTGCGCACCACTTCGACGTGCTTTTGCGCGTAGCCCAGATCCCGGGCCTGGGGCTGCACCTGCTCCACCACCTCTTCGGTGACGGTGTCCTTGATGGCGCGCACCAGGTGCGGCCGATAGTGCATGCCACCGTTTGCCAGCGTGGCGTTGGCGGATGCGAGCTGCAGCATCGTGAAGCTGTTGTAGCCCTGTCCGATGCCCAGCGAGATGGTTTCGCCGGCGTGCCAGGTCTTCATGTCGGGGCGGCGATACGCGGCACGCTTCCACGCCTTGCTCGGCAGCACGCCACGTGACTCGCCAAGCAGGTCGATGCCGGTGAACTGCCCGAAGCCCAGTGGCGCCATGAACTCGTGAATCAGGTCGACGCCCATCTCGTTGGCCAGCGAGTAGAAGTAGGTGTTGCTCGAAAACTGGATGGCGCGGTGCATGTCCACCCCGCCCAGCCCGCCCCGATGACTGAGGAAGGTGCGCCCGCCGAAGCTGTAGGAGCCGGGGTCGTTCTCGACCTTGTCCGCGGCACGCGTGCCGGTCTCCAGCGCCGCCAGTGCCATGAAGGGCTTGTAGGTGGAACCGGGCGGATAGGTGCCGCGCAGCGCACGGTTGAGCAGCGGCTTGTCGATGGACTCGATGAGCGCCGCCCAGTTTTCGTGGTCGATGCCCTCGACGAAGAGATTGGGGTCGAAGGTGGGCTTGCTCACGAAGGCGAGGATCTCGCCCGTATTGGGGTCGATGGCCACCAGCGCACCGCGGCGCTCGCCGTACATGTCCTCCACCAGTTTCTGCAGCTTGATGTCCAGCGACAGCATCACGGTGTTTCCCGGCGTGGCGGGATGGCGGGCCAAACGCCGCACCGCGTGCCCGCCGGCGGAGGTTTCCATCTGCTCGACGCCGGTCTGGCCGTGCAGTGTTTTCTCGTAGCTCTGCTCGATGCCGAGCTTGCCGATGTAGTCGGTGCCCCTGTAGTTCGCCTGTTCTTCGTCGTCCCAGTCCTCCATGGCGGTCTTCTCGCGCTGGTTGATGCGGCCGATGTAGCCGATGACGTGCGATGCCACCTCGCCATGCGGGTAGGTGCGAAACAGACGCGCCTTGATCTCGATGCCCGGGAAGCGGTAGCGCTGGGCCGCGAAGCGCGCGACTTCCTCGTCGCTCAGGCGGGTGCGGATGGGGATGGAGTCGAAGCTGCGCGCGTCTTCGCGCAGGCGCTTGAAGCGGCGCCGGTCGCTCGGCGTGATCTCGACGATGGCCTCCAACTCGTCCAGGGCCGAGCCGAGGTCCCCCACTTTGGAGGGCGTGATTTCCAGGGTGTAGGCCGCATGGTTCGAAGCCAGCACGACGCCATTGCGATCGAGGATCTGACCCCGGTTGGGCACCACAGGCACGACGGCGGTGCGGTTGCTTTCCGCCCGGTCGGCCAGTTCTTCGTGGCGCACGACCTGCAGGAAAGCCAGGCGCGCGCCGATCAGTCCGAAACCGAACAGCACCACACAGCCGACCACCACCACACGGCGGCGAAAACGGGAAAGCTCGGCGGCGGCATTGCGGATTTCATTCATCTGGGAAGAGAAAAACTGGGTAAGAGGCCCGGGTCTTCCGGAGGTTCCGCTTATGCAGGTCGACAACAAAAAATCAGTTCTTCACGGCTGCACGCATGGCGCGCCGAGGCGAGGACGCTCCCAGGTGGAAGCCCAGAAGACGAGCGCGACCGCGCTCACGGATGCGCCCAGCACGCACACGCCAAGCCATCCAAGGTGCGCGTACACCGTCGTTGATGCAATGGCCCCCGCACCGCTGCCCGCTGCGTAGAACAGCATGTAGCACCCGATGAGGCGGCCATGCGACTCGGCCGGCCCTCGCAGGATCATCGCCTGGTTGGTGACATGCAGCGCCTGGCAGCCCACGTCGAGCATCAGGATGCCGACCGCCAGCCACCACAGCGACGACTCCGTGAAGCCGAGAGGTATCCATGCCAGAAGCAGAAGGACCAGCGCGGCCACGCTCGTGCGCTGGCCCCACCCCTGGTCGGCCCAACGTCCTGCCCGCCCCGCGAAGAACGCGCCGGCAGCACCGAGCAACCCGAACGCCCCAACGGCTGAATGCGACAGCGACAGGGGTGGCGCGGTAAGCGGCAAGGCGAGCGCACTCCAGAAGATGCTGAAGACGGCGAACATCAGCAATGCCAGGGTGCCGCGCGTTCGAAGCACCCGGTCTGTCAGCAGGAGGCCCAGAGTCGAGCGGACGAGCTGGATGTATGGCAGACGCGAGGCCGCAGCCGGCTGTGCGGGCAGCTGCCGCCAGACAAGCGCCCCGAGCGCAATCATGACCGCTGCCGAACCGACATATACGCCGCGCCAGCCGAGCAGGTCGGCAACGACACCCGACCAGACCCTCGCGAGCAGGAGTCCGACGACCACTCCGGCCTGCGCAGCTCCGACGACGCGCCCACGTTCATGCGAAGCCGCGACGCTCGCCGCGTAGGCAATCATTCCCTGCGTCATGGCGGTGCCCAAAAGGCCGACCGCCAGCATGCCTGCCATCAGGGCGACGGCGCTTCGCGCCATGGCCACGCCGCCCAGGGCGAGGATGAGGCCCATCAACTGAAGGCGGGCGAGCCGTCGGCGGTCGTACTGGTCGCCCAGAGGAACGAGCAGCAGCAAGGCCAGCACCGACCCGGCCTGGGTGGCCGTCACGACACCGCCGATAGCGGCAGGCGCGACGCCGAAGTCCACCGCCAGGCTGTCGAGCAGAGGCTGTGCGAAGTACACGTTCGCGACGCTGACGCCGCTCGTGCAGGCAAACAGGGCGACCAGCCTTCTCGGCATCGTCGGTGGATTGCTCGTGGTATCCATGGGAATTCATCTCCATCCGGTTTCATTTTAAAACTGGATGGAGCATAGCTTGTTGGTTTTAAAATGCAACCAGCAGGTGGCGCTTTAGCTGCCCGGAGGTGTCGATGGCTGAACGAAAGCGAATGAACACGGCGAGTTGTCCGGTGGCGCGAGCGCTCGACGTCATCGGCGACCGTTGGTCGCTGCTGATCGTGCGGGACGCGTTCGACGGGGTCAGCCGATTCGGCGACTTCCAGGCGAGCCTGGGCGTCGCGCGCAACATCCTGGCAAGCAGGCTCAAGGCGCTTGTGGAGGAGGGGGTGCTGGAGGTTCAGCCGGCTTCGGACGGCACGGCGTACCAGCAATATGTTCTGACGCCAAAGGGGCAGGGGCTCTTCCCTGTGGTCGTCGGCTTGCGGCAGTGGGGCGAGGACAACCTCTTTCGCCGTGGCGAACACCATTCACGGCTCGTGGAAAGACAAAGCGGCAAACCGGTCGCACCCCTGAAGGTCTCCGGGCCCGATGGGCGCGCCTTGGCTTTCGGCGATGCGGTGGTGATCGAAAAGCAGGCCCCTATCCACCCTGGTGCTGGCCCTTCGCGAACCGCGGCAGCAGCCCGGAGCGCGGCAGGTCGCGCATGAACGGCGGCACCGATAGCGCCAGCAGCAATGCCGCGAGCGGCACCACGCACACGAACCCCACGTATTTGAACCCGAGCGCACCCACGACACCGCCGAGCACGAACATGCCGATCAGCCCGGCGGCCCTGCGCATGCGGGTGCGGTCGTGGCGCACGGCGGGAGCGGGGGAGGCCGGGGCCTGCGCCGACTTCCTGTTCCAGTAGAGCAGCTTGCCGATCTCCATCCCCAGGTCGGTGATGTTGCCGGTCATGTGCGTGGTCCGGATGCTGCCACCCGAAGTCTTGGAGGCGATCGCGTTCTGCAGACCCATGATGAAGGACAGCAGCAGCACCGTGAGCGGCACGGCGAAAGGCGTGGCCCAGGTGAGTGTTACGGCACCCATCAGCCCGAACGGAAACATGAGCGCGGCCTCGAGCAGCAGCGGCAGCGCATAGACGCTGCGCAGGCGATGCTGCCGGCCCCAGTTCACCAGCACCGCGCACACGGCCGCGCCCGAGGTGAACGCCAGCACGGCCCCGAGCGCGTTCAGCAGCAGCCTGGTGTTGCCCAGCACCAGGCCGTCGGCCAACTGGGACGCGAACCCCGTCATGTGCGAGGTGTACATGTGAAGCACCAGGAAGCCGCCCGCATTCACCGCGCCGGCATTGAAGGCCAGCAGCAGGCCCAGCACCCAGTTCGTCGAGGGCGCACGGTGTCGGCTGGTCAGAAAGCGCAGTCTGCGCATGGGTAGGGCTGTCCTTTGGAGCGTCGCCCATTCTCGCGCACAAGCCGTGGGCGGAACCGTTTGCCGGTCTGGGCCGGTGCGGATCAGGCATCCAAGCTGTACGGATAGCGCTGCGACAGGCCCTCGGACAGCCGATTCATCTCCCGGGTAATTTTCTCAACGTTCGCGAGGCCTGACGCGCATTGCTCCACGTGCTCCACCTGCGCCATCAGGTCGGCCAACTGGAGCCATTGGTTGAAGTCCAGGCACATTTCGATCGACAGCGCGTCGGTGCCCTGATCGTGGTCGAGAAAGGCCACCTGATCGCCGTGTTCGGTTGGGCCCAGCAGCCACGCGTCTCCCGTGCCGGAGGTGCCGAAGACCCACCACTGCGTGCCCAGCGCAATCAAGGGATGGTCCCTGTCGGCTGTCTCGCGCAGCAGTTGTGCCAGGTTCAGCAGCATGAAGTCGCCGGCGATCTCCTGCCCGCCGATTTCATCGACCAGCGAAAGGAAGCCTGCAGGCAGGCTTGCCGCGAGCGCCTCGCGCGCGGTCACGGAAATAGCCGTGGGTTCGCGACGTCGCGTGCTCAGTTCCGCCACGATCTGCCCCACGGGGCGAAGTGCCAGCATGCTTCCAGAACCTCCATAGTCATCCCACAAGCCCCTGATGATGCCGTCATTTGCGGTCGGTCCCCGAGTCCACATAAGCGAGCGCGTTTGCCCGCGGCTCGAAGATCGGGTGCGGGCGAGCCGGTAGCGTATTTGCCGTCGGCTGGAATGGTCCTAGGGCAGGCGCCGCGCTCGGCCTACGCGCCGCGTCATCCTGCCCGCTACAACTGGTTTCAACGCCGTCCGACAGCAGCGACTTCGGCCCCGACGCATCCTTTGCGCCATCAACAGGAGCCATGAGAGAGAGAAGACGATGTCGAAAAAGCGTGACCGCAAACCCACTGCCAGCTCGCTGAGCGGCGAGTTCTGGCTTCTGATTGCCGTATTCACCTGTATCGCCACGCTGGCGCTACTGCAGGTTGCGGTGGAGCGCGAGCGATCGCTGATCAAGGGTGGCGGCAAGGCCGAAGCCGTGCTGCTGTCGAGTTCGCCGGGCTTCTACGCGCGCTAGCAGCCCCCACGGCAGCCGCCCGCTGACCAGGCAAGGCTGCTTCACTTCAACGCGGAGATCTCCCGGCTCTTGATCAGCCGCGAGCGCAGCACGTTGCGGCTGATGCCCAGCAGTTTGGCCGCTTGCACCTGGTTGCGGTGGCAGAACTCGAAAGCGGTGCGCATCACGGTCTCTTCGATCTTCTCGAACATCAGTTCGTCGGGCTCGTTGAAGAGTTCGCGCAGCACGCCCTCCAGCGCCTGCTGGGGCGTGTTTCCGGCGGGGGGCTCGCTCTCCGGCGCACGCCGCTGGATGTGGAGCGACGACAGGTGCAGGTGCTCCTCGCCGAGCACGTTGTGCTGGCAGATCAGCAGCGCATGGTGGATGACGTTCTCCAGCTCGCGGATGTTGCCCGGCCAGCTGTGCTCGCCAAGCTTGCGCTCGGCGCCGGCGTCGAGCCGCACGGCACCATAGCCCAGCCGCTGGCGGTATTCCTCGATGAAGTGGCGCGCCAGCGGCAGGATGTCGCCGGGGCGCTCGCGCAGCGTGGGCAGCGCCAGGTGCACCACGTGCAGCCGGTAGAACAGGTCTTCGCGGAAATGGCCGGCGGCCACCGCGTCCTGCAGCCGCACGTTGGTGGCCGCGACCACCCGCACATCGATGGGAACGCTCTTGCGCGAGCCCAGCCGCACCACCTCGCGTTCCTGCAGCACGCGCAGCAGCTTCACCTGGATGGACAGCGGAAGGTCGCCGATCTCGTCGAGGAACAGCGTGCCGCCGTTGGCGGCCTCGAACCACCCGGTCTTGGCGGAGAACGCGCCGGTGAAGGCGCCCTTCTCGTGGCCGAAGAGCTCGCTTTCGACCAGGCTCTCGGAAAACGCGCCGCAGTTCACCGCCACGAAAGGTTTGCCGCTGCGCCGGCTCAGGTCGTGCACATGGCGCGCGATCAACTCCTTGCCGGTGCCGGTCTCCCCGATGATGAGCACGTTGGCGTCGCTGGGCGCCACCATGCGGATGCGCTCGAGCAGCGCGACCGAGCGCGGGTCCTGGAACACCTGCGCGGTGGCGCGGATCGAGGTGGTGAGCTTGCGCGGGTTGGGCAGCGTCAGCAGCGTGGGCGCGTCCCAATCCGGCTCGGAAGCATCGGCCGGCGGCAGCACGTCGAGGGGGCGGGTGAAGGCGTTCATGAGTAGAAGGTCGGTACGGGATAGTGCTGCTGGAGGGCCCATTCGCCGAGCTCGCGCACCTTGTAAGCCACGGGGTCGTGCAGGCTCTGGGTGCGCAGGTTGCGCCAGTGGCGGTCCAGGCGCAGGCCGCCGTGCGTGGCGCGCGCGCCGGCCACGTCGAACATGCGCGTACAGATGTCCAGCCCGGTGCTGGTGGCCGCCACCTTGGCCGTGGCCACGGCCACGGCGACCTCGCCGCGTTCGTCTTCGCTCAAGGCTGTGCCGCGCCGCCAGGCGGCGTCGAGCCGGTCGGCCGCGCGGTCGGCCAGCACGCGCACGCTTTCCAGGCCGACCCAGAACTCGCCGTACTGGCTCAGCACGTACGGGTCGTCCTGCATCTGCGCCACCTTGGACGCATGCCAGGGCCGCGACTCGTGCAGCGTGTAGTGGCGCGCATCGTGGAACGCGGCCTCCGCGATGCCCAGGTAGATGTTGGCCAGCACCAGCTGCGATATCAGCGGGCGCAGGCAGGCGAAGGGCGTGGACAGCGGGCCGGGGTCGGCCAGCACCTCGTGCTGCTCCACGCGAACCTTCTCGAAGGTGACGCTGCCGCTGTCGGTCTGGCGCTGGCCGATGTTGTTCCAGTCGGGCGCCACGAAGATGCCCGATCGGCCCGTGGGCACGGCCGCGACGATGAAGGCGCCGTTGCCTTCCTCGCGTGCCGAGGCGATGAGCATCTCGGAGTCCAGCGCACCCGAGCAGAAGCTCTTCTGCCCGGTGAACTCCCGCCAGCCCGGGTGCGCGCTGGAGACCGTGCGGTCGTCCAGCGGATTGAGCGCGTTGCCCCAGAACCATCGGCGCCGCGCGGTCTGCTCGAACCAGGGCTGCCACTGCGCGGGCTGCGCGAACAGTCGCACCGTTGCGAGCATCAGATGATGGAAGCCGAAGACGTGCGCGACGGAGCTGTCGGCCTGTGCCAGCAGCCGCACCACGTCGAGCGTCTCGCGCCAGTCGGCGCCCCCGCCGCCGAACTCGGCGGGAATGCTCAGCGCCAGCAGCCCGCTGGCACGCAGCGCATCGCGCTCGGCCTTGGGCGTGCCGCCGCGCTCGTCGCGTTCCACGGCAGTTGCGGCAAGCCGGCGCGTCAGCTCCTGTGCGACGTCGCGCGTCGTGGCGGCAGGCGGGGGGGACAGGACGGAACTCACAGGACTCACACAGGCCTCGCTGATGGACATTCGCGCGCGGCAAGTGCTGCGCCAGCAGCATGTTGACGGCGCGCCATCGCCGATCCAACGATGCGATCGGCATATCGATCCTCGATTTGCTTCCATGGCAGCAGCGCGGGCGCTGCCGTGCGCGGCATGCAGCACGGTTGATGATGGACTGCTGCTGGAGCAGCAGAAATCACATGCGATGTGCCGTTCACAGGGGCGGATCCACTGGCACGCTAACTGCTGGATCGTGCGTCCGACGACAGGCAATTGCCAAGGGCGCTCCATGCAACTTTTCTGGTTTCTTCCCACGCACGGCGACAGCCGCTATCTGGGCACCTCGCGCGGCGCGCGCACCGTGAGCCACCGCTACCTGCGCCAGGTGGCGCAGGCCGCCGACGAGCTGGGCTACGAGGGCGTGCTGATTCCCACCGGCCGTTCGTGCGAGGACTCGTGGGTGGTCGCGTCGTCGCTCGCGGCGCAGACCGAGCGCCTCAAGTTCCTGGTCGCGATCCGCCCCGGGATCATCTCGCCGACCGTGTCGGCGCGGCAGGCCGCCACGCTCGACCGGTTCAGCGACGGGCGCCTGCTGATCAACGTGGTCACCGGCGGCGACCCCGACGAGCAGCACGGCGATGGCAGCTTCCTCACGCACGCCGAGCGCTACGAGGTGACCGACGAGTTCCTGCGCATCTGGCGCGGCGTGGCGGGCGGGGAGACGGTCAACTTCTCGGGCAAGCACCTGCGCGTGGAGAACGCCAAGACCTTGTACCCGCCGGTGCAGAAGCCGTATCCGCCGCTGTGGTTCGGCGGATCTTCCGATGCGGCCATTGCGCTGGCGGGCGAACAGGTGGATGTGTATCTCACCTGGGGCGAGCCGCCCGCCGACGTGGCCGACAAGATCGCGAAGGCGCGCGCCGCCGCGGCGACGCATGGCCGCACGCTGCGCTTCGGCATCCGGCTGCATGTGATCGTGCGCGAGACCAGCGAGGCGGCCTGGCGCGCGGCGGGCGAACTCATTTCCTACGTGACGGACGACACCATCGCCGCCGCTCAGAAAGCCTTCTCGCGCTTCGACTCCGTGGGCCAGCAGCGCATGGCCGCATTGCACGGCGGGCGGCGCGACAGACTGGAGGTGTCGCCCAACCTCTGGGCCGGCGTGGGGCTGGTGCGCGGCGGCGCGGGCACGGCGCTGGTGGGCAGCCCCGAGGAGGTGGCGGCGCGCATCAAGGAATACGCGGCACTCGGCGTGGAGACTTTCATCTTCTCGGGCTATCCGCATCTCGAGGAGGCGTATCGCGTGGCCGAGCTGCTGTTTCCGCTGCTGCCGCTCGACCATGTGCGCCCGGCGGGGCAAGCCAACATCACCGGCCCTTTCGGCGAGGTCATCGCCAACGACATCGTTCCGCCCTGTTCGCAAGTCGCGCAGCCGGCGTCGCGCGACAGGGTCGCCGCATGAAGCACTTCGGCGCGGAGGCCGGCGACGAGGCCGTGCCGTGGCAGGCGGCGGCGCAACGCGTGACGCAGGCCCTGGCGGAAACCGCCGTCGAACGCGACCGGCGCGGCGGCACGCCGAAGGTCGAGCGCGACCTGTTGCGCGACAGCGGCCTGCTGATGCTGAGCGTCCCGCGCGAGCTTGGCGGCCTGGGCGCGAATTGGCGCCAGACGCTCGACGTGGTGCGCGGCCTGGCGCGCGTGGACAGTTCGGTGGCCCACCTGTTCGCCTTTCACCACCTGCTGCTGGCGACCGTGCAGCTGTTCGGGCAGCCCGCCCAGTGGCGCCCGTGGATCGAGCAGACGCGCGCGCAGCACTGGTTCTGGGGCAATGCGCTGAACCCGCTGGACAAGTCCACGCGCGCGCAAGCGGACGGCCCTGACCATGTGTTTTCCGGGCGCAAGAGCTTCTGCTCCGGCGCCAGCGATTCCGACATGCTGGTGGCCTCGGCGCTGGACGCCGACGACCGCCTGCTGATCGGCGTGGTGCCCACGCGCCGAGAGGGCATCACCGTGCTCGATGACTGGGACAACATGGGCCAGCGCCAGACCGACAGCGGCAGCGTGCTGTTCGAGGGCGTGCGCGTCCATGCGAACGAACTGCTGCTCGACCCCGGTCCGCTGTCCACGCCGTTCGCCTGCCTGCGCCCGCTGCTCGCGCAGCTGATCCTCGCGAACATCTACCTGGGGCTGGGCGAAGGCGCCCTGGCGCAAGCGAAGGCCTTCACCCTGGGGCAGGGGCGTCCCTGGCTCTTCTCGGATGCGACGGCTGCGAACGAAGACCCCTATGTGCTCGCGCACTACGGCGACTTCTGGCTCGCGCTGGAGGGTGCGCGCAGCCTGCTCGACAGCGCCGCCGTCGCCTTCGACCAGGCCTGGCTGCGCGGCACGTCGCTCGACGAACCGGAACGCGGGCAGGTTGCCATCGCGGTGGCCGCGGCCAAGGTCGCGAGCACGCGAGCCGGCCTCGAGGTGGCGCATCGCATGTTCGAGGTGACCGGCGCGCGCGCGACCACCGCCGCGCTGCGGCTGGACCGCTACTGGCGCAACCTGCGCGTGCACACGCTGCATGACCCGGTCGACTACAAGGTGCGCGAACTCGGCAACTGGGCGCTCAACGACCGGCTGCCGCCGCCGAGCTTCTATTCCTGAGCGCCGTGCTTCGTCGAAGAAAGAGGGCCTGTGGCGTGATGCCGCAGGCCCTTTTCCTTTTTGCGCGGCGACAGCGAGGCCTGCTGCCCGGGAAGCAGTTTCCAAGGCGGATTGCTGCGTGGCGTTCATTCGTTGCGCGCATACCGATGTACCCCGAACGACTAAGCCGCAATAGCTGCTTCTGCATCAGCAGTCGAGCCGCAGCCTGCTGGCGGCACAGCACGCGCGAAACCAGGCTTTTCTCGCTAACTCGTTGATTCACAAGAGAAAAAAAGGTGGCACGCCATTCGCATATATCCAGCGCGCCGCGAATTGCTTGCGGCTTCTGAACTGAGGTCATATCAACATGAGTCGAAAACTGAAAGTCGTTGCCGTGTCCGGCAGCTTGCAACGTCCCTCGCGCACCCTGGTGCTGGTCGATCGGCTGCTGGCCGCGCTCGGCGACGAAGTGGCCATCGATGCCCGCGTGATCTCGCTCGGCGAGATCGGCCCGCAGTTCGCCGGCGTGCTCTATCGCAACCAGCTGCCCGCGGCGGTCGAGGAAAGCATCGCGGCCATCGAGTCGGCCGACCTGCTGCTGGTGGCCAGCCCGGTGTACCGCGGCTCCTACACGGGCCTGTTCAAGCACCTGTTCGACTTCGTGCACCACGAGGCGCTGACCGACAAGCCGGTGCTGCTCGCAGCCACGGGCGGCAGCGACCGGCACGCGCTGGTCATCGACCATCAGCTGCGTCCGCTCTTTGCCTTCTTTCAGGCGCGCACGCTGCCCATCGGCGTCTATGCGGTCGAGAAGGACTTCGAAGGCTACGAGATCGCCAACCCCGCGCTGCGCGAGCGCATCGCGCTGGCGGTGGCGCGCGCCGTGCCGCAACTGCGCGACGCCGCACCGGCGGCGGCCGCACCCAGCCCCGTTTCCCGCAAGCCGGCGCCCGTCGCGCTGCCGGTCTGAAACCCGTTCGTTCGATCCCCAAGGAGCCCCCCATGAGCCAAGCGTCTTCCACTCCCGCTCCCGTCAAGTTCGCCTACTGGGTGCCCAACGTCAGCGGCGGCCTGGTCGTGAGCACCATCGAGCAGCGCACCGACTGGAGCCTGGAGTACAACCAGCGGCTTGCCGTGGCGGCGGAGAAGGCGGGCTTCGAGTACGCGCTGAGCCAGATCCGCTTCACGGCGGGCTACGGCGCGGAATACCAGCATGAATCGGTGTCGTTCAGCCAGGCGCTGCTGCATGCGACAACCAGGCTGAAGGTGCTGGCCGCGATCCTGCCCGGCCCGTGGAATCCGGCGGTGGTGGCCAAGCAGATCGCCACCATCGACCACATCTCCAGCGGACGCATCGCCATCAACGTGGTGAGCGGCTGGTTCAAGGGCGAGTTCCAGGCCATCGGCGAGCCGTGGCTGGAGCACGACGAGCGCTACCGCCGCTCGAACGAATTCATCCGTGCGCTCAAGGGCATCTGGACGCAGGACAACTTCACCTTCAAGGGCGACTTCTATCGCTTCAGCGACTACACGCTGAGCCCGAAGCCGGTGCAAAAGCCCCACCCCGAGATCTTCCAGGGCGGCAGCTCGCGCGCCGCGCGCGACAACGCGGCCAGCGTGTCGGACTGGTACTTCACCAACGGCAACACGCCCGAGGGCCTGAAGGCCCAGATCGACGACATCCAGGCCAAGGCCGCGCAGAACGGCCACACGGTGCGCATCGGCGTGAACGCGTTCGTCATCGCACGCGACACCGAGGAAGAAGCCAAGGCCGTGCTGGCCGACATCATCGAGCACGCGCACGTGGAAGCGGTGCATGCCTTCGGTGATGCGGTCAAGCAGGCCGGCAAGGCGTCGCCCGAAGGCGAAGGCAACTGGGCCAAGTCCACCTTCGAAGACCTCGTGCAATACAACGACGGCTTCCGCACCAACCTCATCGGAACGCCTCAGCAGATTGCCGAGCGCATCGTGGCGCTCAAGGCCATCGGCGTCGACCTCATCCTCACGGGCTTCCTGCACTTCATCGAAGAGGTGGAGTATTTCGGCGAGAAGGTGCTGCCGCTGGTGCGCAAGCTCGAAGCGCAGCAGGCCGCCCGCGGGGAAAAGCCGGGCCAGGCGGCACTGGAAGCCGTGGCGTGAGCCTCGTGATGCCCGATCTTTTCTTTGACGCGGGGCCTGTCTCGCTCGGTGTCGATCCGGTGGCCTTCGTGCCGGCGGGTCGTGCGGCTGCGGCGGGGGAAGACGCCGCGACCGCGGCCGTGCTGAGGCTGGAGGGCATCGACCTGTCCTTCGGCGGCGTCACCGCGCTGTCGGGCGTGGATCTGTCCATAGCGAAGGCAGAGATACGCGCCGTGATCGGCCCCAACGGCGCCGGCAAGAGTTCGCTGGTCAACGTCATCAGCGGCCTGTACCGGCCCGAGCGCGGGCGCGTATGGATCGGCGCACGCGGCTTCGGCCATGTATCGACGGCGCGGCTGGCGCGGCTGGGCATCGCCCGCACCTTCCAGAATCTTGCGCTGTTCAAGGGCCTGAGCGTTCGCGACAACATCGTGCTCGGCCGCGTCGATGCGGCGCGCTCCACCTTCATCGAGCAACTGATCGGACTGGGCCGCGCACGTCGTGAACGCGAAGATGCGCGCGCCAGGGCCGACGCGATCATCGGCTTTCTCGGGCTGGGCGCCGTGCGCGATCGGCTGGCCGGCACGCTGGCCTATGGCCTGCAGAAGCGCGTCGAACTGGCGCGCGCGCTGGTCGCTTCGCCTCGACTCTTGCTGCTCGACGAGCCGATGGCCGGGATGACAGTCACCGAGAAGCGGGAGATGGCGCATTTCGTGCGCGCCGCGCGCGACGAGTTCGGCACCAGCATCCTGCTGATCGAGCATGACATCGGCGTGGTGCTTGGCCTGTCGGACCGCGTGGCGGTGCTCGACCATGGCCGCAAGATCGCCGACGGCACGCCGGCGCAGGTGCGCAGCGACCCGGCCGTGATTGACGCCTACCTGGGCGTGGCCCACGACACGCACGAGGGGCAGGCCTGATGGACGCCGGCGACCTGAGCTTCTTCGCCGAAGTGCTCATCGGCGGCCTGCTGTCTGGCGTGATGTATTCGCTGGTGGCCATCGGCTTCGTGCTGATCTACAAGACATCGGGCGTGCTCAACTTCGCGCAGGGCGCGCAGCTGCTGTTCGCTGCGCTCACTTTCGTGAGCCTGGTCGAGCGCGGCGTGCCCTTCGCGTTCGCCCTGGCGCTGACCTTTGCATTGATGGTGCTGCTGGGCCTGACCATCGAGCGCGCCGTGCTGCGCCCGCTGGTGAACCAGCCGCCGATCACGCTGTTCATGGCGACGCTGGGCCTGTCGTATGTGATCGAGGGCGTGGCGCAGCTGGTGTGGGGCACGCAGGTGCACGCGCTGGAGCTGGGCATCGCGGACGAGCCGCTGCAGTTCCTGGGCATCATGGTCTCGACCTTCGACCTGTTCGCGGCCGTGACGGCCGGCGTGATGGTCGCACTGCTGTCGGCCTTCTTCCGCTACACCCGCGTGGGGCTGGCGTTTCGCGCGGTGGCGGACGACACCTACGCGGCCATCGCGGTGGGCCTGCGCCTGCCGCGCATCTGGGCGACGGTGTGGGCCGCGGCCGGCGTCATCGCGCTGGTGGCCGGGCTGCTGTGGGGCGCCCGCCTGGGCGTGCAGTTCTCGCTGTCGCTCGTGGTGCTGAAGGCGCTGCCGGTGCTGGTGCTGGGCGGCTTCGATTCGATCCTCGGCGCGATCGTCGGCGGGCTGGTGATCGGCGCGCTGGAGAAACTGGCCGAGGTGTACATCGGGCCGTTCGTGGGCGGTGGCATCGAGAGCTGGTTCGCCTATGTCGCGGCGCTGGCCTTCCTGCTGATCCGCCCGAGCGGTCTGTTCGGCCAGAAGCTGGTGGAGCGTGCCTGAGCCATGCGTACCCTTTCCTTGCCTCCATGGACCTGGCCGCTGGCGGTGCTGGTCATCGCCTTCGGCGTGGTGCCGTTCATCGCGTCCGGCTATGTGTTCGACGCGCTGCTGATTCCGTTCCTGGCGCTGTCGCTCGCGGCCGTAGGCCTCAACCTGCTGACCGGCTACGCGGGCCAGCTGTCGCTGGGCACCGCGGCCTTCATGGCGGTGGGCGCCTTCGCCGCCTACAACTTCAACCTGCGCGTGGAGGGGCTGCCGCTGCTCGCGAGCATCGGCCTTGCGGGGCTGGCCGCCACGGCCGTCGGCCTGGTGTTCGGCCTGCCGAGCCTGCGGCTGCGCGGGTTCTACCTTGCGGTGTCGACGCTGGCCGCGCAGTTCTTCGTGCAATGGGCGCTCACCAAGTTCGGCTGGTTCAGCAACGACAGCGCTTCCGGCGTGATCGACGCGCCGGCGCTCGAAGTGGCGGGCATCGTGTTCGACACGCCGGTGGGCCGCTACATCTTCTCGCTGAGCATCGTCACGGTGCTCACGCTGCTGGCATGGCGCCTCGTGCGCACGCAGGCCGGCCACCACTTCATCGCGGTGCGCGACAACGAGCTGGCCGCGCGCGTCATCGGGGTGCCGGTGCTGCGCACCAAGCTGCTGGCCTTCGCGGTGTCTTCGTTCATCGTCGGCGTCGCGGGCGTGCTGTGGGGCTTCGTGTATCTGCGCACGGTGGAGCCGGCGGGCTTCAACCTCGACCGCTCGTTCCAGATCCTGTTCATCGTGATCATCGGCGGCTTGGCGACCATCCGCGGCGCGTTCTTCGGCGCGGCGCTGATCGTGGTGTTCCCGCTGCTGCTCTCGCGCGCGGGCAGTTTCCTGTTCGGCGGGCGCTTCGACTCGGGCGTGCTCGACATGAGCCAGCGCATCGTGCTGGGCGCCTTGATCATTTTCTTCCTGGCCGTGGAGCCACGGGGGCTCGCCGCCCTCTGGGACCGCGCGCGCAGGCGGTTCTCGCCGGCCTGAGCCCGGAACGCTTTTCCTTTTCCCATCGCATCCGCAAAGTCTTTATCACCATGTCCTTCATCAAGCACCTGAAAACCGCGGCCCTGGCCGTCACCCTGGCCGCAAGCGGCCTGCAGCTGGCGCATGCCGACGCCAACGAACAGTTCTTTCCGCTGCAGAGCTACCGCGTCGGCCCCTACGCGGCCGGCGGCACCGGCTTCTTCGGCGGTTTCATCGATTACCTCAACCTCGTCAACACGCGCGACGGCGGCGTGGGCGGCGTCAAGCTGACCTGGGAGGAGGGCGAGACGCAGTACGAGGTGGAACGCGGTGTGGAGGTGTACGAGCGCCTCAAGCAGCGCCCCGGCATCGCGACCTGGAACCCGCTGTCGGTCGGCATCGCGTATGCGCTGATCGACCGCGTGACGGCCGACAAGGTGCCGCTGCTCACGATCAATCACGGGCGCACCGACACCACCGACGGGCGCGTTTTCAAGTACATCTTTCCGCTGCTTCTCAATCCGTACAGCGAAACCTCGGGCATCGTGAACTACATCGCGGGCAAGGAAGGCGGTGCCGACAAGCTCAAGGGCAAGAAGATCGTGGTGCTCTACCACGGCTCGCCCTACGGCAAGGAGACCATCCCGATCTATGAACTGCTCGCCAAAAAATACGGCTTCACGCTGCAGCAGATCGAGGTGCCGCACCCGGGCAACGAGCAGCAGTCGCAGTGGCTCGCCATCCGCCGCGCGAAACCCGACTACGTGGTGCTGCGCGGATGGGGCGTGATGAACCCGGTGGCGCTCAAGACCGCGCAGAAGACGGGCTTTCCGGTCGATCACATCGTGGGCAACGTCTGGTCGAACTCCGAGGAAGACGTGATCCCCGCGGGCGACGCCGCCAAGGGCTACGTGGCCATCACCACCGTGGCCGCGGGCGCGCAGTACCCGGTGCTGCAGGAGATCACCAAGACCGTGTACGGCGCGGGCAAGGGCAACCTGCAGGATCCGAAGCGCATCGGCAGCGTCTATCACAACCTGGGCGTGCTCAACGGCATCCTGAACGTGGAGGCCATCCGCATCGCGCAGGCCAGGTTCGGCAAGCGCACGCTCACCGGCGACGAGGTCCGCTGGGGCCTGGAGAACCTGAAGATCGACGAGGCGCGCGCCGCCGCGCTCGGCGCCAAGGGCCTGTTCCATTCGATCAACGTCACCTGGGACAACCACGAGGGTGACGGCCGCGTGGCCTTCCAGCAGTGGGACGGCAGCAAGTGGAACGTGGTCTCGGACTGGATCGCACCGGACTGGAAGCTGCTGCGCCCGATCATCGAGAAGTCTTCGCTGGCCTATGCCAAGGAAAAGAACCTCAAGGTGCGCAAGAGCATCGACGACTGAGCCCCTACGCACATTCCTGAAAGGCAAACCGATGTCCGCTGTTCTCCAACCCTCCGCATCCGCACCTGCCGCAGCCAACGACCCGGTGCCCGGGCTGCCGCTTTCCGACACGCCCGCGCATGTGATCCGCGACGACGCCGAGGCCATTGCCGTGGCGCATGCGATCGCCGCGAAGCTGCTCGTGGGCGCCTCCGAGCGCGACCGCCTGCGGCGCTGGCCGGTCGAGGAGATCGACGTCTATTCGCAAAGCGGCCTCTGGGCCATCAACGTGCCCCGGGCCTTCGGTGGTGCCGAGGTGTCGTATGCCACGCTGGCCGAGGTGATCGCGATCATCTCGGCGGCCGATCCGTCGCTCGGACAGATCACGCAGAACCACCTGGGCTTCGTCGCCGCGGTGCGCACGGTGTCGGACGCGGCGCAGCAGAAGCTGTTCTTCGCCGACTTCCTGCGCGGCGTGCGATGGGGCAATGCATTTTCCGAATCCGGCTCCAAGCGCGCGGCGGACTTCGAGACGCGCTTCACCGACGCGGGCGACCATGTGGTGGTGACCGGCAAGAAGTTCTATTCGACCGGCGCGCTGCTCGCGCACTACGTGCCCATCGTGGCCAACGACGAGCAGGGCAACACCTGGTACGTGGTGGCCGAGCGCAACGCGCCTGGCCTCACGGTGATCGACGACTGGTCCGCCTTCGGCCAGCGCACCACGCTCAGCGGCACGGTGCTCATCGACCAGGTGAAGGTGCCGAAGACGCACCTGATTCCGGCGTACAAGGGCTATGACGCGCCCTCGGCCGACGGCGCGATCTTCCAGATCATCCAGGCAGCGGTCGACGTGGGCATTGCGCGCGGCACCATCGCGGAGACGGTCGATTTCATCCGCACCAAGACGCGGCCGTGGATCGACAGCCAGCGCGACCATGCATGGGAAGACCCGTACTCGATCCAGGCCGTCGGCGACCTGCAGATCCGGCTGCATGCCAGCGAGGCCCTGCTGGAGCGCGCCGGGCGCGCCATCGACTGCGCGGTGGCGGCTCCGGATGCCGACAGCGTGGCGGCGGCACAGGTCGCGACGGCGGAGGCCAAGGTGCTGTCCACGGAGATCGCGATCCTTGCGACCAACAAGCTGTTCGAACTCGCGGGCACCCGCTCCACGCTGGGCCAGTACAACCTCGACCGGCACTGGCGCAATGCGCGCACGCACACGCTGCACGATCCGGTGCGCTGGAAGTACGCGGTCGTGGGGAACTACTTCCTCAACGGCGTGAAGCCGCCGTTCCATGCCTGGAGCTGAATTGGACGCCGCCCTGTTGCGCATAGAGGCTGTGGAGGCGGCGTACCAGCGCTCCATTGTGGCGCTGCACGGCGTGAGCCTGTCGGTGCGCTCAGGCGAGATCCATGCGCTGCTGGGTGCCAACGGGGCGGGCAAGTCGACGACGCTGAAGGCGGTGTCGAACCTGCTGCCGGCCGAGCGCGGACAGGTCACCGCCGGGCGCATCGTGTTCGACGGGCACGACGTGGGCCGCACCGCCACGGCCGACCTTGTTCGGCTGGGCCTGGTGCAGGTGCTCGAAGGCCGCCACTGCTTCCGATCGCTCACGGTGGAGGAAAACCTGCTGACGGGCGCGCTCGGGCGCAGCGCACGGCGCGCCGAAGCCGCCGACGACCTGGCGCGCGTCTACGAGATCTTTCCGCGCCTGAAGGCGAAGCGCCGCGTGCTCGCCGGACTGAGCTCCGGGGGCGAACAGCAGATGACCGCCATCGGCCGCGCGCTGATGTCGAGGCCGCGGCTGCTGGTGCTCGACGAGCCATCGATGGGGCTGGCGCCGCTCGTGGTGCGCGACATCTTCGAGCAGCTGCGCAGGCTCAACCGCGAGCAGGGCTTGGCGATCCTGGTGGCCGAGCAGAACTCGACCGTGGCGCTGCGGTATGCCGACCGCGCCACGGTGCTCGATGTGGGCACAAGCGTGCTCGCAGAAGAGGCCAGTGCGCTGCGCCAGCATGCGGATATCCAGTCGCTCTATTTCGGCGAAGGCATTGCCGGAAACGAGGCGACGACCCCAGTGGCCACCTGAGAAACGAAGGAGCCTGGCAGGCACGACCCGGTGCGGCACAAGTCCACCATGGTGGGCGACCATCTGCTCAACGGCATTCTTCCAGAGAGCGCGGGAGCGCTCTGAGCGTGTCCCCTCCAGCGGCCCGCGACCGGGTCAGATGCGGACACAGCGGCAGTCACGCCGCATAGATTGCCTCCACCGAGCGGAAGCCCTTGATCTCGATCGGATTGCCGAAAGGATCGCGGAAGAACATCGTGCATTGTTCGCCGGGCTCGTCTTCGAACCGAACCTGCGGGGGCAGCACGAAGGCCGTGCCCGCGGCGGTCAGCCGTTCGGCCAGCGTCTTCCAGGCGGGCAGCAGCAGGATGGCGCCGAAGTGCGGCATCGGCACCATATGCGCACCGACATGGCCTGTGTCCGCTGTGGCGAAGGGCGTTCCGAGATGCAGCGAGATCTGGTGCCCGAAGAAATCGAAATCGACCCAGGTGTCGGTGCTGCGCCCTTCGGCGCAGCCGAGCACGCCGCCGTAGAAGACACGCGCCTGATCGAGGTCGGTGACGTTGAACGCAAGGTGGAAGGCGGAGGGCAGTGAAAGCGTGGAGTTCATGCGAAGGAGGGAAAGAATTAATGGAAGCGGTTGCGAGAGCCGCGGCATCGCACGTGCCGTGCGGCTGCGCGCTCACTGCCCGGCGAGCACGGACTGGAGCAGCGGCAGATCCACGTTGCCACCCGACACCACGATCACGGCGCTGCGCCCGGCCAGCTGCAGGCAGCCGGCCAGCAGCGCTGCCAGGGCCACGCTGCCCCCGGGCTCCGCCACGATGCGCAGCTCCTCGAGCGCGAAACGCATCGCCTGGCCAACCTGCGCGTCGGTGACCGCGAGCGCGCTGCTGAGCAGCGGCCGGTTGATCGTGAAGGGCAGCTCGGCCGGGGTCGCGGCCTGCAGCGCGTCGCACAGCGTGCGCGCGGCGGGGTCGTTGCTTTCACGCCGACCGCTGCGCAGCGAGCGCACCGTGTCGTCGTAGCCGGCCGGCTCCACCGCCACCCGCTGCGCACCGGGGCTGAGCGCGTCCAGCACCAGATTGCAGCCCGCCATCAGGCCGCCGCCGCCGCAGGGCGCGGCGAAGACTCCGAGGTTCTCGCGCTCGCCCGCCGGCAGGTCCTCGAGCGCCTCGAGGGCCACCGTGCCCTGCGCGGCCAGCACGTCCGGATGGTCGCCCGGAGGCACCAGCGTTGCGCCCGTCTCGGCGAGCAGCTGCATGCCGATGGCTTCGCGGCTTTCGTGGCGGCGGTCGTAGTGGACAACGCGCGCGCCTTGCGCGACCGCCTTCGCGACCTTGTTGCGGGGGGCATCCACGGGCATCACGATGGTCGCGGGAATGTCGAGCTGGGCGGCCGCCCAGGCGATCGCCTGGCCGTGGTTGCCGGTCGAATAGGCGACGACGCCGCGGCGGCGCTGCGCCGGGTCCAGGTTCAGAAGCGCGTTGAAGGCGCCGCGCAGCTTGAAGGAGCCGGTGAGCTGGAGGTTCTCCAGCTTGAGCCACACCCTGCCGCCCGCGCGTGCATCCAGCGAGGGCCAGCGCAGCAGCGGCGTGCGGCGAACATGCGGGGCTATGGCTCGCGCGGCGCGCTGCACGTCCTGGAAGCGCGGCACCCTGAGGGTGCCAAGCATCTCGTGCGCAATGGTGTCGGGCAGCAGCGCGGCACCGCGGGCTTCGGATTCGGCATTCAACACGGCGGCCTCCATCAGGCGGGATTCCACACGGCCGGCGCAACGCTGCCGGTCTGGCTCGTGATGCGGGTGTAGGCCTCCAGCCGGCGATGCTGCGCGAAGTTGAAGATGGTGTTGCGGCCCAGCTCGCACATCTCCAGGTTGCAGTCGGCAACGATCAGCTCGTCGTCCCAGGTCGACGCCAGGGCCATGACCTCGCCTTGCGGATTGACGATCACGGAATGGCCCAGCAGTTCGAAGCCGTCCTCGTTGCCGGCCTTGGCCACGCCCACGCCGAAGGTGGCGTTCTGGTAGCAGCCGGCCTGGATGGAGAGCTGCGAATGGAACTGGCGCTGGTAGGGCGCCTCGAAGCCCCGGTTCTCCTGGTTCACGGCCGGCGTGTTGTAGCCGAGCATGACCAGTTCGACCTGCTGCAGGCCCAGCTCGCGCCAGGCCTCGGGCCAGCGGCGGTCGTTGCAGATCAGCATGCCCATGTTCAGGTCCACGCCGGCCACCGGCGCGCGCACGACCGGGAACCCCAGGTTGCCCACCTCGAAGTAGCGCTTCTCGAGGTGCTGCACCTTGCGGATCGTCGAGAACTCCTTGTGGCCCGGCAGATGGACCTTACGGTACTTGAGCACGATCTCGCCCGAGGGGGCGATCACCACCGAGGTGTTGAACCGGCGCTTGCGCAGCACCCCTTGCTCGTCGGGTTCGTTGGCGATCTCGGCATAGCCGAGGTAGCAGGTCAGGCCGTAGCGCCGGATGGCGTCGAACAGCGGCTGGGTCGCGGGCGAGGGCAGGGCCTCTTCGTACCAGCCGTCGGCTTCGTCCAGGTTCTCGACGTACCAGCGCGGAAAGAAGGTGGTCAGGGCGAGTTCGGGAAAGACGACCACGTTGGCGCCGCGCTGGTGAGCACGTTCGAGCAGGCGGACCATGCGCGCGACGACGACGTCGCGGCCCTCGGCACGTTGGATGGGACCCAGCTGGGCGGCGGCGACGGTGATGAGACGTTTCATGGCTGTTGGCTAAGGAAGAAATGCACAAGCGATGCGAGCGCCGATGTACGGCAGACACGGGACTGCGACCTGCGGTCGGAGCAGCCCCTCCCAGGAGAAAGATTCGATTCGGCTGGTGGCTGGCGCCCGCCGATACCGCAGGCGCCAGGCGGAAGGTCAGTGGCCGGCCATGCCGGTGCGGCGTTTCTCGAGGCTGGCCAGCACGCGTGTCAGCGGCCACAGCATGACCAGGTAGAGCAGTGCGGCCAGCACGATGGGCGACGGGTTGTAGACGAGCGACTGCGTATCGCGCGCGGCCCTGAGCAGCTCGGGCATGCCCACCACGCTGGCGATCGTCGTCAGCTTCACGACCTCGATGCAGTTGCCCAGCAGGTCGGGCATGACGTTTCGCACCGCCTGCGGCAGGATCACGTAGCGCAGGGCCTGCATGCGGTTCAGCCCCGTCGACCGTGCCGCCTCCATCTGGCCCTTGTGCACCGCCTGGATGCCGGCGCGGAACACTTCGCAGAAGTAGCTCGCGTTGTTGAGCACGAAGGCGACCACCACCGCCGCGAGCTTCGGTACGTCGCCGCCGAGGAAGGGCAGGCCGAAGTACAAGAAGATCAGCAAAACCAGCGGCGGAAACGCGCGGAAGAAGTCGACGAATGCGATCACCGTCCAGCGCACCCAGCGCGAGCCCGATTGCGTCTGCCCCAGCGCCAGCAGCAGTCCGGCGACGGCCCCCAGCGGAATGACGATCACCGACAACCAGATCGTCATCCACAGACCGTTCAGCAGATAGGGAAGGACCTGGCGATAGATCTCCAGGTTGAAGAAGTTCTCGATGATCGAGTCCATGGTTGGCCTGGCTTAGTTCCCGTTGAATGAGCGGTGTTCGAGCGTTCTCGCCACGAAGACGAGCGGCAGGAACACCAGCAGGTAGAGGAAGGCACCCACCGTGAGCGGCGTCGGGTTGCCCGCCACGGCTGCAGACGCCTGCGCCGTGCTGAGAATCTCGCTCAAGGCCACCACCGAGCCCAGCGCGGTGTTCTTGGTCGTGGCGATCACCCGGTTCGTCAGCGGCGGCACCGCGCGCCGCAGGGCCTGCGGGAGCAACACCCAGCGCATCGCCTGCCACCAGCCGAGGCCGGTGGAGCGGGCGGCCTCCATCTGCCCCTTCGGCAGGGACGACAGTCCGGCCCAGATGCTCTCCTGGGCATAGGCCGCGAGCACCAGCGACAGCGACAGCCACGTCGAGGCGAAGGACGACAGCGGCATGCCGAGCGCGGGCAGGCCGAAGTACAGCAGGATGATGATGACCAGCGGCGGCAGCGAACGCGTGATGTCCGAGAACAGCACGATGGGAAGGCGCAGCGAGGCGCGCCCGGTGGCCCGGGCCAGCGCCAGCACAAGCCCGGCCGCCACGCCCGTCACCACCGTGGCCGCGCCGACGCCGACGGTGACCACCATTCCGCGCGCGATCTCCTGCCAGTACTGGGCGGCGACCGCGGGGTTGAAGAAGGTGAAGAGGAACCCGGAGTTGGCTTCGTTCATGCCGGGCTCGCGCTCTTCGCGTCCATGTAGCGGCCGATGAAGCTGCGCGTGCGCGCTTCCCTCGGGTTCTCGAACACCTCGGCGGGCGTGCCCTGTTCCGCCACGACGCCGCCGTCCATGAACACCACGCGGTCGGCCACCGCATGCGCGAAGGCCATCTCGTGTGTCACGACCAGCATCGTCATGCCGCCTTCGCGCAGGGCGCGCATCACGCGCAGCACCTCGTCGACGAGCTCGGGGTCGAGCGCGCTGGTCGGCTCGTCGAACAGCATCACCTTGGGTTTCAAGGCGATCGCGCGGGCGATGCCGACGCGCTGCTGCTGCCCGCCGGAGAGCTGGGCCGGAAAGGCATCGGCCTTGTGGCCCAGCCCCACTTGCGTCAATGCGTCGCGTGCGATCGCTTCAGCCTGCGCGCGGTCCTTCTTCTGCACGCGGCGCAGCGCCAGCGTGACGTTCTCCAGCGCACTGAGGTGCGGGTAGAGGTTGAAATGCTGGAACACCATGCCCACGCTCTGGCGCACGCGGTTGATGTCGGTGTCGGGCCGCGTGATGTCCTGGCCATCGAGGACGACCTGGCCGGCGCTGGGTTCCTCGAGCCGATTGCAGCAGCGCAGCATGGTGCTCTTGCCTGAACCGGAGGGCCCGATCACGCATACCAGCTCGGCAGGCCTGACGCGGAGTTCGACTCCGCGCAAGACCTCCTGCGAGCCGTAGGACTTCTTCAGTCCGACCAGTTCTAGGATGGGGGCGCTCATGGGCTGCGTTTCTTCCGTTGAACCCGGCGATCAGGCGCAGTTGGGCTTGACCGGGGTGGGGTCGTAGTTCTCGGTGCCGGGCACGCCGTGGCCGGGCGCCACGGTGCGCTCGACGCTTCCTGCTGCGGGCTCGATGCCGTACCACTTGGTGGCCAGGCGCGCGATGGTGCCGTCGAGCTTCATGCACTTGAGGGCGTTGGAGACCCGGTCGCGGCCGGCCTTGTCGTTCAGGCGGAAGGGAATCGCCCAGACCAGCCCGGTCTTCACCGTGTAGGTGGTCTGCATGGCGGGGTTCTGCTTGGCGGCCCAGCCGGCCACCGTGTTGCCCGCCAGGTTGAAGTCGGCACGGCTCGACATGACGGCCTGGATCGCATCCGCGTTGGTGCCGTACACGTCGTACTTGAAGCCGTACTTCTCGGCGTTCTCCTTGGCCCAGCCCTCGTAGTTCGAGCCCTTGTTCACGGCCACGGTCTTGCTCTTCAGGCCCTCCAGCGACTCCAGCTTCGTGCCGTTCTTGCGCGCCAGGAAGGTGTAGTTGGTCTCGGTGTAGCCCTCGGTGAAGAGCAGGGCGCGCGCACGCTCGGGGTTGACCGTCACCGGCGCCAGCAGGAAGTCGTACTTGCCGCTGTTGAGGCCAGGGATCAGGCCGGAGAACTCGGTCGCCTCGATCTCGACCTTGCGGCGCAGCCGCTTGCCCAGTTCTTCGGCGAGGTCGACGTTGAAGCCCTGGATGCCGCCGCCGAGCTTGACCATGGCCTGGGGAGCGAAGCTCGGGTCGAGCGCGGTGCGCAGCGGCGCGCCTTCGTCGGCGTGGGACAGCGGGCCGAATGCGGCCGCGCCGAGGGCCAGGATGGCTGCGAACCGGCGGGAGATGTGGAGCTTGGACATGATCGGTTGTAGGGAATGAAGTTGGAAGAAGAGGTGAAGAGGTTCAGCGGCTGGAGCGGCCTTCGGGTTGATCCAGTCCGACCAGGGTGCTGAATGCGCCGCGGCTCGCCGAGCGTGCCGGCATGGCGCCGAGGGGCCGGGACGGGCCGCGGCGCAGGTATTGGCCGGAGCCGCGCTGCGCGCGCAGCTCGCCTGCGCGCACGACGCTGCGGCCGCGGCTGAACACGTCTTCCGGCCAGCCGGTCAGGCGCATGCCTTCGTAGGGCGTGTAGCCGACGTTGTCGTGCAGCATGGCGGCCGACACGTCCACGACGCGTTCCCGATTCCAGATGGCGATGTCGGCATCGGCACCGATGGCGAGCGCGCCCTTGCGGGGCGCCAGGCCGTACATGTGCGCGTGGTTGGTGGCCGTGAGCGCCACGAACTGCTCGATGCTCATGCGGCCCTTCATGACGCCTTCGGAGAACAGCAGCGGCATGCGCAGCTCGATACCCGGCACGCCGTTGGCCATCTCCTTGAAGGTCGTCGCATCGCCCTTGGGCAGCTTGCCGGATTCGTCGAAGCGGAACGGGGAGTGGTCCGACGAGTAGACGCCGAGCGTGCCGTCCAGCAGGCCGGCCCATACGGCTTCCTGCGAGGCCTTGTCGCGCGGCGGCGGGCTGCAGCAGAACTTGGCACCCTCCACGCCGGGCAGGTCGATGTTGGAGGCCTCCAGGAAGAGGTACTGGGGGCAGCTCTCGGCATGCACCTGCGCGCCCAGGCGGCGCGCCTGGCGGAGCACCTCGACCGTCTCGGCGCCCGCGACGTGCACGATCAGGATCGGCACGTCCACCAGCCGCGACAACTGGATCGCGCGGTTGGTGGCCTCGGCCTCGGCGAGCGGGTCGTGCGACACGCCATGGAACTTCGGCGCCGTGTGGCCCCGTTCGAGCAGGCGCCGGGCGATCCAGCGGATCATGTCGTGGTTCTCGGCGTGCACCATGACCATCGCACCCTCCTGGCCGGCCGTGGACATGACGTCCAGCAGCGCGTGGTCGTCGAGCTTGAGCAGGTCGTAGGTCATGTAGACCTTCAGCGACGTGATGCCCTCGCGGATCGCCTGCGGCAGGTGCACCGCCAGCGCCTCCTCGTCGGGACGCGTGAGGATCAGGTGGAATCCGTAGTCGATGACGGCCTTCTCGCTCGCCCGCCGGGCGTAGTCGGCGAGGACCTGCGGAATGCTGTCCTTGCGGTGCTGGGCGGCGAACGAGAGGACGGTGGTCGTACCGCCGAAGGCGGCGGACACCGTGCCAGAGTAGAAGTCGTCGGCACACATCAGCCCCATGCCGGAGAGCTGCTCGATGTGGCAATGGCTGTCGATCCCGCCGGGCAGCACCCATCGACCGCGTGCGTCGATGTCTTCCCGTCCCGGAGCCAGGCCGGTGCCGATGGCGGCGATGCGCCCGTCGGTCACACCGATGTCGCCTTCGATGCAGCCGGTGGCATTGCAGATCCGGCCGCCCCGGATGGTCAGGTCAAATGAGGAGTTCATGTTTCTTGTGTGCAGGCGTTGGCGAAAGCCCGGATTGCTCGTGCGCCGGAGCGCAGAGCCGGGTTGTCGTTGCAGACCCGGCGGCCGTCACTGGATGGCTGCAGCCGCAGGCGGATTCCGGCGCGTCGGGTGGTGGTGATTCATGACGAAGGCCTGCACAGGTGAAGCGATGAAGGAAATTATTTCGATCGCGTCAGGCCTTGTCGCGTGCCTTTTTATGCAGCAGCCATAACCTGCTGTTAAGTGGTCGTGCCCTGGTGCACCTGTGCACCTTCCTGGGGCGTCGATGTCTCATGGCCATGCATCAGGGCGCGCAGGTCGGTGATGAACGATTGGGCGATCTGCGACAGCGGTTCGAAACGCAGATGCATCAGCGTTGCATGAACCAGCGGCGTCCCGTGGACCGGCCGGACGACGAGGCGATGGTTCGTCCA
>Ga0160485_100033_pt1 | contig 166384 bp, 171 predicted proteins | sample DIDnMG_2_FD_108224 | JGI IMG/M metagenome (GOLD analysis project Ga0160485, IMG submission 108224) | Enriched soil microbial communities from UW Madison campus, WI, USA - DID2878_E24_Lignin MG | ecosystem: Environmental > Terrestrial > Soil > Unclassified | place: USA: Madison, Wisconsin...
GAAAAATGGCAAAAGGTAAATTCACCCGCACCAAGCCTCACGTCAACGTGGGCACGATCGGTCACGTCGACCACGGCAAGACCACGCTGACGGCTGCGATCGCAACGGTGCTGTCGGCCAAGTTCGGCGGCGAAGCCAAGGCCTACGACCAGATCGACGCTGCGCCTGAAGAAAAGGCCCGCGGCATCACGATCAACACCGCGCACGTCGAGTACGAAACGGCCAACCGCCACTACGCACACGTCGACTGCCCCGGCCACGCCGACTACGTGAAGAACATGATCACCGGCGCCGCCCAGATGGACGGCGCGATCCTGGTGTGCTCGGCCGCCGACGGCCCGATGCCCCAGACCCGTGAACACATCCTGCTGGCTCGCCAGGTGGGCGTGGGCTACATCATCGTGTTCCTGAACAAGTGCGACATGGTCGACGACAAGGAACTGCTCGAGCTGGTCGAAATGGAAGTTCGCGAACTCCTCGACAAGTACGAATTCCCCGGCGACGACACCCCCATCATCCACGGCTCGGCCAAGCTCGCCCTGGAAGGCGACAAGGGCGAACTGGGCGAAGGCGCCATCATGAAGCTGGCCGAAGCCCTGGACACGTACATCCCGACGCCCGAGCGCGCCGTGGACGGCACGTTCCTGATGCCCGTGGAAGACGTGTTCTCGATCTCGGGTCGCGGCACCGTGGTGACCGGCGCTGTCGAGCGCGGCGTGATCAAGGTTGGTGAAGAAATCGAAATCGTGGGCATCCGCCCGACGGTCAAGACCACCTGCACCGGCGTGGAAATGTTCCGCAAGCTGCTAGACCAGGGTCAAGCCGGCGACAACGTGGGCGTGCTGCTGCGCGGCACGAAGCGCGAAGAAGTCGAGCGCGGCCAAGTGCTGTGCAAGCCCGGCTCGATCAAGCCGCACACGCACTTCACCGCCGAGGTGTATGTCCTGTCGAAGGACGAAGGCGGCCGTCACACGCCGTTCTTCAACAACTATCGCCCGCAGTTCTACTTCCGCACGACGGACGTGACCGGCGCGATCGAGCTGCCCAAGGACAAGGAAATGGTCATGCCCGGCGACAACGTCAGCATCACCGTCAAGCTGATCAACCCGATCGCGATGGAAGAAGGCCTGCGCTTCGCCATCCGTGAAGGCGGCCGCACCGTGGGTTCGGGCGTCGTTGCCAAGATCCTCGACATCTAAGCCGGACGCAAAGGAATCACCATGGCAACCAAGCAAAAAATCCGCATCCGCCTGAAGGCGTTCGACTACAAGCTGATCGACCAATCGGCAGCCGAAATCGTTGACACCGCCAAGCGTACCGGCGCGATCGTCAAGGGCCCCGTGCCCCTGCCGACCCGCATGAAGCGTTTCGACATCCTGCGTTCGCCGCACGTCAACAAGACGTCGCGCGACCAGCTCGAAATCCGCACGCACCAGCGCCTGATGGACATCGTCGACCCGACCGACAAGACCGTGGACGCGCTGATGAAGCTCGACCTGCCGGCCGGCGTGGACGTCGAGATCAAGCTGCAGTAAGAAGAAGCACGACACTCGTCGTGTTTCAGCAAGGCCCGCCCGCAGAAATGCAGGCGGGCTTTGTGCTTTTCTGCCCAGATATGGCATCCTCGCGCGGCGGCAACTCCGGCGTATCGACCGGAGGCTGAAACGAGGGCAGCACCAGTCATGAACTACAAGTTCTCTTATGCGTTTGCGTCGGCATGCGTTGCAACGGCGTTGCTGGCCGGCTGCGGCGGCGGTGGAGGAGGGGGAGGCGGTGGCGTGGGCGTGTTGCCTTTTCTGCCGCCGGTGAGCGCGGGTCCAGTTACCCTGACAGGCACGGCCACCTACGAATCCGTTCCCAATCCGAACGGCAACCTCGTGTATGCATCCACGTCCGTCAAGCCTGTGCGAGGCGCGTCGCTGGAGGTGGTCGATGCCGCTACTTCTGCGCAGCTCGCGGTCGCCACGACCGACGACAACGGTGCGTATTCGGTGAGCGTGCCGGCGAATGCAACCGTGATCGTGCGCGTGAGGGCCCAGTTGACCCGCACCGCGCCGGGCGCGGCCTGGGATGTCAGCGTACGCGACAACACCCAGGGCAACGCCTTGTATTCGATGCAGACGGCGGCGTTCTCGTCGGGCACTGCCGCATCGACCCGTGATCTGCGGGCGGCAACCGGCTGGGACGGTTCCAGGTATGCCTCGCAGCGTGTGGCGGCGCCCTTTGCAATCCTCGACACGGTCTACACGGCAATGCAGAAGGTGCTGTCGGTCGCGCCTGCCACGTCTTTCCCGTCGTTGCGCGTGTACTGGAGCCCCAACAACGCACCATCGCCCGGCAACCCGGCGCTGGGCCAGATCACCACCACCTACTTCGTCAGCAAGAGCACCGGCCGCGAGATCTACGTGCTGGGCAAGGAAGGCGTCGACACTGACGAATTCGACTCGCCGGTGATCGCGCACGAATGGGGGCACTACTACCAGTCGTCCTTCAGCCGCGACGACTCGCCGGGCGGAGAGCATTCGGGCAGCGACCGGGTCGACCGCCGGCTGGCGTTCTCGGAAGGGTGGGGCAATGCCTGGTCCGGCATTGCGCTGGACCGAAGCACCTACGTGGATTCCCGCGGCCCCGGCCAGGCGACCGATTCCATATCGGTGGACCTGAGGGCCGGTCCATCGACCAATCCCGGCTGGTACCGGGAGGTTTCGATCCAGTCCATTCTCTGGAACCTGAACCAGCAGGTCGGATTCAAGCCGATCAACGACGCGATGACGAGCTTCCAGTTCCGCAGCGCGACGCCCGTCACGTCGATCCACCTGTTCTCCTCGGTGTTCAATGCGGTCGCCCCGGGGAGCGCGCCCGCGCTGAAAACCCTGCTCGCGGGGCAGGGCATCACGTCCACCGATGCCTACGGCGTCGGTGAAACGAGCGATGACAGCGCTGCCGCCACGCCGGTTCCCGGCGTGCTGCCGTTGTACACGCCCGTGGCGGTCGGCGTTCTGGCGTCCAACGTTGCCTGCATCTCCAACGTGGCAGGTACCGTCAACAAGCTCGGCAACATTTCGTACCTTGCCTTCAGCGTCAACCCGTCTGCGAGCCGCGACTACACGATCCAGCTCACCGGAGGTAGCGGCCTGCCGAACTTCGACCTCTTCAAGGGCGGATTGATCGCGAGGAGCAGCAACAAGGTCAGCCTGGGCGCCGGTGACTACGTTCTTGCGGTGCGCGACGATGCGCCGGTGTCCGGCGCGAACAATCTGCCGCCAAGGTGTTTCTCCGTTCTCGTTCAATAGGAAGGCTCGCCATGAACATCCGCACCCATTCGACGATGGCGCTGGCATGGCTTGCGCTGGCAACGGCGTCGGCGCCAGCCCTGGCCGATGGCATGCCGGGCTCGCGAGGCGCCAGGCAGTCGGCGGCCCAGCCCGTGGTCACCGCGTCCAGAAAGTCCAACGACTCCGGCGTCACGTTGCAGTACCAATTCAGCGGCAATCCCCAGGTGGGCAAGCCGACGGCCATCACCCTGCAGTTCGATGGCGTCACCAGCCCCGACGGCGCGACCGTGCGCCTGAGCCCGGACGCCGGGCTGACGTTGTCGGGCAGCAACACGCTGACTTTGTCGCCAGGCGCACGGACCAGCGCCACCGTCACGGTGGTGAGCGACCGCGAAGGCATCGCCTATCTGAACGTCTTCATCGCGCAGGGCAATGCGCGCAGCGCCATCTCCATTCCTGTGCAGACCGGCTCGGACGCGCCCTCCATGAAGCCGGCGGGCGAGGTGAAGGCCGTGCCCGGCGGCGAAAAGATCATCTCGCTGCCCGCTCAATAAGCGGGAAACCTGCGTTCGAGCCCCTGAACAAGGGGCCTGAACGGCCGCTTGCATGGCCTGCGCATGGCGGGCTATAATCGCTGGCTCTGCCCTTGTTGCGTCCGCAAGGCGCCATGCGGGCAGAGATTTATCAACCTTCTTCCGTAGCCGGAGAAATCTGGCAAACGCTGTTGCCAATTGAAGTGGCAGTGGCGGAAGAGGATTTCCATTTTTGGAGAAAACATATGAGTCTGAGCAACTCCCTCGGGTTGCTGGGCCGCAAGGTGGGGATGATGCGTCTCTTCACCGATGACGGGGACGCAGTTCCTGTCACGGTGGTGGATGTGTCCAACAACCGTGTGACCCAGATCAAGTCCCAAGAGACCGATGGCTACGTCGCCCTGCAAGTGACGTTCGGTTCGCGCAAAGCATCGCGCGTGACCAAGCCCGAAGCCGGCCACCTCGCCAAGGCGGGTGTCGAAGCAGGCGAAATCATCCAGGAATTCCGCGTTACCGCCGATACCGCAGGTCAGCACAAGGCTGGCGGCGTGATCGCCGTGAACAGCGTTTTCACCGTGGGCCAGAAGGTGGACGTGCAAGGCACCTCCATCGGCAAGGGCTACGCTGGCACGATCAAGCGTCACAACATGAGCTCGCAACGCGCGTCGCACGGTAACAGCCGTTCGCACAACGTTCCCGGCTCGATCGGTATGGCACAAGACCCCGGTCGCGTGTTCCCCGGCAAGCGCATGACGGGCCACCTCGGCGACGTCACCCGCACGACGCAAAACCTCGACGTGTTCCGCATCGACGAAGCACGCCAACTGCTGCTCATCAAGGGCGCGATCCCGGGTTCGAAGGGTGGCTTCGTCACCGTGCGTCCCGCCATCAAGGCCAAGCCGCAAGCGGCTGAAGGAGCGAAGTAATGCAACTCGAACTCCTGAACGAACAAGGCCAGGCCGCGTCGAAGTACGACGCCCCCGAGACCGTGTTCGGCCGTGACTACAACGAAGACCTGGTCCACCAGATCGTCGTTGCATTCCAGGCCAACGCCCGCCAAGGCACGCGCGCCCAGAAGGACCGCGAACAGGTCAAGCACTCGACCAAGAAGCCTTTCAAGCAAAAGGGAACGGGCCGCGCCCGCGCCGGTATGACGTCCTCGCCGCTGTGGCGCGGGGGTGGTCGCATCTTCCCGAACATGCCTGACGAAAACTTCTCGCAGAAGATCAACAAGAAGATGTACCGCGCCGGCATGGCGTCCATCTTCTCGCAACTCGCTCGCGAAGGCCGTCTGGCCGTGGTCGACTCGATCAAGGTCGATTCGCCCAAGACCAAGCCGCTGGCTGCCCGTTTCAAGGCGATGAATCTCGAGTCCGTGCTCGTGATCGCCGAAGAAGTCGACGAAAACCTGTACCTTGCCTCGCGCAATCTGGTGAACGTTCTCGTGGTCGAACCCCGCTACGCCGATCCGGTGTCGCTGGTTCACTACAAGAAGGTGCTGGTCACCAAGGGTGCCGTCGACAAGCTCAAGGAGATGTTCGCATGAGCCGCGTGAACCCTACCGCCGCTGAACGTACGTTCGAAGAAGGCCGCCTGATGGCGGTGCTGGTCGCTCCGATCGTGTCCGAAAAGGCCACGATGGTCGGCGAGAAGTCGAACGCTGTCACTTTCAAGGTGCTGCAAGACGCCACCAAGCCCGAGATCAAGGCCGCTGTCGAACTGATGTTCAAGGTCGAAGTCCAGGGCGTGTCGGTGCTCAACACCAAGGGCAAGACCAAGCGCTTTGGCAAGTCCATCGGCCGCCGCGACAACGTGCGCAAGGCCTATGTGACCCTGAAGCCGGGTCAAGAGCTCAACCTCGTCGGGGAAGGCGCTTAATCATGGCCGTCATCAAGATGAAACCCACTTCGCCGGGCCAACGCGGCGCGGTGAAGATCTCGCGTGACCACCTGTTCAAGGGTGCTCCTCACGCTCCCCTGCTGGAACCCCAGTTCCAGAAGGCCGGCCGTAACAACAACGGTCACATCACGATCCGTCATCGTGGCGGCGGTGCCAAGCACCACTACCGCGTCGTCGACTTCGTGCGCAACAAGGACGGCATCCCGGCCAAGGTCGAACGCATCGAATACGACCCGAACCGTACCGCCCACATCGCTCTGGTCTGCTACGCCGACGGCGAGCGCCGCTACATCATCGCCCCGCGCGGTCTGGAAGCCGGTGCAACGCTGCTGTCGGGCTCCGAAGCGCCGATCCGCGCCGGCAACACCCTGCCGATCCGCAACATCCCGGTCGGCTCGACGATCCACTGCATCGAACTGCAACCCGGCAAGGGCGCGCAGATCGCTCGTTCGGCCGGTACGTCGGCCACGCTGCTGGCCCGTGAAGGCGTCTACGCCCAGGTCCGCATGCGTTCGGGCGAAGTTCGCCGCATTCACATCGAATGCCGCGCGACCATCGGTGAAGTTGCCAACGAAGAACACAGCCTGCGCCAGCTCGGCAAGGCCGGTGTGAAGCGTCACATGGGTATTCGCCCGACCGTTCGCGGCGTGGTGATGAACCCGGTCGACCACCCGCACGGTGGTGGCGAAGGCAAGACTGGCGAAGGCCGCCATCCTGTCGACCCATGGGGCAACCTGACCAAGGGCTATCGCACCCGTAACAACAAGCGCACGCAGGTCTTCATCGTGTCGCGTCGCAAGAAGTAAGGGATAGCCAATGACTCGCTCTCTCAAAAAGGGTCCGTTCGTCGACCACCACCTCGTGGCCAAGGCCGACAAGGCCGTGACGACCAAGGACAAGAAGCCGATCAAGACCTGGTCGCGCCGCTCGATGGTTCTGCCCGAGTTCATCGGTCTGACCATCGCCGTGCACAACGGCAAGCAACACGTGCCCGTGTACATCACCGACCAGATGGTCGGCCACAAGCTCGGCGAATTTGCGCTCACGCGCACATTCAAGGGGCACCCCGCGGACAAAAAAGTCCAGAAGAAGTAAGGAACGACCATGTCTGAAACACGTGCAGTCCTCCGCGGTGTCCGCCTGTCGGTCGACAAGGGCCGTCTGGTCGCTGACCTGATCCGCGGCAAGAAGGTCGATCAAGCGCTCAACGTTCTGCAGTTCACGCAGAAGAAGGCCGCTGTGATCATCAAGAAGGTGCTGGAGTCGGCTATCGCCAACGCCGAGCACAACGACGGTGCCGACATCGACGAGCTGAAGGTCAAGACCATCTACGTCGAGCAAGGTGCAACGCTCAAGCGCTTCACCGCGCGGGCCAAGGGTCGCGGCAATCGCATCAGCAAGCCCACGTGCCATGTGTACGTGACGGTTGGCAACTAAGAAGGCCTGGAAGAAATATGGGACAGAAAATCCACCCAACCGGGTTCCGCCTTGCGGTTACCCGTAACTGGTCCAGCCGCTGGTACGCAAGCGACCGCGATTTCGCGGGCATGCTGGCCGAAGACATCAAGGTTCGCGAATACCTGAAGAAGAAGCTGAAGAACGCTTCGGTGTCGCGCGTCATGATCGAACGTCCCGCCAAGAACGCACGCATCACGATCTACTCGGCACGTCCGGGCGTCGTGATCGGCAAGAAGGGCGAAGACATCGAGAACCTCAAGCGCGAACTGGGCAAGCAGCTCGGCGTGCCGGTTGCGGTCAACATCGAAGAAGTGCGCAAGCCCGAAATCGATGCGCAGCTGATCGCCGACAGCATCACGCAGCAGCTCGAAAAGCGGATCATGTTCCGCCGCGCCATGAAGCGCGCCATGCAGAACGCCATGCGTCTGGGTGCCCTGGGCATCAAGATCATGTCGGCTGGCCGCCTGAACGGCATCGAAATCGCTCGTACCGAGTGGTACCGCGAAGGCCGCGTGCCGCTTCACACCCTGCGCGCCGACATCGACTACGGCACCTCGGAAGCCAAGACCACCTACGGCGTCATCGGCGTCAAGGTCTGGGTCTACAAGGGCGACACGCTGGGTCGTAACGACCTGCCGGCCGTCGAAACGCCGCGTCCCGAAGAAGAACGTCGTCCGCGCGGTCCGCGCCGTGACGGTCGCCCTGGCGACCGTCCGGGTGGCGACCGTCGTGGTCCCGGCCCCCGTGCCGGCGGCCGCGGCCCGATCGGTGGCAACACCGCTCCGGCCGATGGCAGCGACAAGCCCGCAGAAGCAACCGGCGGTGCCGGTGCAGACTCGAAACCCGCCGTTAAGCGCGTCCGCAAAGCCGCGCCCGCTGCAGCAGCGGACGGTGCCAAGACCGAGTAATCGGTCGCTCCCGGGCACGCAAGTGCCTGGGGCCCTCACGGAGTAATAAAACATGCTGCAACCTGCACGCAGAAAGTTCCGCAAGGAACAAAAGGGCCGCAACACCGGCATCGCAACCACGGGTAACTCGGTTGCGTTCGGTGACTTCGGTCTCAAATGCACCGACCGCGGCCGCCTCACGGCGCGCCAGATCGAAGCCGCTCGTCGCGCGATTTCGCGTCACGTGAAGCGCGGTGGCCGTATCTGGATCCGCGTGTTCCCGGACAAGCCGATCTCGACCAAGCCCGCAGAAGTGCGGATGGGTAACGGTAAGGGCAACCCCGAGTACTACGTCGCTGAAATCCAGCCCGGCAAGATCGTGTTCGAGATCGTCGGCGTGCCCGAAGAACTCGCCCGCGAAGCGTTCCGCCTGGCCGCCGCCAAGCTTCCGCTGCGTACGACTTTCGTCGCTCGCCAGCTCGGCGCCTGAGAGGAGAACACTTATGGCAACCCGTAAGAAGAAAGAAACCGCGGCTCCGGCCAAGGTGACGAAGGCCGCAACCCTGCGCACGAAGGACGTCGCAGGCCTGCAAGCCGAAATCAAGGATCTGCAGAAGGCCCATTTCGGCCTGCGCATGCAGAAGGCCACGCAACAGCTGTCGAACACCTCGACGCTGCGCGTGACGCGTCGCGACATCGCACGCGCCAAGACCATTCTTGCGCAGAAGCAGCAAGAAACCCAAGCCGCCAAGTAAGGAGTGAACATGACGGAAGCTAAAAAATCCCTCAAGCGCACCTTGATCGGCAAGGTGGTCAGCGACAAGCGTGCCAAGACCGTGACCGTGCTGGTCGAGCGCCGTGTCAAGCACGAGCTCTATGGCAAGATCGTGGCCAAGACGAGCAAGTACCACGCCCATGACGAAAAGGGCGAGTACAAGCTGGGCGACACCATCGAGATCACGGAAAGCCGTCCGATCTCGAAGACCAAGAACTGGGTCGTGACCCGTCTGGTCGAGAAGGCCGTCCTGGTCTGATCAATCATTGGGGCCCCCTGGGGCAACCAATCCGGAAACGGCCCACAATGTGGGCCGTTTTTCTTTTTCTGGAGCACATCGAATGATCAAAGTCGGCGACACCCTTCCCGCGGCCACCCTGCAGGAATATTCCGAAGTCGAGGGCGAGGGCTGCAGCATCGGCCCGAACGCCGTGGACGTGGCCAAGGCTTCGGCCGGCAAGACCATCGCGCTGTTCGCGCTGCCGGGCGCCTTCACGCCCACCTGCTCGGCCAAGCACGTGCCGGGCTACGTGCAGCACTTCGACGACTTCAAGGCTGCCGGCGTGGACGAGATCTGGTGCGTGAGCGTGAACGACGCTTTCGTGATGGGCGCCTGGGCGCGCGACCAGAAGACCGGCGCCAAGGTGCGCATGCTGGCCGACGGCAGCGCCGATTTCGCCAAGGCCACCGGCCTCACGCTCGACCTGACCGGCCGCGGCATGGGTCTGCGCAGCAACCGTTATTCGATGCTGGTGAAGGACGGCAAGGTCGCGACGCTGAACGTCGAAGCGCCCGGCAAGTTCGAAGTGAGCGACGCCGAGACGCTGCTGGCGCAAGCCCGCGGCTGATCCGGCTAGAGATCCACCTTCAGGTAGTGGGCCCCGGCGACGGGGTTGTGATAGTAGGGCGGCACCTCCGCGAAGCCCAGGTCTTCGTAGAGGGCCCGCGCCGACTCCATGTCGTCAAGGGTGTCGAGCAGCACGCAGCCGTAGCCCGAACTGCGCGCGGCATCGAGGATCGCCTCGGCCAGCTGCCGGCCCAGGCCCAGTCCGCGGAAACCGGGGCGCACGTACAGGCGCTTCATCTCGGCCGCGTTGGCGTAGTCCGCGCTGTCCAGCGGGCGCAGCGCGCAGCATCCCGCCACGTGCGCCAGCGTGCCGTCGGCGCGTTTCAGGGTCGGCGCCTGGCGGCCGGCGTCTTCCTTCACGTTGACCGGATCGACCAGCGCCAGCAGCAGCGTGCCGCGCGGCTCGGCGTATTCGCCCGGCAGGCCGGCCAGTTCGCCTTCGAAATCCTGGAAGTCGAGGTCGATGCCGAGCGAGTTCGCATAGTCGCGGAAGATCGCGCGTACGGCATCGATCTCGTGCGCCTCGTCGGGCGTCAGGAGCACGACGGCCGGCATGGCCGCCAGCGGCAGTGGGCGTGAAACGGAAAAGCTCATATGCGCAACGAAGAAATCCAGTAAGCCACGCCCGCGCAGAGCGCGAACACCACGAGGGCAAACGCGCGCGAGGCCGCATCGTCGCGGCTCGGTGCGACATTGCCTCCGGCGCCGGCGGCGATCAGCTTGTCGCCCGTCACCATCGGCCGCACCAGCCGGTGCCGCTTGACGAGTGCATGGAACAGCACGGCCAGCACGTGCAGGCTCGCGAGCGCGATCACGATCCACTTGCCCCAGGCCTTGTGCCAGCTCGTGGCCAGGCTCACGGTCTCGCTCGAGACGAAGCGCGTGAGCGGTCCGGAGGCCGAGATCTCGTCGTCCGCCGTCAGGCCGCTTGCCACCTGGAGCGCGAGGATGGCCAGCACGGCGAAAACCGACAGGGCGCCCAGCGGGTTGTGCCCGATCAGATGGTCCGGATGCGCCTTCCCGCGCAGGTAGGCGACCACGGAGCCCGGCCGGTAGACGAAGGCCGCGAAGCGCGACCAGCGCCCGCCGACGAAGCCCCAGGCCAGCCGGAACAGCAGCAGCGCGAGCACCGCGTAGCCCAGGCGGAAGTGCCATTCCATGATGCCGTTCAGGCCAGTGCCGATCAGGCCGATCACGGCAATCGCCAACGCCCAGTGGAAAAGGCGCGTCGGCAGGTCCCAGACCCGGGTGGCCGTGCCGGTGCCGAAGGCCGTTCGAGGGGCGGCCACGGAGGAGTCGGTCATCGAAGGAGGCGCGGAGGGCGCAATGCTGCGGAAGGCGCAGATTAGCAAAGTCCGGACCCTCATTCGCTTCGGGTTGTTGCTATGAGCCCGGCGCCGGCGCGACCTAAACTCGCGCCGCGCCGCGCCAGACGGCGTTTCCCCAACGAGGAGCCCCGATGACCCGATTTGCTTCGTTCGCCGTTGCAGCCGCCTGCGCTGCGATGTCCCTGCCCGCCGCGGCCCAGTTCGCCAAGCCCGAGGACGCCATCAAGTACCGCCAGAGCGGGCTGTTCGTGATGAGCCAGCATTTCAGCCGTCTCGGCGCCATGGCCAACGGCCGTGCGCCCTACGACGCCGCCGCGGCCGCCGCCAACGCCGAAGTGGTCGCCGACATGGCGAAGCTGCCCTGGGCGGCCTTCGGCCCCGGCACCGAGGGCGGCAAGGCCAGGCCCGACGTTTGGAAGGAAGACGCCAAGTTCAAGGAACGTCAGCAGAAGCTGGTCGAAGAGACCGGCAAGCTGCTGGTGGCAGCCAAGGCCGGCAACATCGACGCGCTGAAGACCCAGTTCGGCCCGACCGCCGCGAGCTGCAAGGCGTGCCACGACAGCTTCCGCAACCAGTAAAAACAAAAGGCGCTCCTCGGAGCGCCTTTTTTCTTGTCGCCGGCCGAAGGATCAGGCTTCGGCCAGGAGTTTCTCGATCAGCTTGTGCAGCTCGGCGAAATCGGGCTCGCCCACATAGCGCTTCACGATCTCGCCGCGCTTGTTGACCAGGTAGGTGGTCGGCGTGAGCTTCACGTCGCCCCAGGCCTGTGCCACGCTGCCGGTGTTGTCGATCGCCACCTTGAACGGCAGCTTGCGCGTTTCGGCGAAATTGACGACGTAGCTCGGCGGGTCGTAGCTCATGGCCACCGCCAGCGTGTCGTAGCCCCGGGCCTTGTATTTGTCGTAGGTGGCGATGACCTTGGGCATCTCGCCGACGCAGGTCACGCAGCTCGTGGCCCAGAAGTTGACCAGCGTGACCTTGCCCTTCAGGTCGGCCGTGCTCTTTTTCGAGCCGTCGAGCAGCACGAAGGTCGAGGCCGGGGCGGCGGTGGCGCCGGAGCCGAGGTACACGCCCACGCCGGTGGCCAATGCGATGACGACGGCGGCAGCGGCGATGTATTTTTTCATGGCAGCGTAGAGAGAAGGGCGGCGCGATTTTAGTTCCGCCCGCCCGATCGTGCTTGCGACGCCCCGCCGGCCCCGGGCGGCTCGATAATCGCTCCCCCATGCCGTCGTCGCCCTTTCCATCTTCCTGGCTTGCGTTGGTCGCGGCGGCCCTGCTCGCCGCCTGCAGCTCCACCTTCAACTGGCGCGACGTGCCGGTCGGCGACGCCGGGCTGGTGGCGATGCTGCCCTGCAAGGCCGACAAGGCGAACCGTGCCGTGCCGCTCGGTGCCGAATCAGTGCAGGTCGACATGACGGGCTGCGAAGCCGGCGGCGCGACCTTCGCCATCGCGCACGCTTCGGCCAGCGGGCCGGCCCAGGCCGAAGCCTGGCTCAGTGCGTGGCGCACCGCCACCCGCGCCCAGCTCGGCGGCATGCAGGTGACCGAAACCAGCGCCAGCGTGCAGCGCGCGACCGCCGTGCCGCCGCCGCTGCGGCTCGATGCCCGACCGGCGCAGGCCGGCGCGCCCGTGCAGGTGCTGTGGTTCGCCCAATCGCAGAAAGACGGCACCGTGGCGCTCTACCAGGCCACCGTGCTGGGCAAGCCCTCCGCGGCCGATGCCTCGCAAACCTTCTTCGAAGGCCTGCGCCTCCCGTGATGCGAGGCTGCTATTGTTTTGATAGCCGCGCGTGCCGCTCGCCCTGGGGCGGCACTGTCCGGTTTGCCGCGCTGCCGCGTTGTGTCATATATCTACATCCAGTGGGCGCCCCCGCATAATCGGCGCGTCGTCCTCCGTCCCGCATGAACAGCATCCTCATCATCGCCCACTCACCGTTCGCACATGCGCTGCGGCAGTGCGCGCTGCATGTGTTCCCAGATTGCGAGCAGGCCATCGTCGCGCTCGACGTGTTGCCCAACGTGTCGCCCGAAGAAACGCTGGCCGCCGCGCGCATCACGCTCGCTCAGCAGCTGCACGCGCCCCGCGCGCAGGTGCTGGTGCTGGCCGACGTGTTCGGCGCCACGCCCTGCAACGTGGCGCAGAAGCTGGTGGACGGCGTCCGGTCGCGGCTGGTGGCGGGGGTCAATCTCCCGATGCTGCTGCGCGCCGTCACCTACCGGCACGAACCGCTCGAGACTCTGGTGCAACGGGCCCTGGCCGGCGGCACCGCGGGTGTCATGCAGGTGGCGGCGGCCGCTCCCCAGAACCAGGCGAAGAGAAAGCACAGTGATCAAGAAATCCGTGACCATCAGCAATAAGCTGGGCCTGCACGCACGCGCATCGGCCAAGTTGACCAAGCTTGCAGGCAGCTTTCCCTGCGAGGTATGGCTCTCGCGCGGCGACCGCCGCATCAATGCCAAGAGCATCATGGGCGTCATGATGCTGGCCGCCGGGCTCGGCTCCACCGTGGAGCTCGAAACCAACGGCCCGCAGGAAGAAGAAGCGATGAACGCCATCGTCCATCTCATGGACGACAAGTTCGGCGAAGGAGAATAAGGACTCTCCCATGACTTTCGCAGTCCACGGCCTCCCTGTCGCCCGTGGCATTGCCATCGGGCGCGCTGTGCTGGTGGTGTCGAGCCGCATCGACGTGGCCCACTACTTCATCAAGCCCGAAGAGATCGAGACCGAGATCGACCGCGTGCGCACCGCGCGCAACGCGGTGGCCGACGAACTCACCAAGCTGCAGGCCAACGTGGCCCAGATGGGCCCCAACGACGCGCCGCACGAGCTGGCGGCGCTGCTCGAGGTGCACCAGATGCTGCTGCAGGACGAGGCCCTGAGCGGCGGCGTCAAGCACTGGATCAGCGAGCGGCTCTACAACGCCGAATGGGCGCTGACCACGCAGCTGGAAATCATCGCGCGCCAGTTCGACGAGATGGAAGACGCCTACCTGCGCGAGCGCAAGGCCGACCTCGAGCAGGTGGTCGAGCGCCTGCTGCACCGCATGAAGGGCACGGCCGCCGTGCTCGCGCCGAGCCCGCCGCGCCGCAAGCGCGCCGCCGCGCCGGTCGACGACAACGACGAGCACGACGACCCCACAGCGGGCGACGGCATCGACGTGCCGCTGGTGCTGATCGCGCACGACCTGTCGCCGGCCGACATGCTGCAGTTCAAGAAGAGCGTGTTCGCCGGCTTCGTGACCGACGTGGGCGGGCGCACCTCGCACACCGCCATCGTCGCGCGCAGCATGGACATCCCGGCCGTGGTGGGCGCGCGCACCGCGAGCCAGCTGGTGCGCCAGGACGACTGGGTCATCATCGACGGCGATGCCGGCGTGGTCATCGTCGACCCCTCGCCGATCATCCTGGCCGAATACGGCTTCAAGCAGCGCCAGGGCGACCTGGAGCGCGGGCGCCTCGCGCGGCTGCGCCACAAGCCGGCCGTCACGCTCGACGGCCAGCGCGTCGAGCTGCTGGCCAACATCGAGATGCCCGAGGACACCGTGGGCGCCGTCAAGGCCGGCGCGGTGGGCGTCGGGCTGTTCCGCAGCGAATTCCTCTTCATGGGCCGCGAATCTTCGGCGCGCCAGACGCGCCTGCCCGACGAGGAAGAGCAATACCAGGCCTACAAGCGCGCGGTCGAGGGCATGCAGGGCATGCCGGTCACCATCCGCACCATCGACGTGGGCGCCGACAAGCCGCTGGACAGCAAGTCGGCCAACAAGCAGGAGCACCTGAACCCCGCGCTCGGCCTGCGCGCCATACGCTGGAGCCTGGCCGACCCGGCGATGTTCCTCACGCAGCTGCGCGCCATCCTGCGGGCCGCCGCGCACGGCGAGATCCACCTGCTGATTCCCATGCTCGCGCACGCCAGCGAGATCCGCCAGACCATGTCGCTGATCGACTTCGCGCGGGCCGAGCTCGACAACCGCGGTGCGGTGTACGGCCCGGTCAAGCTCGGCGCCATGATCGAGATACCGGCCGCGGCGCTCACGCTGCGCATCTTCCTGAAGCACTTCGACTTCCTGTCGATCGGCACCAACGACCTGATCCAGTACACGCTGGCCATCGACCGCGCCGACGAGTCGGTGGCGCACCTCTACGACCCGGCGCACCCGGCCGTGCTCAAGCTCGTGGCCGACACCATCGCCGAGTGCCGCCGGCAGGGCAAGGGCGTGTCGGTGTGCGGCGAGATGGCGGGCGACGTGGCGTTCACGCGGCTGCTGCTCGGGCTGGGCCTGCGCAGCTTCTCGATGCACCCCTCGCGCATCCTCGCGGTCAAGCAGGAAGTGCTGCGCGCCGACACCGGCAAGCTCGAGGCGTGGGCCAGGGGCGTGCTCGAATCCGACGACCCGGCCGCCGCGCTCGCGGGCTGAGTCTTTTCGTGGCGCGCGGCACCGCGCATTGCCAAGGGACATCGCTCGCATGACTTCGCCTTCGTCCACGCCCGCCGCGCCCGCCGCCCACGCTGCCGACGTGGCGCCTGTCGATCCTCCCGGCCACGGCATGCTGCTCGCCTTCACCGGCGGCTTCGTCGACACGCTCGGCTTCGTCGCGCTGTTCGGCCTCTTCACCGCGCACGTCACCGGCAACTTCGTGCTGATCGGCGCGGCGATGGCGGGCGACGGCCATGCGGATGTGGTCGGCAAGCTGCTGGCGCTGCCGACCTTCGTCATCGGCGTCGCTGCCACGCGCCTGTTCCAGCTGCGGCGCGAACGGCAAGGGCGCGACACCGCCGCGCCGCTGGTCGCCATCCAGCTCGCGGGCCTCGTGGCCTTCATGTTCGCAGGCGTGGGGGTCGGGCCCTTCGCGCACGGCGGCGGCATGCACGCCATCGGCGTCGGGCTGATGGGCGTGCTGGCGATGTCGGTGCAGAACACCGCCGCGCGCAGCGTTTTCTCTCGCCTGACGCCCAGCACCGTGATGACAGGCAACGTCACGCAGCTGGTGATGGACCTGGTCGACATCGCGACGCGCGCGCCCGGCATGGCGGCGGCCGGTGCCCGCCTGCACAAGGCGTGGCCGCCGGTGGCCACGTTCGCCGCCGGCTCGCTGGCGGGCGGGTTGGGCTATGCGCATGCGGGCTTCTGGGCGCTGCTCGCGCCCTGCATCGCGCTCGCGGTGCTGCTGCGGCTGCTGCGAAAGCACTAGCGCCGCAATAAAACGAAACACGCCGAAACTGCGGCGAAAGGACTTGCGGCGGCCCCGCAAGCACGATCAGGCCTTCTCTTCCAACCCTGAAAGAAAGGCCTGCCAAATGAAGCAATCTCTCTCCCTGACCCAGATCATCGCCGTCGGTTCGTTCGCCATGCTCGCGGCGGCCGGTGCCAAGGCTGAAAGCTACGAGGGCGTGCTGCCCGCCGTGTCGGCCAAGAGCCGCGCCGAAGTCAGCGCCGAAGCCGTGCGTACCGCCTCGGCGCCCAACCAGAACGTGGTGCGCGGCTCGCGCGGTCCGGAGACCGTGGCCGTGTCGACCGAGCGCGCCCGCGTCGTCGCCGAAGCCGTGCGCACCGCGGCGGCGCCCGACCAGAACGTGTCCTCGGGCTCGCGCGTGAACAGCCAGGTCATCTCGACCATGCAGAACCCGGTGGACGCACGCGCCTCGGCGGCCAACGCCAAGAGCAGCCGCCTGTAATCGGGCAGTGCGGCAATAAAACGAAACACGCCGATACCGCGGCGAGAGGACTTGGCCCGGTGCGGATCGCACCATGGAGCTTCCTCCTCACAGACAACACAAGGACCTCCCATGAAGAACTGGATCAAACGTAGTCTCTTCGGTTTTGCGGGCCTCGCGGTGGTGGCCGGCAGCATCGCCGGCTGTGCCGGCCACCGCCACGGCTGGAGCGGCAACAGTGCCGAATTCCGCGCCAAGATGGTCGAGCGCGTAGGCAGCAAGCTGGAGCTCGACGCCAACCAGAAACAGAAGCTCACCGTGCTGGCCGAGAAGATGCAGGCGCAGCGTGAAGCCATGCGCGGCGCAGGCGGCTCGGGCGACCCGCGTTCGCAGTTCAAGGCGCTGTTCGCGGGCAACAAGCTCGACCAGGCCGGTGCCGCACGACTCGTCGACGAGAAGACCGCGGCGGTGCGCGCCGGCAGCCCCGAGATCATCGCGGCCGCCGCCGACTTCTACGACAACCTGAACGCCGCGCAGCAGCAGAAGGTGCGCGACTTCATGGAGCGCGGCGGCCGCCGCTGGAACTGAGCATGGGCTCGCTCCCAGTCTTCGCGCACTTCGTGTCGCTTCGCCTTCCCCCTCTCCGGGGGCGATACCTGCGGGCCGGCGAAGCCGGTTCCGCGGTATCCCGCGAACAGGCCTCTGGCGCCGCGGCCGCGGGTGGCGTGCGTGCGCTGCTGCGCCTCGAGGGCGCGGTGGTGCTTGGCGTGGCGCTTGCCGCGTACGCGCAGTACGGGCTGGGCTGGGGCGTGTTCGCGCTCTGGCTGCTGGCGCCCGACCTCGCGATGCTCGGCTACCTTGCCGGGCCGCGCGTGGGCGCGGCGCTGTACAACGCGACGCACTCGTACGTCGGCCCTGCACTTTTGCTCGCGCTCGGCGTGCTCGCGGCCACGCCGTGGGCGGTGGCCGGTGGGTTGATCTGGTTCGCCCACATCGGCTTCGACCGCGCGCTCGGCTACGGGCTCAAGTACGCCGCCGGTTTCGGGCTCACGCATCTCGGCCGCATCGGCCGGGCCGATCCGTGGTGAGCGCCATCGCCGCCCCCGTCATGCGCCCGCGTATCGCGCGCGCATGGATGCTGGCCGAGGCGTTTACGCTCGGTGTCGCGTCGACGGTGCATGCCGGCTACCTCGTGCCGGGCCATGCGCATGCACAGGCGCGCATCGCCGAGGCGGTGATCGCGACGGTGCTGGTGCTGGCTTCGGTCGAGACCTGGCTGCGTCCCGCACATGCGCGGCGAGCCGCCATCTTCGGCCAGGGCTTCGCGCTGCTGGGCACGCTGGTCGGGCTGGGCACCATCGTGGCCGGCATCGGCCCCGGCTCCACGGGCGACGTGGTCTACCACGCGCTGCTGCTCGCACTTCTGGTGGCGGGCCTGACCTGGGCGGTGCGATGCCGGCGGGTCTGATGGTGAGCGAAGTCATCCGCCACATGCTTGCCAGGAGGCACAATCCCGCCATGCCGCGCATCCTGCTGATCGACGACGACGAACACCTCGCCGCGCCGCTGACCACCTACTTCGCACGCTTCGGCTGCACGCTCGAAAGCGCCGTGCGCCCGAGCGAAGGCCTCGCCAAGCTGCGCGCCGGCCAATACGACGCCGCCATCCTCGACGTCATGCTGCCCGAGATGGACGGCTTCGAGCTGTGCCGCGAGATCCGCAAGGAAAGCGACATCCCCATCGTGATGCTCACCGCGCGCGGCGAAGTGATGGACCGCGTGGTCGGCCTCGAACTGGGCGCCGACGACTACGTGCCCAAGCCCTTCGAGCCGCGCGAGCTGGTGGCGCGCGTGCAGACGATCCTGCGCCGCCAGCGCAGCGCGCCGCCGGCTGCAAGCAGCACGCAGCAGCGCGTGTTCGAAGGCCTGTCGATCGACCTCGACCGCCGCCAGGTGCTGCGCCACGGCGAGCGCGTGGAGCTCACCGGCACCGAGTTCGAGCTGCTTGCGCTGCTGGCCGGCGAACCCGGCAAGGTCTTCAGCCGCGACGACATCCTCAACCGCCTGCGCGGCCACGAGGCCGAGCTTTACACGCGCGCGGTCGACATCGTGGTGAGCCGCCTGCGCAAGAAGCTGGAGCCGCTGGACTGCATCAAGACGCTGCGCAATGCCGGCTACGCGCTGGCCGTGGCGCGCAGCGAGACTGCATGAGCTTCAACCGCAGGTTCCCCCGCGAGATGCGGCGGCGCATGGAATGCCGCGACGAAGAATGGCGCCAGGAGTGGCACAAGCAGTGGCACGCGCGCTGGAACGAGAAGGTGCAGGGCAAGCGCCGCTGGCGCCGTTCGCTGCGCGTGCGGCTGGTGCTGATGTTCGTGCTGCTGGCCATGGTGATGGCGGTGGTCTTCATGGGCGGCATGAAGCGGGCTTTTTCCACCGGCTGGGCCGAGGCCGCCAGGCCGATGCTGACCGACTACACCGACCGCCTGGTCGCCGACATCGGCACGCCGCCGGACGTGGCGCGCGCGCAGGCGCTGGTGGCGCGCCTTCCCATCACCATCCGCATCGTCGGCCCCACGGTCAACTGGGACTCCAACCCCGGCGGCGCGAACAGCCCCGGCGGCTGGATGCACGACCGCGACGACAGGCCCGGCGGCGACAAGTGGTTCATCCGCTCCACCGCCGATGGCCACCGCGTGATCTTCGGCTGGTCGCCCAAGCTCTGGGAGCTGGCGCCGCGCGTCATCGGCTGGGCCACGCTCGGCGTGCTGCTGTCGTGCGTGCTGCTGGCCTATGCCTACGTGAGCCGGCTGCTGCGGCCGCTGATCGACATCCGTGAAGGCGCGCAGCGCTTCGGGCGCGGCGAGTTCTCGCAACCCATTCCGGTCCGCCGCAACGACGACCTCGGCGATCTCGCGCAGCGCGTCAACACCATGGCCGACGACATCCAGGCCATGCTCGACGCCAAGCGCGGCCTGCTGCTCGCGCTGAGCCACGAGCTGCGCTCGCCGCTCACCCGCGCCCGCCTCAACGCCGAGCTGCTGCCGGCCACGCCCGAAGGCCAGGCCGAGCGCGAGGCGCTGCTGCGCGACCTGAACGAGATGCGCGACCTCATCAGCGACCTGCTCGAAAGCGAACGGCTGGCGAGCCCGCACGTGGCGCTGCAGCGCGAGCCCGTCGACCTGGCCGTGCTGATCCGCGAGACCGTGGCCGAGATGCCCGGCGCGCAGCAGGTGCACCTGGACCTGGCCGACGGCCTGCCGCCGCATGCCGTCGACCGCATGCGCATCCGCCTGCTGGTGCGCAACCTGCTGGACAACGCGCTGCGCTACAGCAACGACGCGCCGCGCCCGCCCTGTGTGTCGCTGCGCGCGGTGCTCGACGGCAAGCAGCAGGGCGTCGAGATCGAGGTGCGCGACCACGGCCCCGGCGTCGACGATGCACAGCTGGAGCGGCTCACCGAGCCCTTCTACCGCACCGACGGCGCGCGGGCGCGGGCCACCGGCGGCGTCGGCCTGGGCATGTACCTGTGCCGGCTGATCGCCGAGGCGCACGGCGGCGAACTCATGGTGCGCAACGCCTCGCCGGGGCTGCAGATCATCGTGCGGCTGGTGTAGCGCGCGGCCGCGCCCGGCTGTCGCCTGCGCTACAGGCGGGGCTACGGAGGGCGCGGGGTGCGCGGCTACGATGCGCCTCCGTGCCCACGCGGCGCCCGGCCCGTCATTCAAGGAGACACCATGAGCAGCCCCCTCACCAACCACCAGGTCCGCCTTGCCAAGCGCCCCGAAGGCGCCGCCACCCGCGAGAACTGGAAGTTCACCACCGAGCCCGTCGGCGAGCCGGCCGAGGGCGGCGTGCTGGTCAAGACGCTGTCGCTGTCGCTCGACCCGGCCATGCGCGGCTGGCTCAACGACGCCAAGAGCTACATCCCGCCCGTGGCCATCGACGAGGTGATGCGCGCCGGCGGCGTCGGCCGCGTGGTGGCTTCGAAGAACCCGAAGTTCGCCGTCGGCGACACGGTGTACGGCACGCTCGGCGTGCAGGAATACATCCTCATCGCGCAGGACGACCTCAAGCGCAACGGCCTGGTGAAGATCGACCTGAGCGTCGGCAGCATCACCCAGTGGCTCAACGTGCTGGGCATGCCCGGCATGACCGGCTACTTCGGGCTGATGGACGTGGGCCAGCCGAAGCCGGGCGAGACGGTGGTGGTCTCCGGCGCGGCGGGCGCCGTGGGCCAGACCGTGGGCCAGCTGGCCAAGATCAAGGGCTGCCGCGTGGTCGGCATCGCCGGCGGCGCCGCCAAGTGCGACTGGGTGGTCAAGGAGCTGGGCTTCGACGCCTGCATCGACTACAAGGCCGGCGCGGGCGCTGTGCGCGAAGGCCTCAAGGCGCATTGCCCGAAGGGCGTGGACGTCTACTTCGACAACGTCGGCGGCGAGATCCTCGACATGGTGCTGGCGCGGCTCGCGCGCAAGGCCCGCATCATCATCTGCGGCGCCATCAGCCAGTACAACAACGCCAACAGCATGCCCTCGGCCGGGCCGAAGAACTACCTGAGCCTGCTGGTGAACCGCGCGCGCATGGAGGGCATCGTGGTGTTCGACTACGCCGACCGGTATCACATCGCCATCGCCGAGATGGCCGGCTACCTGAAGGACGGCCGCATGAAGAGCAAGGAAGACGTCGTCAAGGGACTGGACACCTTCCCCGAGTCGCTCAACAAGCTCTTTGCGGGCGAGAACTTCGGCAAGCTGGTGCTGCAGGTCGCCGAAGCCTGATCGACTGACTGATCGACGGGCGGGGGACGCTTCAGTCGTTTTCGGGGCGCATGGGAATGTCGCCCATCGCCTCGTCGTCCCGCAGGCCGCGCGCGGCCTTCAGCAGCTCGATCGACAGGCCGTCGCCCCGGCCCGCGAAGCCCTTGGCGATGCCTTCGAGCACCGTCGACAGGCCGGCTTCGCCGTCGTCGCGGGCATCCATGCTGATGTTCAGAACGCGGGCCGCCATCTGGCGATAGGTGACGGCGCCCGCAGTTTCCAGTGCGGCGACCAGGTCGAGGTACAGCGCAAGGTTCATGTCGAACACGAGCTTGGGCGTGATCTCGAAATCACCGTTCTTTTCGTTCATGCGTGGCTCCTTTGTTCCTGAGCCGCCACTCTGCCAGAAAACGCGCGGCGCGCCGTCGGACGCAGGCGCATTCAGCGCGCGCGGGTGCCCATCAGCGCGGCCGAGATGATCAGGATCGCCGCGAGCGCGATGCTCCAGGTCAGCGGCCGGCCGGTCACGGCGAGCAGCAGCGCGGTCGAGGCCAGCGGCGTGATGTAGCTCAGGATGCCGATCTGCCGCGCGTCGCCGCGCTTGAGCGCCATGTCCCACAGGAAGAAGGCCGCGCCCAGCGGGCCGAGGCCGCACAGCAGCAGCAGCAGCCAGTCGCGGCCCGACAACACGGCCGGTGTTTCCAGCAGGGCGTGGCAGGCCAGCGCCAGCAGGCCCGAGACCAGCCCGAACAGGCCGATGGCGGAAGTGGGGAAGGCTGGCACGCGCTTCGTCCACAGCGAGTAGCTGGCCCAGATCACGGCCGAGGCCAGCGCGGGCAGGAAGCCCCAGTACGTGGTTGCCGGCCCGGAGGCCACGGCCCCCCGCGCCCCGAGGATCGCCGCCGCCGCGCCCGCGAACCCGAGCAGCGCCGCCACCACGTGCACCGGCCGCAGCGACATGCCGGTCAGCAGCACCGGCGCGAGCACCACCATGAGCAGCGGCCACAGGTAGTTGACGAGGTTGGCTTCCACCGGCGGCGCGATCCGCAGCGCCATGAACAGCAGGAAGTGATAGCCGAACAGGCCGTAGATGCCCAGCGCCAGCGTGCGCGGCGGCACTTTCCATGCGCTGCGGTCGCGCAGCACCAGCGGCCAGCTCGGCACGCTGCCGACGATCAGCGCGATACCGGTCGTGAGGAACGGAGGCAGGTGCGACAGCGAGGTGCCCAGCGAGGCGAGCGTCGCCCAGAGCGCAATGGCGAGCAGGGCAAAGAATGTGGACGGCATGGCCGGCGAGGCTACGCGATGCGAGCGTCGCGCAATGACGGACTGTCGTCGCGCAACGACGGTTTGCGGCGGGATCGGCGGTGAAATCAGCGGCGCAGCGCGGCGGTCAGCGCCGACGGCGAGCGGTAGCCCGTGCGGCGTGCCGTCTCGGCCACGCCCATGCCGCCGAGCCGCAGTTCGCGCGCATGCGCCAGCCGCAGCGAGCGCAGCCAGTGCATCGGGCTCATGCCCTGTTCTTCGCGGCAGCGCTGCGCGAACTGGCTCGGGCTCAGGCAGGCGACATCGGCCAGGTCGGCCACGCCCAGCGGCTCGTGCCAGCGGGCCCGGGCCCAGTCGGCGAGCAGGGGCCAGTCGATGCGGCGACGGCGCGAGTCCGAAGACGCCGGCCCGGGGCTCCAGGCCTCCAGCAGCAGCGCGGGGCCGTGCAGCAGGGCCAGGGCCGAGGCCTGCGGCTGCCTGATGCATTGCGCCAGGTAGCGCGCCAGCGTGTGCAGTTGCGGCGCGCCGGTCGGTGCGCGATCGGCGCAGCGCGCCCATGCCGGCTGCGTGGTGTCGAGCACCAGGCACAGGCTGCCGTGCTTGCGCGCGCTGAAGTCGTGCCGCTCGCCCGGGGCGATCACCTGCGCTTGGCCTGCGCCGATGCCGCGGCCCCGGCCCTCCACTTCGATCTCGAGCACGCCGTCCAGGCCGATCAGCACCTGGAAGTGGTCGTGCGCGTGGCTGCCGTGCGAGTGGCCATAGTCGCGCAGGGCGAGTTCATGGCGGGGCTGGTGGAACGGCTGGGAGGAAGCGTGGGCATGCATGGGCTGCAGCGGATTGTCCGCGCAGCCCCGGCCTTGCCACAAGCGGGATCGATCAGCCCTCGTCGGCGTCGTCCCGCACGGCCTGTCCGTTGACCCGCACGGCCTCGACCACGCGCCCGTTGCCGGTCGCCAGCGGCTGCGTGCGGCCCTCGGCCCGCACCTTGTCGCCCACTTTCAGGCCCAGGCGCGCCAGGCCGTCGGGCTTGGTGTGGACGAAGTCGCCGGTGTCCAGCACCACGCCGTTGGCCTCGCCGTGGCGCGCGTAGTTGAAGCGCACCACCTGGCCGTCGATGCTTGCGGCGGCCTCCGCTTGGCGCGGGGCCTTGCCGTCGACCGAGGCCAGCCGTTCGAAGCGGTAGACCGTGTGTTGCGCCTCGCCCTTGGGCGAGGGGCCTTCCTCGATGCCTTCGATCACCAGTGCCTGGCCGGACTTCAGGCCGGCGAACGCCGCCGCGGCGTCTTCGTCGTGGCGCTCGAACACGAACTGCGTGGGCACGCCGTCGGTGTCGATCAGCACGCCTTCGATGCCGCCCTTGGGGCTGTAGATCAGATGCTGGAACCGGCCTTCGACCGACCAGACGTCGAGGGTGTCGTGGGGATGTGGCATGGAATGTCCTTTTTGAGTGTGGTTGTGGAACGGAAAACGCGATCAACCGAGCCGCAGCAGCAGCGCCGATGCCGCGCACACGACCAGGAAGGGAATGCTGATGCGATGGAACTCGCGCAGCCCGTGCGGCACCTTGGCCAGCCGCAGGGCGATGAGGTTGGCCAGCGAGCCCAGCACGCAGCCGAAGCCGCCCACGCTCACGCCCGCCGCCAGCGCGGGCAGGTCGTGCACGTAGCGGTCCAGCAGGATGGTGGCCGGCACGTTGCTGATGAACTGCGAGGTGACGATGGCCGCGAGGTACGCGCGCCAGCCCTCGGCAATCGGCCACTGGCCCACCAGCGAAGCCACCGCCGGCAGCTCGGCGAGCTGTCGCAGGTCGACGAACATCAGCGCGATGATGGCGAGCAGCGCCCAGTCGACACCCAGCAGCACGCGGCGCTGGAACAGCAGGTAGGCGACGAACACCACCGCCAGGCCCGCCAGCAGCCAGTGCCGGTCGAGCGCGACGACGAAGCCCACGAACAGCACGCCCGACAGCGCCAGCAGCCTCGGCTGCACCGGCGCGGCCTCGGCCACCGGCTTGAGCGCGATGGCCGTGCGCGGCACCAGCAGCCAAACGGCCACGAACAGCCAGAACAGCATGACCAGCACGGTGGGCGCCATCATCAGCATGAAGCCGCCGAAGCTCTCGCCGGTGCGGTGCCACAGGTACAGGTTCTGCGGATTGCCGATGGGCGTGAGCGCGGAGCCCGCGTTCACCGCCAGCGCCTGCAGCACCACCAGCCGCGCCAGCGGCAGGTGCGCCTGCGTGGCCAGCACGCGGGTGAGCGGCACCAGCAGGAACAGGCTCACGTCGTTGGTGACCAGCGCCGACAGCACGGCCGCCGTGGCGGTCAGCAGCAGGGCCAGCTGGCGCAGGTCGGTGGTGCGTGCCAGCAGCCGCTGGGCGGCCGACTGGAGCATGCCGCTCTTCTCCACGCCCTGCGTGATGGCGAGCAGCCCGGCCAGCGCGCCCACGGTCTGCCAGTCGACCAGCTTGAGCCAGTCCATCGGCGCGCGCGGGCGCAAGAAGGCGAACAGCACCGCCACCGCCACCAGCACCCAGAGCAGGCCGTTGCCGCCGCCTTCGTGGGTTGCGGCAGCGTCGGCGCCGGAAGCGGCGGGCGAGGAGGATGCGAGGGCGGACACGGTGTCTTTGGTCATGGAGCGGCGATGGTCAGTGCGGAGGCGGCCGGCGCGTTCGCCATCGAACGGCGCCGCTCGCGAGTTTCCGGCATCGCGAGCGCGAACAGCGTCAGCGCAGCGGCCGCGATGCCCGCCAGCATCACGAAGGCCGTGCCGTAGCCGGCCAGGTGCGCGACGGTGCCCGCCACCAGGTTGCTGAGCGCCGCGCCCAGCCCCACGCAGGCCGCGCCGATGCCCAGCGCGAAGTTGAAGTGGCCGCTGCCGCGCGTGAGGTCGCCGATCATCAGGGTCAGCATCACGCCGAAGATGCCCGCGCCGATGCCGTCCAGCACCTGCAGCGACAGCAGCGCGGCCGGGCTGTCGGCCAGCAGGTACAGCAGCCCGCGCACCGGCAGCACCGCGAAGCCGACCAGGAAGATAGGCTTGCGCGGCAGCCGCGGCGCCCAGCGCCCGACCGCCAGGGCGATCGGGATGGTGACCAGCTGCGTGACGATCACCCCGCCCGAAAGCCACAGCGTGGCCGAGGTGCCGGCCTGCGTGCCGACCTTCTGCGCCACCAGCGTGAGCATGGCGGCATTGGCCAGGTGGAACAGGAAGGCGCAGGTCAGCAGCACGATGAAGCGGCGGTCGTACCAGCGTGCGGTGGAGTGCGGCGCACCGGTCTCGTCGTGATCGGCATCGGCGCCGCGCGCCAGCTTCGGATCGACGTCGCGCTTGCGGATCAGCATGGCCGCCGCGATGGTCGGCAGCGCCATCGCCACCGCGTAGAAGAACATGGCACGCGGGCCGAACGCGTGGCCCACCCAGCCGGTGCCCAGCGCCCACAGCACCGTGCCCGCCGCCGTGATCGCGGCGTTGCGGCCGACCCGCGCGTCCAGCCCGGCGCGGCCCACCATGCCCAGGCTGACCGCCGCGACGGCGGGCGCCACCAGCGTGCCCGCCGCGCCGATGAGCGACTGCCCCGCCAGGATCACGCCGTAGCCCGGCCAGTGCGCCATGACCACCAGGCACGCCGCGATGAGCGAAATGGCGCCGGCGATCCAGCGCGGCTTGTGGCGCGCGCTGTCGATCAGCGCCCCGGCCGGCGCCTGCACCAGCAGCCCGACCAGCGCCGAGACGAACATCACGGTGCCGATGCGCTGCGGGTCCCAGGCCAGCGTGCCGGCCATGAAGACGATCAGGAACGGGCCGACGCCGCCCTGAATGTCGGGTGCGAAGAAGGCCAGTGCGTCGAGGGCGCGCAGGCTGCGGCGCGAGGGTGCGGCGGTGGTGGTCATGGCGGGCCGGACAGCAAGATCAGGAGGCCGGTACCGGGGCCGGCGGAGCCATCAGCGGCGCGGGCGGCGTGGGGCCCGCGCCCCTCGGACCGCGGGGACCGCCGGGACCGCGCGGTGCGGGTTCCAGGCCCGGCCCGCCGAAAACCTCGCGCACCGTGTCCGCGGTCGGGCCGAGGCTGGTGGCTTCCAGCGCCGTGCCCTGCGCGCTGCGCGTACCCCAGCCGCGTGCATGGAGCTGTGCGCCGGGTTGCAGCTGCGCGCCGTACATGGCGCCGATGTGCGGGGGAAAGCGCACCGTGGTCTTGTCGGCGAGCACCACGCCGCGCACGTCGCCGCGGTCGGTGTAGAGCAGGCGTTCGATGCGACCGCCGGCCGACAGCGCGACGAGCGCGCCCGCGTCGCGCGGCGGCGGGGCCATGCCGGGCGCCGGAGGCTGGTCGGTCAGGCTGCGGCCGTTGGCGACGAGGGCCTGCATGCGCACCACCGGCACGTTGGGCGCGCGCCAGCCGCTGACCTGCACCGTGTCGCCGGGCTTGAGCATCTGCATCACGGCCGCCGAGAGGTGCGGCGGAAATGCGACCTGCGTGCCGTCGCTCAGCAGCAGGCCGTCGGCTTCGCCGTTGGGGTTGATGAGCCACTGCTGCACGCGGCCGCTGGCGACGGTGCCCGCTTCCGGCGCGGCGGGCGGCATGGGGGCGGTGGCGCCGAGCGGCGGCGGGGATACCGGGCCGCCGGGTGGCGGCGGCACCTGGGCGAAGGCGGCGTTGCTCGCCAGCAGGCAGGCGGCAGCGAGGAAGGTGATGCGATGTGTCATGGATGGCTCCTTGAAGGGTGGATGCCCAAAGACATCTCACACAACGTGCCAGCCCATGAATCCTTTCAAATCAACAACTTGCGAGCATCACGCTGCTTGGCGCCGCATGATCCGGAGACACCGGGTGTCCGGTTTGCGGACACCCGCGGCTCATTCGAGGCCGTACTGCGCCAGTTTTCGATACAGCAGCTGCCGGTGGATGCCCAGCCGGCGTGCCGTTTCGGCGCGATTGCCCTGCGTCTGCGCCAGCGCGTGCGCGATCAGCAGGCGCTCCAGCTTCTCGACGGCGGCTGGCAGCTCGCCCTCGAGCCAGTCGGCGGGCAGCGTGGCGGGTGCTTCGCCGGGAGCCGGGGCTCCGAGCGCGAGGTCCAGGTCCGCGCCGCCGATCACGCGGTGCCGCACCAGCGCATGGCAGCGTTCCATCACGTTGCGCAGCTCCCGCACGTTGCCCGGCCACGGGTGGCTCAGCAGCCGCTGCGCCGCCTCGGCCGACAGCGCCTTGGACACGGCGTCGGGCGCGCCTTGCATCGCGGCGCGGCGCAGGAAGTGCTCCGCCAGCGGAATGATGTCCGCCAGCCGTTCGCGCAGCGGCGGCATGCGGATCGACAGCACGTCGAGCCGGTACAGCAGGTCTTCCCGGAACCGGCCTTCGCGCACGGCGGCGGCCAGGTCGCGGTGGGTGGCCGCGACCACGCGCACGTCGACCTTCACCGTCCTGTGGCTGCCCAGCGGCGTGACCTCGCCCTCCTGCAGGGCGCGCAGGATCTTGGCCTGCACGTCCAGCGCCATGTCGCCGATCTCGTCGAGCAGCAGCACGCCGCCGTCGGCCGCGCGAAAGCACCCGGGCCGCTCGCCGGTGGCGCCCGTGAAGGCGCCGCGCACATGGCCGAAGAGCTCGCTTTCGAGCAGCTCCTTCGGAATGGCCGAGCAGTTGACGGCCACGAAAGGCTGCCCGGCGCGGGCCGAATGGCGGTGCAGGGCGCGCGCCACCATTTCCTTGCCGGTGCCCGTTTCGCCGAGCACCAGCACCGGCATCGAATTGGCGGCCGCCAGGCCGATGCGCTTGTGCACCTCGCGCATGGCCTGGCTCGGGCCGATCAGGTCGCTGTCGTCGTCCGCTGCCGTCGCGGCGGACGGCAGGGCCGCTGTTTGCTGCTGCAGCGCGCGTTCCAGCACCTCGCGCACCGCCTCGCGGCTGATGGGCTTGGCCAGGTGGTCGAAGGCGCCCAGGCGCATCGCCTCGATGGTGTTGCCCGCGCTCGAAAAGGCCGTGAGCACGATCACCGGCGGCAGCCGCGCCAGGCGCGCCTGCAGGGCGGCGAGCGTCTGCAGGCCGTCCATGCCGGGCATGCGGTGGTCGAGGAACACGGCGTCGAATCGTTCGCGCGACGCCGTCTCGATGGCCTCGGCGCCGCTGGCGACCGGGACCGTTTCATGGCCCAGTCCCTGCAGCGTCTCGGCCAGCGTGTCGCGGAAGGCGTCGTCGTCGTCGACGATCAGGAGATGCGCCATGGAAGCTCCAGTTCGAATCGGGCGCCCGGCGTCAGCGGCACGTGGCGCAGATCGCCGCCATGCGCCAGCGCCACCTCGCGCGCCAGCGCCAGGCCCAGCCCGGTGCCGTCGGCGCGCCCGGTGGCAAAGGGCTCGAACAGGCTGGCCTGCAGCGATTCGGGCACGCCGGGGCCGTCGTCGTCCACGCGGATGGCCAGCGTGCGCGCGTCGGGCTGCAGGGCCGAAAGCACCACGTGGCCGCCGCGCGGCGCATGGCGCACCGCGTTGTCGAGCAGGTTGTCGACCGCGCGCGCCAGGTGCACCGGGTCGAAGGTGGCGCTGGTGGGCTGGTCGTGATGCAGCGTGACCTGCACGCCGGCGGCATCGGCCTTGGGCGCCACGGCGGCCACGCGCTCGTCGAGCCAGCGGTGCAGCACCACTTCCACCGGCGCCAGCGCCACCGGCTGCACCAGCGCCAGCAGGCTCTGCACCAGGCCGTCGAGCCGGTCTATCTGGCCGACGATGGCCTGCAGCGCGGCGCCCTGCCGCTCGGGCGTGGCGGCCAGGGCGTTCTCGGCCTTCAGTCGCATGGTGGCGATGGGGTTGCGGATCTCGTGGGCGATGCCGCCCGTCATGCGGCCCAGCGCGGCCAGGCGCTGGTCGCGGCTGCGCTGCTGGGCGGCCGCGCGCAGATGCGTGCGGGCCTCCTCGAAGCGCAGCCGGTAGTGGTTGAAGCCGTCGACGATGCGGTCGAGCTCGCGCACGCCGGTGCGGGGGAGTTCGGGCACGGCGCCGCCGTCGGCGTCGGCCTGGGCCAGCCGGCTTTCCAGGCGCTGCACATGGCGCAGCCCGCGTAGAAGGATCAAGCCCAGCCACAGGCCCGAGGCCAGCACCAGCACCAGCAACACGCCCAGGCCGGTGCGCAGGCTGTCCTGCGCGGCCAGCGCGCCGCCGCTGGTGCGGGTCATGGTCCAGGCGGCCAGGTCATTGCGCGGGGTTGCCAGCGGGCAGGCCGAGACGATCAGCGCCTCGCGGCTGCCGCGCACCACGTCGGTCTGCGGCTGCTGCGTGCGCGCCGCGAGCTGCGCCAGCTCGGCGATCAGCGGCTGCTCGGCCGCGGGCACGTCGCGCTTGACGCCGCTGCCTTCGTAGGTGGGGTAGGCGTAGGCCAGGTGGCCGCCGCCGGCCTGCCATACGCCGCCCTCGACATGCGGCGCCTCTATCAGCACCAGCTGCAGCAGCACCTGCAGCAGGTCGACCTGCGGCTGGGCGGTCGGGGGGGCGGTGGCCGAGCGGGCATAGCGCGCCGCGATGGACCGGCACGACTGTTCGGTGGCGGTGCGCCCCGCCGCCACCTGCGCGCCCGCGCTGCTGCGGTACAGCGTGAGCATGACCACCGCCAGCGTGGCGCACATGCCGAACAACAGCACCCAGAAAAAGAGCAACTGACCGCGTAGAGATTTCATCTGCCGCAATCGTGCCCTGTTTTCAGGGCGGCGACGCGTCAGCCGTGATCGCGTTCACGCAATTCGCGCTTCAGTACCTTGCCGATCGCGCTGCGCAGCAGTTCGTCGATGAAGCTCAGCCGCGCCAGCCGCTGGGTCTTGCCGAGCTGGTCGTTGGTCCATTGCAGCAGCGCGGCCTCGGTGGTGGCGTCGCCCTCGCGGCGCACCACGAAGGCCACCGGGGTCTCGCCCCACTGCTGCGACGGCACGCCGACCACGGCCGCGTCGGCCACCGCCGCATGGCCGCGCAGCACCGCCTCGAGGTCGCTCGGATAGATGTTGAAGCCGCCGCTGATGATCATGTCCTTCTTGCGGTCGAACAGCGTGAGGAAGCCCTCGGCGTCGAAGCGGCCCACGTCGCCGGTGCGGATGAAGCGCTTGCCGGTGGCGTCGAACCACTCGGCCTCGCGTGTCTTCTCGGGCTGGCGGTGGTAGCCGGTCATCATGCCGGCCGAGTGGCCCACCACCTCGCCGGCCACCTCGGTGTTGCCGCGCGGCAGTTCGTTGCCCTGCTCGTCGATCAGGCGGATGTCGCTGCCCTCGGCGGGGCGGCCCACGGTGTGCAGCTTGGCCGGGTTCAGGTGCGCTTCCAGGATGCAGGTGCCGCCGCCTTCGGTCATGCCGTAGAACTCGACCAGCCCGCCGGGCCAGCGCTTGAGCACGTCGGCCTTGAGCGCGGCGCTGAAGGGCGCACTGGTGCTGAACTTGTGGCGGAAGGCGGAGAGGTCGTGCTCGTCGAAGCGCGGGTGCGCCATCAGCCGCTGGTACTGCACCGGCACGAGCATGGTGTGCGTCACGCGGCGCTGCGAGGCCAGCTGCAGGTAGCCGAGCGCGTCGAACTTGGGCATCAGCACCACGCAGCCGCCGAAGGCGATGGTGGGGAAGAACACCACCAGCGTGGTGTTGGAGTAGAGCGGCGTCGACAGCAGGGTGACGGTGTCGGGGCTGTACTCGTACTTGGCGCCGCGCTGCACATGGGCCCAGCGCATGCCGTGGCCCTGCACGATGCCCTTGGGCTCGCCGGTGGTGCCCGACGAATAGATGATGTTGAACGCCCACGAGGGTTGCGCCTCCACGGGCGCGGGCTGCGTGCCCGCCGGCGCGAGCCAGCCTTCGAGGCCGCGGCCCACGGCGGAGCCGTCGAGCGCGACGCGGGCGATGCCGCCTTCCCTGGCGGGGCCGATCACCTCGGCCGCCGATGCGTCGCTGAACAGGATGCGCGCCTCGGCGTCCTCGATCATGCGAGACAGGCTGGCCGGCGTGGAGCCGGGCGCCAGCGGTGCCACCGCCACGCCCGCGCGCAGCGCGCCCAGGAACACCGCCGCATAGTTGACCGACGAAGACGCGCATATCGCGATGGCGTCGCCGGGCTCGAGGCCGTCGCGCTGCAGGCTGGCCGCGATGCGGTCCATCAGCGCATCCAGCGCGCGGTAGTCCAGCGTGTGCTGGGCGTCGGCCAGCGCGGCGTTCCCGGGCGTGTGTTGCGCATGGAGACGGGCCAGGTCGGCGATGGCGCCGAAGTTGCGTTCCATCGCGGCTTGAACGGCAGGGTGCGTTTGCAAAGTCATTCCTTCTTCTTGACCAACCAAAGGGCAGGATAGCGAAATGTTCACGCTTTCGGCCAGCGCCTTGGCGACCTCGAGCCTGCAGGGCGCAGCCGTCAGCCAGCGCTCAGGATGGGCGGTCCACGATGCCCTCGTCACCATCAGCAAACAGGGAGCTTCTCGTGCACATCATCTGGACGATCCTGATCGGTTTCATCGCGGGGCTGATCGCCCGCGCCGTCCTGCCGGGCAACAACTCGATGGGGTTCATCCTCACGGTCATCCTGGGCATCGCCGGTTCGCTGGTGGCGACCTATGCAGGACAGGCCCTGGGGCTGTACGCTGCGGGCGCGGGCGCCGGCTTCATCGCCTCGGTGATCGGCGCGGCCCTGCTGCTCGGGGTCTGGCATCTCGTGACCCGCTGACAAGGAGTTCCACATGGGTCTACTCGACATCCTCCAGCAGGCCATCGGCGGCAACAGCAGCCCCGAGGCCCACATCGACCAGGTCACGCAGCACGCTTCCACCGGCGAGGTCGGCGCGGGGCTCGCGGCGGCCATGCGCTCCGACCAGACGCCACCCTTCGGCGACATGGTCGGGCAGCTGTTCGGCCAGTCGTCGCCGCAGCAGCAGGCCGGCGTGCTCAACCAGATCCTGGCCACGCTCGGGCCGGCGGCCGCGTCGGCGCTGGCGGGCGGCGTGCTCGGCCGCATGCTGCAGCCGGGCCAGACGCAGGTCACGCCCGACCAGGCCTCGCAGCTGTCACCCGCGCAGGTGACCGAAATCGCCGCGCATGCCGAGCAGCAGCACGCGGGCATCATCGACGAGGTGAGCCAGTTCTATGCGCAGCACTCGGGTCTGATCAAGACGCTGGGCGGCGCGGCGATTGCCATCGCGCTGGCGAAGATGAAAGAGAACGCCACGCGCGGCTGAGGGCCGCGCGGGCTGCCGGCTCACGCCTGGTGAGTCACGGCCTGCTGGGCCGCATGCGCCTGCTGGTCGGCGTGGTAGCTCGACCGCACCATCGCGCCCACGGCGGCGTGGCTGAAGCCCATCTTGTAGGCCTCTTCCTCGAACATCTTGAAGGTGTCGGGGTGCATGTAGCGGCGCACCGGCAGGTGCGAGCCCGACGGCGACAGGTACTGGCCGATGGTCAGCATGTCGATGTCGTGCGCGCGCATGTCGCGCATGACCTGCAGGATTTCTTCATCGGTCTCGCCCAGGCCGACCATGATGCCGCTCTTGGTCGGCACGCCGGGGTGCAGCGCCTTGAACTTCTTCAGCAGGTTCAGGCTGAACTGGTAGTCGCTGCCGGGACGCGCTTCCTTGTAGAGGCGCGGGGCGGTTTCCAGGTTGTGGTTCATCACGTCCGGCGGCGCGGCCTTGAGGATTTCCAGCGCGCGGTCGTCGCGGCCGCGGAAGTCGGGCACGAGGATCTCGATCTGCGTCATCGGCGAGAGCTCGCGGATGTTCCTGATGCAGTCGACGAAGTGCTGGCTGCCGCCGTCGCGCAGGTCATCGCGGTCGACGCTGGTGATCACCACGTACTTCAGGCGCAGCTTGGCGATGGTCTTGGCAAGGTTGAGCGGCTCGTCCTTGTCGAGCGGATCGGGGCGGCCGTGGCCCACGTCGCAGAACGGGCAGCGGCGCGTGCACTTGTCGCCCATGATCATGAAGGTGGCCGTGCCGTTGCCGAAGCATTCGCCGATGTTCGGGCACGAGGCTTCTTCGCACACGGTGTGCAGGTTGCTCTCGCGCAGGATCTGCTTGATCTCGTAGAAGCGCGTGGTCGGGCTGCCGGCCTTGACGCGGATCCAGTCGGGCTTCTTGAGCACCTCGCCGCCCTGCACCACCTTGACGGGGATGCGCGAGAGCTTGGCCGCCGCTTTCTGCTTGGCCAGGGGGTTGTAGTTTTCGGCGCTTTGCGCGTCGCGGACGACTTCTGTGGTGCTCATTGGTATGTCAAGGCGCCAGGAAGGCGCGGAGCTTCTGGCTCAGCACCGTGGCGGCTTCTTCCCATGTGGTTTGAATGCCGATTGTAGAAAGGTCGACCGTTTGCAGCCCCGCGTAGCCGCAAGGGTTGATGCGCGAGAAGGGTTCGAGGTCCATTTCGACGTTGAGCGCCACGCCGTGGTAGGTGGCGTGGCGGCTCACCTTGATGCCCAGCGCGGCGATCTTGCCGAGGCCCCGGAACGGGTCGGCGGCGGGCAGCGGGCCGGTCGGGGCTGAACCAGGCAAAGGCGCTGCCTTCAGCATCGCGTGCGAGAACGGGTCGTCCAGGCGCACGTAGATGCCCGGCGCGCCCGGCACGCGGTGGCCGGTCACGCCGAAGTGGGCGAGGGTGCGCAGCACCGATTCCTCGATGCGGTAGACGTATTCCTTCACGAAATAGCCGGCGCGCCGCAGGTCTATCAGCGGATAGGCCACCACCTGGCCGGGGCCGTGGAAGGTGACCTGGCCGCCGCGGTCTGTCTGCACGACGGGAATGGCGCCGGGGTTCAGGATGTGGTCCTGCCTGCCGGCAATGCCCTGGGTGAATACCGGCGCGTGCTCGCAGACCCACAGCGCGTCGGGCGTCCCGGGCGTGCGCTCGAGCGTGAATTGCTTCATGGCCGCGAAAGTGGTCGCGTAGTCGACGCGGCCCATCGGATGCAGCTCGATGGCGGGAACGGTGGCGGCGGTGTCTGTCATGGCGTAGCCTGCCGCGCGGGCAGCTTGCGGGTCTCGCCGATGGCGAGCGTGAAGAAGGCGTCATCCGCCACGCCCTGCGCCTTGCGGGCTGCGGCAAGGTCCTTGGGCGGCTGGTCGAGCGCTTCGTCGGTGAGCGAGAAGGTGCCCCAGTGCACGCCCAGGCTGCGCCTGGCGTGCAGCTCGCGGTGGATGCGCACGCTTTCGTCGGGGTTGACGTGCTGGTCCTTCATGAACCAGCGGGGCTCGTAGGCGCCGACGGGCAGCAGCGCGAGGTCGAAGCCGCCGCCCTGCGCGTCGGCCTGGCGCGGCGCGAGACGGGCCTGGATGTCGGCGAAATCCTTTGAATAGCCGGTGTCGCCGGAATAGAACACGTGCAGCTTCGGCGAAAGCAGCGCGAAGCCGCCCCAGAGCGTCTTCATGCGGTCGCCGAGGCCGCGCGCGCTCCAGTGCTGCGCGGGCGTCAGGAACACCTGCACCGCGTCGCTGTTGGCGCCAGCGTCGATGCCCGCGCCGTTGCGCTGGACGAGTGCCTGCGCGGAAGGCGTGGCAGGCAGCGTGACGCTGTCCCACCAGTCGAGCTCGACCGCGTTCGTGACGCCGCGCTCCGCGAGCCACGGCTTGATGCCCAGCGGCACCACGAACAGCGGCGGGCCGCCGGCCTGCGCATTCAGCGCCTTCACGCTGTCCTCGTCGAGGTGGTCGTAGTGGTTGTGGCTGATCAGCACGAGGTCGATGCGCGGCAGGTCCTTCAGGGCCACGCCGGGCGGCTGGAAGCGCTTCGGGCCCGCGAAAGAGACGGGCGAGGCGCGCTCGCCGAACACCGGATCGGTCAGCACGTTGAGGCTGCCGTTCGCGGTCGGCACCTGCACCAGCACGGTGGCGTGGCCGATGAAGGTGGCGGCGGGCCGGGCCTGTGCGCCGGTATTCGACGCGATGAAGGCGAGGTCTGGCGCGACCACCGGCGGTGGCGCTTCGGGCGCGGGCGGCAGGCCCTTGAACCACGAAGGAATCTGCCAGCCCAGCAGCACGTCGGTGAAGAAATTCTTGGGCTTGAAGTCGACGTAGTTGTCCTGGAAGCCGTCGGGCCGGTGGTGTCTGCGGCTGGCGTCGTAGTACGGGTTCGGCGGCGTCGAGCAGGCGGCCAGCAGGCCACCCGCGCAGAGCGCCGCCGCGACGTGCCGCAGGCGGGTCAAAGCACGACCTTGACCTGCGGGTGCGACGACAGCGCGCGGTACAGGTCGTCGAGCTGTTCGCGGCTGGTGGCCGTGACGGTGATGGTCACGCCGAGGTAGTTGCCGGCCTTGCTGTCGCGCAGCTCGACGGTGGTGGCGTCGAAGGTGGGGTCGAAGCGCTCGGCGATCTGCGTGACGGCGTGCACGAAGCCGTCGACCTTGGCGCCCATCACCTTGATCGGGAACTGCGAGGGGTACTCGATCAGCGACTCCTTGCGCGGGTCGGGGATCGAGGTGGTTTCGGTGGTGGTCGTGTTGTCGGTCATGCCGGGACTCCGTGCTTCTGTGCGTTGCGTAGCTTGGCCTCCTGGTAGGCCGCGTACAAGCTCTTGTAGATGGGGCCGGGGCGGCCGTTGCCAATAGCCTTGCCGTCGAGCGTGACCACCGGCAGCAGCTCCTTGCTGGCCGAGGAGATCAGCAGCTCGTCGGCGGCGAACACCTCGTCGCGCGAGATGCGGCGCAGCGTGAAAGGAATGCCATGCTCCTCGCACAGGCGCTCCAGCAGGCCATAGCGGATGCCGGTCAGCACGAGGTTGTTCCTGGGCGGGCCGGCGAGCACGCCGTCCTTCACGATCCACACATTGCTCGACGAGGCTTCGCTGAGCCAATCGCCGCGGAACATGATGGTCTCGGCCGCGCCGGCTTCCACGCTGATCTGCCGCGCGAGCACGGCGCCCAGCAGGCTGGTGCTCTTGATGTGGGCCTTCTGCCAGCGGAAGTCTTCCGCCGTCACGCAGGCCACGCCCTTGGCGCGAATGGCCTCGGAGATGGGCGGCAGCGGGTTCACCATCACGAACACGGTGGGGCGAATGCCGCGCACCATGGCGTGGTCGCGCGGCGCCACGCCGCGTGTCACCTGAAAGTAAACGGATTGTGGTGCTTCGCCGCCGGGAGCGACCAGTCGCATCACGATCTCGCGCCACTGCGCGAGCGAGAGCGGGTTCTCGATCTGCAGCTCTGCGAGCGAGCGGTCGAGCCGGGCCATGTGCTCCTCGAAACAGAAGGGCTGGCCGAAGTAGACGGGGACGTATTCGTAGATGCCGTCGCCGAAAATGAAGCCGCGGTCCAGGACGCTGATCTTCGCGTCGCGCAGCGCGGTGTACTCGCCATCGAGGTAACAAAGCGTGGCGGGCAGGGCGTCGGTGATAGGGTGCATGCAGGAATTATGGTTGCGTGCGCCGGGTCGGGCTCGCGTCAGGGAATGCAGGAGCGATTTGCATGCGCGACACGTGGGGTGGCGGGATGGGTTGGGTTTTTACTTATAATCAATGGCTTTGTAGAAATTCTGGGTCGTCATCCGGGCTTCATTCAAAATGAAAACAATCGCCCGACAAGACTCGGAGGTCGCTGAAGACCTCGACGCAGAATTCAAGCCGTTGACCGCCGAGGAGGCGCGTGAACTGCGTGCAAAGAACCCTTCGATCTCCCCCTGGCGGGTGGTCGCGGGGCAGTTGGTTGTCGGTCTGCTGGTGGCTCTGGCCATCTGGGGGCTGACGGGGAGGCAAAATCTGGGTTGGTCCGCCGCTTACGGTGCGATCGCGGTGGTCATTCCATCGGCGGTGTTCGCACGGGGGCTGACCGGTCGGTTTTCTTCCCTGAATCCGGGTACTGCGGTGTTCGGGTTCTTCCTGTGGGAAATGGTCAAGATGGCCTTGTCTGTGGCGATGCTGATCGCTGCGCCAAGGCTGATTACGGCGCTGAGCTGGCCAGCAATGCTGGTCGGCCTGGTGGTGACAATGAAGGCGGCCTGGTTGGCGGTGATGTTCTCGCCCCGGCGCCGGAAACAGAGAGACGAGTAACGGAATGGCTGCTGAAAACGCTGCGGAACATAGTCAGACCGCGGGTGAATACATCGTTCACCACTTGACGCACCTGCAAAGCTCCAAGCCTGGAGGTGTGGCTGACTTTACGGTTTTCAATTTCGACTCGCTCTTCTTCTCGATCTCGCTCGGCATCCTGGGCTGCTGGCTGCTGTGGCTTGCCGCCCGCAAGGCCACTTCGGGCGTTCCCGGCCGTTTTCAAGCGGCGGTCGAGCTGCTGGTCGAAATGGTCGACCAGCAGGCCAAGGGCATCGTCCACAACGCCACGAGCCGCAAGTTCGTGGCCCCGCTGGCACTCACGATCTTCGTCTGGATCTTCCTGCTGAACGCGATGGACCTGTTCCCGGTCGATCTGTTCCCGGCCATCTGGGCCAAGATCTTCGGCCTCGCCGGCGAAGACCCGCACCACGCCTACCTGCGCGTCGTGCCCACGGCCGACCTCTCGGTGACCATGGGCATGTCGGTGGCCGTGCTGCTGATCTGCATCTACTACAACATCAAGATCAAGGGCGCTGGCGGCTGGGTGCACGAGCTGTTCACCGCCCCCTTCGGCAACCACTGGGCGCTGTACCCCTTCAACTTCGCCATGCAGATGATCGAGTTCGTCGCCAAGACGGTCTCGCACGGCATGCGGTTGTTCGGCAACATGTACGCCGGTGAACTGATCTTCCTGCTGATCGCCCTGATGGGCGGTGCCTGGTCCATGTCGGCCACCGGCATCGGCCTGGCCATCGGCCACATCATCGCGGGCACGGCCTGGGCCATCTTCCACATCCTGATCATCACGTTGCAAGCCTTCGTGTTCATGATGCTGACGCTGGTCTACATCGGCCAGGCCCACGATCACCACTGATCATCAGTTTTCGTTTCTGTTTTTGTTTTTCTCTTCAACCAAAGTCCTCTAGGAGTCATCATGGAAGTTATTAGCTTTGTTGCACTGGCCGCCGGCCTGATCATCGGTCTGGGCGCTGTTGGCGCATGTATCGGCATCGGCATCATGGGCAGCAAGTACCTCGAGTCGGCCGCACGTCAGCCCGAACTCATGGGTGAACTCCAAACCAAGATGTTCCTGCTGGCTGGTCTGATCGACGCTGCTTTCATTATCGGCACCGGTATCGCCCTGTGGTTCGCAACGGCCAACCCGTTCCTGTCGCAAATCGCCAACCTGCCGAAGTAAGTCTTTCTCGTCGGACCTGCGTCGTCGTTCTCTAGAGCCCCTAGCGAATGGCTTCGATTCAATCCCATAGAGAGGGTGAAAAGTGAGCATTACCGGTACCCTGATCGTTCAGATGATCGTGTTCCTGATCCTGGTCGGGTTCACGATGAAGTACGTGTGGCCGCCGATCGCGAAGGCGTTGGACGACCGCGCTGCGAAGATCGCCGAAGGCCTCGCTGCCGCCGACAAGGCCAAGTCCGAGCTGACCGCCGCCAACAAGCGCGTGGAAGCCGAACTGGGCCAGGCACGCAACGAGTCCGCACAGCGTCTTGCCGACGCCGAACGTCGCGCCCAGGCCATCGTTGAAGAGGCCAAGGCCCGCGCGACCGAGGAAGGCAACAAGATCGTTGCAGCCGCACGCGTCGAAGCCGACCAGCAGGCACTGAAGGCCCGTGAGGCCCTGCGCGAGCAGGTCGCAGCACTGGCCGTCAAGGGCGCGGAGCAGATTCTGCGCAAGGAAGTGAATGCAGGCGTTCACGCCGATTTGCTCGCCCGTCTGCAGACCGAACTCTGATAGAAGCCATGGCAGAACTCGCCACCATTGCACGCCCCTACGCCGAGGCGCTCTTCAAGGCGTCGTCGTCCGACCTCGCCGGCACCAGCGCCTGGCTCGAAAAGGTTGCCGCCATCGCGGCCAGCCCGGAGCTCAAGCAGTTCGCCGAGAACCCCAAGGCCACGGCCGAACAGGTGATCGGCGTGGTCGCCGGTGCATTCGGTGCACCGCTCGCCGCTCCCGCCCAGAACTTCCTGGGTGCGCTCCTCGAGAACGGACGTTTTTCGGTGCTGCCGGAAATTGTGAAGCAGTTCCGGGCACTGGCCAACGCGAAGAGCGGTTCGTCCGACGCCGTTGTCTACAGCGCCTTCCCGATCGATGCCGCGGCGCTCGCCAACGTGTCGGCCGCGCTCGAAAAGCGTTTCGGTCGCAAGCTCCAGGTCACGGTCCAGCAAGAGCCGGAACTGATCGGTGGCATTCGTGTGGTGGTCGGCGACGAGGTGCTCGACACCTCCGTCAAAGCGCGCCTTGAACAAATGAAAGTTGCGCTGGCGGCCTGACGGTCTCCATCGCCTTACAAAGAAAGAAGGAAAGAGTCATGCAACTCAATCCCGCAGAAATTTCCGAACTGATCAAGAGCCGCATCGAGGGCCTCGGGGTTAGCGCCAACATCCGCAACGAAGGCACCGTGGTTTCGGTGACTGACGGCATCGTGCGCGTGCACGGCCTGTCGGACGCGATGCAGGGCGAAATGCTCGAATTCCCGCCGAGCGCGGACGGCACGCCGTCGTTCGGCCTCGCACTGAACCTCGAGCGCGACTCCGTCGGCGCCGTGATTCTGGGCGAATACGAGCACATCTCCGAAGGCGACACCGTCAAGTGCACGGGCCGCATCCTGGAAGTGCCGGTCGGCCCCGAGCTCATCGGCCGCGTGGTGAACGCACTGGGCCAGCCGATCGACGGCAAGGGTCCCATCAACGCCAAGATGACCGACGTGATCGAGAAGGTCGCTCCCGGCGTGATCGCACGGAAGTCGGTCGACCAGCCGATGCAGACCGGCCTGAAGTCCGTCGACTCGATGGTGCCCGTCGGCCGTGGCCAGCGCGAGCTGATCATCGGCGACCGCCAGACCGGCAAGACCGCGGTGGCCATCGACGCGATCATTAACCAGAAGGGTCAGAACATGACCTGCGTCTACGTTGCGATCGGCCAGAAGGCTTCGTCGATCAAGAACGTGGTGCGCGCTCTCGAACAAGCCGGCGCGATGGACTACACCATCGTGGTGGCGGCATCGGCCTCCGAATCGGCAGCCATGCAATACGTGTCGGCCTACTCGGGCTGCACGATGGGCGAATACTTCCGCGACCGCGGCCAGGACGCACTGATCGTCTATGACGACCTGTCCAAGCAAGCCGTGGCATACCGCCAGGTCTCGCTGCTGCTGCGCCGCCCGCCAGGCCGCGAAGCCTACCCCGGCGACGTGTTCTATCTCCACAGCCGCCTGCTCGAACGCGCAGCCCGCGTGAACGCCGACTACGTCGAAGCCTTCACCAAGGGTGAAGTCAAGGGCAAGACCGGTTCGCTGACCGCACTGCCGATCATCGAAACGCAAGCCGGCGACGTGTCCGCCTTCGTTCCGACCAACGTGATCTCGATCACCGACGGCCAGATCTTCCTGGAAACCAACCTGTTCAACGCCGGTATCCGCCCCGCCATCAACGCCGGTATCTCGGTGTCGCGCGTGGGTTCGTCGGCCCAGACCAACCTGGTGAAGAACCAGTCCGGCGGTATCCGTACCGACCTGGCGCAGTACCGCGAACTCGCGGCCTTCGCCCAGTTCGCATCGGACCTGGACGAAGCCACCCGCAAGCAGCTCGACCGCGGTGCCCGCGTGACCGAACTGCTGAAGCAGACCCAGTACAGCCCGCTGCCCATCTCGCTGATGAGCGCCACGCTGTTCGCGGTGAACAAGGGCTTCATGGACGACATCGACGTCAAGAAGGTGCTCTCGTTCGAACACGGCTTCCACCAGTACCTGAAGTCGAGCCACGCCTCGCTGCTGGAAACGATGGAAAAGCACGGCGCCAAGTGGGACGTCAAGCCCGCCAAGGCCGACGACAGCGACGCCAAGAAGGCACTCAAGAAGACCTGCCAGGACGCCGAAGCCGAACTGCTGGCCGCCGCCACTTCGTTCAAGAAGTCGTTCGCCTGATCGACGCAAGAAGGAGCTCTCATGGCAGCTGGTAAGGAAATCCGCGGCAAGATCAAATCGGTGGAAAACACCAAGAAGATCACCAAGGCCATGGAAATGGTCTCGGTTTCCAAGATGCGCAAGGCGCAGGAACGCATGCGCGCCGCTCGCCCCTACAGCGAAAAGATCCGCAACATCGCGGCCAATCTCGGCAAGGCGAATCCGGAGTACACCCACGCGTTCATGAAGACGACCGAAGCCAAGGGCGTCGGTTTCATCATCGTGACCAGCGACAAGGGCCTGTGCGGCGGCTTGAACACCAACCTGCTGCGTGCAGTGACGGCCAAGCTGCGCGAAGCGCAGTCGGCCGGCAACGTGGTGGAGTCGGTGGCCATCGGCAGCAAGGGCCTGGGTTTCCTGAACCGCATCGGCGCCCGCGTGGTGGCCCATGTGACGCAGCTGGGCGACACGCCGCATCTCGACAAGCTCATCGGGCCGGTCAAGACGCTGCTCGACGCCTACGCGGAAGGCAAGCTGTCGGCCGTGTACCTGTGCTACACGAAGTTCATCAACACCATCAAGCAAGAGCCGATGGTGGAGCAGTTGCTGCCGCTCAAGGCCGAAACGCTGCAGACCGAGTCGGGACACCATTCGTGGGACTACATCTACGAACCCGACGCGCAAAGCGTGATCGACGAGCTGCTGGTGCGCTACGTGGAATCGCTGGTGTACCAGGCCGTGGCCGAGAACATGGCGTCCGAGCATTCGGCGCGCATGGTGGCCATGAAGGCTGCAACGGACAACGCGGGCAACGTGATCAGCGAACTGAAGCTGGTCTACAACAAGACCCGCCAGGCCGGCATCACCAAGGAACTGTCGGAGATCGTGTCCGGCGCTGCAGCCGCCGCGGGCGTTTGATGGTTGGCGGGGCAATGGAACGGGCCACATTGCCTGCCGTGCGCGCTTCGCGTGCACAGTGACTCAAGGCCTTCTTTCAAGGGGACTACGCGCAAATGAAGAAAATTCTTGCTCTGGTGGCGGTTGCTGCCGCTCTGACCGCCTGCTCCAAAAAGGAAGAGGCGCCCGCGCCTGCACCGGCTCCGGCTGCTGCACCCGCGGCGCCCGCGCCCGCTCCCGCCGCCGCAACGCCTGCAGCCCCCGCAGCGGCATCGACGGCTTCGGCCGACCTGCCGCAAGAGTGCAACGACTACCTGGCCAAGGTGCAGACCTGCGTTTCCGCGCAAAGCGGTGCAGCCGCCGACGCGATGAAGGCGAGCCTCGACCAGACCAAGGCCACCTGGGCTTCCATGGGTGCCGACAAGGCTGCGCTGGGTCAGGCCTGCAAGGCCGCCTCGGACGCATTCGCGGCGCAAGCCACGGCTATGAAGTGCTGACCTGAACTGAACCAATCAAGGGTGCCGGCCCGTCCGGCATTCTTGCAAAAGCGGCCCGTTTCGGCACCAGGACGCTTCTGCAAGAACCTGTCGCAAATTTATTGAGATCCATCCAGAAGGAAACGCCATGGCTGAAGGAAAAATTGTCCAATGTATCGGCGCCGTGGTCGACGTGGAGTTCCCGCGTGACCAGATGCCCAAGGTGTACGACGCCTTGAAATTCGAAGGCAGCGCGCTGACTCTCGAAGTCCAGCAACAGCTCGGCGACGGCGTGGTGCGCACGATTGCACTGGGCTCGTCCGACGGCCTGCGCCGCGGCCTGATCGTCACGAACACCGGCGCACCCATCACGGTGCCCGTCGGCAAGGCCACGCTCGGCCGCATCATGGACGTGCTGGGCGCGCCCATCGACGAACGCGGCCCGGTCGGCCAGGAGCTCACCGCTTCGATCCACCGCAAGGCTCCCGCTTACGACGAACTGTCGCCTTCGCAAGACCTGCTGGAAACCGGCATCAAGGTGATCGACCTGGTGTGCCCGTTCGCCAAGGGCGGCAAGGTGGGCCTGTTCGGTGGCGCCGGCGTGGGCAAGACCGTGAACATGATGGAACTCATCAACAACATCGCCAAGGCTCACTCGGGTCTGTCGGTGTTCGCCGGTGTGGGTGAACGTACCCGCGAAGGCAACGACTTCTATCACGAGATGGCCGACTCCGGCGTCGTGAACCTCGAGAAGCTCGAGGACTCGAAGGTGGCCATGGTCTACGGCCAGATGAACGAACCCCCGGGCAACCGTCTGCGCGTGGCGCTGACCGGCCTGACCATCGCCGAGTCGTTCCGCGACGAAGGCCGTGACGTTCTGTTCTTCGTGGACAACATCTACCGCTACACGCTGGCCGGTACCGAAGTGTCGGCTCTGCTGGGCCGCATGCCTTCCGCCGTGGGCTACCAGCCGACGCTGGCCGAGGAAATGGGCCGCCTGCAGGAGCGGATCACGTCGACCAAGGTCGGCTCGATCACCTCGATCCAGGCCGTGTACGTTCCCGCCGACGACTTGACCGACCCGTCGCCCGCCACCACCTTCGCCCACTTGGACTCGACCGTGGTGCTGTCGCGTGACATCGCTTCGCTCGGTATCTACCCCGCCGTGGACCCGCTGGACTCGACCTCGCGCCAGCTCGACCCGAACGTGGTCGGCGAAGAGCACTACAACGTGGCCCGCGCCGTGCAAGGCACGCTGCAGCGCTACAAGGAACTGCGCGACATCATCGCGATTCTGGGCATGGACGAACTGGCTCCCGACGACAAGCTCGCCGTGGCCCGCGCCCGCAAGATCCAGCGTTTCCTGTCGCAGCCGTTCCACGTGGCCGAAGTGTTCACGGGCTCGCCCGGCAAGTACGTGCCGCTGGCCGAAACCATCCGTGGCTTCAAGATGATCGTGAACGGCGAAGCCGACCACCTGCCGGAACAAGCGTTCTACATGGTGGGCGGCATCGACGAAGCGTTCGAAAAGGCCAAGAAGGTCGCTTAAGAAGGAATCACCATGGCAGGCACCATTCATGTGGACGTGGTCAGCGCGGAAGAGTCGATCTTCTCGGGCGAAGCCAAGTTCGTCGCGCTGCCCGGTGAAGCCGGTGAGCTCGGCATCTACCCGCGCCACACCCCGCTGATCACGCGCATCCGCCCCGGCGCCGTGCGCATCGAAATGGCCGATGGCGGCGAAGAGTTCGTCTTCGTGGCCGGCGGCATTCTCGAAGTGCAGCCCAACGCCGTGACCGTGCTGTCCGACACCGCGATCCGCGGCAAGGACCTCGACGACGAGAAGGCCAACCAGGCCAAGGCCGCAGCCGAGGAAGCGCTGAAGAATGCGAAGAGCGACATCGACATCGCGATGGCGCAATCGGAGCTGGCCGTGATGGCCGCCCAGATCGCGGCGCTGCGCAAGTACCGCCAGAAGAAGTAAGTAAGCAAGCAATCAAGCGAAGCCTCTGGGGCTCTCTTCCTGAAAAGCCGCCTCCGGGCGGCTTTTTTGCGTCCGGCGTTTCCCCATTCAAGCCGACTTCGGTTTTAACTTGGCCGAAGTTCGGCCTTGTCCGGCTGAAGGCCTGCACCTAGTATTCGCCTTCGCCCGACAGCCGAAGGTTGCGGGCGGAGACTTCAAAAGAAAGAGCACGGAGACAAACGCGTGGCACCCTGGAGCGGCATCACCGCCGATGAAATGCGGCTGCTGGAAACGACCTTCTGGTCGGCCGGCGGATCGCGCCATGCCATGGCCGAGCAGCTCGGCTTCTCCAAGAGCAAGGCCAATGCACTCATCGCCGGCCTCGTCGAACAGGGGCTGCTGGCCGAAGCGGGCCTGCAGCGTTCATCGGGCGGGCGGCGTGCCGAAAACCTCCAGCTGCACTTCGGGCTCGGCGTGCTGGTCGGCATCGACATCGGCGCGACCAGCCTCGGCGTTGCCGTGCTGCGGCCCGACCTCACCGTGCTTGCGCAACATGAAGAGCCCGCCGACGTGCGCGAGGGCCCGGCCGTGGTGCTGGCCCGCGTCCAGGTGCTGATGCGCGAATTGCTGGCGCAAGGCGGCCACGCCGCGCGCGACGTGCTCGGCATCGGCATCGGCGTGCCCGGCCCCGTCAACTTCGAGATCGGCCAGCTCGTGAACCCGCCGCTGATGCCCGCGTGGGACAGCTTCTCGATCCGCGATTACCTGCGCGAGGACTACGCCGCGCCCGTCTTCGTCGACAACGACGTGAACCTCATGGCGCTCGGCGAGCTGTGGAGGCTCAAGCGTTCGCTGACCAATTTCCTCGTCATCAAGATCGGGACCGGCATCGGCTGCGGCATCGTCTGCCACGGCGAGGTGTACCGGGGCGCGGCCGGCTCCGCGGGCGACGTGGGCCACATCTGCGTCGACCAGGAGGGGCCGCGCTGCCACTGCGGCAACCTGGGCTGCGTCGAGGCCATGGCGGCCGGCCCCGCGATCACGCGCATGGCCGTGCAGGCGGCCGAGGCCGGCGAAAGCGAACTGCTGGCCGAGTGCCTGCGCGTGCATGGCCGCATCGACGCGATCGACGTCGGCCAGGCCAGCCGCGGCGGCGACACCGCGGCCAACGGCATCATCCAGCGCGCGGGCAGCCTCATCGGCCAGATGCTCGCGTCGGTCGTCAACTTCTTCAATCCGTCGCATGTGTTCATCGGCGGCGGCATCACGCGCATCGGGCCGCTGTTCCTCGCGGCGGTGCGCCAGAGCGTGTACCAGCGCTCGCTCGCGCTCTCCACGCGGCACCTGGAAATCCAGTACACGCCGCTGGGCATGCAAGGCGGACTGATAGGCGCCGGCGTGCTCGCGATGCATGAGACCCTGAAGGTTCGCGGAGTGGCGCCATGAGCGGCAGTACGCCAAGCAACAAGGGCAGCGTCGCCGTCGAGTTCGACGGCGTGGTCAAGGCCTTCGGCCCGGTGCAGGTGCTGCACGGCGTGAGCTTCGCGCTCGCGCCCGGCCGCGTGTACGGCCTGCTCGGCGAGAACGGCGCGGGCAAGTCGACGCTGATGAAGATTCTTGCTGGCTACGAGCAGATCACCGGCGGCACGCTGCGCATCAACGGCCAGCCGCAGCAGTTCGGCAGTTCGCGCGATGCCGAGGCGCTGGGCATCGTGCTGATCCACCAGGAGTTCAACCTCGCGGAAGACCTGAGCGTGGCGCAGAACATCTTCCTGGGCCATGAAAAGAAGAAGGGCTGGCTGCTGGACGACGCAGCCATGGAACGCGAAGCCGCCGCCGCGCTCGCCGCCGTCGGCCTGAACATCGACCCGCGCACCAAGGTGCGAAAGCTCATCGTCGCCGAGAAGCAGCTCGTCGAGATCGCGAAGGCCATCGCCCGCCGCGCGCGCCTGCTCGTGATGGACGAACCCACCGCCACGCTCACGCCCGGCGAGACCGAGCGGCTGTTCAAGCTCATCGCGCAGTTGCGCGCCGATGGCGTGACCATCGTCTACATCTCGCACAAGCTCGACGAGGTGGAGCAGGTGACCGACGAGGTGATCGTCATGCGCGACGGCCGCTTCGTCGCGCGCGCGCGCGCGCCCGAGGTCACGCGCCAGCAGATGGCCAACCTCATGGTGGGCCGCGAGCTGGCCGACCTGTACCCGCCGCGCGACGTGGTGGTGGCCGCCGATGCGCCCGCCATGCGCGTGCGAAATTTCAATGTGCCCGGCTGGGCGCAAGACGCGAGCTTCGAGGTGCGCCCCGGCGAGATCCTCGGTTTCGCAGGCCTCGTGGGCGCGGGCCGCACCGAGCTCTTCGAAGGCCTGCTCGGCCTTCGCCCCGCGAGCGGCAGCGTCGAGATGCTCGGCAGGCCCGTGCCCGGCGGCAAGGGCTGGCGCAACCCGCGCGACGCGGCGAAGCACGGCCTCACCTATCTGAGCGAAGACCGCAAGGGCAAGGGCCTGCACGTCAACTTCGGCCTGCGGCAGAACCTCACGCTGATGGCGCTCGAGCGCTATGCGCAGCCCTGGCTCAAGCCCGAAGCCGAACGCGGCGCGCTGGCCGGGGCGGTGAAGGACTACGGCATCCGCACCGGCTCGCTCGAGGTCAAGGCCTCGTCGCTGTCGGGCGGCAACCAGCAGAAGCTCGCGCTCGCCAAGGTGCTGCAGCCGCAGCCGAAGGTGGTGGTGCTCGACGAGCCCACGCGCGGCGTGGACGTGGGCGCCAAGCGCGACATCTATTTCCTGATCCAGCGACTGGCCCGCGAAGGGCTCGCGGTGATCGTCGTCTCGTCGGAACTGATGGAGCTGATCGGCCTGTGCCACCGCGTGGCGGTGATGCGCGCCGGAAAGCTGGTCGCCACGCTCGACGCGGACCATTTGACAGAAGAGGAGCTCATCGCTCATGCCACCGGAACAGCAGACACCACCGCCGCGCACGCTTGAAGCCGCGCAGCAGCAGCACCGCAGCGAGGCCAGGCCGCGCTGGACCGAGCGCCTGCACGGCCTCGGCCCGGTCATCGGCCTGGTGCTGCTTTGCATTGCCGGCACGCTGCTCAACAGCGACTTCGCGACCGTCGACAACGCGATGAACGTGCTCACGCGCACGGCCTTCATCGGCATCATCGCGGTGGGCATGTGCTTCGTGATCATCTCGGGCGGCATCGACCTGTCGGTGGGCTCGATGGCCGCGCTCATCGCGGGCAGCGTGATCATGTTCATCAACTGGGCCGGCCCGGCCTCGGGCTCGCCGCTGCTGGCGGTGGTGATGGGCGCGGTGCTGGCCATCGTGCTGGGTGCCGTGTTCGGCCTTGCGCACGGCCTGCTCATCACCAAGGGGCGCATCGAGCCCTTCATCGTGACGCTGGGCACGCTGGGCATCTTCCGCGCGTACCTCACCTACTTTGCGGACGGCGGCGCGCTCACGCTCGACAACGAACTGTCGGACCTGTACGCGCCGGTGTACTACGCCAGCCTCGCGGGCATTCCGGTGCCGGTGTGGGTGTTCGTGATCGTCGCGATCATCGGCGGCGTCATATTGAACCGCACGGCCTACGGGCGCTACGTGCAGGCCATCGGCTCGAACGAGCAGGTGGCGCGCTACGCGGCCGTGGACGTCGACCGCGTGAAGATCATGACCTACGTGCTGCTCGGCGTGTGCGTGGGCATCGCCACGCTGCTCTACGTGCCACGCCTGGGCTCGGCCTCGCCGACCACCGGGCTGCTCTGGGAGCTGGAAGCCATTGCCGCGGTGATCGTCGGCGGCACCGCGCTCAAGGGCGGCGCGGGCAGCATCACCGGCACGGTGGTGGGCGCGATCCTGCTCTCGGTCATCAGCAACATCCTGAACCTCACCAGCATCATCAGCGTGTACCTGAATGCCGCGGTGCAGGGCTTCGTGATCATCATCGTCGCGTTCCTGCAGCGCGGCCGGCGCTAGTTCCGTTCCCGTTCCGTTCCATCCACCAAGAGGAGACATCCAGCATGACAACTTTCACCAGACGCCTCGCGCTCACGGCCGTTGCCGCCGCAGCCTTCGCCAGCCTGCCCGCGCTCGCCGCAGAGAAGGTCAACCTCGGCGTTTCGATTCCCGCGGCCACGCACAGCTTCATGGGCGGCATCAACTACTGGGCCAACCAGGCGAAGAAGGACCTCGAGAAGGAACACAAGGACCTGAAGATCACCATCAAGACGGCCGCCAACGCGCCCGAGCAGGCCAACCAGCTGCAGGACCTGTCGACGGTGACCAAGATCAACGCGCTGGTCGTGTTCCCGTTCGAATCCGCTGCGCTGACCAAGCCGGTCGCGCAGGTCAAGGCCAAGGGCGCCTACGTGACAGTGGTCGACCGCGGCCTGACCGACACCAGCGCGCAGGACGCCTACGTGGCCGGCGACAACACCGCCTTCGGCAAGATCCCGGCCGAGTACATCGTGAAGCAGCTCAACGGCAAGGGCAACGTGGTGGCGCTGCGCGGCATTGCGACCACGCTCGACAACGAGCGCATGGACGCCTTCAACGCCGTGCTCAAGGGCAGCCCCGACATCAAGCTGCTGGACGCCAAGTACGCCAACTGGAACCGCGACGACGCCTTCAAGGTCACGCAGGACTACCTCACGCGCTTCAAGAACATCGACGCCATCTGGGCGGCCGACGACGACATGGCCGTGGGCGTGCTCAAGGCCATCTCGCAGGCCAAGCGCGACGACATCAAGATCGTGTTCGGCGGCGCCGGCGCGAAGGACATGGTCAAGACCATCATGGACGGCAAGGACCCGCGCATCACGGCCGACGTGAGCTATTCGCCCAAGTTCATCTACGACGCGATCAAGCTCACGGCCGAAGCGCGCCTGAAGGGCGAGAAGCTGCCGGCGACGACGATCATTCCTTCGGTGCTGATCACGAAGGAAAACGCCAAAGAGTTCTACCACCCCAACTCGCCGTTCTGAGGTGATCGAGATCGCTCCGCGCAAGCTCCGCTACGCCATGGTCGGCGGCGGCCGCGACGCCTTCATCGGCGCCGTGCACCGCAAGGCCATGGCGCTCGACGGCCAGATCGAGCTCGTGGCGGGGGCGCTGTCGTCGAGCCCCGACAAGGCGCGCGCCTCGGGCCGCGACCTCGGCCTGGCCGACGGCCGCAACCACGGCGACTGGCAGTCGCTGCTGGCCGACGAGCTGAAGCGGCCCGCTGACGAACGCATCGACTTCGTGTCGATCGTCACGCCCAACCACGTGCACTTTCCGGTGGCGCAGGCCTTTGCCGACGCCGACTTCCACGTGGTGTGCGACAAGCCGCTGGTGCACACGCGCGAACAGGCCGATGCGCTGGTCGCCACGGTCGCGAAGCGGGGCACGGTGTTCGGGGTCACCTACAACTACACCGGCTACCCGATGGTGCGGCAGGCCCGCGAGATGGTGCGATCGGGCCAGATCGGCGAAGTGCGCAAGGTCGTCGTCGAATACAACCAGGGCTGGCTTGCCAGCCATGTCGAAGGCGGCACCAACAAGCAGGCCGACTGGCGCACCGACCCCGCGCGCAGCGGCGCGGCCGGGGCCATCGGCGACATCGGCTCGCATGCTGAGAACCTCGTGGCCAGCGTCACCGGCCTGGAGATCGAAAGCCTCTGCGCCGACCTCAGCGCGCTGGTGCCGGGCCGCATGCTCGACGACGACGGCAGCCTGCTGCTGCGCTTCAAGGGCGGCGCGCGCGGCGTGCTGGTGGCCTCGCAGATCAGCACGGGGCTGGAGAACGACCTGCGCCTGCGCATCTCCGGCACGCGGGGCACGCTCGAATGGCACCAGGAGCAGCCCAGCCAGTTGCAGCACCTGCCGCACGACGGACCCAGGCGCGTGCTGACGCGCGGCGCGCCCTGGCTGTGCGAGGCCGCGCAACGCGCGAGCCGGCTGCCGGCGGGGCACCCCGAAGGCTTCATCGAGGCCTTCGCCAACGTGTATGCCGGCGTGGCGGCGGACATCCGCGCCCGGCTCGAAGGCCGTGCGGCCGACCCGCTGGCCGCCGACTATCCGCGCGTGGAAGACGGCGCGCGCGGCGTGCGCTTCATCGAACGCACGGTGGCTTCCGCGCAAAGCGAATTAAAGTGGACGCCCTGGTAGCGCATGCGCGCTGCCGCGGGCTTCCATGACATCCACCATCACCGACAACACCGGCGCCTCGCGCCCGGCCACGCAGACCTGGCCCGCGGCGCTCTGGCGGCGCTGCATCACGCTGTTCCCGCTGAAGCTGGTGGGCAACACGGTCGCCACGCTCGGCTTCTTCCCGCTGTACTTCTGGATCGCGAAGAACGCGGGCCAGGCCTGGGTGCTGCCGCTCACCCCCTTCGACCGCGCCATCGCCTTCTGGCCGGCGCTGCTGCCGGTGTATCTCTCGCTGTGGGGCTACATCGCGCTGCCGGTGCTGCTGGCCAAGGACATGCGCGAGCTGACGCGCTTCTCCCTCGGCTGCGCAGCGATGACCTTGCTGGCGCTGCTCGTGTTCTGGTTCATGCCCACGGCCATTCCCAATTTCGCGGTCGCCACCACGCCGGGCACTTCGCTGCAGTTCCTGAAGATGGTCGATTCGGCGGGCAATGCCTTTCCGTCGCTGCATGTGTCGTTCTCGGTGTTCGCCTGCGTCATGCTCGCGCGGCAGTTGCGCGATGCGGGCGCGCCGGCGTGGCTGCGCTTCGTCAACGTGGCGTGGGCCGCGGGCATCGTCTATTCGACGATGGCGGTGCGCCAGCATGTGCTGGTCGACGTGCTGGGCGGCCTTGCGCTGGGCGTCGCGCTCGGCGTGGCCACGCGGCAGCGGGAGCCGGCCGCGGCGGCGGCGCATGCGGCGTAGGCCGATCGCGGTATTCCGCCGCCACCGGGCGCGCGGTACAAATCCGGCATCGTCGTTGTCCATCCGATGCGGAGCCTTGCCATGAAGATTCGCCCGTCCGCCGCCGCTGCAGCCTGCCTTGCGGCGGCTGCCATCGCCATGCCCGCGTTCGCGCTCGACTACCCGGCGCGCAAGCCCGGCCTGTGGGAGATCCAGACCGGCGACGGCGGCAAGGGCCAGGGCCAGGGCCACACCATGCAGCAGTGCATCGACGCGGTCAGCGACAAGTCGCTGCGCGAAATGGGCCAGGGAATGGGCAAGGACATGTGCTCGAAGCAGGAGCTGCGGCTCGACGGCGGCAAGCTGGTGATGGACTCCGTGTGCAAGATCGGCAACTCCACCGCCACCTCGCATGCGGTGATGAGCGGCGACTTCAACTCGGCCTACCGCATGGAAAGCAAGTCGAGCTACAACCCGCCGCTCATGGGCCGCGCCGAAGGCACCAGCGTGATCGAGGCCCGGTGGGTCGGCCCCTGCAAGGCCGACCAGAAGCCCGGCGACATGGTCATGCCCAACGGCATGAAGATGAACGTCATCGACATGATGAACAACCGGCCCAAGCGGCCCTGACGGAGCCTGCGGGGCCGGCCAGCGGGTAGGCGCCGGCCCACAGCGCTTCGCGGCTGACGTTCGGCGCCGGGCAGCGCCGGCTGCGCCTACGATGGCGTGCCATGCCCGCAACGCAGCAAGAAGATCTCGTCGTCGCCCGGCCCGAGGGCCTGTACTGCCCGCCGGGCGATTTCTACATCGACCCCTGGCGGCCGGTGGCGCGCGCCGTCATCACCCACGCCCATTCGGACCACGCACGCACGGGGCACGGGCACTACCTGGCCCACACCGACAGCGCCGGCACCCTGCGCACGCGGCTGGGCGCCGACATCGACCTGCAGACGCTGCCCTACGGCGAAGCCATCACGCACCACGGCGTGCGCGTCTCCCTGCATCCGGCCGGGCACGTGCTGGGCTCGGCGCAGGTGCGGCTCGAGCACGGCGGGCGCGTCTGGGTGGCCTCGGGCGACTACAAGACCGAGCCTGACGGCACCTGCACCCCCTTCGAGCCGGTGGCTTGCGACACCTTCATCACCGAATCCACCTTCGGCCTGCCGATCTACCGCTGGCCCACGCAGGCCGCGCTGTTCGCGGAGATCGATGCATGGTGGCGCGCCAATGCCGAGGCGGGGCGCGCGTCGGTGCTGTTCTGCTATGCCTTCGGCAAGGCGCAGCGCATCCTGCACGGGGTGGACGCGGGCATCGGGCCGATCGTGGTGCACGGGGCGGTGGAGCCGCTCAATGCCGTGTACCGCGCGGCGGGCGTGGCGCTGCCGCCGACGCTGCGCGTGAGCGACGAAGGTGTAGACGCCGCGCTGCTGAAGCGCGCGCTGGTGCTGGCCCCGCCGTCGGCACAGGGCACGCCGTGGATGCGCCGCTTCGGCAACTATGCAGATGCGTTCGCCAGCGGATGGATGCAGCTGCGCGGCACGCGCAGGCGGCGCGGCGTGGACCGCGGCTTCGTGATGTCGGATCACGCGGACTGGCCCGGGCTGCAGAAGGCGATCGCCGGCACGGGCGCGCAGCGCGTGTTCGTCACGCATGGCAGCGTGCAGGTGATGGTGCGGTGGCTGACGGAGAACGGGTTGGACGCACAGGGCTTCAAGACCGAGTACGGCGATGAAGACGACCAGGCGGCACCCGATGGAGCCGCCGACGGCCCCCATCCCGGCCTTCCCCCGGCGGGGGAGGGAGCGAACGCATGAAAGCCTTTGCCGCGCTCTACCGCGAGCTCGACGCCAGCACCTCGAACCTCGCCAAGCAGGCCGCACTGCAGCGCTACCTGCGCGAGGCCGACGCGGCCGATGCCGCATGGGCCGTGTACTTCCTGGCCGGCGGCAAGCCGCGCCAGCTGGTGCCCACCAAGCTGCTGCGCCTGCTCGCGCAGGAGGCCGCGGGCCTGCCGGAGTGGCTGTTCGACGAGAGCTACGACGCGGTTGGCGACCTCGCGGAAACCATCGCGCTGCTGCTGCCGCCCCCCAGCGAGGTGCATGACCTCGGGCTCGCGGGCTGGGTCGAGCAGCACCTGCTGCCGCTGCGCGATGCGGCGAAGACTTCGCCCGAGCAACTGGCCGACCGCCTGCGCGCGCAGTGGCGCCAGCTCGCGGCCGAAGAGCGGCTGGTGTACTTCAAGCTCATCACCGGCGCGTTCCGCGTGGGCGTGTCGAAGCTGCAGGTCACGCAGGCGCTGGCGGCCGTCGGCGGCATCGACCCCAAGCGCGTCGCGCAGCGGCTCATGGGCTACACGCACATCGGCGCGCGGCCGCATCCGGACGACTACCACGCGCTCATCGCCCCCGAGTCGGGCATGGAGCAGGTGCAGAAGACCAGCGGGCAGCCGTACCCGTTCTTCCTTGCGCATCCGTTCAACCTGCCGCTGGAGCAGTTCGATGCCGTGCTCGGGCCGCCTTCCGGCTGGATCGTGGAATGGAAGTGGGACGGCATCCGCGCACAGTTGGTCAAGCGTGCGGGCGTGCCATGGGTGTGGTCGCGCGGCGAGGAGCTGGTGACGGAGCGATTCCCCGAACTCGCGGTGCTCGGCGAAGCCTTGCCCGACGGCACCGTGCTCGACGGCGAGATCGCGGTATGGCGCGACGGCAAGGTGCAGCCCTTTGCGGAGCTGCAGAAGCGCATCGGCCGCAAGACGCTCGGCGCCAAGCTGCTGCGCGACATTCCGGTCGTGCTGCTGGCCTACGACCTTCTCGAATGGGAAGGCCGGGACCTGCGCGCGCTGCCGCAGTCGGAACGCCGGGCGCTGCTCGACGAACTGGTCGCGCGCTTGCAGCACCCTTCGCTGCTGCCCAGCCCGATGCTCACGGGCGTCGACTGGAACGATCTGTCCACGCAGCGCGAAGCCGCGCGCGCCATGGGTGTCGAAGGCATGATGCTCAAGCGCCGCGACGCGCAATACGGCGTGGGCCGCACCAAGGATGTCGGCGTGTGGTGGAAGTGGAAGATCGACCCATTGAGCATCGATGCCGTGCTGATCTACGCGCAGCGCGGCCACGGCCGCAGGGCGAGCCTGTACAGCGACTACACCTTCGCTGTGTGGGACGGCCCGCCCGGTCAGGAGGACCGCAGGCTCGTGCCCTTTGCCAAGGCTTACTCGGGCCTCACCGACGCCGAAATGGCGCGCGTGGACGCGATCATCCGCAAGACCACGGTGGAAACCTTCGGCCCGGTGAAGAGCGTGAAGCCGACGCTGGTGTTCGAACTGGGCTTCGAGGGCATTGCGCGAAGCACGCGCCACAAGAGCGGCATCGCGGTGCGCTTTCCGCGCATGCTGCGGTGGCGGGAAGACAAGCCGGCGGAGGAGGCCGATACCTTGCAGACGCTTGCCGCGTTGCTGCCGGCATGAGCACCAGGCCGGACCCCGAGGAGTTTCTCCCTTCCCCCGGCGGGGGAAGGAGCAAGACAAAGGTCAAGGCTGCGCTCGATGCATGGTTCACCGCGCGCGGCTGGAAGCCTTTCAAGTTCCAGCGCGACGTCTGGAAGGCGATCGCACAAGGCCAGTCCGGCCTGCTGCATGCCACCACCGGCGCGGGCAAGACCTACGCCGTCTGGCTCGGCGCGCTGCAGGCCTTCTCGCAGCCCCGAAAGGAAACAGCCCGCCCCGCACCCCTGCCGCTCACCGTGCTGTGGCTCACCCCGATGCGCGCGCTCGCGGCCGACACGCTGCGCGCGCTGCAGCAGCCGCTCGAAGCACTGGGCGCCGAAGTGCATCCCTGGAGCACCGGAGCGCGCAGCGGCGACACGTCCTCCAGCGAGCGCAGCGCGCAGAACCAGCGCCTGCCCAGCGTGCTCGTCACCACGCCCGAAAGCCTCTCGCTGCTGCTGGCGCGCGCCGATGCGAGCCAGGTGCTGGGCGGCGTGCGGATGGCGGTGGTCGATGAATGGCACGAGCTGCTCGGCAACAAGCGCGGCGTGCAGGTGCAGCTTGCGCTCGCCCGGCTCAGGCGCTGGAACCCGGGCATCGCGATCTGGGGCATGTCGGCCACGCTGGGCAACCTGCGCGAGGCCATGCACGTGCTGCTGGGCCATGACGAAGGCGTGCTGGTGCAGGGCCAGGTGCCCAAGAAGCTCGTCATCGATTCGCTGCTGCCCGGCCGCGCGGAGCGCTTTCCGTGGGGCGGCCACCTGGGCCTCACGATGCTGCCGCAGGTGATAGAGGAAATCGCCGCGAGCAAGACCACGCTGGTCTTCACCAACACGCGCTCGCAGTCGGAGATCTGGTACCAGGCCCTGCTGGAGGCCCGGCCCGACTGGGCGGGCCTGATCGCGCTGCACCACGGCTCGCTCGACCGCGAGGTGCGCGAGTGGGTCGAGCTGGGCCTGAAGAGCGGCGAGCTGAAGGCGGTGGTCTGCACATCGAGCCTCGACCTGGGCGTGGACTTCCTGCCCGTCGAGCGCGTGCTGCAGATCGGCTCCCCAAAGGGCGTGGCGCGGCTGCTGCAGCGCGCGGGGCGCTCGGGCCATGCGCCGGGGCGGCCGTCGCGCATCACGCTCGTGCCCACGCACAGCATCGAGATGGTCGAGGGCGCGGCCGCGCGCGCGGCCATTGCCGAGGGGCACATCGAGTCGCGCCGTTCGCCCGACCAGCCGCTGGACGTGCTGGTGCAGCACCTGGTGACGGTGGCGCTCGGCGGCGGCTTCGTGCCCGACGACCTGTACGCCGAGGTGCGCGGCACGGCCGCCTACGAAGAGCTTTCGCGGGAGAACTGGCAGTGGTGCCTCGACTTCGTCTCGCAGGGCGGCGCTTCGCTCTCAGCCTACCCCGAATACCGCCGCGCCGTGCCCGACGCCGAGGGCGTGTGGCGCGTGCCCGATGCGCGGCTCGCGCGGCGGCACCGCATGAACATCGGCACCATCGTGAGCGACGCGAGCATGTCGGTGCAGTTCGTCGGCGGCGCGAAGATCGGCAGCGTCGAAGAGGGTTTCGTCGCGCGCATGAAGCCCGGCGACTGCTTCCTGTTCGGCGGCCGGCTGCTCGAACTCGTCCGCATCCACGACATGACGGCCTGGGTGCGGCGCGCCAGCGGCAAGCGGCCTGCCGTGCCCCGCTGGAACGGCGGACGCATGCCGCTGTCGAACACGCTGGCCGACGCGGTGGTGCAGCAGCTGGCGCTGGCCGGCGACGGCGCCTACGGTTCGCCCGAGCTGCAATGCGTGCGCCCGTTGCTGGAGATCCAGCAGCAGTGGTCCGCGCTGCCCACGCCGCAGACGCTGCTGGCCGAGACGCTGACCACGCGCGAGGGCTCGCACCTGTTCCTGTATCCGTTCGCCGGGCGGCATGTGCACCTGGGGCTCGCGAGCCTGCTGGCCTGGCGTGTCGCGCAGCATGAGGCGCGCACCTTTTCCATCGCGGTCAACGACTACGGCTTCGAGCTGCTGAGCGCGACCGAGGTCGACTGGCCGACGCTGCTGCCGCAGGTGCTGCGCCTGCCCGAAGGCAATGGCGAGGGTGAAGACGCGCGCGCGGTGTTGCTGCACGAAGTGCTTGCATCGCTCAACGCCGGCGAGCTCGCGCAGCGCCGCTTTCGCGAGATCGCGCGCGTGTCGGGCCTGATCTTCCAGGGCTACCCGGGCGAGAAGCGCAGCAGCAGGCAGCTGCAGGCCTCGTCCTCGCTGTTCTGGGAGGTGTTCCGCAAGTACGACCCCGGCAACCGGCTGCTGCAGCAGGCCGAGCAGGAACTGCTCGCGCAGGAGCTCGAGATCGGCCGTCTGCGCGCCAGCCTCACCCGCATGGCCGGGCAGCAGCTGGTGCTCAAGCCGATCGCGCGGCCCACGCCGTTCTCGTTCCCGCTGATGGTCGAGCTGTTCCGCGAGAAGCTGTCGAACGAGAACGTGGCCGACCGCATCGCGCGCATGGTCGAGCAACTGGAGAAAGCCGCGGGCGGCGTGGTGACGGCCGGCGGCGTCGATCGCGTGAAGCGCACGATGGCGTTCGGCCAGGAAGGCGCGGGCAAGCCGCCGGCGCCGCGGCGCGAACGCAGGCGGCCTTCACGCCCGCTGCCGCCGCTGTGAGGGCCTGGTGAAAGGCCGTTGCCTAGCCGGCGCCGTGCGCCTTCACCCAGCGCACGATGTCCGCCGCGCCCATGGCGCCGGCCTGCCGCGCGACCTCTCGGCCGCCCTTGAACAGCGCCAGCGTGGGGATGCTGCGGATGTTGAAGCGCGCGCCCAGCGAGCGCACCGCCTCCGTGTCGACCTTGGCCAGCCGCACCTTCGGCTCGAGCTGGGCCGCGGCCTGCTCGTAGCCCGGCGCCATCTGGCGGCACGGACCGCACCACGGCGCCCAGAAGTCGACCAGCACCGGAATCTCGTTGCGCGCGATGTGGCGATCGAAGGTGGCTTCGTCGGGCAGCGCGGTCGAATGGCCGGCGAACAGCGGGCGGTGGCAACTGCCGCAGTCGGGCGCGCTGCCCAGCTGGTCCGCGCGCACGCGGTTGGTCGTGTGGCAGTGCGGGCAGACGATGTGCAGCGAAGTCGATTCGGTCATGCGCAAGAACTGGGGGCCGCAGGGGCCAATTGCAAGGCGTGCGCCGGGCAAGGCGTCTTTTGCGAAACTTGCCGGCCGTGACGCTCGCAGAATCCTCCGAATCGACCACCTCCACTGTCCGCTGGGCAGGTGAACTGCTCCACCTGCTGCCCGAACGGGCGCTGTGGTGGCCCGCCGCGGACGTGCTCTTCGTGGCCGACCTGCACCTGGGCAAGGCCGCGACCTACCGCGCGCTGGGCCAGCCGGTGCCGGGCGGCACCACGCAGGAGAACCTCGCGCGGCTCGATGCGCTGGTCGCGCGGTGGAGCCCCCGGCGCATCGTGTTCCTGGGCGACTTCCTGCATGCGGCGCAGGCGCGCACGGTGCTCGCCGGCGTGCAGGCCTGGCGCGAACACCATGCGGGCATCGCGATGACGCTGGTGCGCGGCAACCACGACAGCCGCGCTGGAGACCCGCCCGAAGCGCTGGGCATCGAGGTGGTCGACGAGCCGCACCTGATGGGCCCGTTTGCCTGCTGCCACCATCCGCAGCCGCATGCCACGCATTTCGTGCTCGCGGGGCACCTGCACCCGGTGTGCCGGCTGCATGGGCCGGGGCGCGACAGGGTGCGGCTGCCTTGCTTCGTGAGCGAGGCGGGGCAGGCGGTGCTGCCTGCCTTTGGCGAGTTCACAGGCGGATGGCTGATGGAGCGTGCGCCGGGGCGGCGCTTCCACGCGGTGGGCGGTTCGGCCGTCTGGGCCCTGCCCGCGTCGGAGTGAAGTTTTCTCCTTCCCCCTCTGGGGGAAGGTAGGGATGGGGGCAGGCAGAGCGCCCACAACGAGCGCCGCTTGCCCCCACCCCGGCCCTCCCCCAGAGGGGGAGGGAGAAAGAAAGCCTCAGAGCACGACCGGCTCGTCCGGCAACTCGTTCACGTCGAGTTCGCCTTCGCCCAGCGGAAAGTGCTCGACCAGCAGCGCCGAAATCTCCTCAAGCGCCTGCGTGAGCCCGTCCTCGAAGCGCCCTTCGCGGAAGGCCGCGCTCATGCGCTGCATCATCGCGGTCCACGCCGCGGTGTCGACGCGCGAATGGATGCCCCGGTCGGCCACGATCTCGATCGCATGCTCGGCCAGCAGCAGGTAGATCAGCACGCCGTTGTTGTGCGCGGTGTCCCAAACGCGCAGCTTGCCGAACAGCATGACGGCGCGCTCGCGCACCGAGGCGTGGCGCCACAGGTACGACATCGGCAGGCCGGCTTCGATGCAGATGCGGATCTCGCCGCTGTGGCGGCGCTCGCTCGCGGCCACGCGGCCCGTGAGGCGCTGCATGGCCTCGTCGGGCAGCGCGCGGCGAACCTCGGCTTCGTCGATCCAGCGATGGCGCCAGATGCGGCCGAGCTTGGTGAAAAGGGTGGCTTCGGTCGTCATCGTGTTCACCAGTTGCCCGACGCGCCGCCGCCGCCGAAGTTGCCGCCGCCGCCGGAGCTGAAGCCACCGCCTCCGCCACCACGGCTGAAGCCGCCGCCGCCACCACCACCCAGACCACCGCCCCAGCCGCCACCCCCGCCGCCGCCCGGACGTCCGGCGCCGGCGACGAGCGAGAACACCAGCGCGACAAGCGCGGCGATCACCGCGATGGCGATGCTGGCGGTGATGAAGAACACCACCACGCCCACGCCGCCGCCCACGACCATCGTGCCCAGCTTCTTGCCGAGGATGGCGCGCGCGATCGGCGCGCCGACGAACACGCCCACGAACAGGAAGATCGCGAGGTTCTCCCAGTCGAAGCCGCCGCCTCGGCCGGAGCCGCCCGTGTCCTGCACCGGTGCCGGCAGCGGCTCGCCGTCGACCAGCCCGATGATCCGGTCGACCGCCGCGTTCAGCCCGCCGGAGAAGTCGTTGTTGCGAAAGCGCGGCTTCATCTCCTCGTCGATGATGCGGCTGGCCGCGAGGTCGGGCACAACACCTTCGAGCGTCTTGGCGGGCGCGATGCGCATGCGGCGGTCGTTCTTGGCCACGACCACCAGCAGGCCGTCGCCCACGCCCTTGCGGCCGATCTTCCAGGTGTCGCCCACGCGCTGGGTGTAGCTCTCGATGTCCTCGGGCGCGGTGGTCGGCACCATCAGCACCACGATCTGCGAGCCCTTGCGCTGCTCGAAGGCGGCGAGCTTGGTCTCCAGGCCGCTGCGCTGCGGGCCGTCGAGCGTGCCGGTCTGGTCGATCACGCGCGCGGTGAGCGCGGGCACCGGCAGCAGGCCTTGCGCGAATGCGCCGCCCATCGTCAGCAGCATGAGTGACGCAAGGAGGCGTGCGGCCCATTCCAGAAACACCGCGGAACCGGCTTTGCCGGGCCGCCGGTGTTGCCCCCGGTGAGGGGGAAGGCGCAGTGACACGAAGTGCACGAAGACTGGGGGAGGTTACTTTTTCGGGTTACTGAAATCGACCGTTGGTGGCACGGAGATCTGCGCCTCGTTCTGCACCGTGAAGGTCGGCTTCGGCGCGTAGCTGAAGATCTTGGCGGTGATGTTGGTCGGGAAGCTGCGCGCGAGCACGTTGTACTCCTGCACGGTCTCGATGTAGCGGTTGCGCGCCACGGTGATGCGGTTCTCGGTGCCCTCGAGCGTCACGCGCAGGTCGCGGAAGGCCTGGTTGGCCTTGAGGTCGGGGTAGCGCTCCGACACCACCATGAGCCGCGACAGCGCGGAAGACAGCTCGCCCTGCGCCTGCTGGAACTTGGCGAAGGCTTCGGGGTTGTTCAGCGTTTCCGGCGTGACCTGGATCGAGGTGGCCTTGGCGCGGGCCTCGACCACCTTGGTGAGCGTGTCCTGCTCGAAGGAGGCCTCTCCCTTGACGGTGGCGACGATGTTGGGCACCAGGTCGGCGCGGCGCTGGTACTGGTTGAGCACCTCGCTCCAGGCCGACTTGCTGGCCTCGTCGAGGGACTGGAACTGGTTGTAGCCGCAGCCGCTCAGGGACACGACCGCCGCAAGGATCAGGAACCAGCGCTTCATCATCATTTGCATTACCTCCGCAGAAGAGGCGGAAGTTAGCATAGATGCCCCATGGCCCTAGACCCGCTCCACGCCCTCCAGGCCGCGAACCGCGCGGCATTGCCGTTGGCGTCCGCCGCGTTCGGCACCTTGCTGGTCGCAGGCGCGACAGGCGCGCTGGGCGCCGAACTGCTGCGGCGGCTGGCGGGCAGCCACCGGCATGCCCACACCCGCGTGCTGGCGCGCGAGCCGATCCGCGACGGCGTGCGCGGCGTGGAAGCCTGCCTGACTCCGCCGCGCACGAGCACTCCTATCGGCCAATGGCCGCTCACCTCGGCGCATACCGCCATCATCGCGTTCGACCCGCCGCGCCTGTACCACGACCGCGAGCGCGCGCTGTGGGTGCCCGAGCCGTCTGACCTTCCCGAACTCGCCCGCTGGCTGCGCGCCTGCGGCGTGCAGACGCTGGCCATCGTGCAGCCGCACGACCAGGGCCGGCTGCCCGAGGCGCTGAAGCGCGGCCTCGCCAGCCTCGACGAGCAGGCGGTGGTGGCCCACGGTTTCGAGCGCGTGATCCTGGTGCGCTCGGCGCGCAAGCCGGCCGATGCGAAGCTCGCCAACCCCTTCGAGCGGGTGGCCGCGTGGATGCTGTCCATCGTGCGCTTCATGGTGCCGAGCAGCGAACAGCCGGTGCGCGCGTCGAAGGTGGCGGAGCTGGTCGACATCGCCCTGCGCATCGCGCCGCCGGGCGTGCATGTGGCCGCGCCGGAGCTGGTGTGGCAGGCCGCGCAGGGCGACATGCACGCGGTGGCGCGCGCGTGGCTGCAGCCCTAGCCCCGCCCCGGCATCTGCGGCCTGCTAGCCGAAGCGCAGCGAGCGCAGCCCCACGGTGCGGTCGACCCAGACCACCGCCACCAGCGTGACCACGATGCTCACCGTCGACACGGCCGCTGCGGTCGGGTCGAAGTCCCAGCGCAGGTAGTCGAACAGCTGCAGCGGCAGCGTCGTCATGCCGATGCCCTTGAGCAGCAGCGACATGTTGAACAGGTCGAACGAGATAACGAACGCGAACAGCGCGCCGGTGATGATGCCCGGCTTGACCAGCGGCAGCGTCACGCGAACGAAGGCGCGCCACGGTGACGCACCGAGGCTGCGCGCGGCCTGCTCCAGCGTGCCGTCCTGGTTGTAGAGCGCCGACGCCACGTTGGTGAACACGTACGGCAGCGTGACCAGCACGTGGCCCACCACCAGCCCGAACATCGTGCGCGTGCCGATGCCGCTCGCGTACAGGAAGAACAGCAGCGCGATCGCCGTGAGGATCTCCGGCAGCATGAGCGGAAGCATCAGCATCATGCGCAGCCCCTCGCGCAGCCGCGTGGCATGGCGCACCACGTAGAGCGCGCCGGCCACGCCGATGATGGTGGAGCACACCGTCGCGATGGCCGCCACCTGCAGCGAGGTGCCGATGGCGCGCATGAAGGCTTCGTTGGCGAACAGCGCGCCGAACCAGCGCAGCGAGATCCCCTGCGGCGGGAAGGTGAGGAACTCGCCCGCGTTGAGCGACATCAGCACGATCACCGCGATCGGCAGCAGCAGGAACACGTACACCGCGCCGACGTACGCCAGCCCCATGGCATTGGCCGCGCGCGTGGCCAGGGGAGTGCGCTTGCGCTTCATTGCAGGCCTTTCATGAAGCGCCCGGTAAGGCGGGTGTAGAGCCACACGGCCACCATGCCGCAGGCCGAGAGCACCAGTGCCTGCGCCGCGCCGGCCGGCCACTGGAAGTTGTCGATCAGGTTCTGCACCACCAGCACCGACATCGTCTTGACCTGCGCGCCGCCGAGCATCACGGGCGTGACGTAGGCGCTCAGCGTGAGCACGAACACGAGGATGGTGCCGGCCTGTATGCCGGGCCACGACATCGGAAGCACCAGCCGCCAGAACACCTTCAGCCGCGAAGCGCCGAGCGATCGCGCGGCCTGCTCCAGCGTCGGGTCGATGCTCTGGATCACGCCCACCAGCGGCAGGATCATGAAGGGCAGGAACACATGCACCAGCGCGATCGTCACGCCCAGGCGGTTGTTCATGAGCTGCAGGCCGGTGGTGAGCAGCCCCAGGTCGATCAGCGTGCGGTTGATGACGCCGTTGCCTGACAGCAGGATCAGCCAGCCGAAGCTGCGCACCACCACGCCCACCAGCAAGGGCGACAGCACCAGCACGTACAGCAGGCTGCCCCAGCGGGAGCGCGTGCGCGCGAGGTGGTAGGCGACCGGGTAGCCCAGCAGCAGGCAGATGGGCACCGTGGTGACGCCGAGCAGCAGCGTGTCGGCCAGCACGCCGAGGACGTAGCGGTCGCCCAGCGCGCTGGCGTAGTTGGCCAGCGTAAAGCCGGCGCCGTAGGGCGCGCCCACGGCCGTGGGCCGCAGGCTCATGCCGATGATGTTGAGATAAGGCAGCACCAGGAACACGCCGATCAGCACCAGCGCGGGCGCGATCAGCCAGAACGCGCCGCTACCCGGGCCCCGCTTGCCTGCCTTGCGGGGCTTGCTGCCGTCGCGCTGCGCGGCGGCGCCGGGTGCGTCGGCCGTCATCACCGCGCTCATGGCGCCGCCGCGATGATCCAGGCGTGGCCCGGATCGAAGGCGAAGGCCGCCTGTGCGCCGGCCTCCGCGCGCTGGCCCGGCGAGGTCTGCACCAGCAGGCTCTGGCCGCCGGCGCACTGCACCGTGTGCTCCACCGTGCTGCCGAGGAAATAGGCCGACTGCACCAGCCCCGTGTAGGGTCCGTCGTTGCGCCAGCGGATCGCCTCGGGGCGGATCGTCACGTGCACCGGCTGTCCCGTTGCCAGCGGCTGGTCGTGGCTCGCCGGCACGCTGCCCAGCGCGGTGCTCACGCGGTAGGTCGGGTACGGGCCGGGCTCGTCGGTGAGCCCTTCGACGCGGCCTTCGATGAGGTTCGAGCGGCCGATGAAGCGCGCCACCTCCACGCTGCGCGGGCGCATGTAGATCGCCTCCGGCACGTCGAACTGCAGCAGCCGGCCGCCCAGCATCACGGCCACGCGGTCGGACATCACCATCGCCTCCGACTGGTCGTGCGTGACGTACAGCGTGGTGATGCCTACGCGCTTCTGCAGTTCGCGAATGAACACGCGCATGTCTTCGCGCAGCACGGCGTCCAGGTTGGCGAGCGGCTCGTCGAGCAGCAGCAGCCGCGGCTCCACGACCAGCGCGCGCGCCAGCGCCACGCGCTGCTGCTGGCCGCCGGAGAGCTGGCGCGGGTAGCGCTCGGCCATGGCGGTGAGCTGCACCATCGCGAGCACGTCGTCGATGCGGCGCTTGCACTCGGCCTTGCCGATGCCGCGCATCTCCAGGCCGAACGCCAGGTTGCGCCACACCGTGAGGTGCGGAAACAGCGCGTAGTTCTGGAACACCATGCCGATGTCGCGCTTCTCCGGCGGCAGGTCGGTGATGTCCTCGTCGTTCAGGCGCACGCGGCCTTCGTCGGGAAACTCGAAACCCGCCACGCAGCGCAGCGTGGTGGTCTTGCCGCAGCCGCTCGGGCCCAGCAGCGAGATGAACTCGCCTTCCTCGGTCTTCAGGTCGAGGTGCGCGATGGCCGGCGCCGGCGCGTTGTCGAAACGCTTGCGCAGGCCGTCGAGCGACACCCTCGTGGTGCGGCGCGCGGGCGCCGTGCGTGCGGGGCTGGCTGCGCTCACTTCATCTCCCGATTCCAGCGGTCGGTGATGGCCGCCACCTGCGGATTGACCTTGGTCCAGTCGAACTGGAAGATCGACTTCATGCGCTCGCCGCTGACCGGCACGTCCCTGGCGAGATCGGGCGGCAGCTTCGAGCCCACGTGGGTCGGCGAGGTGAAGAATTCCCTGGCCATCATTTCCTGCACGTCGGCGCGCAGGATGAAATCGAGGTACTTGTAGGCCTCTTCCTTGGCCGGCGCATTCTTCAGCACGTTGAACGACTGCTCGAAGGCCAGCACGCCTTCGGTTGGCACCACCATTTCCACCGGCACGCCTTTTTTCTGCAGCGCCACGATCTCGGGGAAGTCGATCACCGCCACGGTCACGTCGCCGCGCGTGAGCATGGTAGACAGCGTGCCGCTCCAGTCGGCCTGCGTGAACGGCAGCAGCTTCTTGATCTCGGCGAAGGCGCGGTCGATGGCGTCCTGCGAGCCGCCGTAGAGCTTGGCCGTCATCAGCAGGAACAGCATCGCGGCGGTGTTGCCGATCTGGTAGAGGCCGATCTTGCCCTTGAACTCGGGGTTGCTCCACAGGTCCGACCACGACTTGGGCGGCGTCTTCACCAGGTCCTTGCGGTAGCCGATGCCGATGGTCGAGACGATGCCGCGCACGCCGTTGTCCCCCGGGTTGCGCAGGATCGGGTACACGTTCGCGAGGTTGGGCACCTTGGCTGCGGGAATGGGCTCGAAGTAGCCTTCGGCGCGCACCAGGCTTGCGATGTTCTCGTTGACCATCAGGATGCTGTAGGGCGGCTTCTCGACGCCGGCCGCGCGAAGGTTGGCCACGAAGTTCTTGCCCAGGCCGACGTCGAGCGTGGTCTGCACTCCGGCCGTTTTCATGAACATCGGCATCAGGTCGGAGCGCCAGAACTTTTCCCAGCGGCCTCCGTAGGTGTTGACGACGAGGTTCTGCGCGGCGAGCGACATGCCGGGCATGGCCAGCGCGGACATGCCGGCCGCTGCGGCCATGGCTTGCAGGCAGTCGCGGCGGGAGAAGTTTTTCATGATGGAGATCCTGGGGAAGATGGGAAAAGGAGGCGCTGTCAGGGCTGGGCCTGCTTGCGGTAGGCGTAGTTCTTGTCGAGGCGCTCGAGCAGGTAGTGGCCGTAGGTGACGGGGTCGTAGCGCGGCGGATGCTGCGCGTCGGTGCAGGTGGGCAGGCACTCGATCAGCGCGTCCATGGCGGGGTCGAGAAAGTACGGCAGCGAGTAGCGGTCGCCGCCCGAGCGGTTGATGACCCGGTGCGGCGTGGACACGAAGCGGTCGTTGGTCCAGCGCGCCAGCATGTCGCCGACGTTGAGCACGTAGGTGTCCGCGATCGGCGGCGCCTCGATCCAGTCGCCGCCGCGCGGCCGCACCTGCAGGCCGCCGGAGTCGTCCTGCGCGAGCAGGGTGATGATTCCGTAGTCGGTGTGCGGCGCCGAGCCCATCTGGTCGTCGTCGACGGGCGGCTGCGGCGGATAGTGCAGCGCGCGCAGGAAGGTGGTGGGGTGCTCGAAGTGGTGGTCGAGCGCATGCGCCTCCAGGCCGAGGCTCATCGCGATCAGACGCACGATGTAGCGCCCGAGCGCGTCCACCTCGCTCACGTACTGCGTCATGGCGGGTTTGAAGCCCGGCAGCCATTCGGGCCACTGGTTGGGGCCCTGCATTGGCAGGCCGGCGAGCAGGCCCTTGTCGTCGGGCGGCAGCTCGTGCATGAGCATCAGCGATTCGCTCATGTTCGGCCGCGTGACCTTGGCGACCGACGAGGTCACGATGGTCGACGAGGCCATGCCCATGTAGCCGCGATGGAAGGCGTTGATCGCGAGCGACTGCTTCTGTTCGAGCGTGGAGGCGTGGAACTCGCGCGAAGCCGCAAAGGCCGCATCGCGCGTGGCGCGGCGCACCGTGTGGCCCGAGATGTAGGCGAAGCCGATGGTGCTCAGCGCCTCGTGCAGCTGCAGGGCGGAAGTCTTGGCGGCGGCGGTGCTCGGGTCGAGGTTGCCGCCGAGATCGACGAGGGGAATGGAGTTCGGCATCGGGCGTCGGGGTTCAGCAGGAAGACGGAGGGCGGATCAGGAAAGAGAAGACGGGGAAGGCTGGCCGCCGTCCAGGCCGCGCCACTGGCCGAGCAGCTCGCGCGAGTCCATCACCAGCCCCAGGTGCAGCGACACCATCGCCAGCGCCGCGCCTTCCAGGTGCGCGTCGGTGCCCCGCACCAGGTCGCGCAGCACGATCACGCGGTAGTTGTGGTTGTTGGCGTCGAAGGCGGTGTTGAGCACGCAGCAGTCGGTGAAGCCGCCGTCGAGCACCACCGTCTCGATGCGCTGGTTGCGCAGCAGAAAGTCCAGGTCGGTCGGATAGAACGCCGAGAGCCGGCGCTTGCTGTCCACGCGCATGTCGCCGGGCTCCACGCGCGTGACCCACTCGGTCCACTTGGTGCCTTCGATGGCATGCGCATGGGCGTTCGGAATCTCGCCCACATGCAGCGGGAAGGTGCGCCGCCATGCAGCCGGAATGCCGCGCGTGTCGTCCTCGCCGCCGGGCCGCAGCACCGACCTGACGTGCACGATGCGCACGCCCAGCGCGCGCACTTCGTCGTGGAAGCTGTCGATGGGCGCCACCACGTCGCGTGCGCGCGGCGCGGGGCAGGGGCAGTCGGGGTCGTCGTCGAGATGGCCCCGGTGCATGTCGATGGAGACCACGGCCGTGGTGGCCGGGTTCAGGTAGTCGGCGAACTGCGCCGCGTCGAGCTCGCGCTCCTCGTTGTAGACCCAGGCCTTCATCGGCGTTCTTCCCGCACATAGGGTTGGCCCAGCGCACCGGGCTCTTCATCGGCGCCGCGCCGGGAGAGCGCGACCCACACCATCACGCCCAGCGTCACCGCATAGGGCGTCATCATCACGAAGTACTGCGGCAGCTGAACGCCGGCGGCGGCCAGCTGCGGAATCAGCGCCTCGATGCAGCCGAAAAGCAGCGCGCCCACCAGCGCCTTCCACGGCGACCAGCGCGCGAAGATCACGAGGCCCACGGCGATCCAGCCGCGCCCGCCGGTCATGCCCGCGATCCACAGCTTGGTGCTGACCACCGAGATGTACGCGCCCGCCAGCCCCACCAGCGCCGAGCCCGCGAGCACCGCCGCGAAGCGCCATGCCGCCACGCGGATGCCGGCGGCGTCGGCGGCCTGCGGGTTCTCGCCCACCGCGCGCAGCCGCAGGCCGGTGGAGGTGCGCGCGAAGAACCAAGCCACCGCGCAGAAGATCGGCAGCGTGAGCCACACCATCGCGTTCTGCTCGAAGAGCCTGCCCACGCCCGGCAGCATCGACAGCGGCCACAGGCCCATCGCGCCGATGCCTTCGGTCGCGTGGTTGGTCCACTCGGCCATGGAGCCGACCAGCCCGGTGAGCCCCTGGCAGAAGAACACCAGCGCGAGCCCTGCAATCACCTGGTTCACGCGCAGCCAGATCACCATCACCGCGAACAGCACCGACACCACGCTGGCCGCGAGCATGGCCAGTACCAGCGACACCGCCGGCTGCCCGATGGCGATCTGCGCGCCGATGCCGGCCAATGCGCCGACCAGCATCAGCCCCTCGGCACCGAGCGCCAGCACGCCCGCGCGCTCGCAGATGATCAGGCCGAGCGCCGCGAGCGCATAGGGCACCGCGAAGTCCGGCGTGCTCGCCAGCCAGTTGAGAACGATGCCGCCGCTCATGCCGAAGCCTCCGCGCCGACGCGGCGCAGCCGGTGGCGGATGAAGAAATCGCTCGACGCCACGCACACCACGATGATGGCCTGTATGAGCTGCACCATCGAGAACGGCACCTGGTAGAACACCTGCAGGCTGCGCCCGGTGACGAACAGCGCCGCCACCAGCAGCGCCACCACCGTGGCCGCCAGCGGGTTGTTGCGCGCAAGGAAGGCAATGAGGATGCCCGAGAAGCCGTAGCCCTGGTAGAAGGCCTGCGTGAGCCTGCCTTCCTGCCCCGCCGCAACGGCGAAGCCCGCGAGACCGGCCATCGCACCCGACAGCAGCACCGCGCCGTAGATGGTGCGCCGCACCGGCACGCCGTTGGCATGCGCGACACGCGGGTTGGCGTCGACGAAGCGCAGGTACAGGCCCGCGCGGCTCACGCTCACCAGCCACCATGCGAGCAGCGCGACCACGCCCGCCAGCAGGATCGAGCTGCCCACGCCGCCGCCGAGTTCGGGCAGCCGCTCGAACGCGCGGAACTGCGGCGAATAGGGAAAGTTGTCCTTCGGGTCCTTCCAGCTTCCGTACACCAGGTGCAGCAGGAAGTTGGCCGCCATGTAGTTGAGCATCAGCGTCGAGATGATCTCGTTCACGCCCAGCTTCAGCTTCAGCCACGCCGGGCCCAGCACCCACAGCAGGCCGCAGCCGACGGCCGCGATGAACATGAGCGGCAGGCGCAGGTTGTCGGGGCCGATCTGCCACATCGACACCGCCGTGGCGCCGATGGCGCCCCAGATCATCTGGCCCTCGAGCCCGAGGTTCCAGAAGCGCGCGCGGAACGCGATGGCGCCGGCCAGGCCGACGAGGATCATCGGCGCCGCCTGGAACAGCACCGCGCGGAAGTTCTGGCCATCGAAGAAGGTCTGCGTGACGAACTCGTTGGCCAGTTCGTCGGCGGGCACGCCGGCCGCCACCAGGATGGCGGCGGAGATGGCGAAGCCCACCAGCAGCGCCGCCGCGAGGATCAGCGCCTGCCAGCGCCATGCCATGTGCTGGCGGATCTCCAGCGCGTAGCGGCGGCGCGCCAGCGGCTGTGGCGGCTTTGCCGCGATGGTCTTCGGTGCGCTTGCCATGTCTGCGGAGAGGGATGCTTCAGCCATGGTCCACCATCGCCTGCCCTATCGCCTGCCGGTCGGCGGGCTGTGCGAACTCGCCGGCGATGCGCCCGCGTGTCATCACGCCCACGCGGTCGGCGAGCTGCAGCACCTCGTCGAGGTCTTCGCTGATCAGCAGCACCGCAGCGCCGCCGTCGCGCGCGGCGCGCAGCCGCGCGTGCACCTCTGCGCTGGCGCGCACGTCGAGGCCGCGGCTCGGGCTGTGCGCGAGCACCAGCGTCGGCGACTTGCCGAACTCGCGCGCCAGCACCAGCTTCTGCGCATTGCCGCCCGACAGCAGCGCCGCCTTCTGCGCGACGGAGCGCACGCCCTGCACGTCGAAGGCGCGTACCGCTTCCTGCGTGTCTGCCTGGATGCGGCCCCGGCGCAGGCGCCACACGGGGCCGTAGCGGCCGGTGTGCACGCGGCCGATGGCGTAGTTCTCCGCCACCGACAGGCTGCCCGCGAGCGCGAGGCCGTAGCGGTCGGCCGGAATCGCGGCAATGCCGATGCCGCGCCGCGCGGATGCGGCCATGGTCTTCAGGTCGCCGTGGCCTTCGAGCCGGATCTCGCCTTCGGTGGCTTCGCCCGGCAGGCCCATGATGGCGCCCGCCAGTTCGCCTTGCCCGTTGCCGCCCACGCCGGCAAGCCCGTAGATCTCGCCGGCATGCAGTTCGAGGTCGACACCGTCGAGCACCCGCCGGCCTTCGGGCGAAGCAGGCGTGCGCAGCCCGCGCACCGTCAGCCGCACCGGGCCGCGCGATGCGGCCGGCGCCTGGAATCCCTGCGCGGCGATCGACTCACCCACCGTGAGCTTCACCAGCTCGGCGGTCGTGGCCTCGGCCGGCTTCAGCGTGGCCACCGTGCGGCCACCGCGCATCACCGTCACGCGGTCGGCGTACGTTTTCACGTCGGCCATCTTGTGCGTGACCAGCACCACCGCGGCGCCCTTGCGCGCCAGCCCCTGCACGGTCTGCAGCAGGCGCGCGGCTTCCTGGTCGGTCAGCACGGCGGTGGGCTCGTCGAGGATCAGGATGCGCGCGCCCGCCAGCAGCACCTTGAGGATCTCCACGCGCTGCTGCTCGGCGATCGACAGCGCATCGACGCGCTTCGACGGATCGATGTCGAAGCCCAGCTCCGAGGCCTTGTTGCGGATGTCGCGCTCTATTTCGCGCAGCCTTTCGCCGTGGCTCTGGAAGCCGACAGGCGGCGGCGCGGTGAGCAGGATGTTCTGCGCCACGGTGAACGGCCGCACCAGCTTGAAATGCTGGTGGACCATGCCGATGCGCTGCCTGGCCGCATCGCGCGGGCCGGTGAAGCGCACCGCGTTGTCGTCCACCAGCAGCTGGCCCGCCTCGGGCGCATAGAGCCCGGCCGCGATGTTCATGAGCGACGACTTGCCCGCGCCGTTCTCGCCGAGCAGGGCATGCACCTCGCCCCAGCGCGCGGTGAAGTGGGCGTCGGTCAGTGCCGCGAAGCCGTCGAAGGACTTGCGGATGCCGGTGAGTTCCAGCGCATTGGGCATGGCTTACTTCTGCGTGACCACGCCCTTGACGAACCAGTCCATCTTCCAGAGGTCGGCATCGGACAGCACCGCGCCCTTGGTGACGCGCTCCTTGCCGTCGCGGTCGGCGAGCGGGCCGGCGTAGATCTGCTTGCCCTTCATGATCGCGTCGCGCTCGGCGGTGATGAGCGCGGCCTTGTCCTTGGGCACGGCCGGGCCGAAGCCGGCGATGTCGGTGCCGCCGTCCTTCATCTCGATGAAGGCGCCGTACTGGGCTGGCTTCCAGTTGCCGGCCATGATCTTCTTGAGTTCCGGCGTGAGGAAGCGGTCCCACACCCACACCGACGAGCACAGCGTGGCCTTGGGCGCGAACTGGCGCAGGTCGCGGTGGTGGCCGGTGCCGTACACGCCGCGCTCCTGCGCCACGATCTGCGGCGTGGGGCTGTCGACGTGCTGGCCGATCACGTCGGCGCCCTGGTCGATCAATGCCGCCGCTGCCGCGCGTTCCTTCACCGGGTCGTTCCACGCGCCGGTGTAGATCACGTTGACGGTGGCGTTCGGGTTCATCTTCTGCGCGCCGAGCGCGAAGGCGTTGATGGTCCAGTTCACCACGCCGAAGGGGTTGGCCGCGACGAAGCCGAGCTTGCCGGTCTTCGACGCCGCGCCTGCGGCCATGCCGCAGAGGTACTGGCTCTCGTAGGTGCGGCCGTAGAACGACTCGAGGTTGCTGCCGTTGGTGGTGCCGGAGCCGTTGAGGAAGGCCACGTCGGGGTACTTGGCGGCCAGGTCCTTGAAGCTGTCGGAGTATCCGAAGGCGGTGCCGATGACGATGTTGGCGCCGCGCTGGATGAACTTCTCCGCGGCGGGCTTGATGGCCGATGCGTCTTCGGGCACGTTCTCGACGAACTGGATCTTCTGGCCGATCTCCTTCTCGATCTTCACGCGTGCTTCGTCGAAGGCCTGCGTCCAGCCGCCGTCGTTCTTGGGGCCGAAGTAGAGCATCGCGATCTTCGGCTTGTCCTTGAGCGTGAAGCCGTCGGCCGCAGCGGCGGGCAGCGTGGTGAAGAGCGCGCCGCCGGCTGCGAGGGTCATGGCAAGCCCGAGGAAGGGGCCGTGGGAGGGAGTGCGCGGCATGGAGCAACCTTTCGTGGGGAGCATGGGAAGAGAGGAGAAAAAAAGAGGGGAGGTCGCGTGCGGCTACATCATGAAATTGATGCGGAACACGTTGCCTTCGGGGTCGAGCAGCACCGACTGGTACCAGTTGTAGTAAGTGACGTACGGTGCCTTCACCAGCGTGGCGCCGGCCTCCAGGGCAACGGGCACCATGCGGTCGACGTCGGCCTGGCTGTCGACGTCGATGTTCAGCAGAAACTTGACGCCGCGCGTGTCGGAGTACTCGCTCAGGTGCAGCAGCTCGTAGGCGTCGAGCGCGTTGAAGCCGAGGCTCGACTTGCCGGTGTCGAGGCCGCGGAAGATGGGGGAGCGGATGGCTTCTATCTCTGTGAAGCCGAACACGCGCTGGTAGAAGCCGCTGAGCGCGACCACGTCTTTGGCGAAGACGTTGACGTAGGAGAGGTGGGCCATGTGTCGGTTGCCTATTGCGCGTTTGCCGGGGTAGTTGTTCGGGGCGTGTGCACAGGCCGTCGGGTACTCCCCTCCGCGAATGTCCCCCGCCCTTCGGGCTCCTCCTTTATTTCGCTGCGGGGAGCACCCGACGCCCTGTGCACATGGACGCGTCGCCTGTGCGAGCCGATAAATCCGTGCTCCGGACGATCAGTCCGATGGGGTGCCTTGCGCAGCGAAATAAAGGAGGAGGCCGCAGGCCGGGGGACATTCGCGGAGCAAGGTACCCCGTCGGGCTGAGCGCGCCCCGAAAAAAAGTTGGTCATTTCAGGCGGCCACCTTGGTCCCACCAAAGGTCGTCTGCTTGACGAACTTCGACGTCAGGTGGTCTCCGGAGGAAATGGGTGCGTACTTGGCGACCTCGCCGGGCGCGAGGCAGCTCGGCAGGCACTCGACCATCGCGTCGTAGTTCGGCTGATGGAAAAACACCAGCGACTGGCGGCGGTTGGTGCTCGCCACCTCGAACGGCGGGTTGATCACGCGGTGCAGCGTGGACACCCACTGGTCGTTGGTCCACTGCATCATCAGGTCGGCAATGTTGACGACCAGACCGCCCTCGACCTGCGGCACGTCGACCCACTGGCCTGCCTTGTTGAACACCTGCAGGCCCTTGTCGTCGGGCAGCACGATGGTGAGGCTGCCGTAGTCGCTGTGCGCGCCCGCGCGCAACTGGCCCGGCAGCGGCTGCTCCCGCTGCGGCGGATAGCTCAGCACGCGGAACATGCTGATGTGCTCGTCGATCTTGTCGTCGAAGAAGGTCTCGGGCAGGGAGAGGCCGAGCGCGAAGATGCGCATCAGCGAGCGCGAGAGATCGCTCATGGCCTCGAAGTAGCCTTCGTAGGCTTCGCGGAAACCGTCGATGGGCGGCCAGCTGTTGGGCTCGAAGTGCGGGCCGGCGGCGGGGCCGCGGTGATAGTCGTCGTCGGGCACGTTCGACGGGCCGATGGAGAACGACTCCTTCAGGTCGCCGGGCGCTGCCTCTTCGAGGCTGTAGGAGAGCCCCTCTTCGCCGACCGCGCTGTAGCCGCGCACCGCGTCTTCGCGCGGCCGGTCGACCTTGCGCTTCTCGGCCAGCGGCATGTCGAAGAACTGGCGTGAGAGCGACGACACGCGCTCTATCAGCTCGGGCGCGATGCCATGGTTGGTGATGACGAGAAAGCCGATGCTTCGGCAGGCTTCGTCGACTTTTCTCGCAACCGCCGACTTGCCTTCGGCGGTGCCGTCGAAGTAGGGCGCGAGATCGATGATGGGAACGGACAGCAGGGTCATGGCGGCTTCCTCATTCGGTCGGTCATGCAGTCGTGCATGCGTTGGCATGCCTTTCGCCATGCAACGTCTGTGCCAGTTGGACCAAATGGACAAATCGCATTCGCCGCGTCAGCATGGTGCGCAACACTGCGTTGTGCCGCCGGTCGTGACGCAAGGCGATGCACCGTGGCCTTACAGTGGTGCGCCGTTTGAAAACCGATGAACGTGAAGAGAAGAGCGAGGGAAGATGCCGAAGACCAAGGCGCTGGCCGCAGCCAGCAGCAGTACCGACAAACCGGCGCGCAAGCGTGCCAAGCCGGCCGTGCGCAGTGCGTCGGCCGTGAACCGGCGGCTGCGCCAGATCGAGGACAAGCGCAGCGCGATCCTCGGCGCGGCGCTGGGGCTGTTCTCGCGCTTCGGCCTGCACGGCACGTCGATCGACCAGGTGGCGGCGCGTGCCGATGTGTCGAAGAGCAACCTGCTCTATTACTTCGCGAACAAGGAAGAGCTCTACGTCAACGTGCTGCGCGACCTGCTCGCGCTGTGGCTCGAACCGCTGCGCGGCTTCAGCGCAGAGCAGGACCCGGCCGAGGCCATCGGCGGCTACATCCGCCGCAAGCTGGTGGTGTCGCGCGACCGGCCCGATGCATCGCGGCTGTTCTGCCTTGAAATGATCCAGGGCGCGCCGCTGCTGCGCGACGAACTGGACCGCGAGCTGCGCTCGCTGGTGGAGAAGAAATCGGAAGTGATCCGCGCCTGGGTCGAGGCCGGCAAGCTGGCGCCGGTCGATCCGCACCACCTGATCTTCGCGCTGTGGGCGGTGACGCAGCACTACGCGGATTTCGGCGTGCAGGTGCAGGCGCTGACGGGGCACACGCTGGAAGATGCGGCGTTCTTCGAGGAGACGGTGGAGAACGTTCAGCGCATCGTGCTGCAGGGCATCGCGCCGCGCTGACTCTTGCCTTGCTCCCTCCCCTTCCGGGGGAGGAAGCAATTCAGTGCTGCGGCGGCGCCGCGATCTCGTGATAGCGCCGGTCGAAGTAGATCAAGCCCTGCGCCGCACCGCCGATCGCAATCGCCACGGCCTCGCAGAACAGCACGTCGTGCGTACCCGCGCTCGTCGCGTGCACCACACGGCAGTCGAAGGACACGGCCGCATCGTCGAGCATCGGCGATCCGGTGGTCTTGCGGCTCCAGCGGCCGGCGGCGAAGCGCTCGTCCATCGGCGTCTTGCCGCCGAACAACGCGGACAGCGACTGGTGGCCCGCTGCCAGCACGTTCACGCACAGCACGCCGTTGGCCTTGAACGCCGGGTACACGGAAGCGGACCGGTTCAGGCACACCAGCAGCGTCGGCGGCTCGTCGGTCACGCTGCACACGGCCGATGCGGTGAAGCCGGCGCGGCCTGCCGGGCCGTCGGTGGTGATGATGTTCACCGCCGCGCCCAGCCGCGCCATCGCGTTGCGGTAGTCGGCCTTCTGCAAGCCCGCAGGCAAGCCGGCGGGGTTCGATGACGAAGGGGCGTGGGAGGCCATGGCGTTCAACATGGAGAGTGACTCCTTCAGGCCAGCATGCAGGCTTCGTCGAAGGGCAGCCGCGGCAGGCGGCCGAACACCTTCGACGCATCGCCGTGGCCGAGGTTGATGAGGAAATTGACGGTCCAGTCGGTGCCCTCGAAAAAGGCCGCGTCGACCTTCGCCTTGTCGAAGCCCGACATCGGGCCGGCGTCCAGGCCCACCGCGCGCGCGGCCAGCAGCAGATAGCCGGCCTGCAGGCTCGCGTTGCGGAAGGCGGTCTCGTGCGCGGACTCGGGGCTGCCGGTGAACCAGCTGCGCGCGTCGGCATGCGGGAACAGCGTGGGCAGCTTGTCGTAGAACTTGCGGTCCCATGCGGCAATGACGGTGACCGGCGCGCTCATGGTCTTGTCGAGGTTGCCCTTGGAGAGCGCGGGCGCCAGGCGCTGCTTGCCTTCGGGCGTGCGCACGAACACGAAGCGCGCGGGCGAGCAGTTGGCCGAGGTCGGGCCCAGGCTCGCGAGCGAATAGATCTGCCGCAGTTGCGCGTCGCTGACGGGCTCGTCGGTCCAGCCGTTGTGGCTGCGTGCGCCGGTGAACAGCAGCGACAGCGCTGCGTCGTCGAGTGTGGATGCAAGAGTGGTCATGCTGGAACTGCGGGTGCGGTGACCCGCGAAAGAAAGTCGAGCAGGCTGCGGTTGAAGGCCTCGGCCTCGGTCACGCTGTGGGCGTGGCCGCCGTGCGGCATGAAGTCGAGCGTGACGTCGCGCAGGCCATCGGCCAGGCGCTGGGAGCAGGTCCAGGGCACGAGTGCGTCGTCCTTGGCCGCGGCCACCAATGCGGGCGCGGCGATGTCGCCCAGCCGTGCGTCGATGTCGAAGGCGCGCAGGGCGGAGATGCGCGCGCGCATGTTGGCCTCGCCGGGAAAATGGGCGAAGGCGTGATCGACTTCGTCGGCCACGCGCTGCGCGTGCTCGGCGGCCCAGGCTGCGGGGTAGAGGAAGATCGGCTGCGCTTCCACATAGGCGCGCGCACCGCATGCGCCGAGCAGCGCGAGCCGGGCATCGAAGCAGCGCGCCGAATGCGGGTTGGGCTTCGACCATGCGTTGACGAGCACGAGGCTCGCAATGCGCGCGGGTGCATCCAGCGCGAGCTGCAGGCCCACGAGGCCGCCGAGCGCATGGCCCGCGAAGTGGCACCGCGAAGTGTTCGTGGCGTCGAGGATCTCCAGCACGTCCCGCGCCATGTGCTCGATGGCATAGGCGGCGGGCAGCGCGCCGGGGCTGCGGCCCGTGCCGCGCTGGTCGTAGGCGACGACGCGGTGCCCGGCATCGACCAGCGCGCCGAGCTGCGGGTGCCAGAAACCGGCCGAGCCGCCGAGGCCCGACGACAGCAGCACGGTGGAGGGCGTCTCGGACGGCCCGTGCACCTCGTAGTGCAGCGAAGGCATGCGGCGCCTCAGCCCTTGTTGCCGATGTGCGCGATCGAGGCGATCTCGATCAGCGCATCGGGCTTCACCAGGCCGCACTGGATGCAGTAGCGCGCGGGCTTGGTGCCGGGAAAGAACTCGGCGTACACCGCGTTGATCTTCGCGTAGTCGGCCCAGTCCTTGAGCATGATCTGGTTGAAGGTCACGTCGTCCATGGTGCCGCCGGCGGCCTCGACCACGCCCTTGATGATGGTGAGCACATGCCTTGCCTGCGCACTCGCGTCGCCGACGTGCACCACGTTGTTGTCCTTGTCGAAGGGCAGCGTGCCCGACACGTAGAGCACGCCGTCGGCGAGCGTGCCGGGAACATAGGGGGCGAGCGGCACGCCGGTGCCGGGAGGGATGATGGCTTGCTTGGGCATTGGGGAACTCCTTGAGGGTGAATCAGGCGACGGCCGCTTCGGCCGACGCGGGTTGGGAAACGGCTTGCGGCGCGGCGAAGGTGGCGCAGAACTGGTCCACCGTGGAGACCCATCCGAAGAAGGTCTCGACGTTGTAGACCGATGCCTTCTGGATGGCCGGGCCGCCGAGCTCGTGCGTGGCGTCTTCCAGCATCACGGCGAAGTACTCGAGGTGGAAGGCGTCGCGCAGCGTCGACTCCACGCACACGTTGGTCGCGATGCCGGTGAAGGCCAGGTGCCGGATGCCGCGCGCGCGCAGCGTGCTGTCGAGCGTGCTGTTGAAGAAGCCGCTGTAGCGCGTCTTGGGCACGACGATGTCGCCGGGCAGCGGCTTCATCTGGTCGATGAGTTCGTAGTCCCAGCCGCCCTTGGCGAGGAACTTGCCCTGCAGCTCGGGCCTGGCGCGCATGGTCTTGAGCGCGTTCGACTTGTGCCAGTTGGGCGAGCCGGGGCCGCCGGCTTCCACGTAGGCGGCGTCCCAGCCGTTCTGCAGGAACACGACCAGCATGCCGGCCGCGCGCGCCGCGGCAATGGCGCGCACGATGTTGGCGATGGTGCCCTGCGCGCCGGAGATGTCGAAGCCGGCCGAGTCGACATACCCGCCAATGGATGCATAGGCGTTCTGCATGTCGACGACGACGAGCGCCGAATCGCTGGCGTGCATCGCAAGCGGCTCGGGGCGTGCCGGCAGCACCAGCGGTGCGGGTGCGCCGGGCAGGCGGGGCGCGCCGACGGGCGTGGTCGAGGTGAGGGTGGTGTTGCGTGCGGGTGCGCTCACGTGGGTGCTCCTGTTCAGGCCGCGAGGCGCTGGGGCTCGACCTGCGACGGCACGGGGCTCTGCACGTGCGCGCGGCTCTTCATGAGCGGCTGGATGCGCTCGCCGAAGGCTTTCACGCCCTGCACGAAGTCGTCGAAGGTCAGCAGCACGCCTTCGGTGCCGGGCACCTCGGCCATTTCGTCGAGCATGCGTGCGACGCTTGCGTAGGAGCCCACCAATGTGCCCATGTTGATGTTCACGGCCGAGGTCGGGTCGGCCATCTGCCGCACGTTGGTGTCGGCACCCGACTTGGTGTCGGCCGCGCCCTGCTGGCCCAGCCATGCAATGGCTTCGTGGTCGGCGCCGGCCTTGTAGTGCTCCCACTTGGCGCGCGCGGCCTCGTCGGTCTCGTCGGCGATCACCATCATCAGCACGTAGGTGGTGACGTGGCGGCCGGTCTTGGCGGTGGCCTCGATGAGCTTCTGGGCCGCGGGCGCGAAGGCCTTGGGCGTGTTCACGCCCTTGCCGAAGCAGAAGTTGTAGTCGGCGTACCTGGCGGAGAACTCCATGCCCGCGTCGCTCTGGCCGGCGCAGATCACCTTCATGTCGGCCTGCGGCTGCGGGCTCATGCGGCAGTCGTCCATCTTGAAGTGCTCGCCCTTGAAGTCCGACTGGCCGGTGCCCCACAGGTCGCGCAGCACCTGAATGTATTCGCTGAGGTACTGGTAGCGCGTGCCAAAGAACTGGTCGCCGGGCCACATGCCCATCTGCGAGTACTCGGGGCGCTGCCAGCCGGTGACGAGGTTCAGGCCGAAGCGTCCGTTGGAGATGGAGTCGATGGTCGACGACATGCGCGCGACGATGGCCGGCGGCATGACCAGCGATGCGGCCGTGGCAAACAGCTTGATCTTGCTGGTGACGGCCGCGAGGCCGGCCATGAGCGTGAACGACTCCAGGTTGTGGTCCCAGAACTCCGTCTTGCCGCCGAAGCCGCGCAGCTTGATCATGGACAGCGCGAAGTCCACGCCGTAGCGCTCGGCCTTCAGCGTGATCTGCTTGTTGAGCTCGAAGCTGGGCTTGTACTGGGGCGCGTTTTCGGAAAGCAGCCAGCCGTTGTTGCCGATGGGAATGAAGATGCCGACGTTCATGGAAGGACTCCTGTTGCGTGATTGCGCAGCTCCTTGCATGCGGCGTGCCAGTTTGAAAAGTTGTTTTAAATCAATGACTTAGTTGTATTTTTCGGTTTGTGTTTGACCATTTGGTCCAAAACGGAGCAGGCGATTCGCCAGGATTGCGGCACCGCGGTGCGGACCGTGCCAAAGCGGTGCAGTGCCCCCGTCACCGACTGCGCGGCAGAATCACGCCATGCCCAAGACTCCACTCCGCGCCGCCGCGGCCATCGGCGGCACTGCCGACGACGTCGAAGCGGCCTTCTACGAAGCGCTGCAACGCGGCGACATCGATGCACTGATGGCCTGCTGGGCCGACGAGGACGAGGTGTTCTGCGTGCACCCCGGTGGTCCGCGGCTCGTGGGCGCGGTCGCGATCCGCGCGGCCTTCGAGCAGATGTTCGGCAACGGCGCCATCCATGCCACGCCCGCGCGCGTGCGCAAGATCGAATCGCTCGCCAGCGCGGTGCACAACGTGCTGGAGCGCATCGAGGTGCTCACGGCCGAGGGCCCGCGCCACGCTTTCGTGCTGGCCACCAACGTCTATCACAAGACCGCGCAGGGCTGGCGCCTGGTGGCGCACCATGCGAGCCCCGGCAGCGCCCGCGAACCCGACGACGCCAACGATCCGCCCCAGACCCTGCATTGATCGATGCCGTCCTTCGTTCCTTCCGCTTCCTCGTCATCCGCTTCGGGCCCTTCCCCCTCGACGGCCATGGGCTACATGGCGCCGCGCTGGCTGCCAGGCGGCAACCTGCAGACGATCTGGCCCGCGCTCTATGCACGCCGCTTCGACGGGCCGGCGCCGGTCTACCGGCGCGAGCGCTGGCAGACGCCCGACGGCGACTTCATCGACGTCGACTTCGTCGATGCGCCCCGGCAGCCGGCGCCGCTGCTGGTGCTGTTCCACGGCCTGGAGGGTTCATCGCGCAGCCATTACGCCGAAGCCTTCGCCGCATTCGCCGCATCGCAGGGCATGGCCTTCGCGGTGCCGCATTTCCGGGGCTGCAGCGGCGAGCTGAACCTGGCGCCGCGCGCCTATCACTCGGGCGACTTCGAGGAGATCGGCTGGATCCTCTCGCGCATGCGCGAGAACCATGCGCGCAAGGGCGGCGGTCCGGTGCTGGCCGCGGGCGTGTCGCTCGGCGGCAATGCGCTGATGCGATGGGCCTCTGAGGCCGGTGAAACGGCTGCCGGCGTGGTGAACGCGGTGGCCTCGGTGTGTGCGCCGCTCGACCTGGCGGCGGGCGGCGAAGCCATCGGCAGGGGCTTCAACAAGCTGGTCTACACGCGCATGTTCCTCGCGACCATGAAGCCCAAGGCGATGGCCAAGCTGGCGCAGTTCCCCGGCCTTTTCGACCGCGACCGCCTGCTGGCCGCGCGCGACCTCTATACCTTCGACGACATCTTCACCGCGCCCCTGCACGGCTTCCGCGATGCCGACGACTACTGGGCCCGAGGCTCGGCCAAGCCGCACCTGGCATCCATCCGCGTGCCCGCGCTGGTGGTGAACGCGCGCAACGACCCTTTCATTCCCGCCAGCAGCCTGCCGCTGCCCGGCGAGGTGGGTGCGCACGTCACGCTGTGGCAGCCCGCGCATGGCGGCCACGTGGGCTTTCCCATGGGGCTGCCGCCGGGGCACGTGCGCGGCATGCCGGAGCGCGTAGGCGGCTGGCTGGCCCGCCACGCCTGACGGCGAGCAAAATAGCTTCATGGATGACATCGTCAAACAGGCACTCGCCAAATGGCCCAACGTGCCGCACTGCTATGGCTGGCTCGGTCTGGACGCGCGCGGCAACTGGTACATGCGCGACGACCGCACGCAGGCCGAAGGCCCCTTTCCAGCAGCGAAAGGATCGATGCTCAGGCACGACAAGCTGATCGAGTTCATTCACCGCAACTACGAGCACGACGGCGAAGGACAGTGGTTCTTCCAGAACGGGCCGCAGCGCGTTTACGTGGAGCTGGAGGCGGCGCCCCTGGTGTGGCGCGTGGCCGAGCAGGGCGACGGCTTCACCGTCACCGCGCACACCGGGCGGCCCGCCGAGGTGACCGGCTGCCTGCTCGACGAAGAGGGCAGGCTCTACCTGTCGTCGCCGGCCGGGCTGGGGCTGGTGCACACACAGGACGTCGGCATTGCGGCGGATGCCATCGAACGCGGGCTCTGGACGCCGGAGGAAGTGCGTGCCGCACAACTGCCCGGCCGCTTCGGGCACGTGCTGAGCCCGGCGGAACACCACGCCGAAGCCGCTGCTGCAGCAGAGGCCACCCGCCCATGAAAAAAGCCGGCGCTGGGCCGGCTTCGTTCCTGAGACTAGGGTAAACGCCTAGTTGGCGGCGGGAGCGCTCGCCGCGGGAGCAGGGGCTGCTGCCGCCGCAGGGGCCGCGGGTGCGGCAGCAGCGCCGGCTGCAGCAGCTGCGGGAGCCGCTCCAGCAGCGCCTTCGGCAGCGGGTGCATCGGCGGAGGCGGCCGGAGCCGGGCGATCCGGCACCGGGAACTTGGCGCCGCCGGCGTTGGCCATGTAGACCACGGCACGGCCCACTTCGAGGTCTTCGAAGTCGCCGCCGCCCTGGGCAGGCATGGCGCCCTTGCCCTTCAGGGCGTGTTCGAGAAGCGTGGCGTAGCCCTGTCCGATGCGCGGGCCCCAGGCTGCGGCGTCCTGGAAGTGCGGCGCGCCAGGGATGCCGGGCGAGCCGTGGCAGGTGGCGCACTGGGCCTTGAAGACGGTCTCGCCGGTGGCCAGCGGACGGTTGGCGTCGCGGATCTCGATGGCGCCGACCTTCTTGAGGCGCTCGGCCACTTCGCGGTCGCGCGCTTCCTTGGTCACGCCATAGAGGGACATGTTGTCGCCCTGCGCGGTGCCCGAGGGCTTGTCGCCCGAGACCACATAGGAAACAAGACCCACGATGATCAGGATCGGGGCGATGAAGGAGAAAAATACCGCGAGAAGCAGCTGCTTCGGGTTCTTGATCGGCCCGGTGTGGGCTTCTTCTGTGGCCTGGTAATGCGGGTCTGCGCTCATTGGCGTCCTCAATATCGGGGGCTCGTCGGGGGGCTTTTCCTAACCAACCGGCGATTATAGAGAGACCCCTTGCCCAAGCGGGCAAGGGACCTACCCTTAGCGGACGCCAAAGTTTCTCAACGCATCAGCCGTTGTTGCCGTCGCGCGTGGCCCAGCCGCCACCCAGCGTCTTGTACAGCGTGACCTGGTTCTGCAGCTGCAGCAGCTGCGTGGTCACTGCCGACTGCTGCGCCGAGAACAGCGAGCGCTGCGCGTCGAGCAGGTCGAGCGCGCTGGCGATGCCGTTGCGGTAGCGCAGGTCGGACAGCTTGAAGCGCACCGCCTCCGCATCGGCCTGCGCACGCAGCGCGCGCACCTGTTCTCCCAGCGTGGCGCGGCCCGCGAGCGCATCGGCCACTTCGCGGAACGCCGTCTGGATCGACTTCTCGTACTGCGCCACCGCGATCTCGCGCCCGGCCTTGGCCGACTCGAGCGTCGCGCGGTTGCTGCCCGCGTTGAAGATCGGCAGCGTCACCGTCGGCGCGAAGGACCAGGCCTTGGAGCCGCGGTCGAACAGGCCCGAGAACTCGGTGCTCGCGGTGCCGATGGAACTGGTCAGCGACACGCGCGGGAAGAAGTTCGCACGCGCCGCGCCGATGTTGGCGTTGGCCGCTATCAGCTGCTGCTCCGCCGCGCGGATGTCCGGGCGCTCGGCCAGCAGGTCGGAGGGCAGGCCGGCAGGCACGTCGGGCATCGGCTTGATGCCGGCGAGGCCCTTGGCGCCGCCCGCCGTGGCTTCGGCGGGCACCGGCGCGCCCAGCAGCAGGGCGAGGGCGTTCTCGTCCTCCGCGCGGGTGCGCAGTTGCTGCGCATAGGCGGCGCGCGCGCTTTCGAGCTGGCCGTTCGACGCCTGGAAGTCGAGTTCGGACGACACGCCGTTGTCGAAGCGCAGCTTCGTGAGGCGCACCGACTCTTCGCGCGTGACCAGCGTCTGGCGCGTGATCTCGAGCAGCTCGTCGTCGGCCAGCAGCGTGAGCCAGCCGTTCGCGACCGACGCGATCAGGCTGATCTGCACCGCCTTGCGCGTTTCGTCGGTGGCCAGGTACTGCGCCAGGGCCTGGTCCTTCAGCGCGCGGATGCGGCCGAAGAAGTCGAGCTCCCAGGCCGTGAAGCCGAAGTTGACGCTGTACTGCGAGGCCACGCTGCCCGCGCCGGGCTCGATGCCCTGGTACGGGTTGGGGCCCGAGCGCGAGCCCGAACCCGTCAGGCCCAGCGCCGGGAACAGCGCCGAGCGCTGGATCTGGAACTGCGCGCGCGCCTGCTCGATGTTGAGCACCGACACCCGCAGGTCGCGGTTGTTCGACAGCGCCGTCTGGATCAGGCCCGCCAGGCGCGGGTCGGTGAAGAAGTCCTGCCAGGCCAGGTTGGCCGCGGCCTGTCCGGGCGGCTGCGCCGGGTCGCCCGGGAAGGTGGTCGGCACCGGCGCGGCGGGGCGCTCGTAGGTCGGGATCAGCGAGCAGCCGGCCAGCAGCATTGCCGCTGCCAGGGCTGTTGGAATGAATTTCGTCATTGTCATAGCGACTCCATGGCCGTTCGCGCTGCATGCGCGGCGCGGCCTGTTCGGGAAACACCGCGGAACCGGCTCTGCCGTGCCGCTGGTGTTGCCCCCTGCAAGGGGGTGGGCGTAGCGACACGCAGTGCGCGCGGCCTGGGGGTGTGCCCGAGTTCAGTCATGTTTCGGTTCCTCCGTGATGCCGGCTGCTTCCGCATGCCGCTTGTCGGCCTCGCGCTGGCGCGCGCTGCCCTTGAACAGGCTGCGCACCACCACGAAGAACACCGGCACGAAGATCACGGCCAGCGCCGTGCCCGTCACCATGCCGCCCAGCACGCCGGTGCCGATGGCACGCTGGCTGGCCGAGCCGGCGCCCGAGGCGAGCACCAGCGGCAGCACGCCCAGGCCGAAGGCCAGCGAGGTCATCACGATCGGGCGGAACCGCAGGTGCGCGGCGGCCAGTGCCGATTCGATGACGCCCTTGCCCTGCGCCTGCAGGTCCTTGGCGAACTCGATGATCAGAATCGCGTTCTTCGCGGAGAGGCCGATGATGGTGATCAGCCCCACCTGGAAGTACACGTCGTTCGAATAGGCGCGCAGCATGGTTGCCAGCAGCACGCCCAGCACGCCGAGCGGCACCACCAGGATCACCGACAGCGGGATCGACCAGCTCTCGTACAGCGCGGCCAGGCACAGGAACACCGCCAGGATCGCGAAGCCGTACAGCACGATGGCCTGCGAACCCGCGAGCTTTTCTTCGCGCGACTGGCCGGTCCATTCGAAGCCGAAGCCCTGCGGCAGCTGCGAGGCGAGCTTTTCCATCTCGGCCATCGCGGCGCCGGTGCTGTAGCCGGCCGCCGCGTCGCCGCTGATGCGGATCGCGGGGTAGCCGTTGTAGCGCACCGTCTGCGTGGCGCCCGTGACCCACTTGGTGGTCGCGAAGGCCGACAGCGGCACCGGCAGGCCCTGCGTGTTGCTGGCGTTCAGCTTGAGCAGGTCGTCGGGCTGCATGCGCGCCGGCGCATCGGCCTGCACCACCACGCGCTGCAGGCGGCCGCGGTTCGGGAAGTCGTTGATGTAGCTCGAACCCAGCGCGGTCGACAGCGTGGCATTGATCGCGTCGAAGGTCACGCCCAGTGCGTTCGCCTTGTCGCGGTCGATGTCGATCTGCAGTTGCGGCGCGTCTTCCAGGCCGTCAGGGCGCACCTGCGACAGGATCTTGCTCTGCGAGGCCATGCCCAGCAGCTGGTTGCGTGCGTTGATCAGCGCCTCGTGGCCTGCGCCCGAGCGGTCCTGCAGGCGGAAGCTGAAGCCGCTGGCGTTGCCCAGTTCGGGAATGGGCGGCGGGCTCAGCGGGTAGATGAAGGCGTCGCGGATGCCCGACAGCGCACCGAAGGCACGGCCGGCCAGCGCGCTGGCCGAGTGGGCCGGGTCCTTGCGTTCGTCCCAGTCCTTCAGCGTCACGAAGGCGAGGCCCGCGTTCTGACCCTGGCCAGAGAAGCTGAAGCCCATCACGCCGACCATGCTCTGCACTTCGGGCTGCTTCAGGATGAAGCCCTCGACCTGCTGCATGACCGACAGCGCGCGTTCCTGCGTGGCGCCCGGGGGCAGCTGCACGTTCACGATGATGTTGCCCTGGTCTTCCTGCGGCAGGAACGAGCTGGGCAGGCGGGTGTAGGTGAACACCACCGCGGCGATGATCGCGGCGTAGATCACGAGGTAGCGCGCGGCGCGGCGCAGCACGCGGGCGACGAGGCTCTCGTAGCCCTTGGCCGTGCGCGTGAAACCGCGGTTGAACCAGCCGAAGAAGCCGGTCTTCTCGTGGTGGTGGCCTGCTTCGACCGGCTTGAGCAGCGTGGCGCACAGCGCCGGCGTGAGCGACAGCGCCATGAACGCCGAGAAGGCGATCGACGCCACCATCACCGCCGAGAACTGGCGGTAGATGTTGCCGGTGGAGCCCGCGAAGAACGCGAGCGGCACGAACACCGACACCAGCACCACGGTCACGCCGATGATGGCGCCGGAGATCTGGCGCATGGCCTTGCGCGTGGCTTCGAGCGGCGACAGCCCCTCTTCGCTCATGATGCGCTCGACGTTCTCCACCACCACGATGGCGTCGTCCACCACGATACCGATCACCAGCACCATGCCGAACATGGTCAGCACGTTGATCGAAAAGCCCAGCGCCAGCAGCGAGGCGAAGGTACCCAGCAGCGCGATGGGCACCACGATGGTCGGGATGATCGTGTAGCGCCAGTTCTGCAGGAACAGGAACATCACCACGAACACCAGCGCCACGGCTTCCAGCAGCGTCTTGACCACCTCGGTGATCGAGATCTGCACGAAGCGCGAGCTGTCGTACGGAATGGCCCACTTCACGCCCTGCGGGAAGTAGCGCTCGAGTTCGGCCATCTTGGCGCGGATCGCCTTGGCCGACTGCAGCGCGTTGCCGTTGGGCGTGGGCTGCACGCCCACGCCGACCGCCGGCACGCCGTTCAGGCGCGCCGAGGTGGCGTACGACTGGCCGCCGAGCTCAACGCGGGCCACGTCCTTCAGCCGCACGGTCGAGCCGTCGGTGTTGGCGCGCAGCACGATTTCCTTGAACTGGTCGACGTTGGCGAGCTGGCCGTTCACCACCACCGTGGCCGCGATGGCCTGGCCGGGAATGTTGGGCAGGTCGCCGATGGTGCCGGAGGACACCTGCGCGTTCTGTGCGCGGATCGCGTTGTTGACATCGGTGGCCGACAGGTTGAAGCCCTGCAGCTTGGCCGGGTCGATCCAGATGCGCATCGCGTTCTCGGAGCCGAACAGCTGGGCCTGGCCCACGCCGACCACGCGCTGCAACTCGGGCACCACGTTGCGCGCGGCATAGTCGCCGAGCGCCACCGGGTCGATGTTCGGGTTGTCGGAGGACAGCATCACGAACATCAGGAAGTTGTTGCGCGACTTGTCCACGCGCACGCCCTGCTGCGTCACGGCGGAGGGCAGGCGCGGGGTTGCCCGCGACAGCCGGTTCTGCACGTCCACCTGCGCGAGGTCGTCGTTGGTGCCGGCCTCGAAGCTGATCGTGATGGAGCCGGTGCCGTCGGCCTGGGCCACCGATTCCATGTAGATCATGCCCGGCGAGCCGTTCATTTCACGCTCGATGACGGACAGCACGCTGTCCTCGAGCGTCTGGGCCGAGGCGCCGGGGTAGGCGACGTTGATCACGATGGCGGGAGGCGCCACCGGCGGGTACTGCGAGATCGGCAGCTGGGTGATTGCCACGCCGCCCACCACGAGGATGAACAGTGCGATCACCCACGCGAAGATCGGGCGGTCGATAAAAAATTTGGCCATTTGCGGGCGCGCTCCTGATTACTTCTTCTCGGCCGTGGCCGCCGGTTCGGCGGCGGCAGGCGCCGCCGCAGCCGGCTTGGCCGCTGCGGCGGGGTTCGGCTTGGTCCACGGCACCGCCTTCACGGGCGTGCCCGGCGGCATCATCTGCAGCTTCTGGAAGCCGTCGACCATCACCTGTTCGCCGGCCTTCAGGCCGTCGAGCACCACCCAGTGGTTGTCCTTGGCGGCGCTGATCTTCACGTTGCGCTTGGACAGCTTGCCGTCCTTGTCGACCACCGTGACGGTGTCGCCCTGCTGCGTGCGCGTGACCGCCTGCTGCGGCAGCGCGATCGCATTGGTGGCCTTGGCCTGCTCCAGCCTCACGCGGACGTACAGGCCGGGCAGCAGTTCGCCCTTGGGGTTGGGCACTTCGGCGCGCAGCGTGATCTGGCCGGTGGTCGAGTCGACCGTGAGGTCGGAGAACAGCAGCTTGCCTTCCTGTGCGTACTCGCTGCCGTCTTCCAGCACCACGCGCACGCTGGCGGCTTCCTCGCCGCCCGCGCGCTTGTACTGGCCGTCGGCCAGCGCGCGGCGCAGCTTCAGCACGTCGGTGGCCGACTGCGTGAAGTTGACGTACACGGGGTTGATCTGCTGCACCACGGCCAGCTCGGTGGCGTCACCCTGGCCCACCAGCGCGCCTTCGGTCACGAGGGCGCGGCCGATGCGACCGGCGATGGGCGAGGTCACGTCGGCATAGCCGAGGTTGATCTTGGCGGTCTGCACGGCGGCGCGGCCGGAAGCCACGTCGGCTTCGGCGGTCTTCTGCGAGGCCACGGCCGTCGCGTATTCCTGCTTGCTCACGGCGTTGGCCTCGACCAGCGGCTTGTAGCGGTCGGCCAGGGCCTTGGCCTGGACTGCGTTGGCTTCGGCGCGCGCGAGCGTGGCCTGTGCGTTCTGCAGGGAGGCCACCAGCGGCGCGGGGTCGATGCGGAACAGCAGCTGGCCGGCCTTCACGTCGCTGCCTTCGCGGAATTCGCGCTTCAGCAGGATGCCCGAGGCGCGGGCACGGACCTGCGCGACGCGCGAGGCCTCGAGGCGGCCGGGCAGTTCGGTGACGAGGCCGACGTCGCCCGGAGCCGCAACCACCACGCCGACTTCGGGCGCCGGGTGGCCGCCGCCGCCGGGTGCGCCTGCGCCGGCGGGCGCATCGCTCTTGCCACAGCCCGCGAGGACCAGCAGGGCAACGGCGGCCACGGTCGCGAGACGCGGCGAAAAGGACGATTGGCGCGAAACATGCAGGAGAGGCATGCGATTCCTTTGAAGCGAAGACGGGAGATGGCGCGTTCTCGGGCGAACCGGAAACCTGTACGGGCAGGCGGGCCATCGGGGAAGCCCGGTAGTTTACATACATTCATGGATGTATAGTGACGGTCGTGCAATGGCCCCACGACCGGGAAAGGGCGTTGCTTTACAAATCAGGAGACTTGGTGGCACGTCGTACGAAGGAAGAAGCAATGGCCACGCGGCATCGGTTGCTCGATGCCGCGGAGCTGCTGTTTCAGGCGCAGGGCGTCTCGCAGACCACGCTGCAGCAGATCGCGCAGCAGGCCGGCGCCACGCGCGGCGCCATCTATTGGCATTTCAAGGACAAGGCCGACTTGTTCAACGCCATGATGGAGCGCGTCATCCTTCCGCTCGAAGCAGGGCCCAGGGCCTCCAGCGCCAGCGGCGTCGACGATCCGCTGGCCGAGATCGAGGAGGGCATGGTCCACGCGCTGACCCTCATGGCCACCGACCCGCAGGTGCGCCGCGTGTTCGACGTGGCGACCCACAAGGTCGAATACACGCACGACATGGCTTCCGTGCAGCAGCGCCACCTCGACGCCCGCAACGCCTGCGTCGCCGATTTCGAAAAGGCCCTGCGGCTGGCCGCCCGCCGTGCGCGCATCAAGCTGCCGGTGCCCGGCGCCATGGCCGCGCAGGGGCTGCATGCGCTCATCAGCGGGCTCATCCAGAACTGGCTGCTCGACCCGGAGGCCTTCGATCTCGTGCCCACGGGAAGGCGCACCTTCAGGGTCTATCTGGCCGGGTTGGGCTTCGGTCCGCTGCTGTCCGCGGCGGCGGTTGCGGACGAAGCCGAAACAGAGGCCGCCTGATAGGCCATAATGTCTGGCTCCGGTGCTTGCCGGAGCCCTCTCTCGCTGTATTTCAACGGATAGAATTCGGCCCTCCGAAGGCTGAGATCCAGGTTCGATTCCTGGCGGCGGGACCACATACCAGACCGGAAGCTCCCAAAAGCTTCCGGTTTTTCTTTTTCCCACCCATGACGGAGTTGACTGATCTGGACGAGGCCAGCCTGGCAGCGCATGCCGCCGAATGGCGGCGGCGCGCGTTGCGCGGCGAGAAAAAGGCGCGCGGCATCGCACATGCCCTCGAAACCGAAATGCGGCGCCGCTCGGGCGACACCATCGCGCCGCAGAACACCGACGACCTCGACACCCGCCCGCTGGCGTTGCGGCAGGCGCCGCGGCCATGGTGGAAGTTCTGGTGAGCCTGCGCTCCGGCCCCCGACGCGCCGCTACCCCATCGTGAAATGCGAGGGCGGGCGCCCCAGCGTCTTGCGGAACATCGTCGAGAACGCGCCCGGGCTGTCGTAGCCCATGTCCAGCGCCACCACCGTCACCGGCTCGCCCGCCGCGAGCCGTGACAGCGCCACCAGCACGCAGGCGCGCTGACGCCACTTGCCGAAAGCCATGCCCGTCTGGAGGCCGAAGCGGCGGTTGAAGGTGCGTTCGCTGACGTTCAACTGCGCCGCCCATGTCGACGGCGCCACGTGGATGCCGGGCCGCCTGAGAAATTCCACGCAGAGCCCCGCCAGCGCCGGGTCGCGCGGCAGCGGCACGTGCAGCAGCGGCAAGGCCTCGGCGCGCGCCACCTCGTGCAGCACGAGGCGCATCAGCACACCATCGCGGCCCTGTCGGTCGTATTCGGGCGGCACCTCGATCGCTTCCATCAGCAGCTGGCGCAGCAGCGGCGACACGTTCAGCACCTCGCACTGGTCGCCCTTGCGCGGCACGTCGCGCGGCTCGATGTAGAGGCTGCGCGTGCTCACCCCGAGCATGCGCACCCGGTGCGGCTTGCCGGCCGGGATCCACACGCCGCGCTGCGGCGGCACGACCCAGGCGCCGTCGTCGGTGCCGACCTCCATCACCCCGGTCGCCCCGTAAAGGAACTGCGCGCGCCGGTGGCTGTGCGTGTGCAGCATCGTGCCCGGCGGGTAGTCGGTGCCTATGGCCAACACCGCGCGGGCGATGGCATCCACGGAGTCGAGCGGAATGTTGCGCATCGGGTCGGTAAAAAAAGCGGGTTGGCCGGAACGCGAACATTATTGGCCCACATGCGCAAGCGCGCCAAGCCTCGCCAACCTATCGTGACGGTCTTGTCCTCAATGCCCAGGAGCGTTTCGTGTCGATCCATCTCATGCTTGCCGGCTTCGGTTGCCTGGCAGGCGCCACCACCGTGCTGTTCGGCTTTGGCGGCGGCTTCGTCGTCGTTCCCTTGCTTTACCGTGCGCTGATTGCGGAACACGGCGCGGGCAGCGCCACCGGCCAGTCCGCCATGCACATCGCCGTGGCCACTTCGACCTGCGTGATGATCGTCAGCGCCATGCTCGCCACGCGGCGACACCAGCGCGCGGGCACGCTCGACTGGGCGCAGGTGCGTCCGCTGCTGCGGCCCATCGGCGCAGGCGCCGTGGTGGGAGCTGCGGCGGCCGTTGCGGCCGATGGCGAGTTCGTGCGCTGGGCCTTCATCGCGTACCTCGGCGCGACCATCCTCGATTGCGTGTTCCGCCCTGGTTTTCTCAAGCACACCGCACCCGCCGCAGCACGCCCGCTGTCGGGCCGGGTCGCGAGCTTCGGCAGCTTCGTCATCGGGCTGATCGCCGCGTTCCTCGGCGTGGGCGGCAGCGTCATGACCGTGCCGCTGATGCGCCGCCGGGGCGCCGCCATGACGCATGCCACCGCCATGGCCAACCCGTTGTCGCTGCCTGTTGCGCTGGCCGGCACCGCGACCTACATGGGGCTCGCATGGAACTCGGCCTCGTCGCTGGAAGGGTGGCACATCGGCTACGTGGACGTGCCTGCGTTCGCTGCGCTGGTTGCGGGTTCGCTGGTTGGCGTGCGCATGGCCGCGCCGCTGATCGGCCGCATTCCGGACCGCATCCACACCTGGGTGTACCTGGGCCTGCTGGTGGCGGTGCTGGCGGGCATGGTGCTGCGCTGAGCGCGCATGTCAGCCGAAGCCGATGCTTCGCGGCAAAGCCTTGCAGCGGCCCGCCGAGCCATGACACCATGGCCGCATGCCATACCAACTCCATTACTGGCCCACCATCCAGGGCCGCGGTGAATTCGTGCGGCTCGCGCTCGAGGCGGCCGGCGCCGACTATGTCGACGTGGCGCGGCTGCCCGAGTCGAAAGGCGGTGGAGAGTCCGCGCTGGGCCGCCGCCTCGGCGATGCAGGCAATGCGCGCCCCGCGTTCGCGCCGCCCTTCCTGGTCGACGGGGACATCGTGGTCGGCCAGACCGCCGCGATCCTGCTGTACCTCGGGCCACGGCTGGGCCTGTCGGGCGTGGGCGAGTCCGACGGGCTGTGGACGCACCAACTGCAGCTCACCATCGCCGATGCGGTGGCGGAGGCGCACGACACGCACCACCCCATATCGACCGGCGCCTACTACGAAGACCAGCGCGACGCCGCCATGCAGCGTGCGAAGGCCTTTCGCGAAGAGCGCATCCCAAAGTTCCTCAACTGGTTCGAAGAGGTGCTGCAGCGCAACCCGGCGGGCAGCCTGCACCTGGTCGGCGACACGCTGACCTACGCGGACCTGTCGCTGTTCCAGCTGGTGGATGGCCTGCGCTATGCATTCCCCAAGGCCACGGCGCGCGCGCTGGCTGCAACGCCCGCGGTCGAGAAGCTGCATGGCAACGTCAAGCGCCGCCAGCGGGTGCACGACTACCTGCAGAGCCCGCGGCGCATCGCGTTCAATGAAGACGGGATCTTCAGGCGCTATGCGGAGCTGGACGGCTGACGGCGCCTGAACCTTCAGGCCACGATTGCAGCCGCATCGTTCCACGACGGCAGCAGCACCAGTCCTGCGACTGTCACCGGCTTGCTCTGCGGGCCGAAGAGATACCGTTTCGGCACGATGCCCTCCAGATGGCGCAGCACGTCGGTGCGGTCGTCGATGAAGTGCGTGATGCGCAGGTCGCGGCAGTGATCGGCCTTTTGCGGCCTTTGAAGGCAGAAGCGCAGGTTGGCGGGTGCGATGCCGGTGCGTTCGAAAAAGCGGTGGTGCTGCAGCCACGCACGGCTCTTTGCCTGAACGCTGGGGCCGCACTTCGAGACCAGCCAGACGCGGCCTTCGAACCTTTCGACCAGCGGCGCGACGGCGTCGAACATGCCTTCGTACGGCGGCGTCGCCAGTGCGTCTTGCAGCGAGCCGCCGATGAACGAGGTGTCCGCGCCGCCAGCGCCTTCGGCGGCGATGAGCACGCGGCCGATGTCGATGCCGAGCCGGGGGAGATGAGTGGAGTCTTGCATTTCTGATTCCCTTTGTGTTTGAAGCAGGCGAATCGTAGGAATGAAGCCAATCACCAGGAACTACTGATGTTGGATGCGCTATCCATAAAATGGATAGATGGATGTTCCTCGCACCAATCTCGACGCACTTCAGTCTTTTGCTGTGTTCGCAGACACGCTGAACTTCAGCGAGTCGGCGCGCCTGCTTCACATCAGCCAGCCGGCCCTGCATGCCAAAGTGCGCAAATTGGCCGAGCAGCTTGATGCGAGGCTGTACACGCGGATCGGTGGCGCGCTCGTGCTCACCAGCGCAGGTGAGCAGGTCGCACGGCATGCGCGGGAGCTGCTCGCGCTCAACCAACGCTTCGTCAAAGGCCTTGCCGCTGGGCGAGACCAGCCGGTCGTCACGCTGGCTGCGGGCGAGGGGGCTTATCTCTATCTACTGGGCAAGGCTCTGTCGCAGTTCTCGGGTCCTGGCGCCTCGCCGCACCTGCAATTGCTCACGCGCAACCGGGACGAAGCAATACAGGCGGTGCGGGCCGGACAGGCGCAACTCGGCATTGCGCCCCTGGGCACTGCGCCTGAAGACCTGGCGGCGGTGCGCCTCACGGTCGTGGGCCAGGTACTGGTCGTACCGCGCGCGCATGCCCTGGCTTCACGCAAATCGGTGCGCCTGCGCGACTTGAAGGACGCTCAACTGATCGTGCCACCGGAAGGGCGGCCGCACCGCGAAATGCTGGGCCGACTGCTTCAGGCGGAGTCGGTGCCGTGGCAGCCGTCGCTCGAAGCCAATGGCTGGGAACTGATGCTGCGTTTCGCTCAGCTGGGTTTCGGGCTTGCCGTGGTCAACGCCTGCTGCCGCATTCCAAAGGGTCTGGTGGCGATTCCGTTGCAGGGCTATCCGCCGCTCGAATATCACATGTTCCACGGTGCCGATCGCCCTCCGACACCGCACGCACAGAGGCTCATGGACGCGCTGCTGACGCATCGAGACCACTGGAAGGCCGCGCCATGACGCCCGAGAGCGCCAGCAAGTTCATCGCCTACGTGCTGCGTCACGCGCCGGAATCGGTCGGCCTGCGGCTCGATGCGGAAGGTTGGGCCGACATCGATGCGCTGGTGGCGGGCGCCGTAGCCGGAGGGCGCGACCTCGCGCGGGCGGACGTCGTGCAGGCGGTCGACTCGGGCACGAAGAAGCGCTATGAGCTGTCCGCCGACGGGCGCCGCATCCGCGCCCTGCAAGGCCATTCGACGCAGCAAGTCAGCCGTGGCTTCGAAGCGTTGGCACCGCCAGCATTGCTTTTTCATGGCACGGCCACTCGTTTTCTCGACGCGATCCGCGCGCATGGTCTCCTGCCGGGAGCCCGGCAGCATGTGCATCTGTCGGCCGATGAAGCCACCGCGGTGCAGGTTGGGCGCCGGCATGGCAAGGCGCATGTGCTCGTGGTTGACGCAGGCCGCATGCATGCGCTGGGCCACGCCTTTCATTGCGCCGAGAACGGTGTCTGGCTGACGGCGGCCGTGCCGCCGGAGTTTCTTTCGGGCTAGGCGTCTTCCGCCCCGTTGCGAATGCGCAGCGCCAGTTCATACAGGGTATTGCGCGGCGCACCGCTGATTTCCGCGGCCAGCTTCACCGCCGTCTTCACCGGCAGTTCCGCCAGCAACAGCCGCAGCACCCGCTCGCCCTCGGCACCGCCGTCGCCGCTCACCGCCACCGGATGCAGAACCAGCGCGAACTCGCCGCGCGTGCGGTCGCGGTCGGCGCCGAACCAGTCGGGCAGGGCGCTGGCCGCGACGGTCGCGATTTCCTCGAACTGCTTGGTCAGCTCGCGGCCCACGGTGATGCGGCGTTCGCCCAGAGTGGCGAGAGCGCGCGCCAGGCTTTCGATGCGGTGCGGCGCCTCCAGCAGCACCACGGCGCGGGGTTCCTGCGACAGCGCCTGCACCGCGGTGTGGCGCTCGCCGGCCTTGCTCGGCAGGAAGCCGGCGAACACGAAGGCGCTGCTGGCGTTGCCGTCGCCGCCGTCGGCCACCAGGCCCGCCGCGCCGACCAGCGTGGTCACGCTGCTGGCCCCGGGCAGCGGCAGCACGCGCTGGCCCGCCGCGCGCACGGCGGCGGCCAGCCGCGCGCCGGGGTCGCTCACGCCGGGGGTGCCGGCGTCGCTGACGTAGGCGATGCGCTCACCTTGCGCGAGCCGCGCGACCACGGCCTGCGCGGCCTCGGCCTCGTTGTGCTGGTGCACCGCGAGCAGCCGCGCGCCGGGGCGGTCGATGCCGTAGGCGCGCAGCAGGCTCTGGGTGTGGCGCGTGTCTTCGCAGGCGATCGCGTCGACCAGCTGCAGCACATGCAGTGCGCGCAAGGTGATGTCGGCCAGGTTGCCGATCGGCGTGGCGACCACGTAGAGGGTGCCTTGCGGATAATGCTGCGCACCCGCGGCGTCGTGCGCGGCCGCGAGGGCGGCGCCGAAAGAAGCAGGGGCGAGTGAAGCCAAGAGGTTTCTCCGTCAGATCGAACAAGAAGATTGCAGGCAGGGAGCCATGAAGACCGACACCACAACGAAGCATCGCGGCGATGCGGCGGAAGACGCCGCGCTCGACCATCTGCAGGACGCCGGCCTGGTGCTGGTCGCGCGCAATTATCGGACGCCCGGGCGCGGCGGCGGCGAGATCGACCTGATCATGCGCGATCCGCGCGACCACACGCTGGTCTTCGTTGAGGTCCGCCAGCGCAGCAGCGGCACGCACGGCGGCGCGGGCGGCAGCATCACCGGCCTGAAGCAGCGACGCATCGTGTTCGCGGCGCGGCACTACCTGAACCAGTTGCGCACGCTGCCGCCGTGCCGCTTCGACGTGGTGCTGGTCGAGGACAAAATCACCTGGTTGCAGGCGGCCTTCGATGCCGGCTGATGCCTCTTTCGCGGGAACTGAAGCCCTCTTGAAGGCTCCACAACTCACACGTCTTGTTTCACAGCCCCCAGTTATCATCCCGCCTCATGCTCGAGCAACGGATTCAGCAGCACTTCATCGATAGTGCCGACCTCAAATACCAGACCGGACCGGTCCTCAGCAAACCCATCTCTCAGGCAATGCAGGCCATCCTGGCCTGCGTGACCAGCGGCGGCAAGGTGCTCGCCTGCGGTGCCGGCGTGTCGGGGCTGCTGGCGGCCCAGTTCGCCGCACAGTTCGTGGGCCGCTTCGAACGCGAGCGGCCCGAGCTCGGCGCCATCGCGCTGCCCGGCGACACCACCGACCCCAATGCCGACAGCGCCAACGCCATCGACGCCGACCGCTTCGCCCGCCAGGTGCGCGCGCTCGGCCAGGCCGGCGACGTGCTGCTCGCGCTGAGCGCCAGCGGCCAATCGGCCGCAGTGCTCGCGGCCGTGACGGCCGCGCACGAACGCGACATGACCGTGGTCGCGCTGCTGGGCAATGCCGCCTCGGGCGCACCTTCGGCGCCGGGCGCCGGCAGCAGCGGCACCGGCGGCGCCATCGGCCGCGCGCTGCGCGAAACCGACGTCCAGATCAGCGTGCCGCACGAGCGTGCGGCGCGCATCCACGAAGTCCATCTGCTCGCGCTGCATTGCCTGTGCGACGGCGTGGATGCCCAGTTACTCGGAGAACAGGAAGTTTCCCCATGAACCTCGCAACCATGAAGACGACACCGGCCCGACGTTTCGCCATCGCGCTCACCCTGGGGGGCGCGCTGGTCGCGGGCCTTTCCGCCTGCGTGCCGCTGGTGGTGGGCGGCGCCGCGGTAGTGGGCGTGGGCATGGTGGCGACCGACCGCCGCAGCTCGGGCGCGCAACTCGACGACCAGGGCATCGAGCTGCGCGCCGCTGCCCGGGTGCGCGACATCGCCAACGACCAGATGTACGTGAGCGTCACCAGCTACAACCGCCAGGTGCTGCTGACCGGCGCCGTTGGCAGCGACGCCGACCGCCGACGCGTCGAGGACGAGGTGAGCCGCATCGTCAATGTGCGCTCGGTGGTCAACGAGCTGACCGTGGGCAGCTCGAGCACCTTCCAGGACCGCTCGAACGACCTGTACATCACCGGCAAGGTGAAGGCCTCGCTGCTCGACGCCAAGGACATCTTCGCCAACTCGTTCAAGGTGGTGACGGAGCGTGGCGTGGTCTACCTGATGGGCATCGCCACCCGCCGCGAAACCGACCGCGCCACCGAAATCACGCGTGGCGTGACGGGCGTGGTGAAGGTGGTGCGCGTGGTCGAGGTCGTCTCCGAGGCCGACCTGGCCGCCAGCCAGGCGGCGAACCAGGCCGCGGCGCAGCGCGGCGGCCAGGGCCCCGCGCCGGTGACATCGGCTACGCCGTCGGCGCCTTCGTCGACCGTGGTGCCGGCTTCTTCATCGTCGCGCGTGCCGCTGCCGCCGATGGAGCCGCTGCCGGCCAGCGGCGCGACGACCGCGCCGGTTCGCTGAAAGAAAGCCCCCGAATTGAAAAAGCCCGCTCAGCGGGCTTTTCTCATTTGAGGCGGGTGATGAGGCTCGAAGTGTCCCAGCGCCGCCCGCCAGCCTGCTGCACGTCGGCATAGAACTGGTCGACCAGCGCCGTCACCGGCACCCGCGCGCCGTTGCGCTTGGCTTCGTCGAGCACCAGGCCCAGGTCCTTGCGCATCCAGTCGACCGCGAAGCCGTAGTCGAACTTGCCCTCGATCATGGTCTTGCCGCGGTTTTCCATCTGCCAGCTCTGGGCCGCGCCCTTGCTGATGACGCCCAGCACGGCTTCCATGTCGAGCCCGGCGCGCTGGCCGAAGGCGATGGCTTCGGACAGGCCCTGCACCAGCCCCGCGATGGCGATCTGGTTCACCATCTTCGCGAGCTGGCCGGCACCGCTTTCGCCCAGCAGCGTGACCGCGCGCGAGAACGCCATGGCCACCGGCTTGATGCGCTCGAACACGGCCGCGTCGCCGCCGCACATGACGGTGAGCGCGCCGTTCTGCGCACCGGCCTGGCCGCCCGAGACCGGGGCGTCGATGAAGTGCAGGCCCAGCGCCTGTGCCGCCTTCGCCAGCTCGCGCGCCACGTCGGCCGAGGCGGTCGTGTGGTCGACGAATGCCGCGCCCTTCTTCATGCCTGCGAAGGCGCCGTCGTCGCCCAGCACCACCGAGCGCAGGTCGTCGTCGTTGCCGACGCAGCAGAACACGATGTCGGCGCCCGCGGCGGCCTCGCGCGGGGTCGGTGCATGGCGGCCCGGTGCGCCGAATTCGGCGACCCAGGCCTGGGCCTTGGCGGGTGTGCGGTTGTAGACCGTGACGCTGTGGCCGGCCTTGGCCAGGTGGCCGGCCATGGGGCCGCCCATGACGCCGAGGCCCAGGAAGGCGACGGTCTGCGCGGGGACGGATTCGTAGGTGCGGGGGTTGATGCTGCTCATGGGGCGACAGCTTAAAGCCATTCCGCGACCGGTGCGATGGGCCAAACCTGTACGTGAACGTACAGGTTTGGGTAGAATGGAGCCATCGTGACCACGCCGAACCCCGCCAGGACCATCACCGTGCGCGACGCCGCGGCCCGGCTCGAGGTCACGCCGCGCACGCTCAAGTACTACGAAGAGCTGGGCATCGTGGTGCCGGAGCGCAGCGAAGGCGGCTACCGCCTCTACGAGCAGGCCGACCTCGACAAGCTCGCGCGCGTGCTGCGCATGCGTTCGCTGGGCTTCTCGCTCACGGCCATCACCACGATGCTGCAGCAGCCGATGGAAGCGCCGGCCGAAGGCGGCCGCCCGCGCCTGTCGAACGCATCGCTCAAGACCCTGCGCGAAACCTTGACCGGGCAGCTCTCGACGCTCGATGCGCGCGTGGCCCAGGTTCGCCGCGAACTCAAGGAGGCCGCGGCGCTGCAGGCGCAACTGCGGCGCGACCTCGACTACGTGGAGCGCCGCCTTGCCGGCGAGCCGGTGGAAGAAGCGCTGGAGCAGCGGCGCAAGGAGCGGCCGGCGCCATGAGCTCCCCGGCCCTGGCGCGGCCTTCGCGCGGCAATGCCGCGGTCGCGCTGCTGCCCTGGGCCATCGGCCTCGTCACGGCCATCGACTACTTCGACAACGCGCTGTTCGCCTTCTTCGCGAGCTACATTGCCGGCGGCGTCAATGCCTCGCCCGACGAACTGGTGTGGGCCTCCAGCGCCTATGCGCTGGGCGCGGTGCTGGGCATCCTGCACCAGCATGCGTGGGTCGAGCGGCTGGGCTACCGGCGCTACCTCGCGGTCTGCATGTTTGCCTTCGCGCTGGGCGGCGTGGGTGCCGCGCTTTGCGACAGCTCGATGCAGCTCACGGCCGCGCGCGCTGTGCAGGGCTACTTCGTCGGGCCGATGCTCGGCGCCTGCCGCATCCTGATCCAGATCGGCATCGCGCCCGCGCGACGCGGCCAGGCGCTGAAGGCCTTCATGGTGCTGATCGTGTTCGCCGGCGCGCTGGCGCCCATTGCCGGCGCCTTTCTGGTCACCAATTTCGACTGGCGCTGGCTGTTCGCCAGCACCGCGCCGGTTGCGGTGCTGATCGGCCTGCTGGTGCTCTGGACGCTGCCGGACATCGGCGACGTCGCGCCGCACGAACGCACCGAGCCGCACTACATCGCCTACGTCGTGTTCGCGCTCGCGCAGGCCGCGTTGCAGGTGGTGCTCACGCGCTCGCACTTCGAGCTGTTCACAGGCTCGCCCGCGCTGATCGGACTCACGCTCGCCGGCGTCGCGGGGCTCGCATGGTTCGGCTGGCAGCAGTGGCGGCACCCCGCGCCGCTGGTGCGGCTGCATGCGCTGCGCAATGCGTCGTTCCGCGTGGGGCTCGCGCTCTATGTCGTCTATTACTACCTCTCGACGGGCTTCAGCTACCTGCTGCCGCGCCTGATGGAAGGCGGGCTCGGCTTCACAGTGGGCAATACAGGCTACTTCACCGGCGCCGCCTCGCTCGCCACCGGGCTGCTGGTGTTCGTCTACCTGCGCTATTCGGCGCGGCTGACGCGCAAGAAGTGGCTCATCGTCGCGGGCTTCGGCATCGCGGCGCTGGCGGCGTGGTGGCTGTCGCAGGTCACGCCGCAGGCGGGGCGAGAGGCCCTGCTGGCCCCGCTGCTGCTGCGCGGCCTGCTGATGCTGTTCGTGGTGCTGCCGGTGGCCAACCTCACCTTCAGGCCCTTCGCGGCAGAAGAATTCGCGCACGGCTACCGGCTCAAGAACCTCGTGCGCCAGCTGGCGATTTCATTCGCGACGTCGAGCGTGATCGCGCTGCAGCAGCACCGCCTGGCGCTGCACGAAGTGCGCCTGAGCGAGTCGGCCAACCCCGCGAACGCCGCCTTCATGCAGGCGCTGGAGTCGCTGACCCGCGGTTTCGCCGCGGCCGGCCATGCGGCGGGCGAGGCCCATGCAATGGCGTTGGGCACGCTCTGGCGAACGCTCGAACAGCAGGCCACCTTCATGGCCTCGCTCGATGGCTTCACCGCGATGGCGGTCATTGCGCTGGCGGCGGGCGCGTTCGCCGCGTGGCAGAAGACGATCGACTGAGTCGGCGGGCGCCGCCGGGCCGCTCCCAAGGCGGCCCGCGCCTCCCCCATGGGGGGTGGAGTTACACGCAGCGAAGCGAAGTGAAAAGCCGGGGGGCTGCTGTTTCAGACGATCGCGAAATGCTCCGTGCCTGCGGCCAGGTCGGTGCTGCGCGCGCGCTGGCTGTTGAGCTTGATCTGCAGCCGCAGGTCGTTGGCCGAGTCGGCGTTGCGGATCGCGTCCTCGAAGGTGATCGAGTGGCTCTCGAACAGGTCGAACAGCGCCTGGTCGAAGGTCTGCATGCCCAGGTTGCGGCTCTTCTTCATGATCTCCTTGATCTCGCCCACCTCGCCCTTGAAGATCAGGTCGGAAATCAGCGGCGTGTTCAGCAGCACCTCGACCGCCGCCACGCGGCCCAGGCCGTCCTCGGTGGGCACCAGCCGCTGCGACACCAGCGAACGCAGGTTCAGCGACAGGTCCATCAGCAATTGCGCGCGGCGCTCCTCGGGGAAGAAGTTGATGATGCGGTCCAGCGCCTGGTTGGCGCTGTTGGCGTGCAGCGTTGCCATGCACAGGTGGCCCGTCTCGGCGAAGGCCACCGCGTGTTCCATGGTCTCGCGGTCGCGGATTTCGCCCATCAGGATCACGTCGGGCGCCTGGCGCAGCGTGTTCTTCAGCGCGGCTTCCCAGCTGTCGGTGTCGATGCCCACTTCGCGCTGCGTCACCACGCAGTTCTTGTGCGGGTGCACGAATTCCACCGGGTCCTCCACCGTCACGATGTGGCCGAACGAGTTCTCGTTGCGCCAGTCGATCATCGCGGCCAGCGTGGTCGATTTGCCCGAGCCCGTGGCACCCACCAGGATGCACAGGCCGCGCTTGCTCATCGTCACTTCCTTCAGCACCTGGGGCATGCCCAGGCTGTCGATGGTCGGCAGCTTGGCGGGAATGGTCCGCAGCACCATGCCGACCTTGCCCTGCTGCACGAACGCGTTCACGCGGAAGCGGCCGATGCCGGTGGGCGAGATCGCGAAGTTGCACTCCTTGGTGCGCTCGAACTCCGCCGTCTGGCGGTCGTTCATGATCGAGCGCGTGAGCGCCAGCGTGTGCTGCGCGCCCAGCGCCTGCTGCGACACCTTGGTCACCTTGCCGTCGACCTTGATGGCCGGCGGGAAGTCGGCGGTGATGAACAGGTCGCTGCCGGCGCGGCTCACCATGAGCTTGAGCAGGTCGTTGATGAACTGGCTGGCTTGATCGCGTTCCATGAGAGCGCTCCTTGATCTGTTTAGATTGAACCCGCTGGCGGCCGACCGCCGGGCCGCCCCAAGGCGGCCGCGCCTCCCCCCTGGGGGGTGGAGTTACACGCAGCGCAGCGAAGTGAAAAGCCGGGGGGCCTCATGACTAGCCGGGGAAGTTTTCGGGGATCTTGGCTTTGCCGCGGGCTTCCGCAGCCGAGATGGTATTGCGCCGCACCAGATCCGTCAGGTTCTGGTCGAGCGTCTGCATGCCCTGACCCTGGCCGGTCTGGATGGTGGAGTACATCTGCGCCACCTTGGCCTCGCGGATCAGGTTCCGGATGGCCGGCGTGCCCAGCATGATCTCGTGCGCCGCCACGCGGCCCTGGCCGTCCTTGGTCTTGCACAGCGTCTGCGAGATCACCGCCTGCAGCGACTCCGACAGCATCGCGCGGATCATTTCCTTTTCCTCTCCCGGGAACACGTCGATGATCCGGTCGATGGTCTTGGCGGCCGACGAGGTGTGCAGCGTGCCGAACACCAGGTGGCCCGTTTCGGCCGCGGTCATGGCCAGGCGAATGGTTTCCAGGTCGCGCAGCTCGCCCACCAGGATCGCGTCCGGGTCTTCGCGCAGTGCGGAGCGCAGCGCGTTCGAGAACGACAGCGTCATCGGTCCCACTTCGCGCTGGTTGATCAGGCACTTCTTCGACTCGTGCACGAACTCGATCGGGTCTTCCACCGTGAGGATGTGGCCGTACTCGTTTTCGTTGAGGTAGTTGACCATCGCCGCCAGCGTGGTCGACTTGCCCGAGCCCGTGGGGCCCGTCACCAGCACCAGCCCGCGCGGCTTGAGCGCCAGTTCGCCGAAAATCTTGGGCGCGTTCAGCTGCTCCAGCGTCAGGATCTTCGAGGGAATGGTCCGGAACACCGCCGCCGCGCCGCGCGCCTGGTTGAAGGCGTTCACGCGGAAGCGCGCCAGGCCGTCGATCTCGAACGAGAAGTCGACCTCCAGGAACTCTTCGTAGTGCTTGCGGTGCGTGTCGCTCATGATGTCGTACACCATGGCATGCACGCCCTTGTGGTCGAGCGCGTCGACGTTGATGCGGCGCACGTCGCCGTTCACGCGGATCATGGGCGGCAGGCCCGCGGAAAGATGCAGGTCGGAGGCTTTGTTCTTGACGCTGAATGCCAGCAGTTGGGTGATGTCCACGGGGCTCCTCGAATCGAGTTCGGTGACGTTTTGATACGATTTTGGACGATTATGACGATGATTGGCGACGACCTCCAGCAAGTAAACAACCGGATCGCACAGGCGTGTGTAACGGCCGGCCGCGACCCGGCCGAGGTGCGCTTGCTGGCGGTGTCCAAGACCTTCGGGCCGGAGGCGGTGCGCGAGGCGCATGCGGCGGGCCAGTCGGCCTTCGGCGAGAACTACGTGCAGGAAGGGCTGGACAAGATCGACGCATTGGCCGACCTGCGCGCCCAGCTCGAATGGCACTGCATCGGCCCCCTGCAGAGCAACAAGACACGGCCCGTGGCGGAGCATTTCGACTGGGTCCACAGCGTCGACCGGCTCAAGATTGCCGAGCGCCTGTCGGCCCAGCGGCCGGCGCACCTGCCGCCGCTGAAAGTATGCCTTCAGGTTAATGTGGACGGCGGCGCCAACAAGTCCGGCGTGACGCCCGAAGAGGCACTGCCGCTCGCGCAGGCTGTGGCGGCCTTGCCACAGCTGCGGCTGCGCGGGCTCATGGCGATCCCCGAGCCGGCGCCCGACTTCGCTGCGCAGCGCGCACTGTTCCTGCGGGCGCATGTCATCTTCGAATCGATCCGCGACGCGGGCATCGCGCTCGACACGCTCTCGCTGGGCATGAGCGCCGACCTCGAAGCGGCCATCAGCGCCGGCAGCACGATGGTGCGCGTGGGCACGGCCATCTTCGGCGGCCGGGCGCGCAAGCCCGCCGGCCCCGCCTGAAAGCTCAGATCCCTAGCGGCAGCCGTGCGCTGCTCTTGACCTCTTCCATCACCGCGTAGGTCCGCGTCTCCCGCACGCCGGGCAACTGCCACAGCACGGTGCCCGCGAAATCCCGGTAGGCGGCCATGTCGGCCATGCGGGTCTTGAGCAGGTAGTCGAAGCCGCCGGCGACCATGTGGCATTCCATGATCTCGTCGCGCACCTGCACGGCGGCCTTGAACTGGTCGAACACGTTGGGCGTGGTGCGGTCGAGCAGCACCTCGACGAACACGGTGAAGCCGCGCCCCAGCTTCTGCGGATCGAGCCGCGCCTCGTAGCCCTGGATGAAGCCGTCGCGCGTCAGGCGCTGTACCCGCGCCAGCACCGCGGTAGGGGACAGCGCCACCGCCTCGGCCAGCTTGAGGTTGGTGATGCGGCCATCCTCCTGAAGAATCTTCAGCAGGCGCAGATCGATGCGGTCCAGGTCGAGCATCGGAGGATTATCCGGCTCGCCCATCGATCACTTGAAGAAAATGCGGCCTGCGCGTGCCGGCCATAGGAGATAGAACCAAGGAAATGCCTTGGCCTACCCATTGCCTACCCTTGCCGCGAAAGCAGGGGCATTTTTTTGCCGCCGCTCAGCGCAGCGTGGTGCCCGGTTGTGCCTGGGCCTGTGCCGCGGCCTTGCGGCTGCTGTAGTCCGCGGCGGCCTGGCGGTAGCCCGGCTGCGCTGCATCGGCGCCGGCTTCGCCGTTCTGCTTGGCCGCGAGGCCCGACTGCAGCCACAGCCGCGTGTCGGCCGCCACGGCGGCGCGCGTGTTCGTCGAGACCACGGCCGGCGCCTGCGCGATGGCGTCGGTGTAGCCCTGCGTCGGCGCGGCCTTCAGCCACTGCTGCGCGTCGGCGGCCACCGCGGCGCGGGTGGTGGACGACGCCATCGGCACCGGGCGCGGATCGCCTTCCGCATAGTTGCCGGCAAGGCTGGGCGCGGCGGCTGCGCCGAGCAGGGCCGCGACGGCGGTGGTGGCCAGCAGGCGGGCGGTGGACGAAGGCTTCTTCATGGGTAACTCCTTGATGTGGTTGCTTGTGTGTTGATCGGTGGAGACAACTCTAGGAAGTGGATCCGCCGGATCGATAACCCGTCGATGACGGTTCTGTCATCTGTGCCGCTCACTCGCGCGAGGCGTCCTAACGTCTCTTGCATAACCGCCAGCGCGGCGCGCATAAGCCATGGCGCAACGCGCGGTGGAGGTCTATCGTTGCGGCCACCCGTTCAACCAAGGGATCTCTCATGAGCGAAAAACTCTCCTTCGTCAGCCCTACCGCCAACAGCCCGTGGGGCACCTATCTTTCGCAGGTCGACCGCGTCGTGCCGTATCTCGGCCCGCTGGCCCGCTGGGTCGAAACCTTGAAGCGCCCCAAGCGCGCGCTCATCGTCGACGTGCCCATCGAGATGGACGACGGCACCATCGCCCACTTCGAGGGCTACCGCGTGCAGCACAACATGAGCCGCGGCCCCGGCAAGGGCGGCGTGCGCTTCCACCCCGACGTCACGCTCGAGGAAGTGATGGCCCTGTCGGCCTGGATGACCATCAAGACAGCGGCTGTCAACCTGCCCTACGGCGGCGCCAAGGGCGGCATCCGCGTCGACCCCAAGAAGCTGTCGCTGCAGGAGCTGGAGAAGGTCACGCGCCGCTACACCAGCGAGATCGGCATCATCATCGGCCCGCACACCGACATCCCCGCGCCCGACGTCAACACCAACGCGCAGATCATGGCGTGGATGATGGACACGTACTCGATGAACGTCGGCGGCACCGCCACCGGCGTCGTCACCGGCAAGCCGCTGCACCTGGGCGGCTCGCTCGGCCGCGTCAAGGCCACCGGCCGCGGCGTGTTCGTCACCGGCCGTGAAGCAGCGCGGCGACTGGGCATGGACCTGCGCGGTGCGCGCATCGCGGTGCAGGGCTTCGGCAACGTGGGCTCCGTCGCTGCCGAACTCTTCGCCGAAGCGGGCGCCAGGATCGTCGCGGTGCAGGACCACACCGGCACCATCGTCAACAGCAACGGCCTCGACCTGGCCAAGCTGATTCCCGTGGCCAACAAGGAAGGCGTGGTCGCCTTCAAGGCCGGCGGCGACATCGTGCCGAACGAAGACTTCTGGAACGTCGCCTGCGACATCCTGATCCCGGCCGCCCTCGAAGGCCAGATCACCGCCGAGCGCGCGCAGAAGACCACCGCCAAGCTGGTGCTCGAAGGTGCCAACGGCCCCACGGTGCCGACCGCCGACGACATCCTCGCCGAGCGCGGCGTGCTGGTGGTGCCCGACGTGATCTGCAACGCCGGCGGCGTGACCGTGAGCTACTTCGAATGGGTGCAGGACTTCTCGTCCTTCTTCTGGGACGAGGACGAGATCAACGTGCGCCTCGACCGCATCATGATGAACGCGCTCAACCAGATCTGGGACACGGCGGACAAGCACAAGATCACGCTGCGCACCGCGACGTACGCGGTGGCCTGCGAGCGCATCCTGATGGCGCGCCAGGAACGCGGCCTGTATCCCTGATCTCTTTTCGGCGCCCGGCGGCGCTACGCTCGGGGGGATGAGCACAACCCCCGCGCACAAACTTCCTCCCCTTCCCGCGGACAGCGCCGCCCGCCTGCAAGTCCTGCTGGCCGGCGGCCGGCGCAAGCTCCTGGGCCTGGTCGGCGCGCCCGGCGCGGGCAAGTCCACGCTCGCTGCGGCGCTGCTCGCGCTGGTGGGCGCCGACCGTGCGCAGGTCGTGCCCATGGACGGCTTCCACCTGGCCAACGTCGAGCTGCAGCGGCTCGGCCGCGCCGGCCGCAAGGGGGCGCCCGACACCTTCGACAGCGCCGGCTACGTCGCGCTGCTGCAGCGCCTGCGCGGGCAGCGGCCCGACGGCGACATCGTCTATGCGCCGGAATTCCGCCGCGAGATCGAGGAGCCGGTGGCCGGCGCCATCGCGGTGCTGCCGACGACGCAGCTCGTCATCACCGAAGGCAACTACCTGCTGCACGACGCGGGTCCGTGGGCCGGCGCTGCGGTGATGCTCGACGAGGTCTGGTACGTGGACATCGACGACGCGCTGCGCGAAGAGCGGCTGGTGCGGCGCCACCAGCAGTTCGGCCGCAGCCTCGAAGAGGCGCGCGCTTGGGTGGCCGGCACCGACGCGCCCAATGCGCGGCTGATCGCGGCCACGCGGGTGCGCGCGCACCACGTGCTGCCCTGGGGCTGAGTCCGCCAGGAAAACTTTCATGCCGGACAGGGAACGCCGGCGCGCCGCTGCGCTCGAAGCCTTGCCGGCAAATGCGCCGGTTAGCATTCGCCGCTCCATGCCGTCCATGCACCCCATGCACTTCCGTTCTCTTCGCGCACCGATCCTCTTGCTGGGCCTTTCGTCCGCACTCGTACTGGCCGGCTGCGGCGGTGTCGCCCAGCGCAAGGTCAACTACGAGCCCGAGGCCTTCGGCTCCACCACCACCCACACCCGCGACTACCAGGCCACCGAGGCCGAGACCTGCGAAGCCGCGCGCCGCGCGCTGCTGAGCCAGGGCTACATGATCACCGCGGCCAACGCCGACCTCGTGACCGGGCGCAAGAGCTTCCAGCCGGCGGCCGAGGTGCATGTGGAGGTCGAGTTCCGCGTGGTCTGCGCGCGCGAGAGCACGCGGGGCGGCGGCAAGGCCAGCAAGAACACCGTGGCCTTCGCGACGGCGCTGCAGGACCGCTACGGCATCAAGAAGGTCAACAACTCGGCCAGCCTCGGCGTGGGCGCGATCGGCTCGCTCTCGCTGCCGTTCTCGGGCAGCGACGACGCCATGGTCAAGGTCGCGAGCGAGACGCTGACCGACGAGCGCTTCTACGACCGCTTCTTCGCGCTGCTCGACCGCTTCCTCGACGGGCCCCAAGACGAGGCCGATGCCCCCCAGGAAGAAAAGCCCGAGAAACCGGCCGCGGCCCCGGTGCCCGCCGAAGGCCCCGCCACCACCTACCCCGTGAACTCGTCGCCGAACCGGGGCTGACGCCGGTCGCTAGATAATAAGATAAATCTTACAATCCGGGCATGGCTTCGACCTCCCCGGATCCGGCGCATTGCGCCACGCGTCTTCGCAATTCCGTCGCGCTGCTGTCGCGGCAACTGCGCAGCGGCAGCGCCACGCCCGACGGCCCGAGCGTGGCCAAGCTCAGCGTGCTCGGCCAGTTGCACCGCCACGGCCCCAGCACCTCGACCGCGCTGGCTGCGCTGGAGCGCGTCAAGCCGCAGTCGCTGACGCGGCTGCTGGCCGAGCTCGAAGCAGAAGACTGGATCACGCGCGCGCCGCATGCCAGCGACGGACGCCAGTCGGTGCTGTCGCTCACGCCCGAAGGCACGAAGCGGCTGAGGGCGATCATGCGGTCGCGCGAATCGGCGCTGGCCGAAGCGATCGGCGCCACGCTGGATGCGCAGCAACGCGCCGTGCTGCTGCAGGCCTGCGAACTGATCGACGGCCTCGGCGCCGCGCTGGCCGTCAACGCCGCCGGAGCGACGAAGCCATGAACGCGATGCCGGCGCTGCAGCACTTCGCCGGCCTCTGGCGCCACGGCCGCTGGCGTCCCGGCGTGCAGCTGGCCGGCGCGGTGGCGCTTGCCTGGATCGTGTCCGTCGCGCTGCGCCTGCCGGAGAGCTTCTGGGCCGTGATGAGCGTGCTGATCGTCATGCGGCCGAGCGCTGGCTCCACGCTCGACGCCGGCTGGGACCGGGTGCGCGGCACCGCGGCCGGCGCGCTCTGCGGCCTGGCGGGTGTCTACCTGCATCACCACGGCGCGCCCGTGCTGCCGGTCACGCTGGCGGTCGTCATGCTGCTGGCCTTTGCCGGCGCGGCGGTGCCGGGCCTGCGCAGCGCGCCGGTGGCGGCGCTGATCATCCTGTCGGCCGGCGGCATCCCCGGCCACTCGGCGTTGCAGGTGGCGCTGCTGCGCATGGTGCAGATCGGCATCGGCGTGGGCGTGGCACTGGCGGTGTCGACAGTCATGTCCGAATACCACGCGGGCGTGCGCTTCGACGAAGGCTGCGCCGCCTTGCTGCGCGGCATCGCCAGGCGCATGGCGGCCACGTCCCGGCCCACCGATGCCGATAGGGAGCGCATCGACACCGGCACGCGCGCGGCGCTGGGGCGGCTGGCCGTGCTGGCCGGCAGCGCCGACCTGGAGGCGCGATGGTGGCGACGCGGCACGGCTGCGGGCAATGCGCGCACCTACCGCGACAGGGCGCGGCTGGCGGCGCGCATCTTCCAGGATGCGGTCGTGCTGGATCGCGTGTTCCGGCTGGAGAAGGGCGACGAAGCGCCGGATGCGTTCCGGCATGACGCGGCGCGAGCGGCCGCCAGGGCCATTGCCGCAATGGCCGACGCACTCGAGGGCAAGGGCGCGCCGCCGGACACCGCGGAACAGCTCGAACGCTGCGCGCAAGCGTCGCGCGGCATCCCGTCGAACGCGATGCTGGCCGCGCCGCTGAACCTGCTGCTCGACGACCTCCGGCTCTTCCGTCACACGCTGCAACCCGCCCGCCATCGCCCGTCCGGCGCCGGCTGAGTCTTCGAATCACCCTAGAATCTTCCGGAAATCAATCGTTTCGGAGAGGGACGGACATGGAAGACCAGACGCAGGATGCGCGCTACGCGCCGCCGCAATCCCATGTGGAAGACGTGCAGCAACCCGGCCAGCCGCAGCCGGGGCAGCTCGCGACGCGCGGCAAGCGCTTCCTGGCTGCCATGGTCGACGGCGGCATCGCGGTCGGCGCGCTGTGGCTGCTGTCGATGTTCACGCCCTACGACATCTGGAGCGACGACGGCCTCGGCCTCTGGACACCCCGCGTGACCGACACCGCCATCGGCATCGTTCTCTACCTCGCATTGCACGGCTACCTGCTGGCCACGCGCGGCCAGACCATCGGCAAGGCACTGTTCAAGATCCGCATCGCGCGGCCCGACGGCTCGAAGCCGTCGATAGGCCGCATCCTCGGCTTGCGCGAGAGCCCGCTGTTCCTGGCGAACATCGTGCCGATGCTCGGGCAGATCTTCGTGCTGATCGACAGCCTCCTCATCTTCCGTGAGTCACGCCGCTGCCTGCACGACCAGATCGCCGATACGGTCGTGCTGCAGGCCTGAGCGCTGGTGCGCCTCGACACCCTCTACACCGCCGAGACTCCGGAAGGCATCGCGCTCTCGCTGCGCCCGGCCGGGCTGTTCGCGCGCGGGCTGGCTTACCTGATCGACTTCGCGATCCGGATGGGCATCTTCGTCGGCATCTCGATCACGGTCGGCATGCTGGGCAAGATGGGCTTCGGCATCCTGCTGGTCGCCTACTTCTGCCTCGAGTGGTTCTACCCGGTGATCTTCGAGCTCACGCGCGCGGCGGCCACGCCAGGCAAGCGCGTGATGGGCCTGCGCGTGGTGATGGACTCCGGCCTGCCCGTGACGCCCGCCGCCTCGCTCACCCGCAACCTGCTGCGCGCGGCCGACTTCGTGCCTTCCTTCTACGGCGCGGGCATCGTGTCGATGCTGTGGCGCCGCGACAGCAAGCGGCTGGGCGACCTGGCCGCCGGCACGCTGGTGGTGTTCAGCGACCAGGTGAGCCTGCACGGCAGCGTGCCCGCCGCCGAGCCGCAGGCGCCCGCGCGGCCGCTGACCGCGCGCGAGCAGATGGCAGTGGTCTCATGGGCTGGCCGCGCGACGCGCCTGACGCCCGAGCGTTTCGACGAACTCGCCCGCATCGCGCAGCCGGTGCTGGGCCCCGAAACCTCCGCGGGCGGCGGTGCGTCCGCGTCGCAGCGCCTGCTGGGCGTGGCGCAGTGGGTGCTGGGCCGGCGCGGCGGTGGCGCAGCCCAAACCAGAGGAGGCACGACGCGATGACGCCGCTGGATTTCGAAGCCGCCTATGCGCCCCTGTGGGCCGAACTCGAAGCCGTCATCGGCGTGGCGGAGACCAAGCGCAAGTTCGACGGCGCGCGGCTCGCCACGCTGTACCGCCGCGTGTGCGAGCACCTCGCGCTGGCGCAGGCCAGGGCCTATCCGATCCACCTCACGCAGCGGCTCGAAAGCCTGACGCAGAGCGCGCACCGGCTGATCTACCGGCAGCACGACTACGGCCTGGCGCGCTTCGCCCGTCTGGCGCTGGTCGACTTTCCCGAAGCCGTGCGGGCGCACCGCGTCTACCTGTGGGTGTCGGCGCTGATGTTCGTGGTGCCGCTGCTGGTGGCGGGCTGGGCCGCCTGGCGCGACCCCGGCTTCATCCTGCACCTGCTGGACGCCGACAACGTGCAGCAGTTCGACGCGATGTACAGCGACGACGCCGACGCCTTCGGCCGCACGCGCAGCGCGGGCGACGACTGGCAGATGTTCGGCTTCTACGTGATGCACAACATCGGCATCGGTTTCCGCTGCTTCGCGGCCGGCATCTTCGCGGGCGTGGGCAGCGCGGCGCTGGTGGTGTTCAACGGCATCCAGATCGGCGCGGTCGGCGGCTACCTGATCGGCGCTGGGCATGCGCAGAACTTTCTCTCCTTCGTCGTCACGCATTCGGCCTTCGAGCTCACGGCCATCGTGCTGGCCGGCGCGGCCGGGCTGCGGCTGGGCTACGCGTGGATCGCGCCCGGGCGCCACACGCGGCTCGAAGCCCTGCGGCTGGCCGCGCGCCATGCGGTAGTGATCGTCTACGGCGTCATCGGGTTGCTGCTGATCGCCGCCGCGGTCGAGGCCTTCTGGTCTTCGGCGCGCTGGATCGCGCCGGCCGTGAAGTACGGCGTGGGCGGCGCCTGCTGGGTGCTGGTGCTGGCGTACCTGGGTTGGCAGGGACGGCCGCGCGGTGCCGCCGGCACGGCGGCGGAAAAGGAGCCCGGCCATGCAGGTTGACGGCCTCGCCATCGCGCTGCGGCCACGCCCCATGGCCGAGGCCGCGGACCTGGGCGCGCAGCTCGTGCGCAGCCATGCACGCTCGGTCTGGCGCACCTTCCTGCCGGTGTACCTGGCCACGGTGCTGCTGGCCTTCTGCACTGTCGAGATCGCGGGCTGGCTGCCGAGCCTGCTGATCTTCTGGCTCAAGCCCTGGCTCGACCGCAGCCTGCTGTTCGTGCATTCGCGCGCGGTGTTCGGCCAGGAGACGCGCTGGGCCGACCTGTGGCAGAACCGCCGCGCCGTATGGGGCGGGCAACTGCTGCGCACGCTGGTGTGGCGGCGGCTGTCGCCCTGGCGCTCGTTCACCCAGGCGATCGACCAGCTCGAAGGCCAGCGTGGCGGCGCACGCACCAAGCGGCGCGCGCAGTTGCTGCGCGGGCGGCGCGGCGCGGCCACGGGCATGCAGCTGGTGTATGCGAACGTGGAGATGGCGCTCGACATCTGCCTGCTGTCGCTGCTGTTCTGGTTCGCGCCGGAAGGCAGCGCGCGCGAATTGTTCGGCTGGCTCACGCAGTCGGACGCGCCGCTGCAGAGCCTGCTGGCCGCGGGCGCCTACGCCATCGTCGTCGGCGTGCTGGAGCCGTTCTACGTGGGCGCCGGTTTTGCGATGTACCTCAACCGCCGGGTCGAGCTGGAAGCCTGGGACATCGAACAGGAGTTCCGCCGTGGCTTCCGCTGACGTCCGCCGATGGCTGTTCGCTGCCGTGCTGGCCGTGTGCTGCGCGGCGGGCACGGCCTCGGCCGCGACCGATACCGCCCCGACGCGCGAGCAGGTCAGGGCGGCCGCCGACAAGGTGCGCGCCGACCCCAACTTGCCCGGCGTCAAGACCGAGAAGAAGCTGCGCTTCAAGGAGCGCGACGACGACGAGGAAGAAGAGCCCGAGAAGAAGACCGACAGCCTCGACTGGCTGCGCGACTTCGTGAGGGCCGTGGCCGAAGGCGCGCGCTGGCTCATCTGGGGGCTGGCCGCGCTGGCGCTGGCCTGGCTGGCGATCCGCATCCACCGCTGGGCGCGGGTGCGTGCCGGTGGCGCGCGGCCCGGCAAGGCGCCGCTGCCCAGCCATGTGGGCAGCCTCGACATCCGGCCCGAGAGCCTGCCCGACGACGTCGGCAATGCCGCCGCGGCGCTCTGGCAGCGCGGCCAGCACCGGCCGGCGCTGTCGCTGCTGTATCGCGGCGCGCTGTCGCGGCTCGTGCATGCGCACGGCGTGCCGGTGCGCGCGGCGAGCACCGAGGGCGAGTGCGTGGCCCTTGCCGCCGGCCGGCTGCAGCCGCAGGCACAGGCCTTCTTCGTGCGGCTGGTGGATGCCTGGCAACTGGCGGCCTACGGCGGGCGCCTCCCTTCCACCGCGCAGGTGCTGGCTCTCTGCGGCGAGTTCGACCTGCACCTGCCGGCAGTCGCCGCGCCCGTGCCCCGCTTCGCGCAGGAGGCCGCCGCATGAAAGCCTGGGCGGTCCGCATCGTCGCGGTGCTCGTGCTGGTGCTGGCCGGCGGCTGGCTGGTCTCCGCCACGGAATGGGCGGAAATCGAAGTGCCGACGCCCGCGAGCGAGGAGGTCAGGAAGAACTCCTTCTATGCCGTGCAGTCGCTGCTGCGCCACCTCGGCGCCGAGGTGGTCAGGCGCGAGAACCTGGACGAGCTGCCGCCCGCACAGGCGCGGCTGGTGCTCGCCTCCAGCTACTGGGACATGTTCCCCGAGCGCGGGCAGCGCCTGCGCCGCTGGGTGGAGCAGGGCGGCCAACTCGTGATGCCGGGCCACCTCGCGAGCGGGGACATGCTGGAGAGCTGGATTCCGCTGGTCCGGGAAAAAACCGTGCGGCCGGACGAGTCCGACGAACCCGTCGCGCCGAAGAAGAAAAAGTCCCGCTCGCAGCGCGATGAACAACGCACCAAGGATGCCGACTGCCGCATGCTGGCCGAGCCCGACACCGTGCCCGCGAGCTTTGCGGGCGGGCGGGGCTTTCGCATCTGCACCTGGGCCGAGCCCGTGCAGTTCAGCCCCTCCGACAAGCGGCAGCCGCCGCTGTGGATGGCGCGCGGCGCACGCGGCGCCGAGGCGATCCGCGTGCGCGTCGGCCAGGGCACCGTCACCTTGCTGCCCTCCGGCGTGTGGCACAACCAGAACCTGCTGCGCGGCGACAACGCGCTGTTCGCCGTGGCCGCGCTGCAGCTGCGCACCGGCTCGCAGGTCTGGTTCGTCGCCGAGGAGGCGCGCGAGCCCTTCCTGCGCTGGCTCTGGCACAAGAGCTGGGTGGTCTGGGTCGTGGGCCTGCTGGCGCTGGCCGCCGCGCTCTGGCGCGCGGCCGTGCGCTTCGGCCCGCTCGCACCTTCGGCCGGCACGCATCGGCGTTCCATGGCCGAGCAGGTGCGCGGCACCGCCGGCTTCCTGCACATGCACGGCGGCGACGCGCTGCATGCGGCGCAGCTGCGCGCACTGAACGAATCCGCCACCCGCCAGCTGCGCGGCTATGCCCACCGCGACGCGTCGGCACGCGCCGACGCCATCGCCAGGGCCACCGGCCTGGAAGCGGCCATGGTCGTGCGGGCGATGGCCGAGCGCGCCCGCAACCCCGGGGCCATGGCCCTCGACCTGGAAGTGCTGGAAACCGCGCGCCGGCGGCTCGATGCCAACGGGCCGTTCGTGCCTTCGCCTCCTTCCGCTTCTTCTTCTTCCCCCTCCATACCCTGAACCGAGAGACGACGCCCATGCAAGCCATCCAACCCGAAGAACTGACGCGCGCGGCCCAGTGGCTGCAGACGCTGCGCGCCGAGGTCGGCCAGGCCGTGGTCGGCCAGCTCGAGGCGGTCGACCAGACGCTGGTGGCGCTGGTCGCATCGGGCCATGTGCTGATCGAAGGCGTGCCGGGCCTGGGCAAGACGCTGCTCGCGCGCGCGCTCGCGCAGGCCATGACGCTGCGCTATGCGCGCGTGCAGTTCACGCCCGACCTCATGCCCTCGGACATCACCGGCCACGCGGTGCTCGACATCGCCTCGCGCGGCGACGGCAGCCTCGGCACCCTGCGCGTGCACCAGGGGCCGGTGTTCACCAACCTGCTGCTGGCCGACGAAATCAACCGCGCGCCGGCCAAGACCCAGAGCGCGCTGCTCGAAGTCATGCAGGAATACCAGGTCACGCTCGAAGGCACGGCCATGCCGTTGCCGCGTCCCTTCATGGTGATGGCCACGCAGAACCCGATCGACACCGAAGGCACCTACCCGTTGCCCGAAGCGCAGCTCGACCGCTTCCTGCTGAAGATCGACATCGGCTTTCCCAGCCACAGCGAAGAAAACGCCATCGTGCAGCTCACCACCAACCAGCGCGCCGGCAACCAGTTTCCGCTCGACGCGGTGCGCCCCTGCCTCGACGAGGCGCAGGTGCTCGAGCTGCAGCGGCTGGCCTGCCTGGTGCAGGCCGACGAGCGCGTGATCGACTACGCGGTGCGCATCGCGCGCGCCACGCGCGACTGGCCGGGCCTGTCTTCGGGCGCCGGGCCGCGCGGCACCATGGCGCTGGTGCGCGCCGCCCGCGCCGCCGCGCTGATGGCCGGGCGCGACTTCATCACGCCCGACGACGTGGCGCGCCAGGCGCTGCCCGCGCTGCGCCACCGCGTGATGATCTCGCCCGACGCGCAGCTCGAAGGCGTCAGCGTCGACGCGCTGCTGCGCGCCGCCCGCGACAGCGTCGAAGCCCCGAGGCTCTAGGCCAGCGGATGCGCATGGCTGTTCCGATCCCCGCGCGCGCGGCCGTGCTGGCGCTGGCCGGCCTGGCCGTGGCCGCCGCCGTGGCACTGCCGCTGGGCGCGCCGCTGGTCTACGTGGCGGCGGTCGCGGGCGTGCTGCTCGCGCTGGGGCTCGTGCTCGCGGCGTTCGACCTGTGGCACAGCCTGAGGCTCTGGCGCGCCGCGCCGCTGCGCATCGAGCGCAGCCTGCCGGGCGCGTTCTCCCTCGGCGTGCCGACGGTGCTCACGCTCTCGCTGGTGAATGAAGGCGCGCAGCCTTGGCGGGTGGCAGTGTTCGACGAACTCGACGCGCACTTCAGCTTCGACGGGCTGCCGCAGTCCGTCACCGTGCCCGCGGGTTCGCGCGCCGTGCTGCGCTACACCGCCACGGCCACGCAGCGCGGCGTGGCGCAATTCGGCGCCACCCAGCTGCGCTGGCGCACCCGGCTCGGCTGCTTCGAGGTGCGGCAGACGCTGGGCGAGCCGCGCCGGCTGCGCGTGTATCCCAACTTCGCCGCGCTGGCGCGCTACGCATGGCTGTCGGGCGACCGGCGGCTCGCGCAGATCGGCATCAAGACCTATGCGCAGCGCGGGCTGGGCGCCGACTTCCGCCAGCTCGCCGACTACAAGACCGGCGACTCGCTGCGCCACATCGACTGGAAGGCCACGCAGCGCCAGCGCCGCCCCATCGTGCGCGAGTTCCAGGACGACCGCGACCAGTGCGTGCTCTTTTTGCTCGACTGCGGCCGCCGCATGCGCGCGGACGAAGGCGCGCAGGCACAGAGGGCCAACAGCCACTTCGACGAGGCGCTCAACGCGCTGATGCTGCTGAGCTACGTGGCGCTGAAGGAGGGCGACGAGGTCGGCGCCATGACTTTCGGCTGCCCGCCCGAGGAGCGGCGCGACTTCGCGCCGCGCAAGGGCACGGCCACGCTCAATGCGCTGATGAACCGGCTGCACGACATCCAGCCCGGCGCCACCCACTCCGACTACCTGCTGGCCGCGCAGGAGCTGCTGCTCACGCAGAAGCGGCGCGCGCTCGTCATCGTGCTGACCAACTTCCGCGACGAAGACGCCACCGAGCTGCGCCCCGCCATCAAGCTGCTGCGCCGCAAGCATCTGGTGCTGGTTGCGAGCCTGCGCGAACGCGTGCTCGGGCGCATCGCCAGCCAGCCGCTGGCGCAGCCGCGCGACGCGGTCGACGTGGCGGCCGCGCACCTGTTCGACCAGTCGAGGCGCGACGCCTTCGCGCGCGTGGTCGGCAACGATCCGCTGTCGGTCGACGTCGAGCCGGCCGACCTGGCGGTGGCGTTGGTGAACCGCTATCACGCCGTTAAAAGGGCTGGCCTTTTGTAGCCATCCCTGTCCAAAATGTTTGCGCTCAGTCAATCGTTCAACTACCAACAGTCAGAGGAGAAGAAACACATGACGGATTTCACCAACGCCAATCCCAACCTCAACCCGAACCCCTATGCAGCGCCCCGCGCTGCCGTGGACGACGTCTACGACGACAACGCGAGCGTGCAACCCGTGAAGCTCTGGTCCGCCAAGGGCCGCATCGGGCGGGTGCGCTTCCTGGCGTACATGATGTATTCGTACCTGCTGTGCGTCGCGGGGGCCGGCGTGCTGGGCGGCATCATCGGCGCCGCGGGCCTGGGCACGCCGACCGGCATCGGCATCGTGACCGTGCTGGCCCTGATTCCCTATTTCATCTTCTATGTGCTGGTGGCGATCCAGCGCACGCACGACATGGACTGGTCGGGCTGGATGCTGCTGCTGGGACTGATCCCCCTGGTCGGGCTGATCTGGGTCTTCAAGGGCGGCACCAAGGGCCGCAACCGCTTCGGCGCGCCGCCGCCGCCCAACGGCATCGGCGTCATCATCGGTGCGTGGCTGCTGCCCGTGGTCGCGCTGGTCGGCATCGTGCTGGCCATCGCGATGCCGGCCACCCGCTAACGCACCAGCGTCGACTTTCCGAACAGGCTCTCGATGAGTTCCACGGCCACCTCGGCCGTCTGGTTGCGCACGTCGAGGGCCGGGTTCAGCTCCACCACATCGAGCGAGCAGAGCCGGCCGGTGTCCGAGATCATTTCCATGCACAGCTGCATCTCGCGGTAGGTCGGCCCGCCGCGCACCCCGGTGCCCACGCCGGGCGCGATGCCGGGGTCGAGGCAGTCGAGGTCGAAGCTCACGTGCAGGTGCGTGTCTTCGTCCACGTCCTGCAGCGCTTCCGTCATGGTGGTGCGCATGCCGTGTTCGTCGATGTGGCGCATGTCGAACACGTTCAGGCCCAGCGTGCGGATGGCTTCCTTCTCGTCGCTGTCCACGCTGCGGATGCCGATGAACCGGATGGCCTCGTGCGCCAGCGCCGCGCGCTCGCCGCTCCAGCCGGTGAGCACCGAAGGCCCGTGGCCCAGCAGGCACGACACCGGCATGCCGTGCAGGTTGCCGCTGGGGCTGGTGGTCTCGGTGTTGACGTCGGAGTGCGCGTCGAGCCACAGCACGCGCAGCTTCTTGCCGCGCCGGCGCGCATGCCACGCCACCGCGCTGATCGAGCCGATGGCCAGGCAGTGGTCGCCGCCCATCATGAGCGGCACGTGGCCCGCGCCCAGCGCGCTGTCGACGGCGGCGTAGACCGAGCGGTTCCACGTGACCACCTCGTCGAGATGGCGCAGCCCGTTGGCCGGCGGCGCCCACGGCGTGGCGGGTCCGGCGAGGTTGCCGCGGTCGATCACCGCGAAGCCCTGTTTCGCCAGCGCCTCGGGCAGGCCCGCCACGCGCAGCGCATCGGGCCCCATGCCGGCGCCGCGCACGCTGGCGCCGATGTCGGTGGGCGCGCCGATCAGTTCGAGGGTGGTGGTGTTGTTGGTCATGCCGGCTTCCCCAGGTGTTGCCACAGATATGCATAGCCCAGCGCATCCATGAACGCCGATTCCTTGTTGTCCGCGGCCGCGCTGTGGCCGCCTTCCATGTTCTCGTAGAAGCTGCTGTCGTAGCCCAGCGCCAGCATCTTCGCGTGCATCTTGCGCGCATGCACCGGCCCCACGCGGTCGTCGCGCGTCGACGTGGTGAAGAGCGCCGGCGGGTAGGCTTGGCCCGGCTTCGCGTTCTCGTAGGGCGAGAAGGTGCGGATGAACTCCCACTCGTCGGGCTGCTCCGGGTCGCCGTATTCCGCGATCCACGAGGCACCGGCCGACAGCTGCGTATAGCGCCGCATGTCGAGCAGCGCGACTTCGCTCACGATCGCGCCGTAGAGCTGCGGGTACAGCGTGAGCATGTTGCCCATCAGCAGCCCGCCGTTGCTGCCGCCCATTGCGCCCAGGTGGGCGGGCGAGGTGATCTTGCGCGCGATGAGGTCCTCGGACACCGCCGCGAAGTCTTCGCAGGTGCGCAGCCGGTTTTCCTGCAGCGCCGCCTGGTGCCAGCGCGGGCCGTACTCGCCGCCGCCGCGGATGTTGGCGATGACGTACACGCCGCCCCGGTCCAGCCATGCGCGGCCGATGCTGCCGCTGTAGCTGGGCTGCAATGAAATCTCGAAGCCGCCGTAGGCGTACTGCAGCGTGGGGTTCCTGCCGTTGGCCTGCAGGTCCTTGGCGGCGATCTCGAAGTAGGGCACGCGGGTGCCGTCCTTCGACTGCACGAAGTGCTGGCTCACGCGGTAGCGCGAGGCGTCGAAGAAGGCCGGGCTGTGCTTCAGCACCTGGGGCTCGCCCTGGCCGATGGTGCCGATGTAGAGCGTGGTCGGCTGCAGGAAGCCGCTCACCGTGAGGAAGTAGTCGTCGTTCTCGTCCTCGTCGATGCCGCCGGCCGCGATGGTCGAGAGCGCGGGCGCGCCACCCAGGCTCTCTCGCTTCCACGGCCCCTTTCCATCGGCGGGGGGCGTGAGCACCTCGAGGCGGTTCACCACGTCGTGCATCACGTTGAGGATCAGGTGGTTGCGCGTCCATGAGTGGTCGTCCAGCGCGGTGGTGTCGTCGGGCTCGAACAGTACCGTCAGCTCGCGCCTGCCGGCCATGTAGTCGTCGAACTTCGCGGCCAGCAGCGAGCCTGATGCGTAGGTGCGGCCACCCACCGTCCAGTCCTCGCGCGGCTCGATCAGCATCCACTCGCGCGTGATGTCGGTGTTGGAGTCGTCGGGCACGTCGATCTTCACGAGCTGGCCGCCGGCGCCGCGCAGCCAGGTCTCGCTCTCGTAGAAGTCGATCTGCCGCGTGACGAAGTCGCGCTCGAAGCCGGGCGTGTTGTCGCGCCAGGCACTGACGGACATGTCCTCGTGCAGGCCCTCGTACACCGTCACGGCATCGGCCAGCGGCGTGCCGCGCCGCCATTCCTTCACGATGCGCGGGTAGCTGGAGCTGGTCATCGAGCCGGGGCCGAAGTCGGTGGCCACGTAGAGGTGGTCGATGTCTTTCCAGCCCACGTGGTTCTTGGCCTCGGGCAGCGAGAAGCCGCCTTCGACGAACTGCGCGGTTTCCAGGTCGAACTCGCGCACCACGTCGGCGTCGGCGCCGCCGCGAGACAGCGAGATCAGGCAGCGCCTGTAGTCGGGCTCCAGGCAGTCGGCGCCGTGCCAGACCCAGTTCTCGCCGTCGGCCGCGGCCAGCGCGTCGAGGTCGAGCACGGTCTCCCAGGCGGGCTGCGGCTTGCGGTACTCGTCCAGCGTGGTGCGGCGCCAGAGGCCCTTAGGGTGGTCCTTGTCGCGCCAGAAGTTATAGAAGCGCGCACCTATCTTGCGCACCATCGGAATGCGGTCGTCCGAGTCGAGCACCTCGAGGATGCCCTGCTGGAGCGCATCGAACGCGGGCGACCGCGCATAGGCCTGCACGGTGCGGGCGTTCTGCGCGCGGGCCCAGTCGAGCGGCTTGTCGCCGTCGATGTCTTCGAGCCAGAGATGGTCGTCCTGGGCTTGCTGCGGGGGGAGGCTGGATGTCATGGCCTCAGTGTACGGAGGCTGTGTGAAACGGGCGACGCGAGCAGTCGCGGCCCTGCCCGCCGGCACATGGCACTTTTTCGCTACTTCGGGCAAACCCCTGCCTCCCGAGTGCCTTCCCCCGGTGGAAACACTGAATAACCAGCGGCCCCGGAACGCGGTGCCCGCGCTATCCTGCCAAGCGGCGCACGCCCCACCAAGGAGACACAACACATGAAACACCTGAGCGGACTTGATGCCACTTTCCTGCACCTGGAAACGCCGGAAATGCCGATGCACGTGGGCTCCCTGAACGTGCTCGACCTGCCCAAGGGCTACAAGGGCGACTTCTACGAAGACGCCAAGAACTTCATGGCCAGCCGCATCCACCTGGCCGACGTGTTCACGCGCAAGCTCGCGCTGATGCCCTTCGACATGACCAACCCGGTGTGGGTCGAGGACGACGACATCGACCTCGACTACCACGTGCGCCACATCACGCTGCCCAAGCCCGGAACCAACCGGCAGTTGCAGCAATACGTGGCGCGGCTGCATTCCACGCTCATCGACCGCAGCCGGCCGATGTGGGAATTCTTCATCATCGACGGCTTGAAGAGCGGGCAGGTGGCGCTCTACACCAAGGTGCACCATGCGGGCATCGACGGGCAGGCCGGCGTGGAAGTGGGCAAGGCCATCTTCGACCTGGAACCCACGGGCCGCGTGGTGAAGCCGCCGCGCTCGCGACCGCGCAGCAGCGGCTACCAGCTGGGCATGGCCGAGCTCGCGAGCGCCGCGCTGCGCAACACGGCGCAGCAATACGTGAAGCTCTTCAAGATGGCGCCGGCCATCGCGCGCGCCATCGGCGGCCTGGCCAAGCCCGACGAGAAGGCGGCCGAGAAGAACACGACCGCCGCGCCGAAGAAGTTCAACCTCTTCGCGCCGCGCACCTCGCTCAACGTGTCGATCACCAACCAGCGCACCTTCGCCGGGCGCACCATCTCGCTGGCCGAGACCAAGTACATCGCCAAGCACTTCGGCGTGTCGCTCAACGACGTGGTCATGGCCACGGTGGCCGGCGCGCTGCGCCACTACCTGGCCGACAACAACGAGCTGCCGGCCAAGCCGCTGGTGGCCGGCGTGCCGGTGAGCCTGCGCGAGGCCGGCGACCAGACGGCCAACAACCAGGCCAGCATGATCCTGGTGAGCTTGGCCACCGACATCACCGACCCGCTGCAGCGGCTGAAGGCGATCAATGCGTCTTCCACCGCGTCGAAGTCGACCATGAACCGCTTCAAGGCGGTGATCCTCGACGACTTCCCGACCTTCGCCGCGCCCTGGCTGGTGTCGGGCATCGCGTCGATGGTGGGGCGCTCGGGCATCGTCAACCTGCTGCCGCCGGCGGCCAACGTGGCCATCTCCAACGTGGCCGGCGCGCCGTTCCCGATGTACTTTGCCGGCGCGCTCGTCACCTGCTACTACCCGGTATCGATCGCCAGCCATGGCACGGCGCTGAACGTGACGGTGCAGAGCTACAACGGCCGCATGGACTACGGCCTGATCGCCTGCCGCCGCGCCGTGCCCGACATCACCGAGATCGGCGACTACCTGCTGGCCGAGCACAAGCTGCTGATGGAGCTGACGCAGAAGCACCCGGCCGCCGCGGGCGCCGCGCCCGCGCCGGTGCCTCCGAAGACGGTCGAGGCGCCTGCCGACGAGGCGGCGGCCGCCGCGCCGGTTGCCGCGAAGAAGAAGCCGGCCGCGCGCAAGAAGGCCCCGGTGAAGGTCGCGGCGGCGGGGAAGGCGGTGAAGCCCGTGAAGGCGAAGGCGCCCGCCAAGGCTCCTCCCAAGGCGGTGGCGAAGAAGGCCAAGCCCGCCCCCAAGCCCACCCCCAAGCCCACGGTCCCCAAGCCGCCGGCGCGCAAGGCCGCTCCGGCCAAGCGTTCCGGCGCTTCGCGGGCCGCGGCGGCATGAAAAGAAAATTGGGGCAGTTGGACTAGTTTTCCGACCGTTCTAGTTTTCCAGGCCTAGGCCTTGCGGAAGAAGATGGGTCCATCGCGAAAGACACCCCGTTTCCTTCGCGAACCTTTCAACTTCAAGGAAACCACACCATGTCCACGCAAACCACCATCGCTTCCGCAGCCGTCCACGTCGTCGGCCAGTACAACGACGCGGGCAAGACCCTGGTCGGCGCCTACCGCACCGGCGTGCATCGCCTGCTGAACGGCGCCGCTTCGCGCTACAGCGACTTCCTGGGCAGCCGCCAGATCCCGATGGTGAGCGAGAAGGTCAAGGCCAACCTGATCGGCGCGCAGGAGAAGGTCAACGGCTTCCTGGCCAACCGCCTGGACATCGACACCAGCCGCATCGTGAACGTGATGGACCGCGTGGCCGCGGGCACCACGACCGGCATCGAAACGGTCGCCGCCCGCGTGGCGCGCGTCGAATCGCCGGTGGCCACCTCGGTCATCAACACGCTGAGCGCCATCAACCAGCCGATCGCCACCGTCTCGGTGCAGATCGCCGACAAGATCGTCGCCGGTACCAGGCAGATCGAAGCCCGTGTGAGCGGCGCCGAAGAAGCCGCCAAGCCGGTTCGCACGGTGAAGGCCAAGGCTGCCGTCGCCAAGAAGCCGGTTCGCCGCGCTGCTGCCCGCAAGGCGGCCTGACCCCCGGGGCGCCTCGCGGCGCCCTTTTCATTTTTCCGGCATCTGGAGCACCTGCATGGCGACCCGTCCTGACGAAACCGCAAACGCGAAGAAGAGGGCGGCGCCTGCCAAAAAGAGGGCGCCGGCCGTGAAGAAGAAAGCGCCCGCCGCCAAAAAGCCGGCGGCGCGGCCCGGCAAGGCCGAAGGGCTGCTGCGCGCCGGCCTCAAGGCGCTGGACAACGTGCGCAACGACGTCGCCAAGCGCCAGGCCAACGTGATCGAAGGCCTGCTCGGCATCGGGCAGGGCAAGGTGCCCGGCCTCGGCCTCGACGGCTTCGGCATCCGCAAGTTCGAGGACGTGTTCGACCAGCGAGTCGCCACCGCCCTGCAGCGCCTGGGCATGCCCGGCGCGGACGAAGTGCAGGCCCTGCGCGACGAGGTTGCGCAACTGCACGAACGCGTGGCGCAGCTCGAAGGCTCCGCCACTGTCGCCACCGCCGCCCCGCGCGCGCGCGGCAAACGCTGAGCGGCCACAACGCAACGCCCCGGTTGTGGCCAGCTCCAACACCACGCGCGACCGCATCCTGCAGGCCAGCCTTGCGCTGTTCAACGCACAGGGCCTCGCGGCCGTGTCGACGCACAAGATCGCTGCGGAGCTGGGCATCAGCCCCGGCAACCTGCACTACCACTTCAAGGCCAAGCAGCTCATCGTCGAATGGCTGTTCCGGCGCTTCGAGCAGCGCATGGAAGCGCTGAACGGCTCGTCGGCCTCCATTGCCGCCATCGACGACCTGTGGCTGGCCCTGCACCTGCGCTTCGAGGCCATCGACGAGTACCGTTTCATCTACCGCGACATGGCCTTCCTGGCCGGCGAATACCCCGCGCTCGGCCAGCGCGCGCAGGCGCTGACAGCGCAGAACCTGCTGGCCGCGCAGGCGCTGTGCGAAGGGCTGGTGGCATCGGGCGTGATCGAGACCAGCGCCGAGCAGGCCCGCATCCTGGCGCTGCAGATGGTGTTCACCACCACCTGCTGGCTGTCGTTCGAGCGCCTCGTGCCGGGCCGCGACGCGCTGGCCCAGGCCGACCCCGGCCTCGCGGCCTTCTATACGCTCACGCTGGTTTCTCCGTATGTTTCGAGCGAATCGAGGGCTTACCTCGATTACCTGAGGGGCAAATACCTCGGATAAATGTCGTTGTTGTCCGACGGGGCATTGGCTGCTGCAGCCCCAACTTCGTCCTGAAGAAGATAAAAACCAGCAAGGATCCATCCACTATGTCCACCGCCACCCACGCCCGAGCCCACGACTCCATCGCGCCGCCGTCGCGCCTGCTGCTGCTTGCCGAAGCCCGCGCGCTGTGGGAAACCGGCGCGGGCATCGCGATGTGGCCGCTGCTGCAGCTCACGCCGCGCGGCGACGGCCATCCGGTGCTGGTGCTGCCGGGGCTGGTGGCGGGCGACGGTTCCACGCTGCTGCTGCGCCGCTACCTCTGCAGCCGCGGCTACGACGCCCACGGCTGGGGCCTGGGCCGCAACCTGGGTCCGCGCCAGGGCGTGGAAGACGGCATGGTCGAATTGCTCAAGACCCTGCACGAGAAGAGCGGCAAGAAGGTCAGCGTGATCGGCTGGAGCCTGGGCGGTGTCTACGCACGGCTGCTGGCTTCTTCCTATGCACCGATGATCCGCAACGTCATCACCCTGGGCAGCCCGTTTTCCGGCAGCCCGCGCGCCACCAACGCATGGCGGGTGTACGAAGGCGTGAGCGGGCAAAGCTCGCACGATCCGCGCCGCATGAAGTTCGTGCAGCCCACGCCGCCGGTGCCGACGACCTCGATCTTCAGCCGCACCGACGGTGTGGTGGCATGGCGCTGCAGCATCGAGAAGACCGGGCCGCAGTCGGAGAACATCGAGGTGCTGGCCAGCCACCTGGGGCTGGGCGGGCATCCGGCGGTGCTCTATGCGGTGGCTGACCGGCTGGCGCAGCCCGAGGGGCAGTGGAAGCCGTTCAATCGCGGGTTGCTCGGGCCGCTGGTGTATCCGGATCCGGACCGCGACGCCTGACAAGACCTGGCTGGTGGCTGGCCGAGTGGATCGGCGCCGTCAATCGAATTGACTCGTTCGGGAACATCCGAACCCGTCTTCAAAATCTATCCGGTCCGAACTGTGCCGCTGCCACTCGGCCCAGCGCGGCCGATGTCCGGGCGCTAAAGGTCTAGCTCGGCTCGGAGCTTGCTCCTGATACTTTCCATCATCGACTTGTAGTCCGGGTCCAAGATGAAGTCGATCTCCGACTCGGCTGCAGATTCGATCTCCCTCAGGACGTGCTCCTCTTCCGGGGCGAGCCCGAACCGGGCAATCTTGGTGCAGATCTCTATCAGGATGGCCATCTTGGCTTGCGACAGGGTGATGTTCACTTCCTTGTCGAAATCGTACTTGTCGTTCGTCACAGGCTGCCTCTTGTTTGGACGTTGTTGATCTGGGCCGGATTGAGCCGCCATCCGGAAAGAAAGTTGTGCGAAGTATCTGTCATGACGTTCAAGCCCGTGGAGGGGTTGAGATAGTGGATGACAGGATCGCCACGATACGTTCCGCCGATCATCTGCGTGCCCGCACCCTGCACGTGTGCATCGAGGGCCGACTGATAGTTTGCGGCAGCATTCTTGCTCCAAGGATCGTTCACGCCGAAGTCTCTGGCATGTTTGTATTTGGCTTGTAGCTGCTTCTTGTCGTATTGAACCGTGGGCCGGGGCGGCGGTGCCGGGGGTGGAAGGCGTCGAACAACAGTGCCCTGCGCAGAGGGCTCTGGTGGTGGACTCTGCGTCGAAGACTTTCCTCCGACGGGCCGGCCGACGGGTTCGAGGGGAGCGCCGCGAGCGCTTTCCCCGGGTCTTGGCAGAGGCTCGGAACCACGCTTTCCGCCCGCAAGCCCCACGTGTGCAGCGGCCGCATCGAATGCGGCCGCGCCGACCTGATTGGCCGCTGCCACCTGCTCCTCGCTTCCTCCGAGAACACGTGTTGCTGCACCGGGCGCACCGAAGATCGGCCCCAGCAGGGCAATGCCCAGCGTATTGCCGAAGCGCAGGTTCTGCTCGCTCAGCCAGGCACTCTCGGCGCCGGACATGCTGTTCTCCCAGCGCGGCCCCGGCGTATAGACGTCCTGCTTCCGTGGCTTGCGGCATCTCCGGCCTGCCTAAAACAATAGTGGCACCATGCACAGCCCGTCACCTGTCTATTCCCGCATAAAGCATGTCGGCTTCCTGGAGTCGATGCGCTCGATGCTCAAGCAGGTCGAGTCGTCACGCCGACCGGGGAGGGCATGGTGGAGACAGGGCTCGACCCACAGCGATGTATGAGCTGGCCATCGTCTCGGTCACCGAGGCGCTGGTTCGCATGTGCCGAGCCGCCATCGGTGTCAAGGCCGACGCCGGGCCGCACGGTCTCTCCGACAAGGTGATGGCGCTCGACGCCTGAGCGCCGCCGGGCCCTCGGGACTCCTTCTTCAGCTGCCCGCCCACACGTCCAGCACATAACGCTGGTCCGCAATCATCCTGTCCATCCACGCGGCGCTGTCGTGCCCATGCTCGCGCGCCAGGTCGCTCAGCGTGCGCCGCACGTCGGGCTCCATGCGCGAGCCGTCGCCGCACACATAGACCACAGCGCCTGCTTCGAGCAGCTTCCACACGTGGGCGGCCTGCTCGCGGATCAGGTCCTGCACGTAGACCTTGCGCTCGCCCGCGCGCGAGAACGCGGTGTGCAGCTTCATCACGCCGCGGTGCGCCCAGGCCTGGAGTTCGTCGGCGTAGATGAAGTCCTGCTCCGGATGGCGGCATCCGAAGAACAGCAGCGCCTCGCCGAGCGCATTGCCGGCCTCTATCTGCGCCGCGCGTTCCTGCAGGAAGCCGCGGAACGGCGCGAGGCCGGTGCCGGGGCCGACCATGATGAGCGGGCGGCTCGCATCTTCCGGCAGCCTGAAGCCTTCGGCCGTGGTCTCGCGCACCACGCCGTGCACCGTGTCGCCGGCCTCGGCGCGCGCCAGGAAGTTGGAGCACACGCCCTCGAAGGTGCCGATGCCCGACTTGGCCGGGCCGCTCACCACGCCCACCGTCACGCTGCACTTGCCCGGCGTCATCGTCGGCGACGAGGAGATCGAGTAGTAGCGCGGCGACAGCGGCGACAGCATTTCGAGGAACACCGCGAACGGCACCTGGCAGGCGCGGTGCTCTTCCAGCAGGTCGAGCAGCGACTTGCGCTTGTGGAGCACGTCGGCCTTGTATGCGGCCTGCGAAGCCTCGTCGCTGCCCGAGAGGGCCAGCAGCTTGGGCTTGGTGAACGGGCACTCGGTGTAGGCCGCGAGCGTGGCGATCTGCTTTCGCGTGGCCACGTCCTGCAGCTCGACGTAGTCGCCCAGCAGGCGGTCGACCGCGATCACCTGCTCCACCGGCAGCGCTGCCTTGCGGCCCGCGACGGCATGCAGGCGCACATGCGCGGTGCGGTCGAAGCCGAAGCGCGCCATGGCGCGCTCGACCTGCGCCGGGCTGTTGCGCGGCACCACGCTCAGGTGGTCGCCGGCGCGGTAGACCAGGCCCTCGGGCAGCATCAGCTCGACGTGGCGGGTGGAGCGGCCGGCTTCTCCATTGCCGCCCTTCTGCAGCTCGCGGTTCTCGATGACCCGCAGCGCCACCGCGCCCAGCGCATCGACGATGGCGTTCTTCTGCGGCGGCGGCAGCTCTTCCAGCGTGTAGAGCGGCTCGCTCTGCGCGGGCGTGTCGGCGCCGGTCTTGATGTCGAAGGCCTTCACCAGTTCGGGCCAGAGCGCGTCGCTCCAGTCCTGGAAGGCGCCGTCCATGTCTTCGCGCGCATCGCCCTCGCCGCGCGGATGCACCCGCGTGGCGCCCAGTGCCTCGAGCCGTTCGTCGATGCGGCGCGGCACGGCCTGGTAGGTGGCGGCCCAGTCGGTGTTGCCGCAGCCGAACACGCTGAAGCGCACGCCGTTGAGCGCGTCGTCGGCCTTGTCGAGCCAGCGGTGGAACTCGGCCGCGTTGTCGGGCGCCACGCCGTTGTACGAGGCGCAGACGATCGCCACCGCGCCGTTGGCCGGCAGCCGCTCTGCATAGTCGTCGAGCGAGGCCAGCTGCGTGGAGAAGCCGCGCATCTCGCCCGCTTCGGCGAGCTGGCGCGCCAGGTCTTCGGCGGTGCCGAGGTTGGAGCCCTGCAGCACCAGCAGCGAGGTGCCGTGGCGCGCGGCCTGCGGCTTGCGCGCCGCGGCGGCCTGAACGGGCTGCACCGGCGCGGCCGCCGCGTCGGTCATGTTGCCGCGCGGGCGCGTGGCCGGGTCGCGCAACAGCGCCTTGATCCTGAAGCCCTCGGGCTTGATGGTGAGCGCTTCCTTGATCTTCAGCTTGTAGCCCGTGTGGTCCACCAGGTTGAAGCGCTGCAGGATCATGCCCAGCGTGAGCACCGCCTCCTGCAGTGCGAACTGCCGCCCGATGCAGGCGCGCTGCCCGTTGCCGAAAGGCTTGAAGGCGTTCACCGGCCGCTCGCGCTCGGCCTCGCGGCTGAAGTTGTCGGGGTCGAACCGGTCGGCGTTCTCGCCCCAGATGCTTTTGTCACGATGCAGCGCCAGCGCATGCATGATGACCATGTTGTTCTTCTTGATGGTGTACTGGCCGCCGATCTTCGTGTCTTCCTTGGCGCGCATCGAGATGGCCGGCGCGGTCGGGAACAGGCGCAGCGATTCCTTCAGCACCTGCATCACGTACTGCAGACGGTTGACCTGCGCGTAGGTGGGCTTCTGCACGGTGTCGGGGCCGAACACGTTGTCGACCTCGGCCTGCGCCTTGGCCATGGCCTCGGGGTTGTTCAGCAGGAAGTAGATGGCGAACGAGAGCAGGCCGCTGGTGGTTTCATGCCCCGCGATGAGGAATTCGATGCACTCGTCGCGGATCATCTTGTCGGTGAGCTGCTCGCCGCTCTTCTTGTCCACGCCCGCGATCATGTAGCTCAGCAGGTCGGGCTTGGTGGCGATGTCGGCGCCGCTCGCGCGCCGCTCCTCGATGATGTCTTCCACCATCTTGTGCATGTAGCGGATGTCCTTGCGCTGCTGCGCAAGCTCCTTCTTCAGCATCAGCTCTTCGAGCGGCAGGCCGCGGCGGTTCTGCACCGTCTCCAGCGTGCGCACCATGGCATCGACGAAGGGATGGAACCCTTCGCGGTAGAAGGAGTTGAAGCGATAGCCGAAGCCGCACAGGCCGATGGTGTCGAGCGTGAGCGCGGTCATGTCGCGCACCACGTCCACTTCCTCGTCGAAGTTCAGGCGCTCCCACTTGGTGACCAGCTGCCCGGCGATGTCCAGCATCATCGGGTGGTAGGCCTGCATGGCGCGCTGGCTGAAGTTGGCCAGCAAAATGTTGTGCGGCTTCGACCAGGTCTCTTCGTGCGTGTCCGATGTGAAGAGGCCATGCGACGCGGCGCGCAACCGGCGCAAGGCACCGCGTGTGCTCTTGTCGAAGCGGGCTTCCTCGCACAGCTCGTCGACCAGCGCGGGCGAAGACACCACGATCACCGGCATGCCCGGCATGTCGAGCCAGTAGATGCCACCAAGGTCTTGCGCGATCTTCCACATGTCGAGCACGGGAGAATCGGAGCCGATCGACAGCAGGTTCCCGACGAAGGGCTTCTTCGCCGGATGCGGGATCGGGTGGAGCGAGTTTTTGCCTGCCATCGTTGTTGTGCCTTCGGGTTGGACCCGCTTCGGATGTCCGGGGTGTAACAACCGGAGTATCCCGACGGCACGGGGGCAGGGAGGACGGGGTTTCCCTTAGCTGCCGGGTTCGTTTCTCGGGTTCATTCAGGGCGCGTTCAGGGCGTTCAGGGCGCGCTCACGCCGGCGGGGTACCTTGCTCCGCGAATGTCCCCCGGCCTGCGGCCTCCTCCTTTATTTCGCTGCGCAAGGCACCCCGCCGGCGTGAGCGTTGGACAGAGCGGTCGTTGATCAACTGCGAACCAGCAGCGTGCCCTGTGCACAGGACACCGGGTGCTCCCCGCAGCGAAATAAAGGAGGAGGGGCGCAGCCCCGGGGGACATTCGCGGAGGGGAGTACCCGGTGGCCTGCGCACACGCCCTGAACCTGAAGCCACTGGGACGAATCACGGCCGAACCATCTTGCACTCAGTACCCTGAGCCAGCTCGTTCCCGGTATAGACCGCGTCAGTTCGGAATCCGTAGTTGGTGCCCTCCCAGCCCACCTTCACGGTCTTGCCGTCCACCGGCGCAATCGTGTTCACCACCTGCGGCAGCAGCAACTGATGGTCTTCGCCGCGCATGCGCACCGGTCCCACCACCGAATCGAAAGTCAGGTCCTCGAGTGCATGCGCCACCTTCACCGTGTCCGTGGAGCCTGCCTTGTTGATGGCCGCGGCCAGCAGGCGCGGCGTCATGTCGATGCGCGGCGCGAGGAAGTCCTTGCCCGTCTTGGCCTTGTAGGCCCTGGCCAGCGCGTCCACCTTCGGCGTGTCGGCCTCGCCCGGATGCCATTCGGCCACCCACGTCAACTGCCCCAGCTTCGCCTGCGACACCGCGGTCACCGTGCCCGGCACCGACCCCGCGCTGTGGTTGAAGTAACGCAGGTTGTAGCCCGCGTCGCCCGCGGCCTTCAGCAGCAGCGTCATGTCCTGGCCCCAGTTGCCGGTGATGACCGAGTCGGCCCCGCTCTGCTTCACGTTGGCGATGTACGGCGCGAAGTCCTTCACCCGGCCGATGGGGTGCAGCGTCTCGCCGACGAACTGGATGTCGGGCCGCGCCAGGCCCACCATCTGGCGGCCATAGCTGGCCCACTGCTTGCCGTGCGCATAGTCCTGGTTCAGCAGATAGACCTTCTTCACATCGGGCGTCTTCTTGATGTAGTTGGCCAGCGCCTTCATCTTCATCGCCGTGTTCGCCTCGGTCTGGAAGTGCCAGAAGCTGCAGGCCTTGCCCGTCATCTCCGGGTCGATGGAGGAATGGTTCAGCACGATCAGTTCCTTGCCCGGGTTGCGCTGGTTCCAGCGCGCCACCGACTGCACCAGCGCCGTGACCACCGACGAGCCCGAGCCGCCCGTCACGATCGCCTTCGCACCCTGGTCGATGGCCGCCTGCAGCGCGCTCTGGCTTTCCTGCGCCGACAGCTTGCTGTCGAACTGCAGCAGCTGCAGCTTCGTGCCGCCGAGCACGCCGCCCTTGGCGTTGATGTCCTCGATGGCGTACTGCGTGTGCATCAGCATCAGCTCGCCGACATTGGCGAAGGGGCCCGAGAGCGGGTCGATGTAGGCGATCTTGTAGGTCTGCTGTTGCTGCTGGGCATGCGCAGCGCCCGCAATGCAAAGCACAGAGGCAAGGGCGATCCGCGCCAATGGCGCACGGTTGAACTTCATGGTCTGTCTCCGGAGGTTGTTGTCGTCAGGTCTTCGTTCGCAGCCCGATCACGCGGCTGGCCAGCCTGGTGAGCTCGGCCACCACCTCGTCGGGCGACAGGCGTCCGCCCGGCCGGTACCAGCTGTACAGGAAGCCCGGCAGGCTGCAGGCCGCGAGCGCGGTGATCTTGGTCTCGGTGAAGTCGAGGTCGCCGTCGCGCCGCGCTTCTTCGAGCAGCGGGCACAGCAGGTCGTAGAAGTGATGCGCGAGCTTCTTCTGCGCGGCGAGGTATTCGGGCCGGTACACCTGCGGCTCGCGGTAGGCGAAGAAGGCGGCCGGGTGATGCGTGATGGTCGCGCGGATCAGCCGCTCGATGCCTTCGAGCACCTTCTCGCTGGCGCGTCGCGGGTCGGTGGCCGCGAAGTCGAGCGCGGTGAAGCAGTCGACCGCCGGGGCCCACGAGAGCGTCTCGAAGATTTCCTGCTTGTCGCGGAAGTAGTAGTACACGAAAGGCTTGGTCACGCCCAGTGCGCGAACGATCTGCGCCATGGTCGTGTTGGCGTAGCCCTGCGCCGCGAACAGCTGCGCCGCCGCCTGCAGGATGCGCTCGCGCTGCAGGTCGGTGCCTTGCGTGGCGGCGCGCTGCCGGCCGGTGCCCTGGGGCAGGTGCGGCTGCGTGGTCGTTGTCTCGCTCTGGTCTCCAGAGGGTTTTTGCCGTGTCGCGGAAGTTATACCCATGGGTAGGATTGTTCGTGCACCATGCGGCATTGGCAAGCGCCCGCCCTGCATGGGTGGCTATCGATAACCCTGAGAAAGTGACGCCATGGAGACATTGCCCGACCGCCCCCAGCAGCCCCTGCACGAGTACCTGCGCACCCACGCGCGCGAGCGCGGCGCGAGCCCCGCGTGCATCTGGTACGGCCACGCCATGAGCTGGGCCGAGCTCGACCGCGCGAGCGACGCCTTCGCGGCGCGGCTGCAGGCCCTGGGCGTGAAGAAGGGCGAGCCGGTGGTGCTCTTCCTCAACAACTGCCCGCAGTACCTGGTGGCGCACTTCGGCATCCAGAAGATCGGCGCCATCGTCTGCCCGAGCGGCCCGCTCAACAAGGAGCACGAGCTGGCCTACCAGGTCAACGACCTGAAGGCGCGGGTGATCGTCGCGGCCGCGCCGCTGCTGCCGGTGGTGCGCAAGGTGCAGCCTGAAAGCGCGCTCGAACATGTGTTCGCGGTGCACTACGCCGACCTGCTGCCCGCGCAGCCCTCGCTCGACCTGCCGGCCGAACTGGCCGCCGAGCACGACGCAGCGCGCACCGTGCCCGAGGGCTGCGAAGACTTCCTCGCCGTGATGAAGGCCGACGCCAGGCCGCAGCCCGTGGCCATCGACATGGACGACGTGGCGCTCATGACCTACACCTCGGGCACGACGGGCCTGCCGAAGGGCGCGATGCTCACTTACGCCAACGCGCTCTTCAAGACGCGCGCGGCGGCCGACTGCAACGGCGTGGGGCCGGCCGACGTGCTGCTGTCCATCGCGCCGCTGTATCACATCGCCGGCATGCTGATGGGCGTGAACGTGCCGGTGCTCAGCGGCGCGGCGTCGGTGCTGCTGCACCGCTTCGACCCGCGCGCCGTGCTGCAGGCCATCGCCGCGTACAAGGTGAGCTGGTGGTACAGCATCGCGCCGATGAACGTCGCCTGCATGCAGGTGCCGGACATCGCGGCCTTCGACCTGGGCAGCCTGAAGATGAACCCGGTAACCAGCTTCGGCATCACCTTCACCGAGCCGCTCGCGCAGCAGTGGCGCTCGCATGCGCCCAACTGCACCTCGTTCGAAGCCGCCTACGGCCTGAGCGAGACCCACACCTGCGACACCTACACGCCGCACCATGCGCCCCGCTGGGGCACGCAGGGCATCGCGGTGCCGGGCGTGACCATCCGCATCATCGACACCGACACCCAGGCCGACATGCCGGTGGGCGAGGTCGGCGAGATCGTGCTGACCAGCAAGGGCTCGTTCAAGGGCTACTGGAACAAGCCCGAGGCCACCGCCGCCACGCTGCGCAACGGCTGGGTGCACACCGGCGACATGGGCAAGCTCGACGCCGACGGCTACCTCACCTTCATCGGCCGCTTCAAGGAAATGATCAAGGTCTCGGGCTACAGCGTGTTCCCGGAAGAGGTCGAGACCATTCTCATCAAGCATCCGGCGGTGGCGCAGGCGGCGGTCATCGCGCAGCCCGATGCGGAGAAGGGCGAGGTCGTGAAGGCTTTCATCGTGCGCAAGCCCGGCGCCGCGCTGGAGGCCGACGCGCTCGTGGCCTGGGCGCGCGACAACATGGCGAGCTACAAGGCGCCGCGCGCCGTGAGCTTCATCGACGCACTGCCGACCACCGGCGCCGGCAAGGTGCTGCGCCGGCTGCTCAAAGACAAAAGCTGAGAGGTTCCGTTTGCTGTTCTCCAAAGTTCTGATTGCCAACCGCGGCGAGATCGCCGTGCGGCTGGTGCGCGCGCTGCGCGACCTGGACATCGCCAGCGTGGCGGTGCATGCGCGCGACGACGCGGCGGCGCTGCACGCGCAACTGGCCGACGTGGCGGTGGCGCTCGATGCCACCGGGCCCGCCGCCTATCTCGATGTCGCGGCGCTGATCGCGGTGGCGAAGGCGCAGGGTTGCGATGCGGTGCATCCCGGCTACGGCTTCCTCAGCGAGCGCGCCGACTTCGCACAGGCCTGCGCGGACGCCGGCCTGGTCTTCATCGGCCCCACGCCGGAGCAGCTCGGCCTGTTCGGCGACAAGGCACGCGCGCGCGCGCTGGCCACGCAATGCGACGTGCCGGTGATGCCCGGCAGCGCCGGCGCCGTGACGCTCGCGCAGGCGCAGGCCTTCTTCGCCGAGCAGCATGCGCAGGGCGCGGGCGTGATGGTCAAGGCCATCGGCGGCGGCGGCGGCCGCGGCATGCGCGCGGTGCTCGACGCGCAGGAACTGCCGCAGGCGCACGCGCGCTGCATGTCGGAGGCCAAGGCCGCCTTCGGCATCGAGGGCGTGTATGTGGAGCGGCTGATGCGCAACGCGCGGCACATCGAAGTGCAGGTGCTGGGCGACGGCAAGGATGTGGCCAGCCTGGGCGAGCGCGAATGCACGCTGCAGCGGCGCTTCCAGAAGCTGGTGGAAATCGCGCCCAGCCCTTCGCTGCCCGAAGCCTTGCGCGCGCAGGTCACGCAGGCCGCGCTGCGCATGGCCAGGACGGTCGGCTATCGCGGGCTCGGCACCTTCGAATTCCTGGTCGACGTGGAGTCGCCGACGCTGCCCTTCGTCTTCATCGAGGCCAATCCGCGCCTGCAGGTCGAGCACACGGTGACGGAGGCGGTCACAGGGCTGGACCTCGTGCAACTGCAGATTTCGGTGGCGGCGGGCGAGCCGCTCCGCGCACTGGGCGTGGAGGCCGATCGCACGGCGGCGCAGCGCGGCTTTGCGGTGCAGTGGCGCATCAATGCGGAGACGCTCGATGCGCAGGGCAATGCGCGGCCTTCCGGCGGCACGCTGGCTCGCTTCGACCTGCCCGCGGGGCCGGGCGTGCGCGTCGACACGCACGGCTACGCAGGGCTCGCGCCTTCGCCGCACTACGACACGCTGCTCGCGAAGCTGATCGTGCATTCGCCGGCGCCGCGTTTCGCGGATGCGCTGCGGCGCTCGCTGCGCGCGCTGGACGAATGCCACATCGAAGGCATCGCCACCAACCTGTCGCTGCTGCGTGCCATTGCCGCGCGGCCCGAGTTCGCGACGCAGGCGGTGCACACACGTTTCGTCGAGGCACACCTGGGCGATCTGCTTGCTGCTTCGGCGTTGCTTGAGAAGCAGGCAAGGAAGACCGCCGCCGCGCCTGCAGCCGAAGCCGCCATCGCGGACGACGGCTCGGACGAACTCACGGTGAAGGCGCCGATGCCCGCGCGCCTCGTGCAGTTCGAAGTCGCCGTGGGCGACGTGCTGCCGGCTGGCGCGCAGCTCGGCGTCCTCGAAGCGATGAAGATGGAGCATCTGCTGCACGCGCCCATGGCGGGCCGCGTGGTCGCGTTGCTGGCCGCGCCAGGCGACTACCTCGTCGAAGGCCAGTCGCTGGTGCAACTCGAAGCCGTCGATGCGCAGGCGGTCGAGGCCGAAGCGCGCGCCGAGCACGACCTCGATGCCATCCGCCCCGACCTGCAGAAGGTCATCGACCGCCATGCGCCCACGCTGGACATCAACCGCCAAGCCGCCGTCGGCAAGCGCCATGCGCAGGGCGGCCGCACCGCGCGCGAGAACATCGCGGACCTGTGCGACACCGCCTCCGACCCCGGCAACTTCATCGAGTACGGCGCGCTCGCCATCGCCGCGCAGACGCGCCGCCGCACGCTGGAAGACCTGATCGCCAACACGCCGGCCGACGGCATGGTCACCGGCCTGGGCAGCGTCAACGCGAAGCAGTTCGGCCCCGAGGCATCGCGCTGCGCGGTGCTGGCCTACGACTACACCGTGCTGGCCGGCACGCAGGGCATGCGCAACCACCACAAGACCGACCGGCTGCTGGCGGTGGCGCACCAGCTGAAGCTGCCGGTCGTGCTGTTCGCCGAAGGCGGCGGCGGGCGGCCGGGCGACACCGACATGCCGATCGTGGCGGGCCTGAACAACCACACATTCAGCCAGTTCGCGGCGCTGTCGGGCAAGGTGCCGGTGGTCGGCATCGTGCATGGCCGCTGCTTCGCGGGCAACGCGGCGCTGCTGGGCTGCGCCGACGTGATCATCGCCACCAGGGGCAGCAACATCGGCATGAGCGGCCCCGCCATGATCGAAGGCGGCGGTCTCGGTACCTTCGCGCCCGAGCAGATCGGGCCGAGCAGCGTGCAGTCGCGCAATGGCGTGATCGACATCCTGGTGGACGACGAGGCGGCGGCCGTGGCGGCGGCGAAGCAATATCTCTCGTACTTCCAGGGCCCGACCTCCGACTGGCAGTGCGCCGACCCGCGCACGCTGCGCCACGTGGTGCCCGAGAACCGCCTGCGCGTGTACGACGTGCGCGCCGCCATGCGCGGCGTGGCCGACACCGGCTCGCTGCTCGAACTGCGCGCGGGTTTCGGCGCCGGTGTGGTCACCGCGCTGGCACGCATCGAGGGCAGGCCGGTGGGCCTGATGGCCAACAACCCGCATCACCTGGGCGGCGCGATCGACGTCGAGGCGGCCGACAAGTCCGCGCGCTTCATGCAGCTGTGCAATGCGCACGGGCTTCCGATTGTTTCGTTGTGCGACACGCCCGGCTTCATGGTCGGCCCTGAAATCGAGGCGCAGGCGCAGGTGCGGCACGTGTGCCGCATGTTCATGGTGGCCTCGCATCTGCGCGTGCCGTTCTTCGCGGTGGTACTGCGCAAGGGCTACGGCCTGGGCGCGCAGGCGATGACGGCGGGCGGCTTCGATGCGCCGGTCTTCACCGTGGCCTGGCCGACCGGCGAGTTCGGCGCAATGGGGCTGGAAGGCGCCGTGCGGCTGGGTTTCCGCAAGGAACTGGCCGCCGTGCCGGAAGGCGACGAGCGCGACGCGCTGTTCAAGAAGCTCGTGGCGCAGCAGTACGCCAACGGCGAGGCGATCCACATGGCGCAGACACTGGAGATCGACGCGGTGATCGATCCGGCGGACACGCGCACCTGGCTGGTGCGCGGGCTGGATTCGGCCGCGGGCCGCCACGAAGCCGTCTCGCCCTACGTGGACACCTGGTAACCGCGCGCTAGACCTCGTAACGACCGGGGTAAAGCCGGCTCCGTAAACTGGGCGGCTTTGCGCGCATGGAATTGATTTCACGTTGGCGGGCCCGGTTCTGCGCGGGCGCTGCAACGCATTGGATGGTCGCATGGCTCCTTGCCGCGGTGGGTGCCGGCGTGTGGGCATTGCCATCCGCCGGCCAGCCGCCCCGGCAGCCCGCCGAGGCCCATTGGGTCGCCAGCTGGGCGGCGGCGCCCATGGAGTTCAGCGAGCTCATGGCGAACCCCACCACCGCACCGCTGGCAGGGCCCGGCAAGCACGTGTTTCGCGGCCAGACGCTGCGCCAGCTGGTGCAGCCCGCGCTCGACGGAAGCCGCGTGCGCGTGCGCTTCTCCAACCGCTTCGGCAAGGCGCCGCTGCGCATCGCCGCGGCGAGCGTGGGGCTGGTCACGGGCGGGAACGCGGTGTCTCCGGTCACGCTGGGCCCGCTGCGCTTCGGCGGCCGCGGCAGCCTCACCATCGCGCCGGGCGCTGACGCCTGGAGCGACGGCATCGACCTGAAGGCCGAGGCCGGCCAGACCCTGGCGGTGAGCACCTACCTCGACCAGCCGACGCCCTTCGCGACCATCCACCAGAACGGCCAGGGCACGAGCTGGGTCGTCCCTGGCAACGCCACCGGGACGGCCAAACTGCAAGGCGCGGCGCCGCTGGCGCTCAATCACATCGTGACCGGCCTCGACGTGATGACGAGCCAGCCGGCGCGCATCGTGGTGGCCTTCGGCGACTCCATCACGGCGGGCGGCAACGACGCCAGCGGCGGTTCCTACCCCGTCATGCTGGCCACGCGGCTGCGCGACAGCCCGCAGGTGCCGGCCGGGCTGTCGGTGATCAACATGGGCATCGGCGGCAACCGGCTGCTGCTCGACAGCTCGGGGCCCAGCGGCATGTCGCGCTTCGCGAAGGACGTGCTGGCGCAAAGCGGCGTGACGCACGTGATCGTGCTGATGGGCACCAACGACATCGGCCGCGCAGCGTTCGCCGGCGTGCCCGGGTTCCCGCACATCGCGTCAGAGGCGCCCACTGCCGAGCGCATCACCGAAGGCCTCGAGCAGCTGATCAAGCAGGCGCGCGCCAAGGGCGTGAAGCTGATGATCGGCACCGTGCCGCCGTTCCGGAACACGCCCTACTGGACGCAGGCGACCGAGGCCATGCGCGGCGCGGTCAACACCTGGATCCGCGGCCGGCAGGACGTGGACGGCGTGATCGATTTCGACGCCGTCCTGCGCGACCCCGGCGATCCGCTCGCGCTGAACCCGAAGTACGACAGCGGCGACCACCTGCACCCGAACAAGGCCGGGCATGCGGCGATGGCTTCGGCCGTCGACCTGAAGGAACTGATGGAGTGAATGTGCGCGATTCCCCCGGGAGAATCGCGAAACAGCTCTACATAAGACTTCGTGTCCCGCTTACAGGCGGTTCACATGAGCCCGGCAGCATGAAGGCTCCTCCAACTACTCATGAGGAGTCCTTCATGAAAAAAATCGCATTGGCTCTTTCCATCGGTACGGCTTCGCTTCTGTCCGTGGGCGCTCTGACCGTTCCCACCGCCGCGCAGGCGCAACCCGTGGTCACCGTCCAGGTGGCGCCGCCTCCGCCGCGCTTCGAGCGCGTGCCGCCGCCGCGCCGCGGTTTCGTCTGGGCGCCGGGGCACTATGAATGGCGTGGCGGCCGCCATGTGTGGGTGCGCGGCAACTGGGTGCGCGCCCGTCCGGGCTATGCGTACCGTGCGCCTGAATGGCGCCAGGACGGCGGCCGCTGGGTGTACAACGCCGGCCGCTGGGACCGCGACGGCGACGGGGTGCCCAACCGCTACGACCGCCGGCCGAACAACCCCTACAGGAACTGACCTAGCGGAAGACGACGGTGCGGTGGCCGTTCAGCAGCACCCGGTGCTCGCTGTGCCACTTCACCGCGCGGGCCAGCACCTGGCTCTCGGTGTCGCGGCCGCGCGCCGTCAGGTCTTCCACGGTGTCGGTGTGGTCGGCGCGGGCCACGTCCTGCTCGATGATCGGGCCTTCGTCCAGGTCGGCCGTCACGTAGTGGGCGGTGGCGCCGATCAGCTTCACGCCGCGGTCGTGCGCCTGGTAGTAGGGCTTGGCGCCCTTGAAGCTGGGCAGGAACGAATGGTGGATGTTGATCGCGCGCCCGGCCAGGCTGCGGCACAGGTCGTTGCTCAGGATCTGCATGTAGCGCGCCAGCACCACCAGCTCGGCGCCCTCGGACTCGATGATTTCCAGCTGCTTCGCCTCGGCCTGGGCCTTGGTGGCGGCCGTCACCGGGATGTGGTGGAACGGCACGTTGTAGCTGGCGGCCAGCTGGTAGAAGTCGCGGTGGTTCGAGATGATGGCGCGCACGTCGATGGCGAGCAGGCCGCTCTTCCAGCGGAACAGCAGGTCGTTGAGGCAGTGGCCTTCCTTGCTGACCAGCAGCACGGTCTTCATCGGCTCGGCGGCGGCGTGCAGCTGCAGCGTCATGCCGAAGCCGGCGGCGAAGGTCTTCAGCTCTTCGCGCAGCGTGGCTTCGCTGTGGTCGCCGCAGGCGAAGCGCACGCGCATGAAGAACAGGCCGGTGCCGTGGTCGTTGTACTGGGCTGCCTCTTCGATGTTGGCGCCACGCTCGAGCAGAAAGCCCGAGACGGCGTGCACGATGCCTGTCCGGTCGGGGCAGGAGAGGTTCAGGATGTAGGCGGGCGAGGTAGGCGTAGAGGTCGTCATCTGGGTGGAATTGTCGCAGGGGTGCCAGAATCGCGATTTTCCCCGACCCCATAACCCGCAGGAGCGAGACATGGCCTTCCAGGACTTCAACATGGACAACCAGTGGTTGCCCTTCACCCCCAACCGTCATTTCCGCAAGGATCCGCGCGTTTTCGTGGCGGCCGACGGCATGGAATTCACCACCCACGACGGCAAGACGGTGATCGACGGCATCTCGTCGCTGTGGTGCGTGGGCGCGGGCCACAACAGGAAGCCGATCAACGAGGCGATCAAGAAGCAGCTCGACACGCTCGACTACGCCACGGCCTTCCAGGTCAGCAACGACAGGGCCTTCAAGGCGGCCGAGATGATCGCCTCGCTGGCGCCCGGCGACCTCAACAAGGTGCTGTTCTGCAACTCGGGCTCCGAAGCCGCCGACACATCCATGAAGGTGGCGCTGGCCTACCACCGCGCGCGCGGCGAAGGCCACCGCAACGTGTTCATCGGCCGCGAGAAGGGCTACCACGGCGTGGGCTTCGGCGGCATGTCGGTGGGCGGCATCCCGGGCAACCGCAAGGTGTTCGGCTCGGCCTTCCTGCCGCGGGTGGACCACATGCGCTTCATCCATGATCCGGTGAACCATGCCTACATCCACAACGAGGAGCCGGTGTGGGCCGAAGACCCGCTGGTCGAGCTCGAGACCCGCATCCTGCCGCTGCACGACCCGAGCAACGTGGCCGCGATCATCGTGGAGCCCGTGGCCGGTTCGGCCGGCTGGTACCTGCCGCCCAAGGGCTACCTCCAGCGCCTGCGCGAGATCTGCGACAAGCACGGCATCCTGCTGATCTTCGACGAGGTCATCACCGGCTTCGGCCGCATGGGCACCAACTTCGCGTCCGACTACTTCGGCGTGGTGCCCGACATGCTGAACTTCGCCAAGTGCGTGACCAACGGCGTCATCCCGCTGGGCGGCGTGATCTGCCGCGACAAGCTCTACGACGCGATGATGAAGACCGACGCGCCCGAACACGTGGTCGAGTTCTTCCACGGCTATACCTACTCGGGCCATCCGGTGGCCTGCGCCGCGGCCATCGCCACGCTCGACCTGTTCAAGCAGGAGAACCTGTTCGCGCGCGCAGGCGAAATGGGCAAGGTGCTGGGCGATGCCTTCCACAGCACATTCAAGGGCCTGCCGAACGTCATCAGCATCCGCAGCCTCGGCCTGGCCGCGGCGGTGGAGCTGGCGCCCATCGCGGGCACGCCGGGCAAGCGCGCCTATGAAATCTTCCTGGACTGCTTCCACAAGGGCGCGCTGGTGCGCCCCGCCGGCGACGTGCTGGTGATCGCGCCGCCGTACATCGTGGAGAAGTCGCACATCGACACGCTCGTGAACACGCTCGCGGACTCGATCAAGGCTCACGCCTGAGGTCTGCCCGCACACGCCGCCGCGGCACCGCGGCGGCGTGACCTCCTCGCTGGCCACCCGTCCTCTTCCTTCGCGGCAACACCCGCGATGCACACGAAGAACCCACCGATAACGGTGGCCGGCAGCACCGGCGAAGGCATGGGTTTGTTCCCGCCACTTCTACCGGTTCTCGGGATACCGGCTGTTTCCTGCCGTCCCTAGCATCCCTCCTCGCAGAACGCCGACCGCGAATCCAATGACGGATTCAAGGCGTGCGAATTCCAGAGAGGAGCAGTCATGCAGCGCGTCTTTTTCCATGCCGGTCTCGTCGAGGCCGGCTGTCGCCGCCGTCGGGTCCCGAGGCTGATCGCACTGGCGTTCGCGGCCTGCGGCTGCGCGTCTTCTTCCATGGCGCTGGCCAACAACGTCGGCGAGAACGCCGCGTGGCAATTCCAGTCGAGCGCCGACAAGGTCAACCAGGCCGCGGTGCAGGACATGATCCGCAAGCAGAAGAGCGGCTACTACGCCGCTCCGGTCTACAACACGACCATCGGCCGGCAATACAACTGCAACGTCTCGGCCACCTCGACCGGCAACGACGGCAACAACAGCACGGTTGCGAATTCGCCGTCGAACGCGGGCGCGAATTCGAGTGCCTTGGGCAACGACAGCCGCACCGGCGTGGGCACGCTCGGCGGCGCGACGGTGGGCACCTCGCAGGCCAACAGCGGCTCGGTGGGCTCGGCCGTCGTCGGCGGCACCAGCACGCAAGTGCAGGGCGCGGCCAACCAGGCGCTGAACTCGGCACAGGGCAACGCCGGCGCGCAGACCGCCAGCGTGGGCGGCAGCTCGGCATGCGCGTTCGGGGTGCTCAATTGAAAACCGGGGCACGCGACATGCAAACCATCAGAACATTCGCACTCGCCGCGGTCGCGGCCGTGGCGCTCGCCGGTTGCGTCTCTGCACCGCAGCAGCGCTTTGCGCCCAACGAGGCGCCCGTGGTGCTCGGCCCAGCCGTGCGCGACAACGTCACGCCGATGGAGGCCGTGCTCGCCTGCTATGCCGACCACATCGCGGCCACGCGCCGCCCGCCCATCGTGGTGGGCGTGGGCGACGTGAAGGACTACACCGGCAAGTACAGCATCAACGAAGGCAATGCCATCACGCAGGGCGGCGCGCTGATGGTGTATTCGGCGCTCGGCAAGCTCGGCGGCGCCGTGAGCATCGCGGAGCGCTTCGACCCGGTGATCGCCGAGCGCGAGCTCGCGTACGCGGACCGCCGCCAGCTCGGCGACGGCCGCACGCACCAGCTCGGCGGACCCAACGGCGGGCAGACCGTGCCGTGGATGCCGTACTTCGGCGGCACCATCAACAAGTCCGACTACTTCATCGTCGGCGGCATCACCGAGCTCAACTACAACATCAACTCGGGCGGCGCCGAGTTCGCGGTGAACCAGGTGGGCGTGAAGGCACGCACCTTCAGCCAGTCGGTGAGCGTGGACCTGCGCATCGTCGACACCAAGTCGCTGATGGTGGTGCGCACGGTGAGCCTCACCAAGCAGTTCAACGGCTACGAGGTGGGCCTGAACGTGTTCCGCTTCTTCGGCAGCAAGCTGTACGACGTGGACATCGGCGCCAAGGGCCAGGAGCCGGTGCAGATGGGCGTGCGCGCCGCGCTCGAAGAAGGCGTGGTGCGGCTCATGGCGGCCGTCACGCAGGTCGACCATCGGCCCTGCATGACGATGCGCCCGGGCGGCGGCGAGGCCATCCCGCTCACGCCCGCCGCCGATCTGCGCAAGGTCGACAACCCGGGCGATGCCACGGTGGGCGGCGCGGCCGTCGCTTCGCCGGTGGTGCAGGGCGGCGTGGCCGTCAACGCGGGCGGCCCGGGCGGCGCCCGCCTCACCGGCGCGGCCACGCAGGTGGCGTTCGACTTCGGCGCGACCACGCTCGGCGGCAGCTCGCTCGCGCTGATCGACCAGATCGCGGGCCTGGCCAAGAAGGGCGCGACCGACATCGTGCTGGTGGCGCGCGACACCGAGAACTGGGACGCCCGCAAGCGCGACGAACTGACCGACCAGCGCATTGCCGCCGTCACCTCGGCGCTGGCCAACCGCGGCGTGGCGCCGGGCGCCATCAGCGTCACCTGGCGGCCCGATGCGGCCGACACATCGATCCACCGCGACGGCCCGGGGCTGCAGGAGATCGCCAAGCTGCGCATCGGCAGCGTGGCGGTCGGCAGCGCGGCGCCGCGCGCTTCCGCCGACGACGGCGCCACGAAGGGCGACTGAAGACCACTTCGTCCAGAGCGACCGACCGCGCCTTGCCGCGCACAGCCTTCCATCCGTTTTTTTCCAGCCGACCCAGAACGCTTCCAACATCCGAGGAGTCACGACATGAAAGCACGCAAGATCCAGAGCCGGGCCGCACGCGCGCCCATGTTCAGCCGCAGCAGCGTCGGCACCGCAGTGGCGATGGCGCTGATAGCCGCCGCTTCCGGTGCGCAGGCCGCAGAAACCACTGTCGGTGCCGCGTACAACGGCAGCGCCAACGGTACGCCGTCGGTGAACGCGGGCAGCAACAACACCGCCAACGTCAACGCCGCGATCGCCGGTGCCAGCGTGGGCACCACCTCCACGGGCACGCCGTCCACGCCCAATCCGGTGGCGATGAGCACCAGCGGCAACCTGATCGGCGCGACCGCCACCGGCAACAGCTTTGCCAACGGCATCCAGCCCGCGCCCGGCCTGCCGGTGAACAACGCGGCGACGCTGGGCGTGGCGACCAACAGCGGCGTGATCAACAGCAGCGTCACGGGCAGCAAGCTCGCGGTCGAGTCGAGCACGCTGCAAAGCGGCAGCGTGGTCAACGCCGACAACACCATCTCGGCCACCACCACGCTCAACAGCGGCAGTTCGGTGGTCTCGGGCGCGGCGCCGGTGGGCGCGCCGGCGCAGGCCGGCACCTCGGTGCTGACCTATCCGGCGGGCGCGCAATTGTTCGACGCCAAGGGCAACATCGTCGTGACCTCGCTGCAGTCGGCCACCGGCGCAGGCTCCGGCGCGGTCCTGCTGAACAACACGGTCGACCTGATGCTGACGGCCAACGCCGGCAACACCATCACCACCGCGGCCGCGCTCGAGCGCAACTCGATCGCCGCGGTGCTCAAGGCCAACAGCGCCAGCAACACGGCCGAGATCCAGTCGGGCGGCGCGCCGTCCTTCGCGGGCTCGGCGGTGGTGGCGAACCTTCAGGCCAACGGCAACGGCATCCTCGCGGTCACGCACAGCGCGACCAACACGGGCTCGGTGGTCATGGGCATCGTGAGCGGGGCGCCCGCTGGCGGCGCCAACGTGCTCCAGGGGTCGCTGTCGGTGCAGGGCAATGCCATCTCCAGCGCGGCCACCGGCAACGAGGCGCTCGGCGCCACCGCCGGGGTGGCGGGCAACCGCATCCTGATCGACGACGTGAGCATCGCCGGCACCGGCACGGCCGCCACGGCGGCCAACAACAGCACGCACAACGGCGTGGGCGTGACCAGCAACGTCAACAGCGACCTGGCCATCGTCAACAGCCAGGGCAACATCGGCGTGACCACCTTCGCCCAGACCGTGGGCGCGCGGGTGCTCGCGGGCGTGCAGTCGAGCAAGAGCAGCCAGCTCACGCTCGCGGACAACAGCATCACGGCGGCCGCCACGGGCAACACCGCCTCGAGCGCCATCGCCAGCGGCCAGAACGCGGCGTCGTTCACCGGCACCGCCGCGGTGTCGAACCAGCAGGCCAATTCCGCCGCGGGCGTGTCAGCCTTCGTCATGCCATCGATCATCGCGGCGCAGACCGGCGAGTCGGCCGGCAACGGCCAGACCACCGGCAGCACGGTGACCGTGTCCGACAACACCACGGCCGCCACCGCGCAGGGCAACCAGGTCACGCAGAGCCTGGCGCTGCAGGCGGCTACCGTGGCGCTGGGCAACGGCAACGCGGTGCTGTCGGGCGGCACCGCCACCGACGGGCGCGTGTCGGCAAGCGGCGCGGCCACCCTCACCAACCTGCAGGGCAACTACAACGACGGCGGCGCCGCGGCGCTGAACCTCGGCTCGCAGATTCACCTGACCGCCAACGGCGGCGGCGCGCCGGTGGCGAACAACACGCTGGCGCTGAGCGGCAACCGGCAGGAGGCCGTGGCGCTCGGCAGCGGCGCGTCGAACACGCTGACGCTCACCGGCAATTCGGTGGGCACCGGCGCCGGCATTGCCAGCGTGCAGATGAACGACGCAAGCTCTGGCGTGGGCGCGGGGCTGTCGGATCCGGAGGCGCGCATCGGGGTCGACGGCAACCTCTCGGGCGGCTCGGCCGCGGTCGCCGGCAACCTGCAGCGCGCCATCGCCTACGGCAACTCGGCCACGAACACGCTGGGCGTCAGCGCAGGCAACCTGGCTGCGGCACCGGGTCCGATCCTGCTGGGCGCGGCGGCCTCGACGGTCACTGTCGACCTGGCCAGCGGGCTGCCGTTCAGCAACGCCGCCGGGGCACTGCCCACGGTGCGCGCGGCCTACGGCGTGCTGAACGACCAGTCGGTGCAGGCGACGGTCAACAGCGCGGCCACCGGGCCCAACACCTTCGCAGCGACCGTCAACGGCAACGTGTCGGCCGCCAGCGTCTCGAACAGCGGCAACGCCTTCGTCGGCGCCGCCTACGGCAACGACGCGGCCAGCGGCGTGGCGCTGGGGCTGAACAACGTGAGCGGCTCGAACGCCTCGATCGCGAACGTCACCAACACGCAGGCGGTGGCTGTCACGAACACCAAAATCTCGGCCATCGCGGCCGGCGGCATCGTGGCGCGCACCACCGTGGCGGGCGCGCTCACCAGCGGCTCCGTGTCCAGCACGGGCAACACCGCCGAGGCGCTGGCCTACGGCAGCCGCGCCACCGCCAACACGGTGAAGGTGACGGGCAACAACATCGACACGGCGGGCCTCTTGCTGTCGGGCGCGACCTTGGCGGGCAACGCCCTCTCCACCACCGCGGCCTTCAGCGTGCAGAGCGCGCAATCGGGCCAGGGCTCGGTGTCTGCGCAGCGCAGCGGCGGGCCCGAAGTGCAGGTCGCGGTCGCGGGCGCGGTCAACAACTCGAAGGTGGATGCCAGCGGCAACACCACGCTGGCCGGCGCCACCAGCAACAGCGCCGCCAACGGCGTGAGCGTGACTGCGGTGGGCGTCTCGACCACCACCGCGGTGCAGAACCTGCAGCTCACCAGCGCGACCGTCGCCTCGCTGACGGGGCAGGAGGGCGCGCTGCTCACCAACAAGGACGGCGTGCAGGTGGTGCTGGGCGGGAGCATCCAGGGCTCGCAGGTCACGGTTGACGGCAACACCGCCGGCGGCTCGGCCACCGGCAATGCGGCGGCCAACAGCATCGACGTGAAGGGCAACACCATTGCCGTGGGCAACGGACTGCCGCTGGCCGGCGCGAGCAGCCTCGCGGGTACGGCGGGCGCGGTCGGCGACCATGCCGTCTCGAACATCCAGCTGGTGACGAGCCCGACGATCTCCTCCAGGGTGGCTGCCGCATTCGGCGTGGACACCGTGCCCGGCGCGGCGATCGGCGGCTCCACGCTGAGCGCGTCGGGCAACACCCAGGGCGCGAGGGCCGTGGCCAACACCGGCAGCAACGCCATCGCGCTCGCGGCCACCGATGTCTCCGCCCGCTCGGCGCTGCTGTCGGCGCAGGGCAGCACGGCGGCGGTGGAGTCGCGCTCCTTCCAGCAGGTGTTTGCGCCTGCCTCGGTGTCCGGCTCTTCGGTGAAGCTCTCGAACAACGGCAACACGGCGCTGGGCGTGATCAACGACGTGAGCAACAAGGTGTCCGTCGCGGGCGGTACCTCGGGCGGGATCGGGATTCCCGCGGTCATCACCCAGGGCGCGCTGCCCGGCAACACCATCGCGCTGGGCGACCAGGTGCTGGTGAACCGCCAGTCGGCCGGAACCTCCGTCGCCAGCACCGCCGACACCGCGATCTACAACGAAGACCGCCTGGTGCCCGCCAACGCCGGCCTGAACGGCAGCAGCTTCACGGCATCGGGCAACAGCACCTACTCGGAAGCCTCGGCCAACCGCGCGACCAACGCGGCCTCGCTGGCGGGCGGTGCGTCGCAGTCGGCCAAAGTCGCGGTGCTGAATGCGCAGGACAGCAGCGCTGCCGTGACGGCCAGCGCCAACAACGCGACGAAGCTCACGCTGACCGGCAACAGCGCCCTGGTCGGCAGCAGCGCCACGCTGGACGGCAACATCACCAGCGCCGCCGCCACCGGCAGCGCGGCCACCAACAGCATCGACGTGAAGAGCGGCGGCGCCATCGCCGGCGGCCTGGCGGCGCTGCCCGCGACCACGACCGGCCCGGCATCGTCGGTGACCGTGTCGGCCGACCAGGCGTTGGCCAACGTGCAGCTGGGGGCGGGCGCCGTGTCGGCCACCGCCACGGGCGTCGTCGGCATCGACACCGCACCGCTGTCGAACGTCGGCACCTCGACGCTGGGCGTGACGAACAACAGCCAGAGCGCGAAGGCGGTGTCGAACACCGCGCTCAACAGCGTGGCGCTGGCAGGTTCGAACGTGGGCGCGCGCTCGGCGCTGCAGTCGACGCAGTCGGGCACCGCGCCGGTGACGGCATCGTCCACGCTGGAACTGTTCGCGCCGGTGGCTTCCTCCGCTTCGACCATCCGCATCTCCGGCAACAGCAACACGGCGCTGGGCGTGATGAACGACGCGGCCAACTCGCTGAGCGTGAGCGCGGTCAACGCCTTGCCGCCGGGCGCGACGGGCTCGGCCACGCTGAGCGAGACCGGCAGCGCCGACAACCTCGTGGCCAGCGGCGACCATGTGCTGTCGAACCGCCAGTCGGCTTCCTCGACGGTTTCCAGCACCGCCAGCACCTCGATCCACAACGACGACAACATCGTGCCCGGTACGCAAGGCCTGGCCAATGGCGCGCTCACGATCTCCGGAAACAGCACCTTCGCCGAGGCCTCGGCCAACCGCGCAGCCAACACCGTCACGGTGGCGGGCAGCGGGGCGCAGGGGGCCAGCACCGGCATCGCGAACGTGCAGGGCAGCACGGCGACCGTGACGGCGACGGCCGGCACCGTGGCCAACACCACCCTGGCGGGCGCGGCGCCGCTCAACGGCAGCAGCGTTTCGCTCGACGGCAACACCACGGCCGCTCTGGCGCGTGGCAACTCGGCGACCAACCTGCTCGAATCCGGCGGCGGCAGCGGCTACGGCGTGGCGGCCACGGCGGGCTCGTCCAGCCTCGTGGCTTCGCCGCTGGCGCTCAACGTGGGCGCCAGCGCGGCGATCCTCAACAGCCAGAACAACACGGGCATGGTCACGGCCACCAGCACGGGCACGAGCTACCAGGTGGCGCTCAACGGCACCGGCGCGGGCGTGTCGAACGGCACGGTCGGGGTCACCGGCAACGCGCTGGCGGCGCAGGCCTTCGGCAACAGCGCGACCAACCGCGTGACGCAGACGGCGCTGAACACCGGCACGCCGAGCGCTGCCATCGCCAACTACCAGGTCAACACCGGCGCGGTGACGGCCACGGTGACGAGCGTGAACTTCGGGGTCGGCGTGACGGGCGCGGTGGGCAACAGCACGCTGCGCACCACGGGCAACCAGATCACCGCATCGGCGACTGGCAACTCGTCGGTCTCGACGATCACCGCGCGCTGATATCGCGCGCCGCCGGCAGGCTGCAAAAGCCGCGGACCTTTCGAGGCCCGCGGCTTTTTTTTCGCTTACTGCGGGCTCGCCTTGGCAGGCCGGCGCAGCTCGGCGCAGTAGTCCTGCGGGGGCAGCGCCGGCGTCTGCCAGATGCGGTCGTATTCGCCGGGCACCACGTTCGCCAGCGTGGGCGCGGCCAGCATGCGCACCGTGGCGATCCTGACGTCGTTCGGCAGGTGCTGCGGCACGCCGAGGGTGCGCACCACATGGCCGGAGCCGGCGATCAGCAGCACCGTCTTGCCGGGCTGCCGCGCCTTGACGATGGCCTGCGCCATCGCGCGGTCGCGGCCCACCTGGATGCGGGTCATGGGAATGATCTGCGACTCGGGCAAGAGCTTGCAGTGGCCCTCGCGCACCGCGTCCTGCTGCGCGACGTAGGCATCGTTGCCGAGCTGCGCGTCGAGCGAGACGTCCGCCATCGCGTCTTTCATGCGGGCGCGCGGCAGGTTGGCGCCGACCACGGGCACACCCGCGCGCACGGCGGCCATCACGGCCGGGCCGTAGCTGGCCCAGGGCCAGGCCTTGTCGCTCCAGTCGAGCGCGGCCCGCACCTGGGCTTCGGTGGCGGTGGGTGCCACGTGGGCGGTGCCGCGGCCTTCTTCCGCCATCTCGAGCGCCAGCGCGGCGAGCTGGCCGCGCGCGACCAGCGCCTCGACGGTTTCGCGCTCGATGACGTGGTGCTCGGGCGCGTCGTGCTGCTCGCCGAGCAGCAGGGCGTCGACCGGCAGCAGCGCGGCGACGCGGCGTGCGACGGGGGCGTCGGGCGCGTCGGACGACAGCGCCGAGCAGCCGGCGAGGGCGGCCGCAACCAGCGTGGCGACGAGGAGAAAGGGAAGGCGGGGAGCCCGCGCTGGCGAGAATCGTGAAAAAGCCATCGCGCCATACTAGGCCTTCGGCGCATGCGCGCCCTGCCGTCCAATCCCGCTACTTCCTGTCCGTCCGTGCCTCTCCCCTTCATCGTCCGCGTGACCGCCACGCTGCTGCTGGCGCTCGCCGCCGCGGGTGTCTGCCTGGCGCTGCACACGCCGCTGCCCTGGATGATCGGCCCGCTGATCGCGGTGTCGCTGGCTTCCATCGCCGGCCTGCCGACCGCCAGCCACACGCCGCTGCGCAACGCGGGCCAGTGGACCATCGGCACCGCGCTGGGGCTGTACTTCACGCCGCACGTGGTGTCGCTGGTGGCCGGCGTGTGGTGGGCGATCGCGCTGGCGATCGGCTGGGCGCTGCTGCTGGGCTGGGGCTTCGGGCGCTGGCTGCACGGGGTGCATGCGGCGCGCATGCCGCATGTGCCGGCGAAATCCATGAGAGCCACGACTTACTTCGCGGGCGCCATCGGCGGCGCCTCCGAGATGACGCTGATGGCCGAGTCGGCCGGCGCGCGCACCGATCTCGTGGCGGCGGCGCACAGCCTGCGTCTGGTGGTGGTGACGGTCACCATTCCGTTCGCGATGCAGTGGAGCGGGCTGCACGGGCTGGAGATCAGTCCGCCCGGCGCGCGCGAGGTGAACCCGGGCGGGCTCGCGCTGCTTGCGGTGGCGACCGGCATCGGCGCACTCGCGATGCGCGCGCTGAAGCGCACCAACCCGTGGTTCATGGGACCGCTGCTGGTGGCGATGGGCTTCACCGTGGCCGGGCATTCGCTGTCGGCGGTGCCGGCGTGGATGTCGAACACGGCGCAGCTTGTGATCGCGGTGAGCCTGGGCGTGCGCTTCAGCCGGGAGTTCCTCCACACGGCGCCGCGCTGGCTAGGCTCGGTGGCGCTCGGCACCTTCGGCATGCTGGCGCTGTGCGGCGCGGTGGCCTGGCTGCTGGCCTGGGCGACCGGGCTGCACCCGTCCACCATGATCCTGGGCACCTCGCCGGGCGGCATCGCAGAGATGTCGATCACGGCCAAGGTGCTGCAGCTGGGCGTGCCGGTGGTCACGGCGTTCCAGGTGTGCCGGCTGGTGGCGGTGCTGCTGCTGGTGGGGCCGATGTACCGGTGGATCTACCGCTGAAGAGCGGCTGCCCATGAAAAAAGCGCCCTGAGAGGCGCTTTTTGCTGGGGACAGGAGCGAATCAGTGCACGAGCACCGGCGTGTGGGCCAGCTCGGCATAGCCTTCCAGCGTGTCCTCGACTTCTTCCTGGGTGGGGGTGTTGAGCTGCCAGGCGGCGATCTGCTGCTGGAAAAGCTCGGCCCATGAGCCGTCGAGGTAGACCTCCTTGCCTGAACGCTTGTCCACGATTTCGAAGCCGTGGCGTTCGAGGACCGGCATGTTCGGCTGCGCGGGTTCGTCGCCTTCGGTGGGTTGCACGTGGACGACGACGAAAGACTCCGAGTCATAAAGCATGTTCATGGCGGGCCCCGTAAGGATGTCGATGGCATTCATGGAGAGTACTTAGCAATCAACGCGCCAGTTTCAAGACCCGTTGTCTTTTGTTTACTTTCAACGTCGATATGTGCGTTTTGCCTCAATTTGTGGGGCTCGTGGGTAGGGATTTGCGCAACTGGGCGTCGGCGAAGTTGCCGTTGGGCTCGGTTTGCTTGATCCGCACGGGCAGATAGCCGTAGTCCGGCGCCAGCCAGAGCTCCAGCTTGCTGTCGAACTGCTGGCGCGGGCTGCGGGTGAGCTTGCGCGCCCGGTATTCGCCGGCCGGCAGGCTCAGTTGCTCCTCGTCGCCGACCACGAAGACCCAGACGCCCGCGTCGCGCGGACCCACGGTCTGGACCGAGATCTGGCTGCCCGCCGGGTAGCGGCCGGGGTCGCCCGCCAGCAGGCCTCCGAGCTGCATCATGACGCTCAGCCGGTCCTGCGCGCCGGCCAGCAGCGGCACGGAGGGCGCGTTGTTGCTGAACACCACCTGCCCCTGGTCGCGCACGAAATGCGACGCCACCTCGGACTTGCGGCTCTCCGAGTAACGGTCGGGCTCGATGCCCGACGGGCCGATGCGGCCGGTGCTGTGCTGGCTGCGGATGGTGCTGAACAGCACCTTCAGCGTCAGCCGGGCGTCGTAGCGGCTGCCGTCCTGCAGCCAGGTCAGCTCGCCGAACACGCCCTGCATGGGAGACGAGCCGTCTTGCCCGGTGGCCGTGAAGTCGAGCGTCACCGAACCCGGAATGCGCAGCGACTGGGTACCGACGATGTTGCCGGACGCGGGGTTCGCGGCGCCGGCGGACGCGCCCGCCGCGCCGTCGCCGGTGCCTGTGCCGCTCCCCGCGGCGGCGGCCGGGGTCTCGGCCGGCGTTGCTCCTGAATCCGTAGCGGGCTGCGCCGTCAGGTCGGGCGTTTCCGGTTCCTTGGTCGCCGCGTTGTCGGCCTGGGGCACGGGCGCCGGTGCCGGCTTGGGCTTCGGCACCGACGGCGCGCGGGGCCGGCGCGGCTTCACCGGGGCCGGCGGGCGGGCTTCGGGCGGCGCGGCGGCGGCCGGTGCGGCCGGCTTTTCGGACGCGGGAGGCGCGATCACGATCGTGCGCGTGATGAACTTGTTGGCCAGCGGCGAGGGCTCCGGCCCGATGGCCGTCGGCGCCAGCCCGAGCACCAGCAGGTGGATCACCGCCACCAGCAGCGTCAGGGCAGCCAGCACCCGCCATGACGGGCGCCCGGGCAGGCCGGCGGGCAGCGGAGGGGGGGCGACGAGCGTCGGCATCAGAGTGTGGAGTGGGGCGCCGGCGCGGAGGTTCACCGAGACCACCTCGGTACACTGCCGCCCGTCCAACCAGTTTAAGTGGGAGCGGCAGCCGCCCTCACACACCTACCGCATCATGAAACTCGCCACCCTGAAGGACGGCTCGCGCGACGGCCAGCTCGTCGTCGTTTCCCGCGACCTCACGCTCGCCCACTACGCCACCGGCATCGCGAACCGGCTGCAGCAGGTGCTGGACGACTGGGGCTTCATGAGCCCGCAGCTGCAGGACCTGTACGACTCGCTCAACCACGGCCGCGCCCGCCATGCCTTTCCGTTCGATCCCTCGATGTGCATGGCCCCGCTGCCGCGCGCCTACCAGTGGGCCGACGGTTCGGCCTACCTGAACCACGTCGAGCTGGTGCGCAAGGCGCGCAACGCCGAAGTGCCCGAGAGCTTCTACACCGACCCGCTGATGTACCAGGGCGGCAGCGACGACTTCCTCGGCCCGGTCGACGACATCGTGGTGCCCAGCGAGGCCATGGGCATCGACTTCGAGGCGGAGATCGCCGTCATCACCGGCGACGTGAAGATGGGCACCACGCCCGACCAGGCGCTGGATGGCATCCGCCTGGTGATGCTGGCCAACGACGTGAGCCTGCGCAACCTCATTCCGGCCGAGCTGGCCAAGGGATTCGGCTTCTTCCAGAGCAAGCCCGCCACCGCCTTCAGCCCCGTTGCCGTGACGCTCGACGAGCTCGGCGAAGCCTGGCAGCACGGCCGCGTGCACCTGACGCTGCAAAGCAGCTGGAACGGCCGCAAGGTCGGCATGTGCGACGCCGGCCCGGAGATGACCTTCCACTTCGGCCAGCTCATCGCCCACATCGCCAAGACGCGCAACGTGCGCGCCGGCAGCATCGTCGGCAGCGGCACCGTGAGCAACAAGGGCGTCGAGAAGAAGGACGGCCAGATGGACTGGCCCAAGGGCTATTCGTGCATCGCCGAGAAGCGCTGCATCGAGACCATCCAGGGCGGCGCCCCCGTCACCGAGTTCATGAAGTTCGGCGACACCATCCGCATCGAGATGAAGGGGCTGGACGGCCGCTCGCTGTTCGGCGCCATCGACCAGGAGGTCGTGTCGACCGCCGGGCGTCCGAAGGAGGCACCGGTGTCGCTGGTGAAGCCGGCCGCCGGCGCGCAGCAGGACGAGGCGCCGGAAGAAGCGGCCTCCGAAGACTGACCCGGGCTCGCCGCCTCAGTGCGGCCCCTGCGGCCCCGCGCCGCGCAGCAGCTCCTTCTGCGACCGTATTCCCAGCCGCCGGAACGCCCGGTACTGGTGGGTGCGCACGGTCGTCAGCTCCACGCCGATTTCCCGCGCCGCCTCTTTCGCGGTCTTGCCCGCCATCAGGTGGCCGATGACTTCGCGCTCGCGCAGGCTCAATGTCAGCAGCCGCGAGGCCAGCGCGGGCTCCACGGCTTCGCGCACCGCCATTGCGCTGCGGCCGTGCGCCGCGGTCGCGTCGGCCAGCAGCGCGGCATGCGCTTCGATGCGATGGAAAGCCTCCGCATCGAACTCGGGCTGCGCCAGGCTCCGGTAGAAGCTCACCGCCACGCGCTGGCCGGTGGGCAGCAGCAAGAGCACCGATGCCCGCTCGCGGATGCCTACGTCGCCGTAGCAGGCCGCGCGGTAGGCCGGGTCGGCCACTTCGTCGGCGCGCTGGTGGCCCAGCCAGAGCTGCGCGCGCTGCGGCAGCTTGCGCGCCGCGAGCCACGCCATGTTCGGATCGAGCAGGTCGAAGCGCTGGGCCACGTAGCGTTCCGACGTGCGCTCGGCCGTGCTGCCGTAGCTGCTCGCGGCCGACACCGCCTCGATGCGCCCCGCCGCGCTGACCGCGAACACGGTGCAGAAGGTGACGGGCATCACGCGCTGCATCGCCTTCAGGTAGCTGGTGGCCAGGTGCGCCGTGCCCACGCCGCCGAGCACGTCGCTGACCACGGCGGCGGCCAGCGCGGTGTCGGTGGGGTGGATGCGCCAGCGTCTCATGGGGATGGAAAAGGTCCGGAATGCTCGGGAGGTTGGGGTAACTACCTCGTACGAAGTTATGACATCGGCAGCGCGTGCGCATCGGGACAATCCCGTCGCATGACGAACTCTCCCGCAGCCGCTCCGGGCGATGCCGCCGGCGGCCCCGTGCCGCCACCGGCCAGCGCCACCGAACTCCCGCCCTCCGTCGGCGCCTTTCACTACACCCGCTACAAGCCGTGGACGCCGCCGCTCGAGCAGGACGGCGTGGAGCCCGGCCGCCACCCGGTGGTGATCGCCGGCGGCGGGCCGGTGGGCATGGCGCTCGCGCTGGGGCTCGCGAACCACGGCGTGCGCTGCGTGATCCTGGAAGCCGACGACACCGTGTGCGTCGGCAGCCGCGCGGCCTGCATCTCGCGCCGCAGCCTGGAGATCATGGAGCGGCTCGGTGTGCTGCCCGACTTCATGGCCAAGGGCCTGCCGTGGACCGGCGGGCGCAGCTTCTACAAGACGGCCGAGGTGTTCCGCTTCGAGATGCCGCACGACGCGCGGCAGAAGCTGCCGCCGATGATCAACCTCGAGCAGTACTACGCAGAGCACTATCTGCTGGAAGAAATCTTCCGCCGCAACGAGGCGACGCCGGGGCTCATCGACATCCGCTGGGGCACCGAGCTCACCGGCCTCGCGCAGGACGGCGAGGGCGTGACGCTCGACGTGCGCAATGCCGAGGGCAGCTACCGGTTGCACGGCCAGTGGCTCGCGGCCTGCGACGGCGGCCAGAGCTTTGTGCGCAAGGCGATGGGGCTCGCGCTGGAGGGCACGGGCTACGAGGGCCGCTACGTCATCATCGACATCGAGCTGCACAGCGGCCATCCCACCGAGCGCCGCGCCTGGTTCGACCCGCCGTGGAACCCCGGCTCGACCGTGCTGATGCACCGCCAGCCCGACGACATCTGGCGCATCGACTACCAGTTGCGCCCCGGCCAGAGCACCGAAGAAGCGCTGCAGCCGGCGGCGGTGGCCGAGTTCGTGCAGCGCCACCTCGACGCCATCGGCGAAGGCCACCTGCCGTGGAAGACGGTGTGGACCTCGGTCTACCGCGCCGGCGCGATGACGCTCGACAGCTACCGCCACGGCCGCGTCGTCTTCGCGGGCAACGCGGCGCATGCGATGCCGATCTTCGGCGTGCGCGGGCTCAACTCGGGCTTCGACGATGCCGACAACCTGGCATGGAAACTGGCCTTCGTGGCCAAGGGGCTGTCCGGCGCGCCGCTGCTCGACAGCTATTCGCAGGAGCGCATCGAGGCCTTCCACGTGAATGCCGAGAACGCGATGCGCAGCACCGAGTTCATGTCGCCGCCGTCGCGCGGCTTCGACCTGCTGCGCGAGGCGGCGCTGTCGCTGTCCGAGGCGCACCGGGGCATCGCGCAGCTGATCAACCCGCGCCAGACGCAGGCCGTGCGCTATGCCGCTTCGCCGCTGTCGAGCCCGGGCGACGAACTGCCGGCGGGCCCGCTGCCGGGCGAGGCGGTGCCGGAGCAGCAGCTCGAGCGCGGCCACCTCACCGACTGGATCGCGCCCACCTTCACCCTGCTGGTGCTGCGCCCCGACGTGGCCGCGCTGCCGGCCGCGGACGTCGTGCGCGCGCAGCAGGGGGCGCTGCCCTTCGTCGTGCGCACCATCGCCAGCCCGGGCATCGCCGGTGTCGACGCGCATGCCTCGGCCGACGTGTTCGAGGCGCTCGGTGCGCAAGACGGCGCGGTCTACCTGCTGCGCCCCGACGGCCATGTGGCCGCGCGCTGGCGGCGGCTGCCGCCCGGCGCCCTGCAACCCGCGCTGGCACGTGCCGCCGCCGCCCTGGAGACCCTTTCAGCATGACCAACCCTGCTCTTCCCCCCGATGCCCGCGACCGCCTCTACGCCGAGTGCGCGCGCGCCATCAGCGAAGCGGGCGCCGAGCGCGAATCGCTGTTCCTGGCGCGGCTGGCGCTGCTGCTGTTCGAGCAGGTCGGCGACGAGGCGCGCTGCCGCGAGGCGCTGTCCGATGCATTGCACGCGCTGCCCGTACCATCGCTGTCCGCTTCCTGATTTACAAACGACTGGAGACTGATCCATGGATCGCCGCACCCTTCTCGCCACGCTCGCCTCCGGCGCCGCGATGGCCGCATCGCCCTTCGCCCGCGCGCAGGAATATCCCGCACAGCTCATCAAGTGGGTCGTGCCCTATCCGGCGGGCGGCGGCACCGACGTGATCGCGCGCGTGCTGGCCGAATCCATGCGCCAGACGCTGGGCCAGCAGATCGTGGTCGACAACCGCCCCGGCGCCTCGACCAACATCGGCGCCGACCTGGTCGCCAAGAGCAAGCCCGACGGCTACACCATCCTGTCGGCCGACAACGCCGTGCTGGCCTTCAACGAGCACCTGTTCAGCAAGCTGCCGTTCAACCCCGAAAAAGACTTCACCTACATCGGCGCCATCGGCAAGTTCCCGCTCGCGCTGGTGGTGCACCCGGACTTCCCGGCCAAGAACTTCAAGGAGTTCCTGGCCTACGTGAAGGCCAACCCCGGCAAGGTCAACTACGCTTCGCCCGGCAACGGCTCGCCGCACCACCTGGCCATGGAAATGTTCAAGGTGCGCACCGGCACTTTCATCACCCACATTCCCTACCGCGGCGCCGCGCCGGCCATGGCCGACGTGATGGGCGGGCAGGTGCCTTGCATGTTCCTCGACCTGGCCTCGGGCCTGTCGATCATGCAGAGCAACAAGGTGCGGGTGCTGGCCATCGGCTCGGGCGCGCGCAGCAAGCTGCTGCCCAACGTGCCGACGCTGGCCGAAGTGGGCGTGCCCAACACCGAGGTGTTCGCGTTCCAGGGCATCCTCGGCCCCGCGGGCCTGCCGCCCGCGGTGGTGAACAAGCTCAACGGCGACCTGAACAAGGCCTTCGGCACGCCGGCCGTGCAGAAGCGCTTCGAGGACTTCGGCATGGAAGCGATGCCGGGCACGCCGGCGCAGTTCGCGGCGCTGTCGCGCGCGGAATCGAAGCGCTGGGGCCCGATCATCAAGCAGGCTGGAATCAAGCTCGACTGAACTCGCCGAGGGCATTTTCTCGCGTAACACCGCGGAACCGGCTTCGCCGGGCCGCAGGTGTTGCCCCCTGTAGGGCGGTGGCGCAGCGACAAGAAGTGCGCGGAGCCTGGGGCGTTACTTTGTGTATGCCTTGCGCGAGCCGTCCTCGAAGACTTCGTCGTCTCGCTGCAGCTCGCCGTTTTCGTCCCAGGCGCGTTCGCGCGTCACGCGGCCCTTGGCGTCGAAGCTCGATTCGGCAATGAGCGTGCCTTTTTCGTTGAAGCGCTGGTGCGTGCCGATCGGCACCTGCCGGCTTCGGCCGACGAGCTGGTAGCGGCCCTGCGCGGCGCGCTGGCCGCTGTCGTAGAACTCGGTGATGTCGACCACGCGGCCATTGCCGTTGCCGCTGTAGGCCGACTTGCTGCTCGGCTGGCCGTTCAGGTAGTAGCTGTCGTCGCCGATGGGCTCGCCCGCGCTGTTCCAGCGCTGGTCGCGCACCAGCGTGCCTTTTTCGGAGAAAGCCTGCTCGCGCTGGCGGATCGAGGCGCGCTCCACCAGCAGGTACACCGTCTCGCGGCGCTTGACGCCTTCTGATGAGTAAGCCTGCTCGGTGCGCTGGTTGCCCATGGTCTCGTCGAGCGACGCGGTCTTGCCGTTGTCGTAGAAGCTCTGCGAACGCACCCGCTTGCCCGACAGGTAAGACAGCCGCGAGCGCAGGTTGCCGCGCGCATCGAACAGGTCGACCTGCGACGGGCCGCCGCTGAAGCCGCAGAGCTTGGCGTCGTCGACCACCGGCGCCAGCGTGGGCGCGTCGGCGCAGCGCAATGCCGAGAGCTGGCCGCGTTCGGTGAACTCGACGGAGCTGCCGCTGCCGGTGTCCGGATAGAAGATGACGCGGCGCAGCTTGCCGTCGGGGTAGTAGCTGCGCGCCAGGCCGCGCTCCTGGCCGTCGTCGTAGGTGGCCTCGCGCAGTACCTTGCCGCTGGGCGAGAACTCGCGGGCGCGGCCCTGCAGGTTGCCCTTGGCATTGAGGGTGTGCTCCTTGGCGAGCTTGCCTTTCTCGTAGATGCGCACGAGGCCCATGAAGACGCCGTTCTGCACCTGCTCCTCGCGCTGCAGCTCGCCCGTCTCGCGGGCCTTGCAGCGCAGGATGCCCGTCTGGCCGGCGGTGGTGGCGCCGTTGGCCGGGTTCACGCTGCGACCGTTGAGCTCGCAGTCCTGCTGGGCATGGGCCGCCGAGGCCGCGAGCAGCGGCACGAGGACGGCAAGCCCGGACCCGAGCTGCCTCAGGCGCAGGCGCGGACTTGTCACTTGTCGTAAAGAGTGTCTAGTGAACGGAAGCCCTTGACCTCGATCGGATTGCCGAACGGGTCGCAGAAGAACATCGTCCATTGCTCGCCCGGCTGGCCTTCGAAGCGCACCTGGGGCTTGAGCACGAAGTCGGTGCCGGCGGCTTCGAGGCGCCCGGCCAGTGCCTGCCAGTCGGGCAGGGCGAGCGCGAGGCCGAAGTGCGGCATCGGCACCATCACGTCGCCCACGCGGCCGGTGCGGGTGGTGGCAAAGGGCTCGCCGAGGTGCAGGGAAATCTGGTGGCCGAAGAAGTCGAAGTCGACCCAGGTGTCGGTGCTGCGGCCTTCGGCGCAACCGAGGACATCGCCATAGAAGCGGCGGGCACCGTCGAGGTCGCGAACGTGGAAGGCAAGGTGGAAGATGCTTTGCATGGTTTCGGATTATGGGCAACGGTGCTGTGAGAATGCCGGACTTTCTTTCATCGTGGAGCAAGCCTTGCGGATACTCCGGATCCTCGCCGCGCGGATGCGCGGCATCTATATGTCGGCGCGGATGCGCGCCGTCGATTTCTCGGCGCCCTCGCGCCTCGTGCAGCGGACACCGCGCCAGATCCTGGCGGGCGTGTGCTGCGTCTTTACATTCGGCGCCGCCCATGCGGCCTGCCCGCCCTCGGCCATCGCCAGCCTCGAGAAGCCGGGCGTCGGCCTGCGCAACGGCGTCGACCGCGGCATGCTGTGGCGCATCGAGCGCGACGGCCGCACTTCATGGCTCTACGGCACCCTGCACGTGGGCCGCGGCGACTGGGTGCGGCCCGGGCCGACCATCCAGAAGGCGCTGACGCAGAGCGACCTGCTCGCGCTGGAGCTCGACTCGCGCGACGAGGCCACCGCCCGCACCATGGCTCAGCCGGCTGACCCGGCGCTGGTGGCCCGGGTACTCAACGGCGAGCGCGCCCGCCGGCTCGAGCGCCAGAACGCCGAGGCCTGCGTGCCGCCCGGCACCACGTCGAAGCTGCAGCCCATCCTGCAGGTCACGGCGCTGGCCGGCCTGGCGGGCCGCGCCGACGGGCTGTACCCCGAATTCGGCGTGGACGAGACGCTGGCCGTGTCCGCCCGCAACAGCAGCAAGCCGATCGTCGCCCTCGAGAACGCGGCCGACCAGCTGCGCGTGCTGACCGGCGAGTCGGAAGACGAAGAAGGCCAGCAGATCGACGCCGCGCTCGACGAACTGGAGTCGGGCAAGCTGCGCGGCCAGCTCAAGGAACTGGCCGACGTCTGGGCCCGCAGCGACGCGGCCCGGCTCGCGCGCTATGCCGACTGGTGCGACTGCCTCAACACGCCCGCCGAGCAGCGGCTGCTCAAGCGCCTGCTCGACGACCGCAACCCCGGCCTGGCCGACGGCATCGAGCGCCTGCACGCGAGCGGCAAGGGCGTGTTCGCGGCAGTGGGCGCGCTGCACATGATCGGGCCGCAGGGGCTGCCCACGCTGATGGCGTCGCGCGGCTTCACCGTGACGCCGGTACTGACCAGCGCGCAGGAGCAGACGGCGGTGCCGATGCCCGCGCTCGCGGCCCCGTCGCCTGCGCCGAGGGCGCGCGGTGGCAAGGCCGTGAAGGGCCAGCGCGTGCAGAAGGGCCAGAAGGGCGCACCGGCTGCCGCGGCCAAGGGCGGCAGGCCTGCGGCAGCTGCCAAGGCCGCGCCCGCCGCCAGGGGCGCGAAAGCGCCGGCCAAGGCAGCCGGCAGGGCGCCCGCCAAGGCCCCGGCCGCCAAGGGCAAAGTGAGCCGATAATCGCGACCGCCATGCACGCGCTGCGCCTTCCCACCCGCTTCCTCGGCCTCATCGGCCGCTGGGTGCTGCTGTGGTTCGTGCTCTCGCTGGGCGTGGCGGTGGCGTCTCCGCTGGTGCATCCGCAGTCGATGGAACTGGTGTGTTCCGGTGCCGGCCCCGTCAAGGTGGTGGTCCACACCGACGACGGCGCGCGCGAAATGGGCGCCTCGCACATGGACTGCCCGCTGTGCGTGCTGACCGGCGCCCCGCCGCCGGCCATGGTGGCGCCGGCTTTCGATCTTCCCCTTCCGCTGGGCCGCGTGGTCCAGTCGATTCCCGCCGCGCGGCTGGCCGCGGCCACCGCCGCGCCCCTGCCGGCGCGCGGCCCCCCGACCTTCTCCTGACGCTCTCGAAACGATAGCTGCATTCGCGCGCTTGGCGTGCGCACGCGGCTTGTCCGGTTTGAAGTTCGATGGAGAAGGCTCCTCTTGAAGAAAGCAATCCCGCGCCCTGCCGTTGCTGCTCGGCGCAACCCCGCAACCCACCTGTGTGGCCGAACGCGAGTTCGACCTTTGACTTTCCCGTTCCAACCCCAAAGGACCCGCGACATGACGAAACCGATGGCCGCCATCACCCTGCGAACCCTCGCCGCCTGCGCCATGCTGGCCGGCACCACCGCCGCGCTGGCGCACGTGACGCTGCCGCCCGGCGGCGCCACCGTCGGCAGCGACTACAACGCCGCTTTCCGCGTCGGCCACGCCTGCGAAGGCGCCAAGGCCACCACCGGGCTGGCCGTGCGCCTGCCCAAGGGCTTCGTGCTGAGCGACGCCCAGGCGCGCAAGGGCTGGAAGCTCGACGTGACGAAAAGCGGCGACGGCGAAGTGCGCTGGACCGCCGAGACCCCCGGCAACGCCTTGCCCGGCAGCGAGCGCTCCGAATTCGTCCTGCGCGGCAAGGTGCCGGCCACGCCGGGCACGCTGTGGTTCAAGGTGCTGCAGACCTGCGACACCGGTGTGGCCGACTGGGCCGAGGTGCCGGCATCGGGCAACTCGACCGCCGGCCTGAAGAGCCCGGCCGCCAAGCTCGTGGTGGTGGCGCAAGGCGTGGCCACTGTCGACGTGCGCGACGGCTGGGTGCGCCAGTCGGTGCCGGGCCAGAGCGGCACCGGCGCCTTCATGAAGCTCACCGCGCCCACCGGCACGAAGCTGGTGAGCATCTCCACGCCCGCGGCCGGCACCGCCGAAGTGCACGAGATGAAGATGGAAGGCGACGTCATGAAGATGCGCGAGCTGCCCGGCGGCCTCGACCTGCCCGCGGGCCAGACCGTCGAGCTCAAGCCCGGCGGCTATCACGTGATGATGATGGACCTCAAGGGTGCGCTGGCCAAGGGCGCGACCGTGCCGATGACGCTGAAGTTCGAGGACGCCAAGGGCGTGAAGACCGCGCTGGACGTGACGCTGCCCGTGGGCGCGCCCGAGGGTGCCGATGCCGCCGGTTCTTCGGCGCACCAGCACAAGCACTGAGCGCCGCGACGCTACTAGAGCAACTGGTCGGGCGCGAGCGGGCCGAACAGCTTGAGCATCAGCCGCAGGCTGGCGCTGGTGTCGGGCTCGGAGGTCGCGTCCTTCAGGCCGCTGCCTTCGGGGGCGCGCCACACCAGCGAGCCGTCGGTTAGCTCCACGTGCCATGAGCGCTCGCGCATGCCGCGCTCGATCTGGGCCGATGCGGCGCGCGAGAGCTCGTCGCTGCGGATCAGTAGGGCGATCTCGGTGTTCTGCAATTGGGAGCGCAGGTCGAGGTTCATCGAGCCGACCACCAGCAGCCGGCCGTCCATCACCAGCACCTTCGAGTGCAGCATCGCCCGCGACTGCCCGGTGACGCCACCGCTGCCGGTGCTTCCCGAGGAGCCGAACACGTTGCCGAAGTTCGACTGCTCGCTGCGCAGTTCATAAAGCTCGATGCCCATCTTGAGCAGCGCCTCGCGGTGGCGCGCATAGCCCACGTGCGCCACCGGGGCGTCGTTCGAGGCCAGGGAATTGGTCAGCACCTTGATCTTCACTCCCCGTGCGCGAGCCTCGCCGAAGGCCTTGAGCATGTCTTTCCCGGGCACGAAGTAGGGCGAGATGATGAGCAGGCTGGAGCGCGCCTGGCCGATCATCTGCAGCAGGCCCTCGACCACCGTGTCTCCGTTGGCGGCCAGATCGGAGGCGGCCTCGAGCGACGCCGCGCCGCGCGAGGCCGCGGGTTTGTCGTCGGGCTGGCTGACCACGAGACCGGGGGCCTTCGCGGTGTCCGGGCCGGAGTCGGCGGGGATCTTGCCGGGCTTGTCGGCCAGCATCACGGCCGGCGCCCAGACGAAATCGGCGGTGCGCAGGTCGAGCGCCTTCTGGTCCCAGGCGCGGGCGCGTTGCTCGGCGGTGGGGGGCGCATCGGCGCTGGGCGGGTCGTCGCGGTCGCGGGTGGCCTGTTCGACCAGCTCCTGGTCGGCCTTCTTCGCGCGCTCGCGCATCGACTGCAATTCCTCGCGCGTGACCAGCGATTTCACGGGGTAGGCGCGCTCGTTGTTCCAGTAGCTGTCGAAGCTGCGCGACAGGTCCTGCACGATCGGGCCGATTGCCAGCACGTCGACATCGACGAAGTTGCCGTTGGCCGCGTTGCCGAAATAGGCGTCGCCCAGGTTGCGGCCGCCCGCCACTCCCATCACGTTGTCGGCCAGGAACAGCTTGTTGTGCATGCGCTGCTGGATGCGCGAGGCGTCGTCGATCGAGTTGACCAGGCGGCTGAAGGTGGAGTCGCGCGAGCCGGCCAGCGGGTTGAAGAGCCGCATCTCGATGTTGGGAATGAAGGCCAGGCCCAGCACCAGTGCGTCGCGGCCGGTGGTGTGGAAGTCGTCGAGCAGCACCCGCACGCGCACGCCGCGCTCGGCGGCGGCGCGCAGGCCCCTGACGAGGCGGCCTGTGCTGGCGTCGGCGTGAATGGCGTAGTACTGGAGGTCGAGCGTCTTCTGGGCGCCTTCGATCAGCGCGAGCCGGCTGCCGTAGGCGGCCTGCGGCCCGCCCAGCAGCAGGAAGCCGGATTCGTAGCGGGCGTTGGCGGCGCGCCGGCGCTGCTGCACGAGGTCGGCCAGCGCGGAGCCGGTGGCCGGCGCGGCGATGACGGTCGAGACGGGGCGCTCGACGTTCTGCGGCAATTGCGCGCAGGCCCCGAGTATCAGCAGCGCCAGGAGCGCGGTGGACCGACGAAAGAAGGCTTGGAATGAAGAAGGCATGCAGCTTTCCCGGGGCTTGGGGGGCGAAGCCGCATATATAGCCTAGTCCGCGTCCCGCCGGCGTCGGACGGCGGGACGGGCGCGGCGCGGCGGGCGCGCCGGAAAGCGCTTTGGTTCGCGCCGGTCAGCGGCCGGCGCCCAGTTCTTCCTGGCGCTCGAGCGCGGCGAGCAGTTCGTCGTCGATCTTCGCGTGGCGCTCGGCGAGTTCGGTGGCGCGCGAGGAGTCGGTGGCATAGATGGCGCCGCCGTCGAGTTCGAGCATCTCGGTGATGCGCTTCTGTTCCGCTTCCAGGCTTTCGATCTGGGCGGGGAGCGCTTCCAGCTCGCGCTGCTCCTTGTAAGAGAGCTTCTTGCGCGCAGCGGTCGCCTTGGGCGCGACGGGTTCCGCGGGCGCGGACGGCGCTGCTGGGGCCGGTGCCGCAGCGGGGGCCGCAGCCTGGCGCTGTTCGGCGATCTCTCGCGCACGCTTGGACTGGACCAGCCAATCCTGCACGCTGCCTTCGTACTCGCGCCAGCGGCCGTCGCCTTCATAGGCGATGGTGCTGGTCACCACGTTGTCGAGGAAGGTCCGGTCGTGGCTCACCAGGAACACGGTGCCGTCGTAGTCCTGCAGCAGGTTCTCGAGCAGCTCCAGGGTGTCGATGTCGAGGTCGTTGGTCGGCTCGTCGAGCACCAGCACGTTGGCGGGGCGGGCGAACAATCGGGCCAGCAGCAGGCGGTTGCGTTCGCCGCCGCTGAGCGAGCGCACGGGAGAGTTGGCGCGCGCCGGGGAGAACAGGAAGTCGGAGAGGTAGCTCTTGACGTGCTTCTTCTGGCTGCCGATCTCGATCCATTCGCTGCCGGGGCTGATGAAGTCTTCCAGCGTGGCGTCGAGGTCGAGCTTGTCGCGCATCTGGTCGAAGTACGCCACCTGGAGGTTGGTGCCGCGGCGGATCTTGCCGCTGTCCGGTTCGAGCTCGCCGAGGATCAGCTTCAGCAGGGTGGTCTTGCCCGCGCCGTTGGGGCCGAGCAGGCCGACCTTGTCGCCGCGCAGGATGGTGCCGCTGAAGTTGCGGATGACGGTCTTGGGGCCGAACGACTTGGTGGCTTCGGTAAGTTCCGCCACGATCTTGCCGCTGGACTGGCCCGACGCCACGTCCATGTTGACGCTGCCTTGCACCTCGCGGCGCGCCGCGCGGCTGGCGCGCAGTTCCTGCAGGCGGGTGATTCGGCTCTGGCTGCGGGTGCGGCGAGCTTCCACGCCCTTGCGGATCCAGATTTCTTCCTGGGCGAGCAGCTTGTCGGCCTTGGCGCTGATCACGGCTTCCTGGGCGAGCTGCTCTTCCTTCTGTACAAGGTACTGCTCGAAGTTGCCGGGATAGGAACCCAGCTTGCCCCGATCCAGCTCGACGATGCGGGTGGCGACGCGGTTCAGGAAACTGCGGTCATGGGTGACGGTGACGACGCTGCCCTTGAAGTCGATCAGCAGTTGTTCGAGCCACTCGATGGAGTCGAGGTCCAGGTGGTTGGTGGGCTCGTCCAGCAGGAGCACGTCGGGCGCGGCCACCAGAGCCTGCGCCAGGGCGACGCGTTTGCGGGTACCGCCGGAGAGCGAGCCGACGCGGGCATTGCGGTCGAGGTGGAGGCGGTGCAGCGTCTCTTCCACGCGCTGCTCCCAGTTCCAGGCGTCGAAGGCTTCGATCTGCGACTGCAGGGCGTCGAGGTCCAGGCCGTCCGCACCGGAGAGATAGAGATCGCGAATGGCAATGACAGGGCCCAGGCCCTGGCTTGCGGCGGTGAAGACGTCCGCATCCATGTCCAGCACAGGCTCCTGGGCGACGTACGCGACCCGGAGGTTCTGCTGGAACTGCAGGGTGCCGTCGTCGGTCTTTTCCAGGCCGCCCAATATCTTGAGCAGCGAAGACTTGCCGGCGCCATTGCGGCCGATCAGGCCGATGCGCTCCGATTCCTGAAGAGAGAAGTCCGCATGATCCAGCAGCGGGACGTGACCGAACGCGAGTTGAGCGTCGAGGAGTGTGATGAGTGCCATGTGGCTCGAATTATCGGAGGAGCCACAAGATGCAATGGGCGAGAGGATGTCTGCCTGGACGTGAAGAGCCTGAAGAAGTCTTTTCTTCGTGATTCTTCAGGGATATCTTGCGCGAGGCAAAAGATGACATATACTCGCTGGCTCGGCTGACAACGCAGCATGATTTCTTCGGGAATCGCAGCAAGTCAGTCGATAAAAAACTTCCTTCGAAGTTGACGCTGACAGAAAAGTCGGTGCATAATCGAAGGCTTCGCTGAAAACGATTCAGCGGCTGGTGACGGAGGTTGCCGACTGCTGGGAAGTTTGAAGAAAGCGAA